>Ga0137361_10003136_pt1 | contig 10671 bp, 9 predicted proteins | sample Mad1_80_16metaG_FD_104923 | JGI IMG/M metagenome (GOLD analysis project Ga0137361, IMG submission 104923) | Vadose zone soil microbial communities from Angelo Coast Range Reserve, California, USA - Mad1_80_16 metaG | ecosystem: Environmental > Terrestrial > Soil > Vadose zone | place: USA... | reverse complement strand
GAAGGGCGTGGTGGCGTATCCGAAATCGTCGCGAATGCTGGCGGGGCTGGGAGCGGCGCACTACGCGGATGGACAGTTTGCGGAGGCGGCGGAGCGGATGTGCGAGGCCTCGGATTTGAATCCGCAAGAGACGGCCCCGTATCTGTTTCTTGGAAGAATGGAAAAGGCAACAGCGGACTTGCCGGTGTGCAGCGCGGCCCGGCTGAAACGGTTTGTGGCCGAGCAACCCAAGAGTGCTGTGGCGAATGAATATTTCGGTTTGGTCTTGTGGAAAAAAGGCAGACGAGAACAGAGCGAGGCGGAGATTCGGGAAGCCGAGGGCTATTTTACAAAGGCTGCGGCGATTGATCCATCGCTGGGCGAGGTGTACGTGCAACTTGGAATGTTGTATAAAGCGCGGGGCGAAACGGATGCAGCGCTACGGGCTTTCCAGAACGCGGTGAAGGCCAGTCCGAAGTCGAGCGATGCGCATTACCAATTGAGTCTGGCGTATCGGCGTGCGGGAGACGCCGCAAAATCGAAGGGGGAGATGGATACGTGCCAAGAACTGCGCAGATCCGAGGATGCGGAGCTGGAGAAAGAGCGGCGAGAGCTGCGGCAGTTTGTGACGATATTGAAGGACGGGCAGGCCGCTACGCCGAAGTGAAATCAGACCGGAGCCACCACTAACAATTTGGCTTATAACGAATCGAGCGCGGGCGGGGCAGTGCCACGACGGCGTTGGGGCATTGCCGTGTTGTTGGCGTTCGGAATTCTGATCAGCTATTTCGACCGCGTGAATCTTTCTGTTTCGCGCGATGCACTGCACAATACGTTCGGGATTTCCGACCTGACGTTCGGAATTCTGCTCAGCGCGTACAACTGGACATACATGGTGCTGCAGCTTCCCTCGGGATTATTGCTGGACCGGTTCGGTGTGCGGCGAGTGGGAATCATCAGCACCACGATCTGGAGCTTGGCTTCTTTTTTTGCGGCAATTTCGACTGGAATCGCGGGTTTGTTTGGAGCGCGTTTTCTTCTGGGCATCGGAGAGGCGCCAACGTTTCCCGGGACCGCGAAAGCGGTTGGCTATTGGTTCCCAAAAAATGAACGAAGCCTGGCGACGGCCATGTTTGATTCCATGGCGAAATTCTCGTCGGCCGTCGGTGTGCCGATTCTTGGATTGATCCTTCTCCATTTTGGCTGGCGTTGGAATTTTGCGTCGACGGGGATTATCAGTCTGCTGTATCTGGCGTTGTTTTGCGCTTATTACAAGAATCCGAGCCAGGATAGCCGACTCTCGCAGAGAGAACGCGAGCACATTCAAAACGGCGGGGCGCAGCCTGAAGATGCGGCGCGCAGGGCGGCTGGAGCGCCGTTCTTCTATTTGTTGAAGCAACCGAAAGTATGCGGTCTGGCGCTTGGGTACGGTTCGTACAACTATGTTTTCTACCTGCTGCTCACCTGGCTGCCGACGTACCTTTCCGACACGCATCACTTGGATCTAAGGCATTCCGCGTTCTACACCAGCGCGCCTTGGCTGTGCGCGACAATAGCTGAACTGATTGTCGGCGGATGGCTGGTGGACTCTTTGATTCAGCGAGGATGGAAAGCGGCGAGGGTGCGGAGGACTACTCTGGTTACCGGGATGCTGCTGGGTTTGGGAATTTTCGGAGTGGCGCACGCGAACAGCATGCAAGCGGCATTGTTGTGGATCACGATTTCGATTACCGGACTGTCTATTGCGGCGCCGGTGGGATGGTCGATGCCGTCATTGATCGCGCCGAGGGAAAGCGTGGGAACGGTTGGCGGGATCATGAATCTGAGCAACCAGATCGCGGCGATTTCGGCGCCGATAGCGACAGGGTATATCGTTACGGTGACGAAGAGTTATTCGGGAGCGTTCGTTGCGGCGGCGGTTGTTTTGTCGATTGGAATTGCGGGATATGTGTTTTTGCTTGGCGACATGGAGCCGATTGCGGAGCCGGGCTAAGCGAGCGGTTTACGGGGAATGTCCGGTACAGAGCGCAGACTTTCGGCGCTGGTTTCTGCGGTGAAATCGCGTTGCGGCATTCCCAGCAGCTCAAAACCGACCATGAATTTGCGCACGGTTGCGGAACGCAGGAGTGGCGGAAAAAAGTGCGCATGGAAATGCCATTCGGGATGTTCGTGGCCGTCTGTCGGCCGTTGGTGAAAGCCCATCGAGTACGGAAAAGAGGTCTGGAAGAGATTGTTGTACCGGGTCGTCAGCCGCTTCAGGATATTGCCAAGAGCATCGCGTTCGTTCGAATCGAGTTCATCGATCGCGCCGAGATGCCGCTTCGAGACAATCATCGTTTCGAACGGCCACACCGCCCAGTAGGGAACAACTGCCAGGAAATGTTCGTTCTGAACCACGATGCGGAGTTGCGCTGAGGATTCGACGGAATAGTAGTCGCAAAGCAAACAAGAGTTTTTCGCTTTACGATACGCAGTTTGTGAATCCTGCTCGGCTTTCGGAATATTCGGAAGGCCGGTAGTGGACCAGATCTGGCAGTGCGGATGCGGATTGCTCGCGCCCATCGTTGCGCCGCGATTCTCAAAAATCTGCACGTACTGTATTTCGGGGCGCGCGCCAAGTTCCCGGAATTGACCGGCCCAACAATCGATCACCGTGCGGATGTCCTGTTCATCCATTCCGGACAGCGTTAAATCGTGGCGCGGCGAAAAACAGATCACGCGGCAGATTCCCGATTCCGTTTCGGCGACCAGCAAATCGTGATGATTTATTTTCGCGGATTCGCGGCCCGGCAACAGCGCGGGATAATCATTGTCAAATACAAAAACATTCTGGTAGCTGGGATTCACGTTTCCTGTGGAGCGCTTGTTTCCGGGACACATATAGCAGGCAGGATCGTATTTGAGGATTTCGGTTGCGGCGGCGGCCTCGACCTGGCCCTGCCAGGGACGCCGCGTGCGATGCGGTGAAACGAGTATCCATTCTCGTGTCAGCGGATTGAAGCGACGGTGCGGCTGTCCGGTCCAGTCAAAGTCGTTCATTCGACTAGGCGCTCACCGTGATTTCGGTGACGCCCGCTCCCGCTTTCGAAACATAAATATCGGCGTCAATCTGAGTGGCAAGCTTATATTCGTTCGCGACTTTGCGCTTGAACTCATCGACCGCTTCAGTCTTGACCAGATTGATGGTACAACCGCCGAATCCCCCGCCGGTCATGCGCGAGCCTATGACGCCGTCATGGCGCTCGGCAATCTCGACCATCACCTCCAACTCCCGGCAACTGATTTCGTAATCGTCCTTCATACTCAGATGGGATTCCGCCATGCAGCTGGCTACGGTTGCAAGATCTCCCGCCTGCAGCGCCTTTGCGCAACAAAGGACGCGCTCATTCTCGCTGATGACATGACGGCAGCGACGATAAATCAGGTTAGGCAAATCGGCGCGGCGAGATTGCAGTTGCTCAAGGCTCACGTCGCGCAATGCTGTGATGGTAGGGAAGAAGCGCTGCAACACTTGTACGCCTTCTTCGCACTGCGCGCGCCGCTTATTGTATTCCCCGCCAGAGTGCGCGTGCTTGACCATGGTATTGCAGATCACCATCTCATGGCCGGCAGGCAGCGGCAATCGCTGGTATTGCATCGTGCGGCAGTCCAGCAGTATGGCGTGACCTAGGCTTCCGAAGCACGAGGCGAACTGATCCATGATGCCGACCCTGGCGCCGACGAATTCATTCTCTGCGCGTTGGCATAACCTCGCGATTTCGAGAAGTTCTAGAGAGCGCGCCGAGGTACCAAGAAGCGCGCTGGCGAGAGAGACTTCAAGAGCCGCGGAAGAGCTGAGCCCGGCTCCGCTTGGAATATCGCTGTGAATGGCGATGTCGGCTCCGGTCAGCGGGACGCCGAATCTTTGAATCATCAGCGCAACGCCGCGCACGTAATCCGACCATCGATCCTCGCGTTGCGGATTTGTTTCGGTTAAATCAATCTCCGCGGCTTCTTGCAAGTTTTCGGAAAAAACACGAAGGCACTGATTATTGCGCGGTGCGATCGCGATGCAGGTACTGAGCTCGATTGCAGCCGGCAACACGTACCCGTCGTTGTAGTCGGTGTGCTCGCCGATCAGATTTACCCGACCTGGCGCGCGAAACAGTCGCGGCGCCTCGCCAAATCGAGCCAGGAAAATTCTCGCTAACCGGCTTTCCATCGGTTCTTGGTGTTGTTGCTGAGGCATGATTTATATGGCGGCAAGAGCGCCCGGTCAGTGGACAAGAAATCTTATGGCAGATGCGGTAATTACATGCAAATATTTGACGGATTGAATGGCGGGGCGCCAGGATTCGAACCGGGGGGCTCGTGCTGCCAACGGTCGAAGGGCGCGAGATCTGGCTGCGACGCATCGCCAAACTCGATGAAGAACAGCAAAGAATTCTTCACCAGCTGCAACTTCAACTGCCGGAACGTCTGGAGCCGATTCAGATTCAAAAATGTAGTGCAGACTCGGCCGTAGCCTAAACGGATTTCAAAGGACTTAGCTCTCTTTTAGCCCTCTCAGTGACGAACTTCGGCTAGGCGAGCAGCGCACGCGCAATCCTGCTCCACACCGGCCAACCTGTCACAACGCGTGAATGATTGCCGTTTGGCCAAGCGCCAGTAGGGGAAGTGCGTAGACATAGACAGGGTGGACACGCTTCGTCACGACGAGATCGCGCAGAACGCCAAGAAGAAGCAAAAAATCAACGCCTGCGTAAAACCAATGATGAGGCATCAGGGTGCTTGGAAACCGCCCGAAAGCCGCAGCGGTCAACGAGCACGTAGCAATCAAAATCAGACGCCGGTGCAATTCCGGATTCTTCCGCCAATGCATCGAGAGTCCGAAAGGCACGCTGAACGCGACCATGTCGAAGAAGGATCAGGAATTGAGCGATGTCGGTGCGACCCTCGTGCAACCGTAATTTCCCCATGGCAATAGCGGTTCGAACACCAACGATAGGGATGGCGGCACCTAGGGCGAATCCGAACTGTATTCTCACATTTCGCGTTATGACCAACGCGGATTGCATAATGAAGAAGACAACCCAGGCCGTGAAGATCGCCGCGTGAAAATAGAGGACTATCGGTCGTGGGGATGGTGGATGAATAAGGCCGGTCTCGATCGTGCGGCTGAAGCCATACAGCACAACAATGGCGACCAGCAGGGACATGAGGAAATAGAAGGACTGCTCGAGAACGCCGGCACGTTTTGCCCCGAGCTGCCGACGATCGGTTGAAGCCGCAAGTTGAGGCAGCGAAGGTCTTGTTCGTAGTGTCGCGGCCACTGGATGTCTCCTGGTCCACGGAAGTGGTTCGCGTCCAACTGGATGAGGAAAACAATGCGAGAATCAAGATGTGCCTACACATGCGTGTCTGGACCCAATCGTTCGAAATCCATCTGGATAGGAGTAGGCTGGGTTCGCTGCTATGGAAGAAAGCGGGGCCAGACAGCGACGTGAGCAGCCAGGTTTTTGGAACGACAGCCAACTACTAAGTTGGCAGGCGCATTTTCTTGAGAAGTTCGGTGAATCTCGGCTCGTGGCGCAGAGTTTTCAATAGTGGATCGGTCTTGATCTCGGGCAGCCCGGGGTCGCGCTGCGTGTAAGCATGGTCCAGCCATTCAAATGATTTGTCAGACTCGCCGCGATACGCGTACACCTGAGCGATCTGATAGCCTGCATCGGCGTGGTTCTTTGCGATAAGGCTAGCCAAAGCAGCTCTTGAATCCTGCTCTCGGCCGAGCGCGTGATAAACCAATGCCTGGCCTGTAAGTTTCGCCCATTCCAGTGGTTCCTTTTCAATTTCTGCGAGCGCCTGCTGCGGATTTCCTTGCGCAATCAGAATCTTGCCCCGAGTGAGATGGGCGAGCGCAGCCTGCGAATTTAGGTCCAGAGCTTTTTGCAATTCGACTTGGGCTGCATCGTATCGGCCCGCGACAAACAAGAGGTATGCAAGACCCAAATGAGAATCAGTACGAAGGGGATCGAGCGTAACCGCCTGTTCATAAAGCTGGATAGCCTGGTCGAGATCGCCCAAGGACCTGGACAGATACGAACGAAGACGGAAGACTTCGGAGCTGCCTGGCTCCAAGGCCATTGCTTTCGCAGTTAGAATCTCAGCGGCGTCCCAATCCCAGTCGCAGTCGACATGCGTCCTCGCCAACGCGAGGTAGGCTGAAGCCAAGGAAGGGTCGAGGGCAATGGCCCGCTCTGCGTCGTGGCGTGCCTTTTGAAAGCCTTCAGTAAATTCCGTCAGGCCCACTTCGGCCTTCATGTTCTCCACCGACGCGCGCAAAGCCCATGCGGGCGCATACTTCTCATCGAGTTTGATAGCCGCATCGGTGTAAGCGAGTGCCTTTTCGAGTTCTTCTTTGCCGTGACCACGTACACTGATGTAGTTCGCCTGCAAGTAAGCCTGATATGCCTCTGGATTCGCGCTGCGCGACGTCGAAGCAACCGCCTGCCCATTGCCTCGGAGCAGCCTCGGCTGTAATGCTTCGGTGGCGGCTCGGGCGATTTCATCCTGGACTACAAAGATGTCATTAATCTCCCGGTCGTATGTCTGCGACCAAAGCTGAAAGCCATCTCCCGTCTTAATCAGTTCCGCGGTGATGCGCACATGGTTGCCCTCCCGCCGCACGCTTCCCTCAAGGACATTCGCCACGCCGAGCTTCCGTCCGACCTCGCGTAGATCCTCGTTCTTGCCTTTGAACTGAAACGCCGAAGATCGTGCAACGACCTTCAGCCCCTGTACTTTCGCGAGGTCGTGGATCAGCTGTTCGGAGAGTCCATCCGAAAAATACTCCTGATCTTTAGGTGGACTCATGTCCGCAAATGGGAGCACGGCGATGGAAATGTTGTCCAGCGATGCCATATTTGCTCCAGCTCGCGCGGACCTCAAGTGCACCCCGATCGCTACTGCCACCGTTATCGCCAGCACCGGTACGATGGCAAGCTTCCACCAGCCATGTTTGCCAGAGAGCCCCTCCTTCTCTGAACGCGCTGGCTGGGGTCCAATCTCCTTTCCGATTGCGTTCTCTTCCGCTTGATGCGACGTGGAAAGCTCTGACGGCTCATCCTCGTCTTTGACCGAAGCAACAAACCGGTATCCACGCTTGGGCAAGGTTTCAATAAATTCCGGATTGTCCGGCCTGTCGCCGAGAATCCTTCGAATTTCCAGTATGTATTTTCGGATGACTTCCGGATTCACGTACGTGTCGGGCCAAAGCTTCTCGAGAAGTTCGTCGTGAGTGACCAGCCGATCCGGGTTTTCGATCCAAATAACGCAAAACGTCATAGGCCTTGGGCGGGATTGAGACTCGCTCGTACTCACGCCAGAGGCATTGGTTCGCCGGATCGAGGCGGAACGACTGGAAAGATTTCATAGCCGACCTGATTTGAGTTGGGGCGGGCGCGAAGTAGCGCAGCCAACCTTGTAAGAGTACAGGAGTTCCGTTGGGGATACACCTTATCGCGGTTTACCGCGAGATTCTTCGACAAAACCATTGGTTTCAACAACATAGCTCCGCGCCAAATCTCCACGGATTCTGCACGGGGAGTTCACGCCTGCCGCCGCTCCTATTTGGTAGCGTTCGCATACGAGGTCGGTCTTATACCGGACCAACCATGCAAAAAATCGAAATGAGACGATAGTGCCGGACTGGCATCGGAAACTGTCGGAGGGAATGAGGTAAAGATGAAGGTTGAAGTCGAAGTTCTTAGGCCCGTGGAAGAGCCGCGCTGGCAGCGGCTGTGAAATGCGGAAAGAATCGCGGGATTTCCGAGCGGAGAAGAATTCCGAAGAATTCGGTCGAGTTTAGACACATACAAATAGCCGGGGTGCGGTTCACTGACTCAGTTGAATGCAAGACCAGCGAAGTGGGCATAAGGCGCGGCACGGTTTCCGAGAGCGAGAATTCATTGACCGGACTGTAGTTTCGGCAGAAAGCTTCCACGAATCTAGGTCCAGCACGACATTCCCAGACACAACCCCTCTTCCCAATGTTGTTTTCTAAGTACGAGTAGAAATCCCGTCGTGACTTGCGGTGCCGCCGCTAACGTTGCGACGAACCTTTAGAGGAGAAAAAAACATGAGTAGCGTACGGTCACATTTGAAAGCATACAAGCGGGCTACGTCCCTCGAGACGTCCAGGTGGTACATGGCGTCGTTGACGACGAATCTCGCGGAGAAAAAGGATACAAACGGAGCGTTCTGTTTAGTGGAAGCAACGCTCGCACCCGGGAATGAACCGCCTCCGCACGAGCACTCGCGCGAAGACGAACTCTTCTATGTTCTCGAAGGTGAGTTTGACGTGTACGTCGGAAAGGAAGCTTTCAAAGTGGAAAAGGGAGAATGCGTTTTTCTTCCCAGATTGAAAGCGCATGCATTTGCGATCCGCTCCCCTCGGATTCGCTTGCTCACTCTGTTCACTCCTGCAGGATTGGAAGATGCATTTCGCAGCGCGAGTTCGCCCGCGAAAAATCTTGACCTTCCTGCTAAGGCGCTCACTTGCGCAGAGTCCGACCCCAAGCAAATCTTGCAACGCTTTGGTCAGTTCGGCGTCCGCTTCCTGACGCAGGATGAAATAGCGGACGAACTGCCTGTGTATCCCAAACCTCCTCCCCCAATTCCAGCAAATGACCAAATGCCCGGCGGCGCTCGGCCAGCGCATCGACCTAACAACTCAGATGATTTGCGGGCAAGTGGTAGTGCAAGATAAATTGAGGCAGAGAAGATGTGGCCGAACAATCGCATTCTCGAACTCTTTGGTATCCAGCTACCAATTATTCAGGCACCGATGGCTGGATCGGTTTTTTATGAAATGGTTGTTGCTGTTTCGGAAGCCGGAGGGCTGGGCTCCCTTCCTTGTGCCTTGTTGAGTCTGGAACAGATGCGCAACGAACTGGAGGCGATACGTCGCCAGACCAGCCGCCCAATCAATATGAATTTCTTTTGTCACACACCGCCGCGAGTCGATGCAAATCGGGAAAGACTCTGGAGACAACGCTTGCAGCGGTACTATGTGGAGCTGGGGCTCGATGAAAACATGCCCGTTCCGAGCGCCAACCGGGCCCCTTTCGACGAAAAGATGTGCGACCTCGTGATCGAATTCCATCCAGAGGTCGTCAGCTTTCATATTGGTCTTCCGGAAGAAAAACTGGTTCAAAAGGTCCGAGATACGGGGGCGAAGGTCGTTTCCTCAGCCACTTCGGTGGATGAGGCGCGCTGGCTGGAAGATCGAGGATGTGACGCCATCGTCGCCCAGGGTTCCGAAGCTGGTGGGCACAGAGGCATTTTTCTCACCGCGGATATTTCCACTCAGGTCGGTACGATGGCGCTTGTGCCGCAGGTTGTTGATTCCGTGAAAGTACCGGTCATCGCTGCTGGCAGTATCGCGGACGCGCGTGGCATTGTGGCGGCTTTTGCTCTCGGAGCGGCGGCGGTGCAGATCGGAACGGCGTACTTGCTGTGCCCAGAGGCCAAGATCAGCCCGGTATATCGTGAGGCGCTGAAAAATGCCGCGGACAACCAAACTACGCTCACCAATATTTTTACCGGCCGTCCCGCCCGAGGAATCGTGAATCGCGCTGTTAGGGAGCTGGGACCGATGTCCGATAATGTGCCGGATTTTCCGCTCGCTGCCGCAGCGCTAGGTCCGCTTCGCTCACACTCCGAGGCGACAGGGTCGGCCGACTTTACTCCATTGTGGTCCGGCCAGGCGGCGCGTCTAGCTCGCGAGCTTCCTGCAGCGGAGCTGACGAAGCGACTATCAGCGGAAACTCTGGAGAGACTCAGAACGCTGTAGAATAAATCTTCCGCAGTCCGATCCTTCCTTGTATCCCGAACTGCAGGCATCGAGCCTGATGCTATCGGCAGGACCCGATGGGGGTCCCACCGATAGGCGAGTGGACGTCGGCTATTTCCCGTCTTTGTCTTCGTCGGCTTCGACCTTCGAGAAGCGGGTTTTGGCAGCTGGAGCAGCCGTTCCCTTCATACCTTCCCAGAGGATCTTGTTGTAGAGCTCGGCTGGAACGCGGTCTTCGCCCGAGAAGTCGAAGCCGCGGGTTTTCTCCGCCCAGTATTGCGCGTCATGAGTCGGCTTCAAGTCGGGACCGGAGGCGAACTCGACCTTCTTTGGATCCAGTCCCAGTGTGGTCGACTTCAGAAGCGTCGACGCCACGGCTTTGAACTTCCACTGGCCTGAGGGCTTGGTATCGAACACATCCGCCATAGGCCGCGCATAGTAGGTGTTCAGGTTCAGGTGCTCCGTGCCCAGGATGTCCTCGATAGTACGGAGCAAATTGGCCTGACTGTAGCGGGTGCTCACCACTGCCTTCTTCTTCACGTAAGGACCAACGAAGTAGGTGGTGGCGCGATGAGAATCCACGTGGTCGGCTCCGTCCTGGGAGTCATCTTCGATGATGATGATTAGCGTGTCCCTCGCGTAAGGGCTGTTGGCGACGGCTTGGACCAGCAAGCCCACCGCATAGTCGTTATCCGCCTGTTGCAGTTCCGGGGTATTGACTCCACCCAGTGCCGAACTAAAGCTGCCCGTGTGATCGTGGCTGAGGCCGCGGATCATCTCGAGCGTCGGCAGGTTGCCGTTGGCAACGAATTGCTGGAATTCGCGGTTCCATTCGTTGAAACGCCAATAGTCCGGATAGG
>Ga0137361_10003124_pt1 | contig 10689 bp, 8 predicted proteins | sample Mad1_80_16metaG_FD_104923 | JGI IMG/M metagenome (GOLD analysis project Ga0137361, IMG submission 104923) | Vadose zone soil microbial communities from Angelo Coast Range Reserve, California, USA - Mad1_80_16 metaG | ecosystem: Environmental > Terrestrial > Soil > Vadose zone | place: USA... | reverse complement strand
TATGCAGTCACTTTGCCCCGCAGCGGGTCAGGTTCCGCAGCAGAAGTGCTTTATAAACTCGGCAAGAATCCAGAAGAACTCCAACGTATTGCAAAACTCCATCCGCTAGACCAAGCAAGTGAAATGGCAAGACTGTCACATGCTTTGATCAGTGGTGGTGAGCAAAAAGCTGCATCATCAACTCGTCCTCTAGGACAGATCAAAAGTAATCCAGTCACCAATTCACATACGGTCACAGATAAAACTCCTGTCGGATCAATTCGGCAGCGTATGAAGGCTGGTAGTTGGAAGTAGTCTCGTTTACATCTTAGGAAAGACGTAAACGGAATTAGCAATTTTGTTGCATTCAACTGCCTTTAACCCAATGGAATGGAGAACTGGCAATGTCCAATCAATTTATTAATACACAGCTTGTGAGTAATACCGCGCTTGCAATGTTTGCAAATAACGCGCCTTTTGTAATGACAGGTTCCCGAATTTATCAAGATGATTTCCAAAATTCTGGATATAAGATCGGCGACACATTACAAGTTCGTAGACAAAATAACTTTATCGTAGGTGACGGCTCAACTGCTGTGCCTCAAGACATCATTGAAACGGTTGAAACAATTACTGTGGCGCATCAATACCACGCATTGATTGCCTACACCATTCAAGATTTATCTTTACGTATTGAAGATTTCTCAAGAATGTTTATTCAACCTGCTATTCAAAACATCATTACACAAATGGAACGAGATATTTGCGCTGCTGCTGAATTAGACCTCTATTTCTTCACAGGAACCGCAGGAACTCCCATTAACTCTTTCCAGACTGTCGATTTAGCTGGCGCTAAATTGTTGGAGCAAGGCGTTAATATTGCATCTGATGCATATCTTGCAATGACAGTACGTGATGGATCATCTTTAAAATCAGCATTATTAAATAACTTCACACCTGTATTTAATGAAGATATCGTGCGTCAATCAGCAATTGGACACTTATCTTATTTTGATATTTTCCAATCTCAAAATATCGTGACCCATATTGCCGGTGCAGGTCCTCTTCTTCACTCTGGCGATTCATTGACAGTTAACGGTGCGGTAGCATCGGGTAATACTCTCGTATTGGCAGGTGCAAACGGTGGTGGTGCTGCTGTTACAAATTATTTCTTACCTGGTGATTTGATATCGATTGCTGGCGTTTCAAGTGTTAACCCACTTTCACGTCAATCAACCGGTCAAAATATGCAGTTTGTAGTGACAGCTCCTGCAAGTTCTGCAATAGGTGGTGCGATCACTGTTCAAGTAAATCCTACCATTATCAGTGATACCTCAAGCCCATTACAGAACGTCAGCAATGCTGTTCCAAGTGGTGCTGTTGTGACAATGGTTCCTACCTATCATGTAAACGTAGCTTACCCATCACGCGGGTTAGACATCGTTTGCCCTCCTTTATACAAATTACAGGTGCCATATAGCTCTGTCGCAATCGACCCTGAAACTGGCTTGTCACTCGCAGTTACTCAGACCGGCGATATCTTAGGCTATCAAAACTTAATGCGTATCGACATTTTGTGTGGCTTTAAATGGCATCCACAGTACGCAGTTAAATTATTGTCATAGAGGAGAACACCTGATGTCACTGTGTTGTGTTTACCATAAATCTCAACCCTTTCGAGTTGTTGAGGATGATATTGCACAAGAGATGGTGACATCGGGTGAGTGGTTTTATCACCCTAACGATGTACATGCTATTAAACAAGAGGAAACTAATCATGAAAAGCAGATACGACAGCAACCCAGGAAAAGAAGCGTCAATCGCAAAGACTCGTCACAATCGATTGGAAGCTGAGCACAGCGCTAAAAACCAATTTGTTAAAAAGGTTCAAAGCGAACAAGCAAGACACGCCGGACGTTCACCTAATCTTAAAGGTGAAGCAATGGAGTTTAATGCTTATATGTGTAACAACGGAGCCCATGCACAAATGCTAGCTAAAGACCTTACCAAAGGACTTGATACGGTAGCATTCCCTGTCGATGGCGAAGGCGATGACTCCTAATGTCAATTGAATGGCTACGTATAAAAGCGTAGCCATTTACTAAATTATTAGACATTAAGGACGCGTATGCTATGGCACAAAATGTCAGGACGACAAACGATGTTATTGTTAATTCACTTTATCTCTTAGGTGAGCTTGGCGTGGGTGAAACACCTGACGCTTTCATGCTTAAAACGGGATTAGAATTAATCAATGAGCTATTAGACAAATTTTCGTCTGACAGCATTTATATTCCTTTTTTAACCACATTAGACCATACCTTCATTGTTGGCAAAGATACCTATTCAATCTCTGATATGATTATAGGAACTGATATAACTGCTGATCGCATTGTTGACTTAACATTTGCAAATTATACGGTTCCAGGGACAGGGATTAATCAAAATTCTAATCCTATCACTCAGAATTACACGGCTGACAATACTACTAATTATTTGACGTTAGGATCAACTGTTGCCTTTCCAACTGGAACACCTGTCACACTTCAAACATTCGGAACTGTGCCCTCACCACTTGTTGCAGGTGTTACGTATTACACCATTTTTGTTGATGCTACTCGTTTGATGCTTGCTGCAACGGAACAAAATGCATTGATTGGTATTCCTATTAAAATATTAACGGATGGTGTGCCAGTCAATACTATTACTACCTATCAAGGGAATCTAAATACAACGGCAACAGCTCTTGTTTATCCTTTAAGAATTATTAATAAGGCAACTTATTGGGGTGTTGTAAGACAAACTAATTTACTCGCACGTCCTGGTTTTATATTCCTAAATAAACAAGCTCAGGAAAGTTTTATAACAGTTTACCCCGTACCTGATCAGCCTTATCCATTTAAAATACAAGTAAAAAGCATGATTAATTCATTGGGTCCGCAGGACACTTTAGGTGAGCTTCCGCCTAACTATTATGGATTTTTAAAATATGCGCTTGCTCGAAAATTTCTAGCATATTACCCATCCGGTAACTGGCCTCAACAAAATGAAAGTGAGTATGAAGATTATTACATGACATTGAAAAATTCGAATGAGACTGATTTAACTATCAGGCCATCTGTGACATTGACTGCGCCTGAGCCTTTCTACTGGCCGAATATATTGAGTTACTAACAGTGACTAAGACTATTGATTTTGAAATAGTAGGTAGCTACAACAACCAGAGAGTAAGCAGTATTGATGCTGAGCGCTCTGTGAATGTGTTCGAGTATATCGATCCTCTTGGTAAAAAACCAAAATCACTTATTAATACGTCAGGACTTGAAGATACGCAGAGTGATTTTGGAGCAGCTACAGGTGGTTTTCGCGCTCAATATGTTTTTAAAAATAATGAATTTTGTGTAATTGGTAGTTCAGTTTTTAGGATCACAACAGCAGGTGTTGTATCATTTTTAGGGACATTAATTAACACCAATACAGGTTATGTTGGTATTGATGCCAATACTTTTCAAGTGATCTTTGTAGACGGAGTTAATGGCTATATTTGGGATACGATAGCAAATACATTCACTATGATTACTGACTCTTCTTTTCCTGCTCAACCGATTGATGTTTGCTATCTTGATGGATTTTTTATTGTTGCTAATGGAAACACAAATAATTTTCAGCTATCCAGTTTTAACCAAGGATTAGTATGGGGCCCCGATACTCAAACATTTACTGCTGATGATAGCGGTGGAAATAATTGGTTGATTTTGTCAACTAATGTTAACTATCAGACAGGTGTTCCATTTGAAGTATCTACCACGGGATCACTTCCTAATCCATTAGTGACTGGAACTACTTATTATGCAATTCGTGTTGATGCGACACATATTAGATTAGCAACCAGTTATGCAAATGCAATTGCTGGAACGGCCATCACCTTGACAAGTAATGGAACACCTACTAATACAATCACTTCTGAAGGACAATTACAGCAAGGATCTATTACATCACATCCAGGAACGATTGTAGGATGTCGAACGCTCCATAGACGCTTGTTTTTATTTTCTCAAAACTTCACAGAGGTTTGGGAGAATCAGGGAATAGGTTCAAATCTACCTTTTCGTCGTAATAATTCGTTATTAATGGAATATGGAACACCAGCACTGGGAAGCATTTCAACTGGATTTGATACGATGTTTTTCTTGGCTCAGGATAGAGATGGATTGGGATCAGTAATGGAAGTTAGAGGAACCGAGTCTGTTCCAGCAAGCACACGAGCATTAGATTTTGCTCTCGCACGCTATGCAGCACTTGGTCAGGTTGCTGATTGTCGAGCCTTTCTTATGAAGGAAAATGGTTTAATTTTCTATAGAATGAATTTTACATTAGCCAATCATACGTATATTTATAATGTTTCTCAGAGTAAGCCTTCTTTTGATCCAGAAAGCGATGAGTTTAAGTATTGGCACGAGGAAGAGGTTTTAGATGGAGATAGGCACCCTGCACAGACTCATGCTTATTTTAATGGGACAAACTATGTTGGGGATTATGCAAAGCCAATTCTATATGAAGTAGATAGTGATATATTCACAAATAATGGTGAAGTAATAAGGCGCATGAGAATTACTCGTGCATTTGTGCCGCCTGGATATCAGCGTATTAGAATTGATAGACTTCAAGTAGATTTGCTGCAAGGCAATATTGCACAATTGAATGGAATCACAGAGGACTTGGATTTACTCTCTGAGACTGGATTTACCCTAGAGACGGAATCAGGTGATGATATTATTTTAGAACAAGGTCTTGTTCTACATAATCCTGATCAGCTATTTGTATTCTTATCTATATCAAAAGATGGTGGGCAAACCTATGGCTATGAAGTGAAAGCGCCAATGGGTAATATAGGACAAAGAACATTTAGAACACTATGGCGGAAGTTAGGGACAACTAAGCGCGGACAAGCTTTTGTTGCAAAATTTGAATTTTATGATGCGGTACCTTTTATTATTTTAGGTGCATCATGGGCTGTTGAATTATTACCGGAGTAATCAATGGCTACTGATTTTGACCAATTTCCACTTTATGATCCTTTAGTTAAAAAAGGAACTGATAAGCTATCGGATGTATGGGTAGGATCAATTTCAACTTTTTATATGAATTTGATCGGCTATTTGACGCAAGGCGGTATTTTAATGCCGCAAGTTACAACTGTGCAAAGAGATGCTTTACAGAACGTACAAAATGGACAAATGATATATAATACTACACTGGACTCAGCGCAATATTTTAAAGCAGGAGTCTGGACATCGTTTTAACACTACATAAGGATATGTAGCTATGGATTCAATGCAAATGGGACAGGGCATGAGCGGCCTAGCAGGAATACTAGGCGGTTTATTTGGTGATTCTGGCGCACCTTATCAGGCAGCGATGGATCAATACCAGCAATATGGTAATAGAGCGCAGGGCGCTCAAAATCCTTTTCTACAAGCTGGGACAGGCGCTATTGGAAATTATCAAAATTGGTTGCAAAATCAACAAAATCCTAGCCAATTTCTAAATAATCTTATGGGACAATATCAAGAATCCCCATGGGCTAAATATCAGCAACAGCAAGCATTGCGGACAGCAAATAATATGGGTTCTGCAACTGGCTTGACAGGTTCTACACCTTTGCAATTACAAGCACAGCAGAATGCATCTAATATCTCAAGCCAAGACATGAATAATTGGCTTCAAAATGTACTAGGGATTAATACCCAATATGGCCAAGGCCAGCAGAATTTGATTGGGGGAGGCCAAGGCGCTGCTAACGCTCTGACAAGTCTATATAGCGATATGGGCAAAAACCTTGGTGAAGCAGCTTATGGACAAGAAGCGGGAAAACAAAATGATATGTGGAATTTAATTGGCGGTGGGTTGCAACTAGGTTCCATGTTTTTAGGATAAGGGGTGAATTATGGCTTTACCATTACCAAGTGTGATACCTGATACTCAGGCAGGAGGAGGAGCAGTGACCGCTTTTGGCGGTATGAATGCCTTGAATAATGCATTGCAGCAAACGCGTGCTAATGCAGCTACAGCTCAATATGCCCCCTATCAAGCATATGGTAATGCGTTTTTAACTAATCAAGAAGCGCAATGGACGCCCTATAAGTATCAAATGCAGGCTCTTTCTAATCCACTATTATGGATGGCTGCGCAAAATAATCCTGCTTTACAAGATCAGCTAAAAAGAATGATGTCAAATATGATGCCTAGCAATATGTCATCACCTAATGGAATGCCTAATATTCCACAGCCAGGACAACCTAATAGTAATAGTTTATTTAGCATGTTAATGAATAAACTTAACGGGGGAAATCAGCCTCAAAATCAGGGGAATCCTATGGCTCAGCCTATGGGGAATCAATCGCAGTCACCGAATGCGATGATACAACCTCAAGGAACACAAGGTGCAGGCGTTAATAGCGGTTATTCTTATGATGCTAAAGGCAACAATATACCTGCAACTCCTCAAGAAATTAATAATGCTGCCAATAATATACCTTCAGCACAGGGCGCAGGGTACAACACGCCTGCTGGAAATGCTGCAGCATCGCTAGGTCAAACAGGTGGATTAAGTGGTGCCAATGCTTATTCAGGTGCAGAAGCGGGGCGTGAAGCTCAGCAGCAAGCGGTCGTAGGTCAGACGCAAAATCAAAATGCAGAACAAAAAGCATCTAATGATCGGATAAATGCTCAATCAAATGGTGCTGTTGCGACATTAAAAGTATTGGAAGGATGGAAACGCGCATATGACGCTAGTTCTTATAAAGGGCAATATGCTGGAACAGCGCCCTCTTCAGGTCCTCGGTCTCTTCCTAATATGCCAGGTCATAATAGCTCTGCTGAACAATTAGCTGATAATTATGCTGATCAAGTTTTACAACTATCGACAGAAATGACTCCTGGGGCTATGACTGATGATGCAAGAGCATTAATGGCATCAGCAAAAGGATTAAGTAGAAATTTAGATGAAGACGCAGCAAAAGAATTATATGAATCTAAAAAAGCAGGTCTTGAGAGAATTATTCAATCAAGAAAATTTTCTGATGATTTCTATAAAAATAATCCTTTAGCAACACAGGAACAACTTGTTGCTATGATGAATAATTATAATAGATATGCGCCTGCTTATGATTATGAAAATGGGAAACCAATGCCCGAAAATGATAAAAAATATAAAGATTTTACGTCTAAAAAAGCATTGGAGGATTATGTAAATAAAGGTGTAGATAATCCTTACGAAAATAAAAAGAATATACCATCGTCTGTCCCTTCTAAAAATAAAGCGGTTGGTAATGCTGACTTAGGTCAAAATGGTGAGGCTGTTGTACAAGCTACATCAATCATAGGTGGTAAAAATTACGCAAAAATTAATGGGAAATGGTATCCACAATGAACGAAGTCACAGACCCTAATTTATTGAAACAGCTAGAAGGAAATGCAAAATATTCCTCTGCCATTACCGATCCTGATTTAATAGCTAAATTGGAAAAATCAGCACAGCCAGTTTCTACTAAATCAAATAAAGTGTCGCCAGAAGATATGGATTCTTTGAATAAAGAATCACGCTCTATTCCTTATGCGAATGTGCCTTATGTTCCTTTTACGGGTGGTACTATTAATACAGCTCAACAGCGCCAAGCTGAAAATTTATTATCACAAGGCGCTAAGGGTGCCGCTCAAAACTTCTTAAATACGCCAGAGGAAGCAGCGAATGTCTTTGGAAAGCATATGTATAATAAATTTAATTTTGCCCCTCCCACTAAAGCCGCAAAAACAGGTGGCGTAATAGGTGATATTGCATCTTTCTTCCAACCTGAGTTTGCAGCAAATTCTATACTAAAAGCTGCCTCATTAGCTCCAAAAGCAGGTGCAGCAATAGCATCAGCTAAAGATTGGTTAAAAGCTTCTCCCTATATAAATACTTTATTAAATTTTTCTAAAAATGCCGGACAAGGTGCTTTATTTGAAAAAGAAAAAAATCCTAAAGCTACATCATCGGATATTGCTAAAGCTGGCGCATTTAGTGGGACAATTCCTGCCATGGTATCTATGTTAGGGACTACCAATCCATTATTATCATTAATAGCTAAAATGGGCATAGGTGGAACACTTGGGTATAACTACTCAGGGACATGGCCTGGTGCGGCTGAAGGTGCTGCATCGTTTGTTGCTGCACCAAAGATTTTAAAAGAAATGGGACTAGGATTTAATCAACCTGTTTCTTCAGAGTATTTAACAGAAAATCCTAATGCATTAGCTCAATCAAGATATGAGGCAGGAAATAGAATAGGGGCACCTGTTAGACCTTCTGAAGCATTTGACAATCCGAATATGGCAGCAAATGAAGGCAGAGTATCCACAACAGATATAGGCAGCAATGCAATGGCTGATTTTGCAAAGACTCGTGTTGAGCAGCAAAAAAATGCTATTAATAAATTGTTAAATACTATCTATCCTAAAACTAAAAAAGCAGGAAATGCTATTAGAGACTTGTATGCTGATGCATTTAAAAATGATTTGCCACAAGAGCAAGTGAATTCATTGTTAGAAGACCCTCTCATTAAGCAAGCTTATGATAATGTTAAAACTGATCCTGTTTATATGAAAAAATTGAAAGATATTCCAGAAAACAATTTTGCTTATTTAGATCAAATGAAAAGAAATTTAGGGGCGCAAAGTAAAAAAGCTGCACGTATTGGTGATGATGTCGCAGCGCGTGAATACAAAAACTCTGAAAAAACATTAGTTGATCAAATGGATAAGCAATTTCCTGATTATGCAAAAGCAAGGTCTGCTGCTCAATCTAAAATTATACGTAAACAATTAGAAAAGACGTTAGGAAATAAAGAAATAAATGGAAGGACATTTTTTGATGCTGTATTAAGAAATGATAATAAATATCAGAAACTAGTTTCTGATTTACAATCTTCTCCTGAAGCACTAGATCAAGTTAAAGATATGAAACTAGCCTGGGAAAATTTAATAGGTAAAGATACAGTTCGAACGGCTGCTGGTATGGCTTCAAAAAATACAAGTGCGGCTCGAAATGATGCTAATAAATTCTGGAATTTATTTAAAGATACGGTTGGCGCACCAAGAGATATTGAACGTGCTAAATTTATTCATGATCCAAAATGGTGGGATAAATTTGATGAAGTATCTAAATACAAAGATTCTGTAAAACGCAGGCAGGCTATGTCAGATTTATTTGCAAGAGGAATAGGGGCAATTGGTCTGGAATTAGCCCAGAACAAATAGTATTTATAGACCTAAAATAGTAAACTAGCTTTAGTTTATCACAAGGAAGTGATGAGATGGCGATAACTTATTCATTAGCACCAAATCCTAAATGGTATATTGCCGATTTAGTTGGCAGACCATTGGGCGGCGGCTATCTTGCAACTTTTAGCAGCTTAGATCATACCTTATTAAATCCCGTATTTCAGGACGCTGGGGGTCTGTTCCCATGGCCATATGTCACAATCCCCAATGTAGGAAGTTTAGGAATCTTATTTGATGAAAATGGATCTCAAGGACCATTTTACTTTAAATTCGATTCGGCTGTGCCTGATCAGCTTTACTATCTTGAAGTGTATGATTCTGACGGTGTTCTTCAATGGACAATTGATGATTTCACGCCTGGAACTGGCGGCGGTGGAACTATAACGACTGCGATAGACCTTGAGAATCTTGTTGCTAATAATGTGATGTGGCGAAATATGATAGGGATTGCGCCTGTCTCTGCATCTGTGAAAATGAAATTAGCGCCCGGAGCTAATGCGGCACTTGCTGATACCGTTTCTAATGCAGGTCCCGATATTTATTTTCTAAAAAATAATGCCAGTGCTACAGATACGATTTCATTTCCTAAATTTATACTAGGTGATACTCCCTTCACGGGGGATGTCACACCTGTTGATTATTGTCATTATGTTTGTTCTGTTGCAGGATCGGCAGAGACTTCAAAGCTTGTTCAATTCCCAATAACACAGGCTGTTCAGAATCTTTCTAATCAGAATATGACTGTAACAATTTGGGCAAGAGCTACCGCAGGAAATACAACGTTGACACTTTCTTGTCGCCAATTCTTTGGTGATGGTGCAGGCGCAAGCCCTGATGTTTCAACGCCTATTCAAACATTTACACTAACTTCTTCATGGCAAAAATTTTCTGCCCAATTCACAATACCCAGTGTTTCAGGAAAAGTGCTAGGTGGATGTGGTAATGATGGTCTTTTTCTGCAAGTTCAATATCCACTTGATGCTACCACTACAATCGATTTTACAAAATTATCCTTATATGAAGGCAACATATCACCTGCTGCTGATTATCATACTTATGATCAAATTGATGCATTGATTAACACACCACATACAGGATTTATTGTACAAGGTTATCAATCACCCTTTATCGGTGGATGGATCTTAATGGATGATGGAACGATTGGTAATGCATCGTCAGGTGCATCTAATCGTGCGAATGTAGATACATTTCCTTTATATAATTTAATTTATAACAACGTCATTGATACATGGGCACCCGTATCAGGTGGACGAACAAGTGATGCTGTTGCTGATTTTACTGCTGGAAAAACACTAACTTTACCACGTCAACTAGGTCGCGTCATTGGTACAGCGGGAAGCGGTTCAGGTTTAACAGCACGGGTTGCAG
>Ga0137361_10003119_pt1 | contig 10696 bp, 5 predicted proteins | sample Mad1_80_16metaG_FD_104923 | JGI IMG/M metagenome (GOLD analysis project Ga0137361, IMG submission 104923) | Vadose zone soil microbial communities from Angelo Coast Range Reserve, California, USA - Mad1_80_16 metaG | ecosystem: Environmental > Terrestrial > Soil > Vadose zone | place: USA... | reverse complement strand
TTACCGGCTATGCCAGTTCCACAGATGAGTCAAAGGCTCTCACCGCGGGCTATCAAGCTCACCTGTCAAAACCGGTGGAGCTTGATCGGTTAGTTGCGGCTATTGCCAGGCTGGCCGGTAGACCTTAATTAAGTTGGCCTTGCAGTCGGTAAGATTTTTGTTTCTTGGTTCTGGCACATCGTCCGAGAAGATTCCCGAAAATGCTAAACTCCGCCGCAGGGCGGCATGTATCGTTTCGTTAGTGGAGTAAGTTCTTGCGGGGTGTGCTACCGCATTATCTCTCACGAGCCAGACTCGGCTGGACGGCCGTGATTGGATGTAGCGAGGTAAAGGTTCTTGGAGACTTGCCGTCAGGAATTTCCCCAACCGCGCCTCGCCTGCATTAAGATTTTCGATTGGTAAGATTCAATTCATCTGTAAACTTGTGTCTTCGAGTTGCTGTCTTTTTTGCAGAAAAAACTTTGCAACTTCTCTCGCCAAGAAGCCTGAAGGGTCTTTCGGTGCCCGTTGTGATCGTACTAGCGATCTAAAGTAAGACATTGGCTGTCAGATGCTTGCGCCGGGAAAGAAAAACCTGGACTTGCGAAATCTTGCAAGCGGGTTTATGCTCCGCCGCTCTGAGAGCTTCCGCGTCAGCTAAGGCCAAATTCGAGAGACTCTCAATAGTTACGCACACTACTACCTTGTTGCCACGAAACTCTCGATGGCAACGAAGGAAGGTTTGGGAATTAAGCGGGCTGCTAGAAGATCGACAGCGCGCTTAAGAGCACATCAAGCGTGGTCACGGAAATTTCGATCACGCTGGAAGTAGATGATGCGCTCGGTTCTGCTGAAGCTATCGGATCGTCGGGTGTTGTCTGAGCGGCAGAGCACGGTGGCGCTTGCACTTCTCCTGGGTTAGGCGGCACGCAATCGGCAAAAGCTCCAAATGCGAACATGAAAGTCAAAGCGATGACCCCAACTAGCGTTCTTAAGGTCTTCATGGTTCTCTCCTTCGGTTGGATTGTGGTTGCGAGTTTCTCTAAACGACCAAGACCTAACGTCCTTCAGAACGGGCGCTTGGTCCCTAATCGGAATTCAGCGTACGGCCTGGCCGTCGTGGAGTAAAAGATTGTATCACCCCAAAAGAAAGGTAAGCCTCATATGAAGTTAACGTCTCAACTAACTGCCCTCCGTGAGAAGACTCGCGGACTAACAGCGCCCGAGCGCGCAAGGCTCTGCTGCGAACTGGCCAAGCAATTGGAAAAGGCGGGCGAGTACGACGGAGCATGCGAAGCGTTAAGTGAGTTTTGGCCTGCACGAGACGGACGCTTAAATCTAAATGATCTTGATGAAGCTACCAGAGCGATGGTGTTGCTTAGGGTCGGCGCTTTGTCCGGATGGCTAGGCAGCACAGATCAAGCTGCCGGTAGTCAGGAGACGGCGAAAGATCTAATTACCAGGAGCATCGAGATCTTCGAGAGGCTTGGTCAGATTCGCGAAGCAGCCGAGGCACGTGGCGATCTCGCGCTGTGTTACTGGCGCGAAGGCTCGTACGATGAAGCAAGGATCCATCTGGCAAATGCATTAAGTGTTCTAGGTGGTGACGACAGCGAAGTGAAAGCGATCGTGCTCATTCGAGCGGGCATGGTGGAAGTAGATGCACTGCGATTTGATCGGGCGCTCCGACTTTATGATGAGGCCGCTCTTCTGGTCGAGCGAAGCGAGGATCACGCCCTCAAGGGAAGTTTTAATTTCGGGTATGGGGTACTCCTTAGAAGGTTGGCCGCCCCTGAGAACCGAGAAGACTATCTGGACCGCGCACTAATTGCTTATGCCGCCTCAAGTTTCCATTTCGAGCAAGCGGGAAATGTACGCTATCTCGCGCGGGTGGAAAACAATCTCGGTTATCTGCTCTTCACGATCGGGAAATATGATGAGGCGCACAAGCATCTTGACCGCGCCCGTCATTTCTTCATGGACCTCAACGATGCGGGAATGATTGCCGAAGTTGACGACACGCGCGCGCGGACGCTCGTCGCCGAAGGTCACATTACTGAAGCCCAACGAGTGGCGCGATATGCTGTTCAGAAGCTTGAGAAAGGCGACGAGCGAGCAGCATTAGCCGGAGCCTTGATCACGCATGGAGTCGCGCTTGCGCGATTAGGTGATTACCCTTCGGCGAAACGATCGCTTCAACGTGCGATTGAAGTTGCGCAGACGACGGGCGATCTCGAAGGTGCAGGGCGCGCTAAACTCAGCATCATTGAAGAGCTGTCTCGCCAGACGCCGGCGCCGCAGTTGGTTTCGCTCCATCAATCCGCCGCTGAAGTGTTGCGGCAATCCCAGGACCCGTCAACCAGCAGGCGCCTGATCGATTGCGCGCACAGAGTTTTTGAAGCTCTGGGAGTCGCTGAGATTGAACAGAGTCGAGTAATAGGTCAAGACGCTGACTCCTGGGCTTCTTTCAGGAGAGAGGTAAAGAGGGCTGAAAAAGCTCTAATTGAGCGCACCCTTCGGGAGGCTGAAGGCTCAGTGACCAAGGCTTCACACTTGCTAGGCTTCAAACATCATCAAAGCTTGATCTCGATAATAAACATTCGGCATCCGGACCTTAAACAGACGCGTTCAAAAATACATAAGCGCAGACGCCACCTGTTCTCAGAATCGAGGAAAATTAAGAAGACGGCTCAGAAGAAATCCCCGGCTGAAATCCTGGTAGTACACGTAGAGGAAAATGAGATGGTAATGCGATTGTTGCAGGAGGCCTTGGCTAACGAAGACATGCATGTCGAATCGTGTGTTGGTGAAGCGAAAGCTCTGAAGATCCTGAAGACCCGCGCCCACTACGACACATTGATCGTCGACAATGATTTGCCGGCCTCGACTGGACTCGAACTAGTGCTGCGCATCCGCAAGATAGCTCACCGTCGCGAACTACCCATCGTCATGCTCTCTGGCGTCGACTGTGAAAAAGAAGCCTGGCGCGCCGGTGTCAACGATTTTCTCCGCAAGCCTGAAGACGTTAACAAAATCGCTTCAACCACCAACCGATTACTAGCCGATCGCAAAGAGAAGAAGCGTTAGTTAATTTGACTCTTCCATTCTCGAAATGGATCGTGGACGCAAAGCATATAGATTAGGAAGTCAGTTTCAGTCTCGGTCGCCGCGGCGAGTAGCAGTCTCTTGTCAAGCCTTCGGTTTGAAGTGCGGTCCCGACCCACACCTCACATCAAAGAAATAATTTCAGTGCGCTTTCAAAGCGGAACCAGGTCATCACGGACTATCCGACAAGTTTCAGCTTGTCACCTTCGGTTGGGGAGTCTTTGCCGCAGAGAAGCCAGTCAGCGTTAAAAGTCAGGAACCTTCTTTCGACCTCTCCGCCGGCCTGAGATTTCGTTCATGTCGAATAGCCGCGTACACCCTGAAGAGACGAAATGGATCATCGAGTGCAACACATTTTGTCTCTGATCGAAACCGACCTCGGCCGCAAACGCGGACGCGTGGAGTTGGCCCGTGCGGTCAATCTTTCCTCGGCGCAGGTGTACTTGCTGTTCAAGAAACACAAGGTCGGAAAGCCGCCAATGCGTTATCGCAGGCACTTGAAGATGCAAGATGCAGCGAGATTACTCGCTTCAGAATTCCTGAACGTCCAACAAGTCAGAATCCGCGTCGGCTTCAACGACGACAGCCACTTCAACCGCGATTTCAAAAAGATCTACGGCGTTACTCCGAAACAATACCAGCGACTCCACTTCGAGAGCGGCAACGGCCAAAAGCCAAGCGCAAAGAGCAGAGGGCCAAGAGCCAAACCGCAAGACCAAAGACCAAAGCCCAAAGGCTAAAGACCAAAGCGCCGTATCAGTGCCGCGAGCGGTAGCGACCGGGCCGATCAAGCGCGAAGAGCCCAGGGCCAAGAGCCAAGAGCGCCGTGTCACTACCGCGAGCGGTGGCGACCGGCCCAACCGGGACCCAAGAGCAAAGGGCAAAAAGCCAGAGTCCAAAGACCTAAGTCCAAAGATAAAAGGCGGAATAAGAAAATCCGCCAATAAATAAGAAAATCGGCCAATGAATAGTTGGTACGAAAATCCGTCTGAAGTGGTAGATTACGCGCGCTCGAAAGTCAAAAGGACATCGGGAAGGTAGCGGGTGCGTCAACGCTGATGTGTAGGTTAATGGGTGGCCGCACGCCGAGTACAGCCAAACTCGCCCGCTATCGATTATAATTAGCGCCCAAGACCAAAGATCAAAGGCCAAAGTGCTATGCTGAAATTCAGATCGCTTCTAATACTCGCGTTCCTCTTCCTCTCGACTGTCAACTCTAGCAGCGCGCAAGAAAGGCCGAAGCGAACGCTCTCCAGGCCATCGGTTAAGAATTTAACTAAATCGCGATCGCCTGGCTCACAAAACAAGCGTGCACAAATCTCTTTCCATTATTATCCATCTCCGCTTGATTCAAATTATAAGGACGCTGAATTTGTCTTTGTAGCTATTGTTGGAGATGGAACTACTCAAGCCGTGCGCCGCGGACCATACAACCCAGCGATCATCGGCGTGTATGAGGGCAAACTACCCGAAGCTACTGTCGCGCAATTTGTCGCCCGCGCCGAAGAGATCATTCCTCAGGCTTCGGAAACTACAAAACCGTACATTGGTTCTTGCGATGCCGAGAGTTTTCAACTGTCGGTGGCCTATCAAAGGACCGCAGTGAACCAAAACAAAATGGCTGAGCATGCTTGCCTGCTCGTGATGCCACAAGAAATTCGTGATTTCGTCGGAGAACTGCGGGAAGTGTGGAAACAGTGGAATGATTCCCCGCTCGCATATGGTTATGTTAGAAGCATTCCACTGGAACAGGGTTTCTTGAAGTCTGCTAAGTCTAATCCAAGACGTTTCGTCTCGATTCGGAAACTCTCGCCCAGGCTACAGGCAATTGTGCGCAATGTTGGGAGCCGGGCACCCCGGTTCTATGCCCTAAGGCAAAGAGACTATGAGCAGCTTCGTGCTTCAGCCAACGATCCTGCGCACTTTTATGTGGTCGATAACGGTCACGGTTATTTCTTGACGGACTTTTTCATTTCCCGCTGAAGAAGGAACTTTTTATGATGAGTACCCGGATCGTTAACTTCAGATCACTCTTGATTCTCGCGTTCCTCTTCTTCGCGACCACGGCGTCGAGCACTGCGCAAGAGGATTCGAAACGGACGATCCCCAGGCAGTCGGTTAAGGACGTGGCTAGATCACGAACGCCGCGCCCACAAAACAAAACTGCACAGCTCTTTTTCGACTATTACCCAGCGGTCCTTGACCTGAATTTTAAGGACTCAGAATTTGTCTTTGTAGCTATTGCTGGAGATGGAACCACTCGCGCCGTACGCTACGGACCATACAATCCTGCCATCATCGGCGTATATGAGAGCAGACTGCCTAAGATAAGTGTCACGCGCTTCGTTGCCCGCGCTGAAGAGATTATTCCGAAGGCTTCGGAAATTACAAAACCGTATATTGGTTCTTGTGATTCCGAGAGTTTTCGGCTATCGGTGGATCACCAAAATAAAATGGCTGAGCATGCTTGCCTTTTCGCGATGCCACAAGAAATTCGTGATTTCGTTGAAGAACTCCGGACAGTATGGAAACAGCTGGATGAGGTTCCGCTGGCTTATGGTTATCTTACCAGCTTTCCGCTCCATGGAGATTTCTTGAAATCTGCGAAGCGTAATCCAAGAGATTACGTTTCGATTCGGAGTTTCCCTCCAAAGCTGCAAGCCGTTGTACGCAAAGCTAGTAGGCAAACACCGAAGTTTTACGCACTTAGTCGGGAACAATATGACCAACTCAAGGCGTTCACTCGCTACCCTTCCCATCCTTTCGATTTTGACGTGGTCGATAATAAGTCCGTCTACTACTTAACGCTCTTTCAATCTCGCGCTCGGGCGGTACCTTCGGTAAAGCGAGACTGAACAGAGAGTCTTGAACATCTGCTTATCGCACTAATCCGGTCGTCAGATTGACTAAGGAGTTATATGAATCAAGGAAGATTTGAAGAAAGGCAATTAGCAATGCGCGGAATCGGAATATGAATACGGCCCCATTGCTATGGCTAGATAGCAACGGGGCCGGCAGAAACAGCAACCTCTGCCACAAAAGTGCAAAGGATGTATTTCCGATCAATCTCCATCCTAACGCACCTCGTGGCGGCGGCTCAACCCCGCGAGGAGTGAGTCTTACCTCGCTTACCGCAACAAAAAAACCCGGACACGCTTGAGGTTGGTTTCACAGGGACTCATGGACCGTGAAAGCCAGCCATAGGAGGAGAAATGTCGATCAAGCCCAAATTCAACCGCCGTGGTCTTTCGCACGCGCTTGTTTTCCTCTTTGTTATGATCTTTTCCCAAGGTGTGAAAGCAGGTGACGGAACATTTTCTACAACGGACGGGATTAACGGAACCTTCAACTTTTGTGTGACTGTGCGGTTCAACGCGAATGCTACGCAGCTCGAATACATCCGGAGAGGAATTCAGAGAGGCAGTGACGTGATCGCAGACGCTACAGATGGGCATCATCGTTTCGGCACAGTAAACATAGTCAACGACTGTGGTAATGGATGTGCCGCCGACGCCGCTGCGGAATATTTCATCGATAATAGACCGGAACGGGCGGGTGCTGCGGGAGCTGGATATGGGGTCCATGGCAAGATGGGAAGATTCCCAATCCAGCTCTTCGAGGGGATTGCCCTTGACCAGTTTGGAAGCACTATCTTCTTAGACGGTGCTGGATTTGCCGTCGCTCATGAATTTGCTCACCAAGCGTACGATCTGGATGACGAGTACAGCGGAAAAAGAGATGGGCAAGACATTCTTAATGCTAATTGTGCGCCTGGGGTGGGCCCCGGCGCATCCCCGGTAGATGACCCCAACCTTAGTTACTGTTTGATGGACAATTTCATAACACGCGGAGGAATGTCGGTTAGCCAAAACAAGAAAATGACTTTGAAGGAGTTTTGCGTCGCGAGTAACCATGATCCAGATCACAACACCATCCAAAGTTTGAGGCATCATAACGAGTCCTGTTGGGAAACGATTTTCCATCTTCCCAAGCTCTGGAAGCTATCAGCTTTCACCGGCTTACCTAATCCGATTCCACCGCCTTCCGTTCCTGTGACTTTTGGCACCTCCTGCGGAGATCAGAAAGTAGTCTTACTGCTCGATAGATCCGGGAGCATGGGTGACGAGAACCGATTAGACTTTGCGAAGCTCGGAGCTACTTTGTTCATAAAGGACCTAAGAAGCGATGCGTATCTTGGGTTGGTTTCATTCCCAGACAATGTGAGAGTCGACTTTCCGCTGACGCGGCTTGTCAACGACAGTTCACGAAATGCAGCAATCAATGCCGCCAATTCATTGGTTCCTTCGGGAGAAACAGATATTGGCGATGCGTTGCTTGTCGCGCTGAATCAATTGTCAGGACAAAATGATTGCTCGTCCTGTTCAAAGACCATCATGCTATTGACTGATGGCGATCACAACACGAGCACGCCGCCGCAAGCGGTAACTGAACTGCTGCAACGTGGAAAGGTAACGGTGAACGCTGTTGTGATCGGTAATAATGTTTCGGTTGCCGGTGAGGCAATACTCAAGAGTATTTCAAGCCAAACTGGCGGTGAGTTCTATCGGTTACCGACTATTATCCAAGGTCTACCTGTCATCGGCCCAACAGGTCTTCAGGGTCTGTTCTTCCGTTTGGCGGATGATGTCAACGGAGACACGGTGATGGGTGGGCGGCCTGACTTAATAGCCTCTGGACAAGTGAAAGAAGTGCCAATGTTTCTGGAACAAGGAGTCGCTGTTGGTACCTTCGCCGTAACGAAGGCGGATTTGAGCGACGACATAAGCCTAGCACTGCGCTCACCGTCGGGGAGCATTGTAAATCAATGGAATACGCCATCCGTGGACTCGTTTGCGAATCCGAGTTCAGAGGCCGGTGAGACGATCACTCTATCCAATAGTCAGTTGATTCGCGTTGCTAACCCGCAAGCAGGAACGTGGACAATGATCGTCACTGCGGGCTCAGTGAGAACGGGAAGCATAGAGACGATAGCAACTGCGGACCACGCGGGTGTTGGGCTTAATGTGACGACCAGTAATCAAGATCCCGTCTTTTTTCCCGAACCCTTCGAGATACACGCCACACCGATGTTTGAAGCATTGCGGGTCGTTGGGGCAAACGTCGCAGGTATCGTAAGGCGTCCGGATGGTACAACTCTGCCGATTAGCTTGTTTGATGATGGTCTAACGGATCATGGGGACGCTCTGGCTAATGATGGGATTTACTCAGCGCGGTTTGCTAATTACCGCACGGATGGTACCTACACTTTTGAACTTACAGCTACCAATACTACAGGAAGAAGTTTTGAAGGCGAGTTCGGTGATATCTCATCAAGTACCTCCGTGCCTGCATTCAGTCGGAGTGGAAGCACGACCGCAGTGATCTCCGGTATCTCTAGCGGCGAGGCGGCTTGGGTGGAGGATGCTGCGCCCAGAGGCGCCACGTTGCACGCTGATGGTGATTCAGGAGCACCATCGAACGGAATAAATGCTGAGGGTGACTCGTGGTATTGGGTCAATGCTAATCCTGGTCCCTTCTCGGGAGGACTGGCTCATCAATCAACCACACGCAACGGTTTCCACCAACACTATTTTGACGGAGCTACTGACCCCCTCTTGGTTAACACCGGAGAGCGTCTTTTCGCTTACGTCTTTCTGGACATTAACCACATGCCAGATGAAATCCTTCTTCAGTGGAATGACGGAAACAATTGGGAGCATCGCGCGTACTGGGGAGCCAATAGGATTGAGTTCGGCACTGATGGAACCAATAGCAGGCGTTACATCGGGCCTCTGCCTAGAGCCGGACAGTGGGTGCGATTAGAAGTGCCAGCGAGTCAGGTGGGTCTAGAACAAAGCGCTGTGACGGGAATGGCGTTCGGTCTCTTTGGTGGCCGGGCTACGTGGGATCGCTCAGGTAGACTCCTTCAACAAGCGCCTCCACTGCCAAACACACCGCTTGGTGATACAGTCTGGATTGAAGATGATCTGCCGGCGGGAGCGGTTACTGCGACTATTAATGATCAATGGACCTGGGTAGCCAATCCGCGTTACTCGGGCCAGAAGGCGCACCAATCACAAACGAGCGTGAACCACAACTCAACCGTTTTCCGCTCGCACTCTTTCACAGGCGCGCAGACACCTATGCTAGTGAATCCGGGCGATGTGCTCTTCACTTATGTATATATCGATCCGTCGGCCATTCCTCAGCAGATCATGCTTCAATGGTATGACGGCGCGAGCTGGAACCATCGCGCCTTCTGGGGAAGAGACTACATGGATCAGCAAGTCTCAAACATGGGCGTGTTGGGTACCGAAGGCCAGCGCTACATGGCTGATATGCCAACGGCCGGTAACTGGTATCGCCTGGAGATTCCGGCCAGCTATGTGGGGCTTGAGGGCAAGTCAGTCAGCGGCATGGCTTTCAGTATTTATGGCAAGGAACCGACCGTCGCATGGGATCGATCCGGCAAATCATCGGAGCTAACAGCCGGCAGAGTGCCGTTGCCGTTATCGGCCACAACCGCAGTCTGGAGAACAGTCAGCAACACCTACGGTTATGCGTTCGAGACAAATGACCTTGGGCCGACCGATCATGGTCAACCGAAGGTCACGTTTTACGCTCATCCGAAACAGGCGGCAGGCACAGTGCCAATGTATCGCTTTCGGAGGTCAACGACCTATGAGTACTTCTACTCTACATGCAGAACTTGCTCGCCTAGTTGGGATTACTACGGCATCGCATTCTATATCTATGCGGACGGATCGACGCCTGGCACAGTACCGCTTTACCTTGAACACGATGCTCAGTTTCATTATTTCCTGACCCTTAATCACGATGAAGCCACGTGCCCGAACTGCGTAGATGGCATTGCGGGGTATGTGTACTCCAACAACGATCTCGTGCCTGCTCCGCCAAGCTTCGCTAGAGTCGATGTTTGTGATCTGATTTGGAGAGATAACGCTTCGACTGAAACGGGATTCAAAATCCAGCGCCTGGATGAGACTGGAATCTGGAGCCAGATCGCCACGGCGGATGCGAACGTCACTTCGTTCAAGATTGGCTGTAACGTACCTACGAGTAATCGCTTTCGTGTGCGAGCCTATAACTCAATTGGCGAGTCACCCTCTTCAAATGAGACGTGCGGCCAGTGTTCATACCCGTACCAGGATCCAGGAAACACTCCACCTGACGTGAGCATAGTCAGTCCGGCCGACGGGGATATTGTCGAATCGAACTTCACAATTGTCGCAAACGCATTTGACATTGATGGCGCTGGCACGATCGCGAAGGTTGAGTTCTTTGCAAATGGGAGCAAGATAGGTGAAATTACGACTGCTCCGTATGTATTCGCCTGGAACGATGTTGCATCGGGAACCTACAGCTTGACTGCAACAGTTACGGATGCTGGAGGTGCCTCGACGACTTCATCTGCGATCACGGTTACTGTCAGCCAATCAACACCGACTCCTACGCCCACGCCAACGCCGACACCCACACCAACATCGACACCGACGCCCACACCAACATCTACGCCGACGCCTAGTCCGACGCCAGCGCCGACATTTACACCGACGCCAACTCCAAATCCGACACCAACATCGACGCCCAC
>Ga0137361_10003118_pt1 | contig 10697 bp, 8 predicted proteins | sample Mad1_80_16metaG_FD_104923 | JGI IMG/M metagenome (GOLD analysis project Ga0137361, IMG submission 104923) | Vadose zone soil microbial communities from Angelo Coast Range Reserve, California, USA - Mad1_80_16 metaG | ecosystem: Environmental > Terrestrial > Soil > Vadose zone | place: USA... | reverse complement strand
GGACATTATAGGATCCGCGAGACCGGCTCGAGCCGTGGGTGGGCCGTTCGAGGTGCGCCCCGGCTGCGCCTCACTTGAGCCGGCTCGAGCCGTGGGTGGGCCGCTCGAGGTGCGCCCCGGCTGCGCCTCACTTCGCGTCTCATTTGCCAGTCCGGGCGAACGCCACGGCCTTCTTCGCGCCATCCGCCATGTCGTCGGCCATCGTGAGGGCGAGACCAGACTGCGCCAGCATCTGCTTGCCCAGCTCGACGTTGGTGCCTTCGGCGCGCAGGACGACCGGAAGCTTCAGCCCGAGCTTCTTGACGGCCGCGATCACGCCCTCGGCCAGTCGATCGACGCGCAGGATGCCGCCGAAGACGTTGATGAAGACGGCCTTCACGCTGGGGTCGGACGAGAGGAGCCGGAACGCGTTTTCGATCTGCTCGGGCGAAGCACCACCGCCGACGTCGAGAAAGTTGGCCGGCTCGCCCCCGGCGAGCTTGACGATGTCCATCGTCGCCATGGCCAGGCCGGCGCCGTTGACCATGCAACCGACGTTACCGTCCAGCTTGATGTAGTTGAGGCCATACTTCGAGGCTTCGACGTCGAGCGGGTCTTCCTCGTGGACGTCGCGCAGCGCGGCGACGTCCTTCTGCCGGGCGAGCGCGTTGTCGTCGAAGTTCAGCTTGGCATCGAGCGCGAAGACCCGGCCGTCCTTCGTCGTCACCAGCGGATTGATCTCCGCCAGCGAGCAGTCCTTGGCGAGGTACAGCGCGAACAGACTCCGGATCAGCGCGACGGCCTGCTTGAGCTGATCGCCGGCCAGCCCCAGGCCGAAGGCCAGGCTCCGCGCCTGGAAATCGCCGAGGCCGAGCGCGGGATGCGCCCACTCGCGCAGGATCTTCTCGGGCGTCCGCGCGGCGACCTCCTCGATCTCCATACCACCGGCCTGGGACGCCATCACGACGTGCGTGCTCCGGCCGCGATCGAGGGTGATCGAGAGGTAGAGCTCGCGATCGATGGCCGACGCCTCCTCGACGAGGACCGTGCGGACCCGGATGCCCTCGGGCGGCGTCTGGGGCGTCTTGAGCATCATGCCGAGGATCTGACGGGCGGCGTTCTCGGCCTGGGCCGGATCGTCCGCGACCTTGATGCCGCCGGCCTTGCCGCGGCCGCCGGCGTGAACTTGCGCCTTGACGACGACCTTGCCGCCGAGCCGTTGGGCGATCTCGCGCGCTCGAGCGGGCGTCTCGGCGACGTCGCCGCGCGGCACGGCCACGCCGAACTCGCGCAGCAGCGCCTTGGCTTGGTACTCGTGGATCTTCACGCAGGCTGCTTCTTGTGACCGCGGAACTTCCTCAACAGCCACACCAGGGGGTCGTAGTTGTCGGCCATCCGCTCCTTCATCGGGATGATGCCGTTGTCGGTGATGTGGATGTGCTCGGGGCACACCTCGCTGCAGCACTTCGTGATGTTGCAGAAGCCGATGCCGGCCTGGCGGCCGACGAACTCGCGCCGGTCCACCGTGTCGAGCGGATGCATGTCGAGCCCGGCGATCTTGATGAAGAAGCGCGGCCCCGAGAACGACTTCTTCAGCTCTTCGTGATCCCGGATGACGTGACAGACGTCCTGGCACAGGAAGCACTCGATGCACTTGTGGAACTCCTGGATGCGATCGATGTCTTCCTGGAACATCCGGTAGGTGCCGTCGGCCTCGGGCGGCTTGAGCCGCAGTGGCGGCACCTGCTTGGCCTTCTCGTAGTTGTACGAGACGTCGGTCACGAGGTCGCGTACGAGCGGGAAGGTCCGGATGGGCGCCACCGAGATGATGTCGCCCTCGGGGAACAGATTCATGCGCGTCATGCACATGAGTCGTGGCTTGCCGTTGATCTCGGCGCTGCACGACCCGCACTTGCCGGCTTTGCAGTTCCAGCGACAGGCCAGATCGACGGCCTGGGTGGCCTGGATCCGGTGGATCACGTCGAGGACGACCATCCCCTCGTCGGCCTCGACGTTGTAATCCTTGAACTCACCACCGCGGGCGTCGCCGCGGAAGACCCGCATCGTGAAGATCGGCATCATTTCCTCTCGAAGAGCGCCTTGAGCTCGGCCGGCATCTGGGGCAGCGGCTCGCGACTGATCTGGAGCTGCCCGTTGCGCAGGCGCACCGCCACGTTGACCGTGCCCCACGTGTCGTCGGTGTAGGGATGGTCGTCGCGCGTGTGTCCCCCGCGGCTTTCCTTCCGCTCGAGCGCGGCCAGCGTCGAGCACTCGGCGACGGCGAGGAGCGACACGAGGTCCAGCGCGGTGTGCCAGCCGGGGTTATAGGTCCGCCCGCCGTCGACCCGCGCCTTGCTCGCCCGGTCCTTGAGGACCTCGAGCTTCTTGAGCGCGGTCTTCATGTCGGTCTCGTTGCGGATGATGCCGACGAGGTTCTGCATGACGTCCTGCAGCTCGGCCTGGATCGCGTACGGGTTCTCGCCGTGGGCGCGCGTCAAGGGGGCCAGCGTCTCCTGGGCGATCGACTCGAGCTGAGCGTTGTCGACGGTGAGCCGGCCGCCAAAGTCCTTGGCATAGAGCGCGGCGTACTGGCCGGCCCGGCGCCCGAAGACGAGGAGGTCGGAGAGGGAGTTGCCGCCGAGCCGGTTGCTGCCGTGCATACCGCCTGCGCACTCGCCGGCGGCGAACAGCCCCTTCACCGTCGCCTGGGTGGTGTCGGCGTCGACGCGCACGCCCCCCATCACGTAATGGCAAGTCGGCCCGACCTCCATCGGCTCCTTCGTGATGTCGACGTCGGCCAGCTCCTTGAACTGGTGGTACATCGAGGGCAGGCGCTTCCGGATGTAATCGGCCGGCCGGCGCGTTGCAATGTCGAGCAACACGCCGCCGTGGGGGCTGCCCCGCCCCGCCTTCACCTCGGAATTGATGGCGCGAGCGACTTCATCGCGGGGCAGGAGATCGGGCGTGCGCCGGTTGTTTTTCTTGTCGGCGTACCAGCGGTCGGCCTCCGCCTCGTTGTCGGCCGTCTCCCCTTTGAAGAACTCGGGAATGTAATTGAACATGAAGCGCTCGCCGGTGTTGTTCTTCAGCGTCCCGCCATCGCCGCGCACGCCTTCGGTGACGAGGATGCCGCGCACCGAGGGCGGCCACACCATGCCCGTGGGGTGGAACTGGACGAACTCCATGTCGATGAGGTCGGCGCCCGCCCACAGCGCCATCGCGTGGCCGTCGCCGGTGTACTCCCACGAGTTCGACGTGATCTTCCAGGCCTTGCCGATGCCGCCCGTCGCCAGCACCACCGCCTTCGCCTTGAAGAGCACGAACTGGCCCGTGTTTCGCCAGTACCCGAAGGCGCCGGTCACCCGGTCGCCGTCCTTGAGCAGGCGTTCGACCTTGCACTCCATGTACACGTCGATGCCCTGGTGGATGCCGTGATACTGGAGCGTGCGGATCATCTCGAGGCCCGTGCGATCGCCGACGTGGGCCAGCCGCGCGTAGCGGTGGCCGCCAAAGTCGCGCTGGAGGATGCGGCCGTCCTTGGTGCGATCGAACAGCGCGCCCCACCGCTCCAGCTCCAGCACGCGCTCGGGCGCCTCCTGGGCGTGGAGCTGGGCCATGCGCCAGTTGTTGAGCATCTTGCCGCCGCGCATCGTGTCGCGGAAGTGGACCTGCCAGTTGTCCTCTGGCCAGACGTTCCCGAGCGCGGCCGCGATGCCGCCCTCGGCCATCACCGTGTGGGCCTTACCGAGGAGCGACTTGCAGACCAGGCCGACCGACACACCCTGGGCGGCCGCCTCGATGGCGGCACGCAGCCCGGCGCCGCCGGCGCCGATGACGATGACGTCGTGCTCGTGCGTCTCGTACGCTTGACGGGCCATTAGAAGATCCTCACGTCTCTGATGATGCCCATCGAGACCAGACGGATGTAGAGATCCGTGAGCCCGACGCTGAACAGCGAGAGCCAGGCGAACATCGGGTGCTGCTCGTTGAGCCGCGAGATGAAGCGCCACACCGTGTAGCGTCCCTTGGCCTGCGAGAAGACGTCGACATTACCGCCGCAGACGTGACGGCACGAGTGGCAGGAGAACGTATAGCCGGCGAGGAGGACCACGTTGATCCACATGACCAGTGTGCCCACGCCCATACCGAACTGATGGCCGCCGGCCGCCGTCGGGAAGCGAAAGGCCAGGACGGCGTCCCACGTGAGCAACACGATGAAGACCACGGCGACGTACCACGCGTAGCGATGGTAGTTCTGCAGGAACAACGGAAACCGCGTCTCGCCGCTGTAGCCGGCCTTGACGTCGCGCACGGCGCAGGCTGGCGGCGCCAGCCAGAACGAGCGGTAGTACGCCTTGCGGTAGTAGTAACAGGTCAGCCGAAAGAGCCCCGGGCCCCACAGGATCAGGAACGCCGGGGACACGATCCCGATGACGGGAAACGTCATGTCGGGCAGGCCCCAGCCGAACGTCGAGTGCAGGCACGATTTCGAGATGCACGGGGAGTAGAACGGCGAGAGATAGGGCGGAGCGTAGTAGTGAGCGTTCTGGAGCGCCGCCCACGTCGAGTAGACGATGAAGCTGCCGAGCACGACGACAACGGTCAGCGGCAGCGCCCACCACGTGTCGTTGCGGAGCGTGGCGGCCGCGATGGGCGGCCTCGCCTCCGACATCACGCGACTCATGCGCCCTCCCTGGCGTAGGCTTTCATCCCGTCCTGGTAGAGATCCCCGCCGTGGCAGTCGTTGATGACGATGGCCGGAAAGCGGTCGACCTCGAGCCGGCGAATCGCCTCGGTGCCGAGGTCTTCATAGGCCACGACCTCGGCCTTCTTGACGTACTCCGACAGCACGGCGCCGGCGCCGCCGATGGCTCCCATGTAGACGCCTTTGTACTGCCTGAGCGCGTCCTTCACCGCCTGACCACGGTGGCCCTTGCCGACGGTGGCCTTGAGGCCCAGCTTGAGCAAGGCCGGCGTGAACTTGTCCATGCGGCTGCCCGTGGTGGGCCCGACCGAGCCGATGACGTCGCCGGGGCGCGCCGGCGACGGGCCCGTGTAATAGATGATGGCGCCGTAGACGTCGATCGGCAGCCGCTCGCGCTTCTCGATGAGCGGGAAGAGCCGTCCGTGGGCGGCATCGCGCGCGGTGTACATCACGCCGGTGATACGCACGCGGTCCCCGGCCCTCAGCGACTCGACGTCGGCGTCGGTGAGCGGAGTGGTGATGTCCTTGGTGCCGTCCGGCGCTGTTGTCACCATACCGTCACAGCATCACCTCTTTGTGCCGATGCGCGTGGCATTCGATGGTGACGGCAACGGGAAGCGACGTGATGTGACACGGGTACGTGAGGATGTGGATGCCGAACGCAGTCGTGTCGCCGCCGTAGCCCTGGGGCCCGATGCCGAGGCGGTTGGCCTTGTCGAGCAGCTCCTTCTCGAGCGCGTCGAGTGTGGGATCGGGATTCGGCGAGCCCAGCTCGCGGAGGAGTGCCTTCTTGCTCAGGATCGCGGATTTTTCGAACGTCCCGCCGACGCCCACGCCGAGGATCAGCGGCGGGCAGGCATCCGGCCCCGCCGTCCTCACGCACTCGATGACCCACTCCTTGACGCCCTGGACACCCTCCGCCGGCGTGAGCATCTTGTACTTCGAGCGATTCTCGCAACCACCGCCCTTGGCCATCACCATGATCTTCATGGCGGCGCCGGGCACCACGTCGAGGTGGATGACGGCCGGAGTGTTGTCGCCGGTGTTCACCCGGTCGAACGGGGAGCGCACGATGGACGCGCGCAGGTACCCCTCTTTGTAGCCCTGTCTCACGCCCTGATTGATGGCGTCGTAGAGCGCCCCGCCGGTCACGTGAACGTCCTGGCCCAGCTCGACGAAGCACACCACGAAGCCGGTGTCCTGGCAGTACGGGATGCGCTTCGTCTTTGCCAGCTGAGCGTTCTCCTTCAGGATCTGCAGCACGTGCTTGCCGGCCGGTGAGCGTTCCGTCGTCAGCGCCCGGTCGAATGCCCGCAGCATGTCCGACTCGAGCTCCCAGTTGGCCTCCATGCAGAGCTTCTTGACGGCGTCGCTGATGGCGCTGACGTGGATGTCGCGCATGACCCGCTATTTCTTGCCCGGGCCCATCTTGGCGAAGAACTCCTTCGCGCGCCTCGCCATCTCGTCTGGCGCGACGTCCTCCTTGTGCGTGGCCAGGCCCCAGCGGTGCCCCGACGGGTCCTCGACCTGACCGAAGCGATCGCCCCAGAACATGTCGCTGACCGGCATGACGACCTTGGCCCCGGCCTTGACCGCCTGGTTGAACGTCTTGTCGACGTCCGGCACGTAGACGTGGAGAGCGCTCGTCGGCGCGCCCACCGAGATGGGGGCCCGGCAGCCGCCAGGCTGCTCGTCGCCCAGCATCACGATGGAATCGCCGATCTTGATCTCGGCGTGCATCAGCGTTTTGCCGTCGGGGCCGGGCATGCGCATGATCTCCTGGGCCCCGAAGGCTTGCCGGTAGAACTCGATCATCTTCGAACCATCGCGAACGGTGAGCATGCTGTTGACGTTGTGGAACCCATCAGGAATCTGCTTGGCCATATCACATCACTCCCTGCATCGCCGAGAAGACCGCCCGATCGCACGCACCGATCTCCTCGGGCATCGAATCTTGCTCGTGACCTGCCGCCGACCACGCACGACCACCCCGCCGTCGGCGGCGGACTTCACCATTGCCACCGTTGTGCCGAACTAAAGCTTCAGCTTCTCCACGAGCTCGCGGACGGCGCCCACCGAACGCTGGAAGGCCGCCTGCTCATCCGCGGTCAGCTTGATTTCGATCACCTGCTCGACTCCGCGACGGCCCAGCTTCACCGGCACGCCCACGTAGAGGCCGTGCACCCCGTACTGACCGTTCAGGTAGGCCGCGCAGGGAAGGATCTTCTTCTTGTCCTTGAGGATCGCCTCGACCATCTCGACGGCCGAGGCGGCCGGCGCGTAGTACGCGCTGCCGGTCTTCAGATAGTTGACGATCTCGGCGCCGCCGTTGGCGGTGCGCGTGACGAGCGCCTGGATGCGATCGGGCGGCAGCAGGTCGGTGATGGGGATGCCGGCCACCGTCGAGTAGCGCGGTAGCGGGACCATGCTGTCGCCGTGGCCGCCCAGCACGAACGCATTGACGTTCTCGACCGAGACGTCGAGCTCGCGGGCGATGAAGGTGCGGAACCGCGCGGAGTCGAGCACGCCGGCCATGCCGATCACGCGCTCGGCCGGAAAGCCCGACTTCTTCCACGCCAGCTGGACCATGGCGTCGAGCGGATTGGTGACGAGGATCAGGATCGCGTTCCGCGAGCGCGCCACCACCTGATCGACGACGCTGCCCACGATCTCGGCGTTCTTGAACAGGAGGTCGTCACGCGTCATGCCGGGCTTGCGGGCCAGGCCGGCGGTGATGACGACGATATCGGAGTTGGCCGTCTCGTCGTACGTGTTGCTGCCGGTCAGGAGCGAATCGTAGCCGTGGACGGGCCCGGCCTCGAGCAGATCGAGCGCCTTGCCCTGGGGAATGCCCTCGACGACGTCCACCAGCACGACGTCACCCAGCTCCTTCTCCACCGCGTACTGGGCCACGCTGGCGCCGACGTTGCCGGCGCCGACCACCGTAATCTTCGCGCGGGCGGTCATTCGAATCTCCTCCGCGCCTACAGGGTCGCCATGTTCTTGATGATCTCGCTGCCGAACTCCGAGCACTTCACTTCCTTGGCGCCTTCCATGAGGCGGGCGAAGTCGTAGGTGACGACCTTCGACTGGATGGTCTTCTCGAGTCCGGCCACGAGGCGGTCGGCCGCGTCCGTCCAGCCCAGGTAACGGAACATCATCTCGCCCGAGAGGATGACGGAGCCCGGGTTGACCTTGTCCTGGCCCGCGTACTTCGGCGCGGTGCCGTGGGTGGCCTCGAACAGCGCGTGGCCCGTGTCGTAGTTGATGTTGGCGCCCGGCGCGATGCCGATGCCGCCGACCTGAGCGGCCAGCGCGTCGGACAAGAGATCGCCGGTCAGATTGCAGGACGGAATCACGTCGAACTCGTCGGGCCGGGTCAGGATCTGCTGCAGGAAGGCGTCGGTGATGGCGTCCTTGATGAGGATCTTGCCCGCCGGCGGCTTGCCGTTGCACTCCTCCCACGACACCGTCTTGTCGCCGAACTCGCGCTTGGCCAGCGCGTAGCCCCACTTCATGAACATGCCTTCGGTGTACTTCTGAATGTTGCCCTTGTGGACGAGGGTGATGTTCTTGCGGTTGTTCTCGATGGCATAGCGGATGGCGGCGCGGATGAGACGCTCCGAGCCCTCCTTCGACACCGGCTTGATGCCGATGGAGGACGTGTTCGGGAAGCGGATCTTGTTGACCTTCATCTCGCGCTGGAGGAACTCGACCACTTTCTTGGCCTCGGGCGTCCCCTGCTCCCACTCGATGCCGGCGTAGATGTCCTCGGTGTTCTCCCGGAAGATCACCATGTCGACCTTGTCCGGCCGCTTCACCGGCGACGGCACGCCCTTGAAGTACTTGACCGGGCGCAGGCAGACGTAGAGGTCGAGCACCTGGCGGAGCGTGACGTTCAACGAGCGGAAGCCTTCACCGACGGGCGTGGTGAGCGGGCCCTTGAGCGCGACCAGGTACTGGCGGATGTAGTCGAGCGTCTCCTCGGGCAGCAGGTTGGGCGGGCAGTCGGCGCCGTAGACGGCCTGCGCCTTCTCGCCGGCGTATACCTCCATCCACGCGATCTTCTTCTTGCCGCGAGAGGACTGCTCCACCGCGGCGTCGAGCACGCGGACGGAAGCGCGCCAGATGTCGGGCCCGGTCCCGTCACCTTCGATGAACGCGATGACGGGATGATCGGGCACTCGCAGCTTGCCGTGCTCGATGGTGATCTTGTCGCCCGCGGGGACCTTGACCCTGCCAGCCATTAGACGTCCTTTCCCGGCTTTGCCTTGGTATCGGTCGGCTTCAGTTTCACGTCGCTCAGGTCGGCGGCCTGGCCAGTCGCGGGGTCGATCACCTGCCCGGCATTGAGCGCCGAGCCCGCCCGGAACCAGGCGATCTGCTCGCGGGTCAGGCTGTGCCGGACCCGGATTTCTTGCACGCGACCGTCCGGCTTCTTGATCAGCACCTTCACCGGCTGCCCGGGCTCCAGCGCGTACAGGCCCGAGATCGTCACGCGGTCGTTCTGCTCGAAGCGGTCGTAGTCGGCCGGGTCGATGAACGTCAGCGGGAGCAGGCCCTGCTTCTTGAGGTTCGTCTCGTGGATGCGGGCGAAGCTCCGGACGATGACCGCCGCGCAGTTGAGGTAGCGGGGTGACATGGCCGCGTGCTCGCGACTGCTGCCCTCACCGTAGTTCTCGTCGCCGATCACGATCCACTGCAGGCCCTTGGCCTTGAGCTGGCGGGCGATCGTAGAGAGCGGCTGGCCGGCGGCGCTCGTCAGCGGATTGACGCCCTTGCCGGTCTCGCCGGTGAAGGCGTTCAGGGCGCCGAGGAACATGTTGTCGCTGATCTTGTCGAGGTGACCGCGGAAGCGCAGCCACGGCCCGGCCGGCGAGATGTGGTCCGTGGTCGTCTTGCCCTTCGTCTTCACGAGGATCGGCAGGTCGATGAAGTCCTTGCCGTCCCACGCCACGAACGGACCGAGAAGCTGGAGCCGCTCGCTGTTGGCCGGCACTTCGACCCGCACCGAGTCGGGATCAGCCGCCGGCTCCTCGTACCCCTCGGCGCCCCGCGCGAAGCCGTCGCGCGGCAGCTCCTCGCCCTCGGGCGGCGTGAACCGGACGCGCTGGCCGTTCGGCGCGGTCAGCGTGTCGGTCATCGGGTTGAACTCGAGCGTGCCCGCGAACGCGAGCGCGGTGACCACATCGGGGCTCGTGATGAACGAGAGCGTCTCCTGGCTGCCGTCGTTCCGTCCCGGGAAGTTGCGGTTGAACGAGCTGACGATCGTGTTCTTCTGGTTCGGCGCGATGTCCGTGCGCTTCCACTGGCCGATGCACGGGCCGCACGCGTTGGCGAGCACGGTGCCGCCGATCCGCGCGAACGTGTCGATCAGCCCGTCCCGCTTGATCGTCTGGTAGATCCGCTCGGAGCCCGGCGTGATGAGGAACTTCGCCTTGGCCGTGAGGCCGGCCTTGAAGCCTTGCGTAGCGATGTGAGCGGCCCGCCGCATGTCCTCGTAGGACGAGTTCGTGCACGACCCGATCAGCGCGTTGGTGATCGTTGCCGGCCAGCCTTGCTGGCGCACCTCGGCGCCGAGCTTCGAGACCGGGCGTCCACGGTCCGGAGAATGCGGGCCGACGATGTGGGGCTCCAGCTCGTCGAGGTTGATCGCGATGATCTCGTCGTAGAACTCCTTGGGCTGCTCGGCCACCTGAGGATCGGCCACGAGCTGCTCCCGGAATTCCTCGGCCAGCGCGGCCAGATCACCGCGGTCGGTGGCGCGCAGGTAGGCCGCCATCCGCGCGTCGAACGGGAAGATCGACGTCGTCGCGCCGAGCTCGGCGCCCATGTTGCAGATCGTTGCCTTGCCGGTCGCGCTGATCGCCTCCGCGCCCGGCCCGAAGTACTCGAGGATCTTGTTGGTGCCGCCCTTCACGGTCAGCAGCGTGCAGAGGTAGGTGATGACGTCCTTGGGCGCCGTCCAGCCGGAGAGCTTGCCCGTGAGGTGGACGCCGATCAGCTTGGGATG
>Ga0137361_10003101_pt1 | contig 10716 bp, 14 predicted proteins | sample Mad1_80_16metaG_FD_104923 | JGI IMG/M metagenome (GOLD analysis project Ga0137361, IMG submission 104923) | Vadose zone soil microbial communities from Angelo Coast Range Reserve, California, USA - Mad1_80_16 metaG | ecosystem: Environmental > Terrestrial > Soil > Vadose zone | place: USA... | reverse complement strand
GCAGGAGCCACCTTATCTCGACGAGGAGCCACTTAAGGCTCTCTACCTAATTGCAACTAACGGCACCCCCACACTGAAGAAGCCGGAGGCTCTTTCTCGCGAACTCAAATCATTTTTAAGTGTGTGCCTGTGTGTAGATGTGAAGAGCCGTGCGACGGCAGGCGAATTGCTGGAGGTGCGTCCATTTGATGATCCTGCATGGCAATTGATTTTGTTTTTCTGACAATTCCACTTCTTGACTTTAGCATGAATTTTTGAAGAAGACATGCGAGTTATCAGGGCTTGCACCGCTTTTACGATTCCGCACGAACAAGCAGGCTACATAAGCGCTCGGCTGCCTTCTGCACTGCCCTCTTTTCTCTTTGCTGACCTTGGATATCCCTCTTCTATATCATCACCCTCCACCTTATCACCCTATACTTTGTTACTATACAGGTTTGTGTGCCTGCGTTCTCTTTATTGGTCCACGACATTATGATTCCATGTCTCGCTGCCGCGGGTGTACTATACCAGACTGTGCACCCATCCTCGACTTGAACAAGCCCTTGTGCCCTTCTGTACTTTAATTGGTCTACAATGACATCCGACAGAAGTGACGATGACGAAAAAAAAAAAAGAATCTACTGTCTTCGCTGGAACGGGCTGAATTCCTGTGTGCTCTCTTAGATACACTGTAATGAGAATTCGATAGCAAAGTAATCGTAATCGTAATCGATGGGTGCGTGAGTTGTACAAGGACGTTAACGGAATATATGTGCCTAAAAATTAACAAAAAAAAACAGGATCAGGTCGACATGCATGTTGGGGATCAACTATTCGAAAGCCTCCTCAGCAGATCTGCGGACCAAGCGTCGTACTTTCTTTTTGTAGGCTATAATGAGTATTGTTAATGATAGAAAGAGGCGGAAGAGAAACACTAGTACATACCGGTGAAGTCTGTCCGAACCTCCTTTGCGGCGTCGACGTTCGCAGGGCTATCCAAGTTCGGGGTTTCAGAGGAAAGGAGGGAAATGACGCTCAACAACTGCGTATAGAAAAACGTCAGATTAGCTAAACAGCGGCGATCGGTGGTGCACTTACGATTGACTCAACACTATGGACGGGCATCCATCGCTCCCCCGCATCCTCATAGCCGTATTGATCGTCACCTGGGGCATGCTTCATTGGGTGGCACGAGGAGTTCAGTCCGGCTGCAATCGGGAAACGGTTTGGATAAGACACTTACAAGGATCGAGATGCATACATCGCCGTTAGGATAAACTGTAAAAGATGTCTCAAAGAAACCAAGACACAAATTATTATGAAAGCGCACTATTAGGATGCCACATCGGAGTGATGAAGCGCATCTTGGGGGGCAAGTCAGGAAACTCGGGCGGGAATGTCAAGCGTGCTTTGAAGAAACCACCCTCACTGGTGATAAAGGTCAGCATACAGGAAACCAGTAGGAGAATGGATGCATACTAGAGCGTATCGGCAGGGCTGCGATCGTATCATCAAATATCAGCATACGGAGAACGGGGAAGGGGTGGGGGGACAAGATGGAAGAGGGGGAAGAAAGAGGGGAAACAAACCCGATTATCATAATCTCCCATTCGTAAAGACTACTCTCATCGACGAGTCCTTCGCGAAGATGGCTATCAGGCCGGGCGCGTTGGAAGGATCGCAAGAGTATGGTGGGGTACGCACCGGCAGAAAAGCCCTCAACAGGATGTTTGGTTAGCTCAGCGAGCTGACGACGAAGTAAGAGGGTGTTAGATGCGAGCGGTGTCACGGTCGACATTGGGTGTGTGTAATTGAGATTAGAGCCTCTGAGCAGCAGTCGCGATTGCAATGCCCCCCAAGCTTCCCTTTATATTCCTCCCTCTGAAGGATTACGTAAACACTATTCTTGCCCAAACTTTCCCAGTTTGGGCGTTCCCCACGCCAGCCTTTGATGCGCTCTCTCAACCTCCTTGGCCTTGTATTGGCCTCTTTGTGCATAGCGGTTGCGGCTTTACACGAGTCAGACGTTGGAAACGTCGATTGGCATCAACCTCACGCCGGTGTACCGCTAACTTCGTCACTCTCGACAGCTCCCACTTTCCATGCCGAACCGGGACGACCTCCGACGGAAGCGGTATTGCTCACTGCAACCAGTAGCAACGTGCTTGCTGCCTTGCACGCCTCAAATGGCTCACTAGGTGCATGTAATCTATACCACGGCCACCTATAATCATCTAACTTTAGTACAGCATGGCGATTCGTTTTTGAGCCGTCAGACAACATTGTCTATTATCAGAAATACAGAGAGAGTATGTTCTGTTTTGTTGCGCACCTATTCCCACAATCTTATGTTCGCGTAGTAGTCGTGTCTTTGTCAGGGCCCGGTGGCGTAGTGCTCAGAAAATTTGACCATTCGACAGGGCAACTCATACTGGAAAAGCGGCTGCAAACACTTCATCAGAGCCTACCTCTGGACCGTGGAGATTTTGGAGATGGTACAGCAATTGCCTTCGTAGGAGAATCTCAAGATATTGTCGCACTGACCAGCGGTCATACTGTTCAACGCATAGAAGGAACCGGTAGGGTACCTTGGGTTTGGGAATCTCCCGATAAGACGTGAGAGATTCTTTCTACCCGTTAACTCTTTGGCCCTGAACCTTTCTCAGTGATTCTATTGTTTACACAAAGCTGGTCACCACGCCATCTACTGTCTATGTCATCGGCTTGTCAAAATCTTTCGCGTCCTATACCTTGCATGTAACTTCTCTGTCGTCTTCTACCGGACAGTTGGTTGCGTCCGTCGATTTTCCCTCTAGCATTGCGGAGGGGTCATCGGGCATGCTCACTCTGTCTTCCGATACTGCAACGCTCGATCCTCGTGTTGTCTGGCTTGAAGCTGGCGCAATCCACTCCGTTTCGCTCGTCCCGAATCTCACTGAGAAACCGACCTTCGTGAAGGGTTCGTATAGCAAGATAATCGATATCGGTTTGCAAGACAAGGGTCATTTCATCGCCCTGGATATAGACGATACCGGTCGACTGCTCAGTCTTGACGCAAGCATTGTAGGATTGAAAGTGATATGGGTGTTTGAGGACTCTGTGAGTGTATATCTGGAACCTCATCTACCGCGTTGTTAAGGCAATGACCTCAGGCAAAAACTGATCGATATACTGAGTCCCTGTATATTGGTGGCCTAGACCAAGCTGGCTTGCCTTACGTCGGACGCGTTTTTTGGTCGTTCGTCTTGGGTGTAAGTAAGATTATGACGAGCTACCCATCCGATGCTCATTACGAACACTTCCAGAAAGCGGCGGCACACGTGTATGCGCCTCATATGGCCGCTGGACGGGGTCTCATTTCTGGTTTCACGTTTAACTTCGATACGGAAACACACGGGACAATTAGTCATGTCAATCGTGTCTTTCATTTTTCAGGCAAAGTATTGATCTGGAATCATCTCTTCAGGTGGCGCTGCACACAACATATGTCAAGGATCTCGACCTACTCCCCTATCTTGCTTTGACAACCACAACGGGCGCCGTACAGCTTTGGCAAGGCGATATCGTACAATGGACACGAGAAGAAGGTCTTTCGAGGCTTCAAGTGGTCGAAATGGCTGAATTACCGGAGCAGAAAACCATCGCATTGCATATCATCGGCCAGGACGAGACCGTCGTTGAGCGCGCTAGGCGACAGCTCGCCGATGCGAAGGTACGTTGTGAGAGCTTAACAGTGGGGTCAATTGTACAGCTTATGTGCCTTCGTAGGGGTTGCCCCAGTATATCTTCCACTTTGCGAAGAGGTTTATGACGAGTTCCTATGCATCAACGCTTCAGCGCGCAGTGCCAGCCTCCCTAACAGCATCCGTTCTTGACCCCCTTGCCCGCGATGCATTTGGATTCCGCCAGGTCATCGTCGCGGCTAGCGACCTCGGCAAAATCTATGGGTTAGATTCAAGTAGCGGTACAGTGCTCTGGAGTCGTATACTAGGCCTTGGCTGGGCAGCGCAGGTTGGCGCGGAAGTCGTTCCACTCAAACTTTTCGTGGTGCGGACAGTCGCTGATGGTAGCTTCCCTGAGGCAGTGTTGGTTGCTGAGCGACATGCTAAGAACGTAATCTTTTTCCCTTATTATTCCATGCCAGGATATCTTATTTGAGTCTCAGGGATTGGTCGATACGGTGATATTCCACGTAAATGCTCTTACAGGCGAGGATGCTTTGGGAAAGTCGCCTGTTGGTACGGTTCTTCAAGGAATTGACCTCATCTCCGGACCATCATTGGGGGTCTACCCCCTACCTGAAAATAGTAATGCTATTGTCCTTCTTGACGAATTCCTCCAAGTTTGTCCCACAGACCTGATGTCATTGTTTCTGTTTTCTAATGACTCATACAGGTATATGTTTACCCTGAGACATCCACGAATGAAAAGGAATTCGCGGATAATGTCGGCAAATGGAACGTTGCGTTGCACACCGGCAAGGCGGGACAACACCAGTTAAATGGCCACCAATTCAGCACGGTGGGACACGGTCGTGCGACAGCTTTCGCAACCTGGACATTCGCCTTCTCCGCTGGAGAAAAAGTATTGTCGATAGTACCTCGCCCGTCTGGCCCTGCTGCATCGCTCGGAAAGGTTCTCGGCAACCGTACAACCCTTTATAAATACCTCAACCCACATCTATTTGCTGTGACGACAGTATCCCCAACAACGTGCGGTGTATATGTAATAGATGCCGCGAAGGGGAGTATTGTCTATCATGCAAGCATCATCGCTAGCCAAAACAAGGGAAAGTGCGATTTGCATGCGACGTTTGTAGAGAACTGGCTGGTGTACGTGTACTGGGATGAGGAGTATCAATGGGTCGGTCAGACGAAGAGTCACAGACTAGTAACCGTGGAACTATATGAAGGGACCATGCCAGATGACAAGACAAGAAGGTGGGTGTGTCGGTTAATTGCGTATAGAAGGTATATGATATATGGTTGACTGGGGACTAGTCCGGAATTGTCATCCTACTCGAACAAATCGTTGGCCGCAACCGCCGTCGAACAATCGTACGTTTTCCCCCATGCGATTACGTCCATTGCAACCACGTCCACCAAGTATAGTATCTCCACAAAAGACATCATAGGTATGTCCTACTTCACTGACTCGCTGCAGCGAGCACTAATGTCGAGCCCAATCATTCAGTGGCGAACGAGAATGGTCAGATTCAATCGTTCCCCCGCATGTTGTTAAATCCTCGGCGGACGAAGGATAAACCGACAGCAGAGGAACAAGAGGAATGGCTTGTTCAATATGATCCCGTGCTCCCAGACGACACTTATCGTGTGCTTTCACACAACTACCATGTGCGTGGTTTGTCTATTAAATGTTTTAAGGATCTAAGATCGCTGTTTTTCTGTTTGAACTGTAGGTTGTAAATGTAAGACGCATTCTAACTGCTCCAGCATTACTGGAGTCTACATCCCTCGTTTTTGCATATGGGCTCGACTTATTCTGTATACGCGTGGCGCCTTCTGGAACGTTTGATGTGCTTAATGAGACGTTTAACAAAGCACAACTTGTCGTCACCATTTGTGGACTAGCTGTGGCGATACTCGCAGTCAGGCCAATGGTGCGGCAAAAGCGGCTCCGAGAGAAGTGGTATCAATAAGCATGTATACACAGAGTACCTTGCAGTTCTTTAACCTTGTGACAAGCACTGTACGTAGAGTACGGTACCCTATCTCATGCTTCGTAGCGTACCCGTGGTATACGTGCATGAGTCCGTGAGGACATAAACTCGGAGAGAAAGACATTGCGACTCGACATCCGCAAGCGAGACTGAAGGTCACTAGAGTAAATTTGTATTTGCACCGAGGTTTGAATCGTACTGCGTGACCTTTGGACGAGCCTGCTTCGGAGAAATATGTTACCAGACTATAGTGACCCTTCCTCGTTGCGTCCCATAGGCTTCAGATTGAAGCCTATGAGGTTCCCAAATCACTGGCACTTCCCGGTCATGGCGCCCGAACCCATGACAGCTTTAGAATCAGGTGTCCCTGAACCGCGAGTCATCAGAGGCCTGCTTATAGGCTATTGCAATACCTTCGCCGCTAGTAGCACACAACCCTGACATGGATGCGCAATCAGCGAACATTAAATGAAGTCCTATTGTTCACGGCAATTCCAGGGGTATACAACGACGAGAATCAACAGCCAAAAACAGCGTACCTCAGCTTTCGATCAATCACGACCGCTGCCAGTGAGGTGTTTCATCTACAATGAAAATCGATACGATTAAGGCCCATTGGGGCCTGGTGACCCTTACAGACAGAGAGGGTACGACCCGAATGAGACATTTCTCGGTTTTTGATTTGGTTACTGTATTAGATCATCGACACGGTACATGCAGTCCATTTCAACCGCCCAGACTCGAGACTGGGATATGTGAGTCAAACCAACTTATTCCTTGTCAAAGTAATGGTATTCCATGGATCACTAGCGGTGTGATAGACTTTAGTGGATTAGAAGCGATCATGATAGATACAAGCAACGAATGCCCCTCGAATAAATACCTCGACAGTCCAACCCAAAGGGCAGTCAACGAAGATTTTTTCAGTGTAACAATGCATAGTATTAAATCCTTTCTGTTCGCGACTTGAGACGACTTGAGAGAGACGATTCTCTCGCGAAAAAAAGGGGGGAAAGAAAACCTAAATTCGTAATAAACAGATAGGAAGCACTGGAAGCACTGTTTCTGGTTTCTGGATAATCATCGGGACGATTAGGACATCTCAACGTCCCCATTCTCCGCAGGCTTGGCGGGAGGTATGCCAGTTCCACCGTCGACTGCCATGAATGCATCTAATTCATTATCGAGTTCAGCAGCACTCTTCGGTGGCGCAATGGATACGCGGTCACGGCCAGCACCAGCCCCCCGCCCTCGCCCTCTACCGCGTACCAAACCGAATCTCTTGCTGTGGCTACAAGGACCTATTGATCAAAGGAAAAGAGGCCAAAGGTAGCATCAAACTCACATCATGGACGCCTTGGCTTTGGTTTGCGCTTGACTGAGTCGATCCAGAAGTGGTGGCTTCTGGATTCGGCTGAGCAGAGAAGCAGGTGCGCTGGCACGTCGTGGCGGCCCATGATCAAAATCGATAGAAATAGGTTGTCCTTTAAACATGACCTTAGAATCGAGAACAAAGGAAGTGATGCGACATTCACACCTTTCGACAAAACACCGTCTAACTGCTTTTTCGCTCGCGTTGCCTCGGCAGGTGTCTCAAACGTGATGATAGCAACGCCCGACGAGCGGCCACTACGGTCATACTAACGTTCGAGAGCAGGTGCAGAATGGCAGCGTGAAGATAGGGGAAAACGCAGGCGCGTCAACATAAAAGAATCCGGGAATGGGGGAGCGAGAAGGTTGAGGATTTTCTCTTCTACGACAACAACGCGAGGTAATGGTAGTCGGACTTTCGTACCCTGATGAATGGCTCGCGCACGAGCGTGCCAATTTGCCCAAAAATTGCCTCCAGGTGGCGCAAATGTCATGACAGGAATGAAGCAAAGGTGCGTCAGAGCATACCGTTAAGTCCTTCGGCGTAATCTCGTAATGTAGATTTGTGACCATAAGCTTGTTGCTGAGCGACGCGTTTGTATTAGAAAGTTGCGTAGCAGTTCTTGTAGCCCCTGGAGCCTTGTCGTGGACCCAGACGCTGTCGTCTGACGCACGAGACTGATGATACCACACAGTTGGCAAGTAATTTTTGCAGAGTATAACAGGGACTCACTTTAGCGACCTGTTTTTCCACTGTCCTGAATGACGCCATGCCAGGATGAACTGAAAGGCGGAGAGGAAATTGGAAGTGAAAGGAAGCAAAAGCAGAGGGCCGACAACCCAAACTTGCACATACAAACAGCAGCACGATGCACGTGACTTTATCCAGACGCGTCCACTTTGGCGACTAAACTCAACGAAATCGCTCATCCTTATTCATGCTATACTGTCAGTCTGTAATCCATGACAGCCACGTTAAGAAAACAAGCAGATACTATTTGGGCGTGTCGTGGACCTGAATACGTAAAAACAGACACCCACTGATCATGAGAACCGGACACCGGGCATCTCGTTGCTTATTGTACTTGTCCTCCACCCCCCTTGCCATACTAAACACCCCATGTGGCTTGGCGAGGAATCTTTTGACATATTTATGTATACTATCGCATGGGAATGAAATTTGGTCTAGCTATAGCGCTGTCAAAGGTTTGACCTTGTTCTGCTTGGTGTTGATTATCTCATGGAACTGACAACGCAAATTTTATACACCTCACGGTTGTCTCCCAAGTTGTCCGACAGGACCTACGTTATGAGGTTTCCCTCATGACACAAGCGTTTCACAGATCGGCTACAGAAACAGGTGGGGGGAATTGTCTGTCCATGCATTCTTATACAGTAGGTGACAACAAGAACAATATACGGGTGCCTCTGTGCTTCAACTCAACAGCCCTGATCGATTCTTGTTATGTATGGGAAGCTTCGTGCCTAGAATGAAAAAAGTTCAGAGAACAAGACAAACGTGATGTAGGAGCATACTGATCCAACAACGTTCGTTCTGTCTGCAAACTACGGACGAATTGAGAACGCCAGCGTCGACTGACCTACGAGAGCGTGGATAGTACCAGCACATGATAGAAACTACGACTGTGGATAAGTGGATGATACAGCACTATAATAGGACATAATTAGCTGGTACAGTACACACCACTATAATAATAGGCCGATTCAACTAAGGAAACGCTCCAAGGGAGGAGAAATGGCAATGAGGATGGCAATAGCAAGGCGATAAGGTAGGCTGACGACGTGGCCAACAGCGACCACGAGACTACGTGATTGTGGTAAAAGGTCTTTCTCACAACCGCCTGTGGTGTCGGGGTCACCCTGACGAGATATGAATGGTATCCCATTGTCCGCATGTCCGGGACTCCAGGAGTTCTCATCAAGTCGAACCGTAGTAAGTGGCTCTGTCTCGTCTTCCTCTATAGTCTCCAGCCGACTTGAGGTTTTCGTGCGGTGCGGTGGCGGCCGAGCTCCCATCGACGCCATTGGAACACTTGGACTAGCCAGGAGAGAAGGTGGCTCGAAGTAGTTGAAAGTAAGGCCGTTGGCGATAACGCACAGGACGCGGAAAACCGAACCGGAGACGAATTGGAGACGACTATATGCGCGATCATCCGTAGCATTGGAAGCCGCACTGCTGATACTAGGAACTACTCCGCGAACCCTTTCGCCTCGAGCACGTTCTATCCGAGAGACGGCTTTTTCCAGGGCGGCGAAACGGGTATCATATGAGATGCGGGCAGCCTCGTTCTTGCGCTCCTGCTTCCGCATTGCGCGTTCTGTGTCTTGCAGGGCGCTGTTAAGATCGTCATGCATTTCTTCCACATGGGTACGCATTGCCATGGCGCGCTTGATTGTTGAGAGCTCTTGTTCTAGACGACCCACGCGATCGACCACTGCTTGAAGACGAGAGGCGGCAATGAACTGGGTGTCAGGGGAAGGGTAGTGAATCGTGTCGTGCAGGGAAGTGGTGCGTTCTCGCAAACGAGAGATCAGGTGTCCCCACGGCCGTACACCAGCTGCGAGAACAAAAAGTGTTGTACTGAACCACGAGATCGAATCAGCGCCATTGACCAACCCAAGAATGGAGCGAAGGAGGGCAGCGCCAACAAAAGGAGTGACGATGGAAATGAAGAGATACGCGTATTCGTGCCTTTGAAGCTCGGTTTCTGCCAGTCTCATTTGGACTCGGATCGCGGCCTCTTCCTCGCGTTCTGGTAGATTCAGTGAGCGAAACGAAGGGTGGGGTTGCCGTTGTCGTGCAGCATGATACAGTTCCCAGGGAACTTGGAGGATATCAGCGACTCGGGCTGAAACAAATAAAGGCTATCGTGACATACCCTGGACCAGTTGGTGCAGGTAAACGATCAAAAATAGGACGAGAAAGAGGTTCTTGATTTGATCACTCCCAGTGAGCCAATTCACGAGCGGTGCGACTACGGCGACAATGATGGAGAGATCCAGTTCTGCCCAGGAAGAGGAGCGAGGCGGACCCTTGGAAAACTCGTTGCCCACATCAAATTCGCCCGCGATTCGTCCTTTCAGGGACGGCGCTGTTGTGTTTCCGGTGGGTTCTTGGCTACTCTCATCGGCGCTCATATCGCTGGGGTCATCGTCACTAGAAGATGGTTGCAGGGTGTCGTCCAGGCATCTGAATGAAATTTGAGGTGACAGTTTGGGATCGTCCGGAGGATGTATGCGATCTCTAGGGGATATAGTGTCGTTGCGCCCGTTGACCTTGAGAATCTTATTCCTACTTGCAGCAACCGCTGTGGTCATGGAGGGTGGTGGGTGTGTCGTAGCCAGGCAGTGATAAGCTCGTGTGACGAACGATCATGTGTTCCACATGTGTTTCTCTGTGTTTCTCTGTCTGGCCAATGGACGCGGCGGCGACGTCATGCGCCACTCGGCGTCTAGCGAAATGGTAGAGCTCGAGAAACAAACACCCCGACCAACGCGACGCTGTCTTCCGAAGTTCAAAACGCTTGCAGCTATGACTCGATGGGCTTTAACTCCGTCACAGGTCGCGGACAAAGCTACTCCGAACGGTGGCCTTGATACTAACCGTATTGACGTCTTCAACATGCCTTCTTGGGATATTGCTTTGTGTCAGTTGGTTAATG
>Ga0137361_10003099_pt1 | contig 10718 bp, 9 predicted proteins | sample Mad1_80_16metaG_FD_104923 | JGI IMG/M metagenome (GOLD analysis project Ga0137361, IMG submission 104923) | Vadose zone soil microbial communities from Angelo Coast Range Reserve, California, USA - Mad1_80_16 metaG | ecosystem: Environmental > Terrestrial > Soil > Vadose zone | place: USA... | reverse complement strand
TGCGGCTTGCCGCCATCGATCATAATCAAATCAGGCAAAGCTTTTTCTTCATCGCGCACCCGGCGATAACGGCGCAGGACCGCTTCGTGCATCGAGGCAAAATCGTTTGCGCCTTCGACCGAGCGAATCTTGAATTTGCGATAGTCGTTGCGATTCATTTTGCCGTTCTCGCAGACGACCATGCCGGCCACGTTCTCAGAGCCCTGAATGTGCGAGACATCGAACGATTCTATGCGCGCGGGAAAGCGCGGCAATTCGAGCGTCTCCTGCATCTCTTCGAGCACGCGCTTCATGTCCGGCTTGAGCACGCGAAAGCGCTGCTCGAAAGCGAGCTTCGCATTCTTCTCGACCAAATCGATCATGTCGCGCTTTTCGCCGCGCTGTGGCGCGAGGATATGCACGCGCCGCCCCCTGCGTTCACTCAGCACTTTTTCCAAAAGGTCGCGATCGTCGAAATCGGTCGGCACATGAATCTCGCGGGGCAAAAATGACGTGGCACGCGCATCCTGTGCGTGAGAATCCACGGGCGAGACGCCCGTGCTACCGCTTTCACTGCTGTAGTACTGAACCAAAACGTCGCTCAAAAATTCCGCCGGATTGAAATCTTCTTCCGACAGGTCTTCCCAAAAAAACTCGCGGCGGCCAACGATGTCGCCTTCGCGCATGGTGAAGAGTTGCAGCGCCAGCCGCCGGCCTTCGCGATAGTAACCAAAGATGTCGATGTCGCTTTCGCCGGTGGTCGCCATCTTCTGCTGTTCGGAAAGTTTGATCACGGTCTTGCGCAAGTCGCGATACTTAGCCGCGAGTTCGTAGCGCATCTCTTCGGACGCATGCAGCATTCGCGCTCCAAGTTTGTCGGCCAATTCCGTGTTGCGACCTTCGAGCAGCAGGCGCACGTCACGCACGGCTTCCTGATATTCTTCCGGCGCGCACAAACCCTTGACGCAAGGGCCGAGACAGCGTTTGATGTGATATTCCAGGCAGGGCCGCGGCGCTTTGCCGTCAATTTCAATGTCGCAGGTACGCAATTGAAAGGTTCGATTGATCAAATCGATCGTCCTGCGGGCCATCGCTGCCGGCAGAAACGGACCAAAATAAAGCGCGCCGTCGTTTTGAATTCGGCGAGTGATCACGCATTTTGGAAACGGTTCGTTGACGGTGAGCTTCAGATGCGGATACGACTTGTCGTCCTTTAGCTTGTAATTGAAATACGGTTGGTGCTTCTTGACGAGCGAGGCTTCGAGAATGAAAGCTTCGACTTCGTTGTCGGTAACGATGAATTCAACGTCGGCAATCTGTTTGACCAACTCCCCGGTCTTAATTCCGTAACTGAATTCGCCGGCGCGGCTTGATTGAAAATACGAGCGCACGCGATTGCGCAGGTTCTTCGCCTTGCCGATATAGATGATCTTGCCCGCCGCGTCTTTGTGCAGGTAGACGCCGGGCGAAGTGGGAATTTCTTTGAGCTTTTCGTCTAGAGTCACTACGTTCTGGGGGATATTTTAGCGGACTTCGCCGGCCTTACGAAGTCGGCGTGAACCTAACCTCACGGAAAGCGAATTCGCGCAAACTCCCAATGAGGTACCGATGAAGAATTTGTTCGCCATCCCTGTTCACTGGTCGTTGCCTCGCAATGTTAGAATTTGAATAAATAGATGAAACCGTTACATCTCACAGCATTATCACCGGCGGAACTGTCTGAGTTTGTGGCTTCGCTCGGCGAGCCACCGTACCGCGCGCGGCAGATTTTTGCCGCAATTAATCACCGGCGTTTGCTCTCCCTCGGCGAGATGACCGATCTGCCAAAGGAATTCCGAGCAAAGCTCGGCGAGCGTACAGTCGTTTCAACCTTGAGGCTTGAATCACGGTTCCTTTCGACTGACGGGACCCGACGTTATCTATTCAAGACGCATGATAATTTGCCGGTCGAAACAGTTCTCATTCCCGAAGAGCGTCGTGACACGATTTGCTTTTCTTCGCAGTCGGGTTGTCCTTTGCAGTGCACGTTCTGCTTGACTGCGCAGCTCGGACTGCTGCGAAACCTCACGGCGGGCGAGATTGTCGAACAGGTCATCATTGCCCTAAACGATGTTTACGGTGTTGGCGTGATGACACCGCGTGGCACGAACCTGGTGGGCATGGGGGCCGGCGAACCTTTTCTCAATTTTGACGCTTTGATGAAAGCGATTCGTATCATGGCTGAACCGAGCGGCCTGCACATCGTGCCCAACCGCGTCACGGTCTCGACCGCGGGCGTCGTGCCGCGCATTCGCGAACTGGCCACAATTCCCGATCGACCTCAACTCGCTGTATCGCTGGCGGCGCCGACTGATGAATTGCGCAACGAGCTGATGCCGATTAATAAGAAGTGGCCGTTGAAAGAGCTCCTGTCCGCGTGCAAAGCCTTCGAGAAGTCTCTGAAGCCCGGCGAGCGATTCACTTTTGAATACGTGATGCTTGATGGGGTAAACGATTCCGACGAGCACGCGCGGCAGCTGGCGAATCTTTTGAATCGTCATCGATTGCGCGCCAAGATAAATCTGATCCCGCACAATCCCGCCGAGCCTCTGCCTTATCAACCTTCATCGGCCGAACGCATTGAATCTTTCCGTGAGATTCTGGAATCGAAAGGCATTCATGCGTTCGTCAGAAGACCTCGCGGCCGGGACATTCTGGCAGCATGTGGACAGTTGGCAGCGCGAACGTCGCCTGCAAGCACGGCTCGCTTGTCTGCGCGCCGCATCGTTTGAAGGATTTTGAATACCGTATAGAATAGGTTAGCAATCAAAGTTATCAACGGATCAGGGAGTTCACTAATGGCTCTGCCACAAGAGTACCTGCCGGTTGTTAGTTCGGAAGCATACTTGAGGTTTGAGCGCGATTCGGAAACCAGACATGAGTTTTTGGACGGAGTCGTCTACGCGATGGCGGGCGAGACTCCCGACCATAGCAGAATTTGTTTTAATCTCATAACCATCACCGGATCACAGATTAGAGACAAACCATGTCAGGGGTTCTCCCCAAACATGAAAGTCCGCGCCGGGTTGGGTGGGCTGTATGCCTATCCCGATCTGATGATCGTTTGCGGCGAAGCGAAATTTCACGACAAGCATGGCGACGTACTGCTCAATCCCATAGTCATCTTCGAAGTTTTGTCGCCATCCACCGAAAAATACGATCGTGGTGAAAAGTTTCGTCGATATCGCACGCAGATTGAAAGTCTGCAAGACTATGTTATGGTGTCCCAAGATCAGCCGCGCATCGAGCATCATCATCGGCAAACCGATGGCAAGTGGTCAGCAACCGAGATAAGCAGGCTTGACGGCGTGCTGGTTCTACCTTCAATCGATTGCCGGATTCCCCTGGCCGAGGTTTATCGTCACACTAAAGTGGGTACCTGAACTCAATGCGGGAGTGTTATTCAATTCTGGACACGGGGTGAGAGAGTATGAGACTAATTGCCAGACTTATTCTGATCGTGACTCTCGTCGTTTTTCCTCAAAGCTTTCAGGCTGCCCCCACGCCCGAACCGAACATCGGCGTCAACGGCTACTTCGCAAGCGACAGAGCGCAACGAGGACGCATCATTCAAGCCGCGGTCGTGATGGAGATTCCCTCTGGTTATCACGTCAATGCGAATCGCCCGCTCAACAAGTATTCGATTCCCACTTCGCTGAAGATCGACGGGTCGGGCGGCGTCAGGGTTGGCCCAGTCATGTATCCGCGCGCGATCGTTCGCAAACTCAAAGCCACTAACAACGAACCGTTGGCGGTTTATGAGGGACGCGCCATTCTGCATTTCAATGTAACGGTGCCGGCAAATTACCAGGGCTCGGTGAGTCTGAATTTGCATTTGAGATTTCAAAGCTGCAACGACGAAGTCTGTTTTCCGCCTAAGACGCAGGAAATGAACATGGGCATCGATGTAGTCGGCCCAAACGATCGGGTGCAGCGCACCAACGGCTGGGTTTTCGGCCGGCGATAACGGAGCGCCGATATCTTGTCGGCGGTACGCGGGCATCCTGCCCGCTTCTTATAGAAAGGAAACAATAATGAGCGAACAAGACAACATCGCAGTAGTCCAACAGGCTTACGACAACTTCAAAGAGGGCAACATACAGGGCCTTCTTGATATGCTTCCCGATGACGTGACGTGGCAGTTGCCGGACATTGAAGGCGTTCCCTTCGCGGGGAAGCGCACAGGTCGAGAGGCCGTGAGAGAATTCTTCGTGGGTGTGGGAGCAAACCAGGAAACTTTGGAGTTTGCGCCGCACGAGTTTGTTGCTCAAGGCGACAAAGTGGTTTCACTCGGCCACTATCGTTGGCGGGTTAAGAGCACGGGCCAGGAGTACAGCAGCGACTTTGCCCACGTGTTCGCGGTTCGAGATGGGAAGATCACCGGATTCCAGGAATATACAGACACTGCATCAGCGGCTCGGGCTTATCAAAAATCCGCGGCCGCGTAATTTCCTTAGCTGTGATTCAGGATTGGCTGGCTCTTCTGCCAATCACCGACATTAAACGTCCGACGCGGCCATGCAATTGTTTCTCTCGCCGATACGAAAAGAAAAGATCGGTGCGATCCATTGTGCAGAGCGGCGCGACGTGAATCCGATCCGCTGAGAAGCCGGCGTCGAGGAGTTGATTGCGGTTGGCGAGATGTAGATCGATTCGCGCATGCCCGTCGCGAGTTGGTTTGAAGAGTTGCTCCGCTTGCGGAAATTCTTTGAAGACGTCGATGACTTCGCTGCCGACTTCATAACAACAGACGTTCGCGGCCGGCCCGATGGCGGCGCGCATGTTTGCGGCGTGCGCTCCGTATTCGCTCTCCATTTGCTCGATAGCGCGCCTGACGATTGAGGCCGACGTTCCGCGCCAGCCGGCATGAACTGCTGCAAACGCGCGCGTCAACGGATCGCCGATCAAGATAGGAACGCAGTCGGCAGTCTTAACCGCTAAAAGAATTTTCGGAGTGCTGCTGACGAGCGCGTCGCAGTATTGATCGTCGCCGAGAACGCCGGGCTGCGGTTTTGCTTCCTGCGGATCGTGAACGACGCGCACATCCGCCCGGTGAATTTGCCAACAACCGGCCAGCGTCCAATCGCCTTCGAAGAGCTTGAGAAAGCGGCGCCGGTTCTCATAAATATTATCCGCCTCGTCTTCATTGAAACCGGCAAGATTCAGCGCGTCCTGCGGGAAAGGACTAACGCCGCCCAGCCGGGTTGAAAAAGCATTCGTGAAACCGTCCGCTTCCAGCGGCGCGCAAATCAAAGCGCGCACACCATCGTGTTCGCGCCAGTAGAAGCCGGCACTTTCAGTCGCGGGGTCATCTGTGATCATTTCCATCGGAGTCGACATTATCGAAGTTCGCCGCGTGCGCGAAACTATCGAGCGCACGCCACGGTTTGCCGATCGTGTATTCACCGCAGCCGAGCGCGCTTATTGCGAGTCGCGCGGCGTGGTGGCTGCGCAACATTATGCCGCGCGCTTCGCGGCAAAAGAAGCGGCGCTGAAAGCTCTGCAAACCGGTTGGAGCGGAGGGATCAGTTGGCACGACGTCGAAGTGACAGCAAAAGAATCCGGCGCGCCCGTAATTTTATTTCACGGCCGCGCGCGCGAACTCTACGACGAAACGGGCGCCACCGCAGCGCATCTTTCAATTGCCCACACGACTGAGCATGCGATCGCGGAAGTTATTTTGGAGAAGAATTGATCCGGGATCAATCACGCTGTGATCGCACGAAAATGTAATAACCACATTGAGCCTACCATAGAAGCAGGGTATTATCCGCTTGTGATACGTCGACTTTACGTTCATAACTTCCGATGCCTCGAAAACTTCGAGCTACCAATCTCGGGACAGTCATCTGTCCTGCTAATTGGAAAAAACGGCTCGGGCAAGACAACGGTTGGGTTTGCGCTAGAAATTCTACAGAAGATCGCCCGAGGCACGAACCGGATCAAAGATCTTGTAAAATCGAAGGATCTCACGCGTGGACGCACTGAGCTGCCTATGCGATTTGAAATCGAAGTCGAATTGAACGCCAGGGTCTACGAGTACACTATCGCTTTTGAGCTTCCGGAGGATTTCAAAGAACTTCGCGTGCGCGAAGAGAAGCTTGCGGTTGACGGTAAGCCCGTCTATACGCGGGAGATGGCACAAGTGCAGCTTGCAAAAACGAACCAAGAGAGAGAGGCGAGATTCCTTATCGACTGGCACTTAGTAGCTCTGCCAATAGTTCAGGAACAGTCGCAGAAGGATCCCTTGTTCATTTTCAAGCAGTGGCTCGCTCGCATGCTCATCCTTCGGCCGATACCCAGTTTGATTCTGGGAGATTCCGAAGAGGAAATCCTGGAACCGAAACCCGACGTCACCAACTTTGCTGCGTGGTTCTCGGCATTAACGCTGCAGTACCCTGCGACGTATGGCAAGATCGTCGAATATCTCAAGCAGGTGATGCCCGACCTGAAAGACATCCAAAATCCAGGCAAAGATTCTCGAAGCCTCATCGTCCAGTTTTCCAGCGATCAGGGGAGTCTGAAGCTTCCTTTCGAAGATCTGTCGGACGGCGAGAAATGTTTTATGATATGCGCGCTGGTGTTAGCCGCAAACGAATATGATCCCGTGCTTTGTTTCTGGGATGAGCCGGACAATTATCTTGCTCTGTCTGAGGTTGGGCACTTTGTGTTGGCTCTTCGCAAAGCGTTCCAAGCCGGCGGTCAATTCATCGCGACCTCACACAATCAGCAAGCGATTGACCGCTTTTCCGACGAAAATACGCTCTTTCTGTCTCGAAGGAATCATCTTGAACCCACTCTCGTTCGTCCACTCAGCGAAATGCAAATCAACGGAGACGTTTCCACCGCGCTCGTGCTAGGCGATTTGGATGATGGTAAACAAGGATCAGCCCCACGTTCTGGTGCTTCCTGAAGACCGGGCAAACCTCCAGCTGGCGACCGGCTTTCACGACGAGGTCGACCCAAAACGGCAGCGGCAGATGCAAGTGCTTCCGGTGGCGGGTGGTTGGAGGAGGGTACTGGAGCGGTTCACGTCAGACCACGTCGTTAAGATGCGAAGCAATCTCAACCGATTCATGGTTCTCTTAATCGACTTCGATGACAGACCTGAAAGGCTCGGTGTGGCGAAAGCTACCATTCCACCTGAGTTAGCTGACAGAGTGTTTGTTCTCGGTGTCAGTGACCGACCTGAAACGCTCAAAGGCAAACTCAACATATCTTGTGCAGAGATCGGTTCTAGGTTGGGACAAGATTGTCGCAACGACACGTACGCGACCTGGGGACACGAACTCCTTCAACACAATGCAAGCGAGCTTGATCGTCTACGCGAGTACGTTCGTCCGATCTTGTTCTAGTCTGTTCGAGAGCCGAGTTCTAACGTCCTACAACCCTCATCTCGTTCACCAGAACACTTCTTCCTCGCCTATCAATATCAACTCGCGTATCGCGAAGCAGAGCGAATTCTTCTGGGAAATTCTTTGTTCGCTTCTTCGGTAAGCGGACAGGTTCAGATTTGACGATAGTTAGATTCTCAACCATCGACGGATCGTTACGCAAATCGAAGTAGATGTTGTGACGGAAGCATTCTGAAGTTGGGGCTTGGTTCGTAAGTAGCGCGACGCGTTCATGAGTAGGGCACTTTCCCGTCGCCAGTTCGTTTGTCTCAGGATCGATCTCGACGATCGAAATTCCGTCTGGTTGATCGAAAGACTTGCCACCCAGCTCAGGTCGCGAATCGACGGCTGCCTTCATGAACTCAGTCCAAACCGGCAAGGCCGCTTCCGCGCCGGTCAATCCTAATTGTTGGTTGTCGTCGAACCCGATCCAAACGGCGCACACCAGATTAGGCGTGTAGCCGACGAACCAGCCGTCGCGTGACGTGCCCGTTTTGCCGGCGATCGCGACGTTTTTAATGGATCCTCGCGCGGCATGGGCGGTTCCGTGATCGATCACTCCTTGCAGCGTGTCTGTGATTATAAAAGCGGTCGAGGGTTTAATAATCTGAGTAGTTTCGTCCGTTACGTTCGCCTGCTCGACAACTGTCGGATTGATTCGCCCGCCTCCGTTAGCGAAGACCGCATAAGCCGTCGCGATCTGTAAAGGAGTAACTTCCGTGGTCCCCAGCGCGAGCGCCGGATAGGGAACCGGACGCGGCAAGCCGAACGCCAGCGCCGTGTTCGCGACGCGAGCCAAACCCGTTAGCATGGCGACCTCCACCGTCACCACGTTGAGTGATTTGATCAAACCGGTGCGCATCGGCACATCGCTCATCGAAAAATTGCCGCCGTAATTCGTGGGCCGATACTTGAGGTTGCGATCGTAAGTGAACTCGCGTGGCGCATCCTTGAACATCGCTAACGGTGACATACCGCTCTCGAGTGCGGCGGCATAGACGAAGGGCTTGAAGACCGAACCAGGTTGACGTTTCGCATCGGTCGCGCGATTCAGTTGCGATTCGGAATAGTTTCTGCCGCCAATCATCGCCAGCACATTTCCGGTTTTTGGATCGAGCGCGACTAGCGCCGCCTCTGGTCTTAAACCGCGCGATTTGTAGGTTTCGTCGAGATGATCCAGTTGGTGCTTGATCGATTGTGCGCCGATATGCTGCAAATCGAGATCGAGTGTCGTAACGATCGGAGCGCCGACATCGTGTGGGTGGTCCGCAGACATCTTGTCCGCGCCTCTTGTCTCCGATCCTGAATTGGCCTCGTCTATTTCAGTCTGCAGGCTGGAAGCCTGCGTACCGCCGGCAGGATGCCGGCGCTCCTCGGCGTACACGCGATTCACATAATCAATGAAGTAGGGCGCGGCTGATTCACGCGCCGGATCGAAGTCGGCGATAACCAGCGGTTCCTGGGCCGCATTCGCCGCCTGATCGAGAGTTATGAAACCATCGCGCGCCATCGTGCCCAGCACCGTGTTGCGTCGCGCTCGGGCAGCATCGGCGTGGTGCATGGGTGAATAGCGCGCAGGCCCTTGAATCATGCCGGCAATCATTGCGGCTTCGGCCAGCGACAAATCGTTAAGTGGTTTTCCAAAATAAACACGCGCTGCCTGATCGACACCGCGCGCGGCGAACGCGCCTCTCTGGCCCAAATAGATCTCGTTGCAGTAGAGCGCGAAGATTTCTTCCTTCGACAAACGGCGTTCGATCGTAAATGCCAGCATGGCTTCGGCGTATTTGCGGCGTAGCGTTCGCTCCGGTGTCAGGTAAGTGTTTTTGACGAGCTGCTGGGTGATTGTCGAGCCGCCCTGGCCCATACGCTCGTCGCCGGCGTTGCGCAGCAGCGCACGCGCGACGCCAAAAATATCGACGCCGTGGTGATCAAAGAAACGGCGGTCTTCAATTGAAGTAATCGCGTGTATCAGAACGGGCGGAAGATCTTTGAACGAAAGTTGATAGCGCACGCGACCCTTCATCGAGGGATCGCTCGTCAAAGATTCAGGCGCAATGGTGAAAGAGTCGAGCGTGAGGCCATCACCGATAAGTCCAGCGATGCGATCGTCTGGTCCGATGGTAACTCGCACACTCGCCGGGAAGCCGCTAGCGGTGTTAGGCCGTAACTCAATAGTATTGTCCTGCAAAGTGAAACTGCCATTCCAAATCTCGCCGGAGTCTTCGCTCTCGATATAACCAGCGCGTCGCAGGGCAGCCGCCAACGAAACTTCTGAGAATTTCTGACCGGGCCGGAGCGTGCGTGGCGCCGCGTAGATTCCGGCGCGGCTGATGAGATAACCGCGGGTCAGCCGGGCGTCGACAATCCTGGCATACGTGGAGTAAGAATGAAGGAAGAAAGCGCCGAGCAGGGAGAGCGCTAACGCGAAAGCGGTGATCGTGAGACGAATAATTCGCTTTCCTTTTCGTTTGACTCCGCCACTCTCACTACCTTTGCGCTTTACTCTGGCCCAGGCGTTTACGCCTTGGGAACGGTAAGCGAGATGATATCTTGTTCTCAGTCCCATTTATTGGGCGTTCGCGACGATTCTTACTTGAGTCACAAAGCCCCTGAAGGGGCTACTGAATAATCAAGACTCCAGTTTCCCAGGCGTGAACGCCTGGGCTAGAGCAAAGAGCGATCCATCAGTTCAATCCGTTACCTGGTGAAACTATTAATGGCGGTGGAATTCTTGAGGGCTACCGAACGGTGCGTTTAGACGCGGGACTTCTCCGGCGTTCCTAAGCAAGGCGGACAAGTCCGCCTGCTAAACGCAAACCATCGCTGGTTTCTCTTTCAGAGAGTGTGGTTTGAGGATCGCGTTGATTCTATCAATCGATTCCAAGCCGGCCTCGTAACCAATTTTCAAAAGTTCTTCTGCGCGGCGGGTTTGATCCCAGCGAATGTGGCCGACTCTGGGCGTGATAAGGACGTCGGCTTTATCTCGCTCCTGATTCGAAACGATACGCTCTACGGCTACGAAAGTTTGCGTGAGTACACCGAGCGCTGTTTTCGGACGATCCATGAACTTGGCGCCGTCGGCTCCCACATCCACGGCGATCACGATGTCGGCCCCGAGTGCGCGCGTGTAACTGATGGGCAGATTAGCTACCAGGCCGCCGTCAACCAGAAGCCTGCCACTACGATCTCGAACCGGAACGTGCAAGGCGGGCAAGCAGCAACTGGCTCGAATTGCGAACAATAGATCGCCGGTATCGCGGAGCACTATGGGAGTGCCTTCGCGCAAGTCGGTAGCCAATGCCG
>Ga0137361_10003087_pt1 | contig 10746 bp, 7 predicted proteins | sample Mad1_80_16metaG_FD_104923 | JGI IMG/M metagenome (GOLD analysis project Ga0137361, IMG submission 104923) | Vadose zone soil microbial communities from Angelo Coast Range Reserve, California, USA - Mad1_80_16 metaG | ecosystem: Environmental > Terrestrial > Soil > Vadose zone | place: USA... | reverse complement strand
CGCCGTGACGATTTCAAGTGCCGACACTGCCGTCGCGAGATTGCCATTCTTTTCGCCCGAACCATGCGTTGCCGTGCTGATCGCTCCCGCTATCGAAATATGGGGCAAAGAGGCAAGATTGTGCAACGCGAAGCCCTTGCTATGGAGGAGCGGACACAGTTGACCATATGTCATGCCTGCATCGATCGTCACGGTGTGTGCTTCCGGCTCCAGCGCAACCACTTCGCTCCTCGGCTTCAGGGACAGAAAATTGTCCGAACTATCTGCTATGTTGTTGAAGCAATGGCGCGTTCCCAGTACCTTTAGTTTGTGCTGTTTTTTAACGTAGGTCCGCACCTCTTCAAGTGAGTTGGCGAAGTATAAGCGGTCCGTGCTGTATTCAAGATTACCCGCCCAGTTCGTTAGTTTGTCCTTCGTCGCCCGGGCCAAGAGAGGCGCAATAGCAGGGCTTGCAATCATCGCCGAGAAGAGCTTGATAAAAGTCCTCTTTTTCATTGCCATCGTCCAAGCAATATCAACATTTGCAACCGGAATTTCCTCGACCTTAGCTTCGAAAACGCGGCAATGGACACTTGTTTCTTCTCTCTTCATCAGGCCGTATTCGATCTTGGAGGCAGTGCTCCCTTTTACCAAGATAACCGGATTAGCGACACGGCTTGCCTGGGCAAATCGAAGTTGATGGATACGGTTCCCGATCGGCTCCACAACCAGTTCGGCGAGTCTAACAGTTGAAGTTGCCCGGCCGCCTCAAGTTGCCGTTGTTGATCGGGCGTGGGGTCTTGCGGAGATCCCATGCCTTTCCACACTGAGTAAGCGTTGCTATGCCTTGCATCAATCCTATAGTGCGTCATAAAAACGCGCTGAGCGTCTGCTGGAAGACCTTGGACCGAAAGGACGATGGGAGCATTCGGCCCAGCAATATCGTCATCATGGTAGTTCCATACCAGCAGGGAGACGCCGCGCTCGTCGCGCGTTGCAAGCACATCTACATCGGAATCTTCTCGAATCCCTTTGGCAAGGATCGAATCAAGCGGAATTGAGCCACCGCTTGAAGCCTCGACACGATCCCCTCGCATGAGTCCAGTCATCCGAAAGAGATTGAGAATTGGTTTGTCCACACCGTTGGTCGCAAGAGTTCTAAAACCATCGAAATAAGGTTGCGCCTCGAACTGGAACGCCCACGTCAGCATCCCTTCGATTCTGACGTGATTTCTAGCACCTAGATCCATGATCCCCTTCATCGCAGCAGCAGTGTATGAAGCATAGAGGGGTCCATTCCGATATGCATTTTGCGGGTAGACGCGCGCAGAGCAAGCGGCACATCCTTCCGGGTCGGACTCGCTCAAGATCACGGGCAGACTGCGGAATTTCGGATAGCTGGAAAGTATCTTAAGCCCATTCTCGACATCCTGAAGATTGCGTGCGATACCCATGCGCACGTGGCCGTCGATCAATTGGGGACTGCCCTTCGCGTGATAGGTAACGAAGTCGAGCGAAGCACCCTTCCCTCCGGTTACGTAGTTCTTTCCGTCCGCGCAATGGGTCAGGAAAGCCCTCAGGAATCCTGCAGCTTCCTCACTCGCCGGTCCCGTGGATGCTGGTCCACCGACGCGCGCTCTCGGCAAAGCGCGTTTCACAGCCGTCACCGCATAGTCGTATAGCATGTTGTACTCTTCCTCCGTCCCGTGCCAGTAAGAGATGTTTGGCTCGTTCCACACCTCCCAATACCACGATTCAGCTTCTTTCTTGCCGTATCTCTCCGCGCAGTGCCTTGCCCACTGGTACACCAGTTCGCCCCACTTCTCGTAATCACTCGGCGGATAGGACCAACCGATGGCATAGTCTCTGTTCGCGGCACCAGGGATCCACGTTGGATGATACGGCTCCGGTTTTGAAGATAGAGCTTGGGGCATGAATCCGATTTCGACGAAGGGTCTTGCGTGGGCTTGTATGTACGTATCGAAAATGCGGTCTATTATTGTCCAGTCGTACACCGCCCTGCCGGAATCGTCTCTGGTATAGGCATTCGTAGATCCCCACTTCAAACCTGGCGTGCCGTCTCCGGTCGCCAGCAGGAAATGGGTGCGAAGATACACCGGCCCATCTGTCAGCGCCGCAAGTTCGCCTATAAGTTTGCTTCCGTTCTTCGTGTAGGTGTAGTTCGGCTCGTCGTATCCGAAATAGGCAAAGATCGGCCGAAACGGCTGTATCTGTTGAGCTGCGTTGACACGAACCGCAACCTTGTCTTGTGCCCGCGCGGAAGCTTGGCCCGATAGCGCTAGCAAGAGCACCGCAACTCCAAGAGAAATCAATCGCATTTGTTCAGGAACTCGCCTTTCATACGAAAGCTAAATTGCTCGCCCAATGGGGTTTCCGTCTCGGGTGGCTCCGGCATTCTTGCAAAAAAAAGAGCCACGATTCCGATCACCGCCAAAGCGGAGTTAATCTCGAACGCCATCTTATAGCTTTGGAACAGGTCAAATAGTTTCCCGCCCAGGTAACCAGCCGGCGAGCAAAAGAGCGCCGCGAGCAGCAGCATCATTCCGCTCACCTTTGGAAAAGCCACCGGTCCATAGTAATGACCCGTGATGGTATTAAAGCAGATAAACGTCCATCCGAACCCCGTGCCATAAAGAATCGCGGCGCTGTAGGCGATCCACAACGCTTCTGGAGAAACTCGAATCGCCAGGAAGGACCCCAGGAAATAGCAGAAGAAACCCAGCATGAATGCGTAACGTCCATCCATTGCGTCCATTAGCCAGCCGCCGATCAACCGGCCGAACACGGCCCCCAGCGTGAAAAGGCCCATGGCAAATGCGGCGTCTGCCGGGCGAACGCCAGCTCCCTTCAAGTGCAGCAACCAATGGGCGGTAAAGAAAAAAAACGGAAATTGGCAGGCGATCGCGCCAATGAGAATCATCCAGTAGGCGCCCGTTCGGTAAGCCTGCTGAGGCTCCCACAGGAATTTCGTAACACGAGCAAGTGCGACGGTCGCCTTCACTGACGGTGCCGCGTCCGGTCCGCCGTCCACCACTTGGCCCAGATCTTCGGGACGTTCTCTCACAAAAAGAAACGCGACCATCGCGGACAAGACGGAAATGCCGGCCACAATCGTCCACGCTTGCCGCCAATTTCCTCCGTTGCTGGTCAGGATTCGATTAATCGCTGGCGCAACAAAAAAGCCCGCAAGTCCCGAAGCCGACAGCGTCACTGCCATGGTCCTTCCGCGATAGCGGCTGAACCATCGTGTAATCGCCGTGGCTGTGGGAATGATGGTCCCGAAACTAATTCCCGTTGCGGCGAGCACGCCGAATCCCACCCAATAATGCCAGGGCTTGGAAGTAATAAGAGAGAGCCACAGGGCTCCAGCAAAAATCAGAGCAGAGCCAATGGCGAAAGTTCTGCGAATGCCCCAGCGAACAATGGACGCACCCACAAGAATGGACGGAATGCCCACAAAGAGATTCAGAATTGTATATCCCAGGCCGAATGCGCTGCGGCTCATGGGGATTTCCTTCAGCATGTAGGTGTTGATGACTGCTCCGCCGTAAAGGGGGAATCCCATGTTGAGAAAATCAAGAAGCCAAAGAATGAAAACCAGCTTCCAGCCATAAAACCCGCGTTGTGAGGTCATATCTGTTCTTGTCCGTAGCGTGCGGGCGTTGCAGCCCTCGTTTTACTTGCAAACCATAAAGAGCATGGAGGATATCAGGTTCTTGAAAAAACAGAAAAAACGCCGCGTCGTCCAGAAGCGGTCTGCCGCGTGCAGCGCGCCGCGTGTGGGCGAGAAGTGGCGGGGAGCTTGATTGAAAACTGGAATTAACTATTCGAAAGTGTGTCGAGTGAAACTCTCGCGCTCGGCCCGCACATCATCGCCCCGCAGCTCGCGCAGGGCGTAAGTTACGAATTCAGCGGTGACTCTCTTTCGCCAGGTCATGTCGAAATCGGTGTTGTCGAGCGGCTTGGCGATCCGAGCCCCAATTGAAGCGGTTTCTTCGATGACTTGTTGATTCAAGGCCCGTCCTAAAAGCGATTTTGCCGCTTCTGTGGCGGCCAGCGGGCGGCAGGCTGCCGAGCCTACAACGATGCGAGCGTCCTCGACCGTGTTATTTCCTGAAAGACGCACGGCTGCCGCAACGGATAGCACGGGAAAGTCAAACGATCCCCGGCGACGTAATTTCCAATAAGTGCTCTTCCATCCGTGCAACGAATCGAGCAACACTTCCGCCAAGATCTCATCTGGCCTGCGCTTGATATAGTCGATCCCATCATTGTTGTACAAATCGGAGAGCATGACTTCGCGTTCTCCCGAGCGCGACACCAACCGGACTCGCGCGCCGAGCGCCATCAGAGCCGGGCCGGTGTCCGTGGAAGAAACCGCCACGCACTTCGAACTTCCAGGAGCGACCCAGCAGGTGGTGCCGTCCTTTTTCAGGCAGAAATTGATCGCCTTTCTCCACTCATAGCTTTGATCGTAGTAGTTGCAGCGCGTATCGAGGCAAATGTTGCCGCCGAGTGTTGCCATGTTGCGAATCTGAGGAGTGGCGACGAGAGAAGCCGCCTGTGCCAGCGCTGTCAAGCCATTTCGAAAGCGCGGGTCTGCCGCGATTTCGGAGAGTGTGAGGCAAGCGCCAAGCCGCGACCCTGAATCTTTCGACACCACGCGGTACAGGCTTTCAATATGACGCAAGCTCATCAGCATGTGCGGAACCTGTTGTCGCCGTTTCATGTTGGGAAGCAGGTCCGTGCCACCGGCGAGCGGCATAGCGTTTGTTTGCTCGCCGTCCAGAATGCGCGCGGCTTCTTCGAGCGTACGCGGCGCGCGGAACTCGAAAAGAGGCAAGCGCATCATGGGGCGAGTACTTCTTCTTTCTTTCGGCGTGGTTTTTCGCGCCGGACATCGTTCACCGCGTTGCCATCGCCGCCTTCCCATGGCGGAGGAACGCGTAAGGCTTCCGGCCAATTGACGTGTGGAAAATGGCTTGGGCCGAAGCGCGGCTCGCGGCCCGCTTTCTTTTCGGCAAAGGCTTTCATAATTTTTTCCGGAGTGACGGGGATTTCATCGATGCGCACTCCGACAGCGTCATACACGGCGTTTGCGACAGCCGGCATGATTGGCAGAAGCGGGCCCTGGCCCACTTCCTTTGCGCCAAAGGGGCCGCTAGGATCAGGCTCTTCAATCAGTTCGGTAATCACTTCGGGCATGTCCAGCGAGGTCGGGCTCTTGTATTCGAGAATCGAAGGGAGCTTGTGCACCAACACATGAGAGAGTTTCTTTGGAAGACGGCGGAATTCCTGCTCTTCCATCAGCGCTTCACCGAGTCCCATGTAGACGCTGCCTTCGACCTGGCCACGCGCGAGCGTAGGATTTAGAGCGCGACCGATGTCGTGCGCGATCCAGATTTTTGGAACGATGACCCATCCCGTCAAGGGGTTTACTTCGACTTCGACAACGGCCGCGGTGTAAGAGTAGGTGGGAGACGGCCCTACGCCGCCCCCTTTGTATAGCGCCGGAGATTTCGGCGGCGTATAAGAACCTACTGTGCCAATCGTGCCAAAACGAGCTTCCGCGATGCAAACGGCTTCTTGAAAAGTGAATCCGTTTTCCGGCGCGGCGGAATCGAATACGCGCTTGCCCGCAAAACGCAGCCGTTCTTTCGCTATTTCGAGTTTTTCTGCGACCGCGTCTGCAATGATTGCTTTTCCACGTTCCGCAGCCTGCAACGCTGCGTTTCCCGCCATCAGCGTCACGCGACTTGAATAGGAGCCAAGATCCACGGGTCCGAGGTCGGTGTCGCCGGTGAATAGCCGAATGTCGAATGTGTCGATACCCAAAACCTCGGCAACGATTCCGGCAAGGACATCATCCGAGCCCTGCCCAATCTCGGTCGCGCCACAGAAAATGCTGACGCCGCCGCTGCGGTCGAATTTCAGTTGAACTCCAGAGTGTGGCATCTTGTTCCAGTAAATGGGCAGTCCCGCGCCCGTCAGATAAGCAGAGCAGGCCAAACCCACACCGCGGCCCTCCGGAAGTTTGCGGAATTTTTCTTTCCAACCGGAAACGTTAACGATGCGGCGAATGCACTCGGCAAGATTGACGGTTCCAAGGCGAAAGAAATTCGCTGTTACGGCGTTTGGGGATTCCACGATGCGGAGGCGCAGATCCGCAGGATCAATCTTGAGTTTCTCGGCAATCTTGTCGAGCTGTACTTCCTGTCCGAAGCGCGGCTGAGGCGTACCGTGTCCGCGCTTGGGTCCGCAAGGTGGTTTGTTCGTGAAAGTGCGGCAACCTTGGTAGCGATAGCGCGGGACGTGATACGTCGTTGTTTGCAGCGCGCCAGCGTAAAAAGTGCTGGCGACTCCATACGAGCCGTAGGCGCCGCCATCGATCAACGTCTGAAGATGCATTCCCGTGATCGTGCCGTCCTTTTTGACGCCGGTCTTGAATTTCATCAAGACGGGGTGCCGGCCGCGGTGACAGTAAAAGACTTCTTCACGCGTCAGGCAAATCTTGACCGGTCGATCAAGCATGAGCGCGGCTTTGGCCACGACGATTTCGTGATTGAACGGATCGCTCTTCCCGCCGAAACCGCCCCCGTTCGGCGTGGCAATCACGCGAATATGCGCGGCCGACATTTCCAGCACTTTGGCGAGCGCCCGATGGAGATAATGCGGAGTCTGCGTGCTGGACCAGATGGTCAGCTTTCCATCCGGGTCCTTGATGGCGACCGAAGCATGCTGCTCGATGGGAAGATGGGTGCTCCCCTGGAAAAAAAAAGTATCCTCAAAGACCTCATCCGCCTCGGCAAAGCCTTCTTCCACGTTGCCAAACTCCAACGCCACCAGCTTATGAATGTTCCCTTCTTCGCCGTATTCATGGATGCGCGGCGCAGGAGTCGCCAGAGCTTCTTCGGGATTGGAGATGGTTGTCATGATTTCATAGTCAACATCGATCAAGTCGAGCGCTTCGAAGGCTGTCAGCTCCTCGCGCGCGACGACGGCAGCGACGGGATCTCCAACGTGTCGCACACGATCCACGCAAAGAGCCTGCTCGTCTTGGCTGACGGGTAGAATCCCGTATTGAATGGGAACGTCTTTTCCCGTTAACACCAGATACACTCCCGGGTGAGCGGCAGCGCGCGAGGTGTCGATTTTTCGGATGCAGGCGTGAGGATGGGGAGAACGCAGCAACTTACAATGGGCCATGCGCGGCAAGAAAATATCATCGGCGAACCGCGTCTGGCCCGTGACTTTTGCGCGGGCGTCGACTCTGCGGCGGGGGACACCGATCACGCTAAGGTCACCCTCGTTGGCTTTTGGAGAGTCAACGGGCGTTGTTCGCGAATCCTTTTCATTCGGCATGCGCTCTCTCCTGATGGTCTGTCCACGCCCGCGCCATGCAAATCAGGTTGCAGAACTCTTCAGCTCAGCAACCTTCAGCACCGCAGCCTCGACGGCTTCGAAAATCTGAAGATATCCGGTACACCGGCACAGGTTGCCGGAAATCGCTTCGCGGATCTGATCCCGCGTCGGGTGAGGATTTTGATCCAGCAAAGCTTTCGCGGTCACTAAAATTGCTGGCGTGCAATATCCGCACTGTGCCGCCCCAAGATCGGCAAAGGCATCTTGCAAAGGATGAAGGCGTCCATCTTCCGCGAGGCCTTCCACGGTCAAGACTTGCTTTCCGCCGCACTCGAGCCCCAGCACGAGGCAAGAAAGCACGGGCTTTCCGTCTAGAAGAACGGCGCAAGCGCCGCATTCCCCGAGTTCACACCCATGCTTCGTACCGGTGTGACCGAGATCCTCGCGCAGAACCTCCAGCAGAGTTTTGTACGGCGCGAAGGAGACATCCGTCTCTTCGTCGTTCAGCGTGAAACGTATTTGCGAAGTCTTTTGTGATTCGATGGGAAGCGTGGTCATGGTCAATCACTTCGCGAAAGAAGTTCTCGATTGATGTGTGCTCTTGCTTCCCGTGGAGCTAGCGCGTTGAGAGCGATTCGATTTCCCCTCGGCACGAAGCCGCTGAAACCCTTCGGGCTTGGCAAGCAAACCTCGGATCAGATAGTACGCAAATCTTTCCGCGATTTCTGCAGAAGTTAGTGGTCCCTGTGGGTTGAACCACTGCACGCTCCAATTCAGACTTCCCAAAATGGCTCGCACCGCTAACGCAGGATCGCGGGACGCAAATTCACCCGAACGCACGCCCGCGAAAATCAGATTTCGGATGCCCGCTTCATACTTGTCGCGTTTTGTTACGAGATTGCCTTGCTGGCGAGGCGGCAGCGCGGTGGTCAAAAGATGCGCTGCGGAACCTTCGACTTCGTCGAGTAGGCACCGTAAATGCGACGCGATCACCATGCGCAACTTGATGGCCGCGCTGGCTCGCATACGACGGGTCTTATCGAGCGCGGCGATCATGCGATCCAGGGAATTGTCCTGGCAAAAAAAGAGAATGTCGTGTTTGCCCCGGAAGTAGTTGTAAAGATTTGCCGGAGAAAGGGAAGCGGCTGCGGCAATGTCGCGCATGCCGGTATCCGCAAATCCGCGCACGCGAAATTCTCTTCCCGCGGCGCGCAAGATGTCCAAGCGCCTCGCAAGATAGCGTCCCTTGAGGTGGCCGTTTCGTTTACGCGCTCGGCTGTGAATCGACTTCATCGTTCGGGTGCACGCCAATAATGGTCCAGGCACGAAGCACCTATTCTCGCCGTTGCGAGCGCATTTGTCAAAGAATTCTGAACGAAAGTTCAGAAAGTAAACAGCCGTTCAGTATAGGGTCACACAAAGACGAGTCACATTGTTAAGCGAATGCTTGATCGGTCACTAGCGGGGAAACAGCCGCGCCGCATTGTCGTAGAAAATCTTTCGCTTGGCCGCGGCCCCAATTGGGAGAGCGTCGAACTTCTCAATGTTTCCCTTGATCGCGGGGACGCCCGGCCCAGGCCAATCCGTACCCCACAAGACTTTGTCGGCCACGTCTTCGATTCGCGGAAAATATTCCATCAATTTCTGGGGCGGGATGCCGGAAATATCCATGTACATGTTTTTGTGCCGGCGAACCAGGAAAAACACCTCGTTCATCCACAGCGGTCTGCCGCCGTGCGCAAGAATGACCAGGAGATTCGGATAGTCGATACACAGGTCATCGCAGAGCATCGGTTGCGCATGCAGGTTTCTTGCGCCAGGGAAAATGGAAGTCCCGGTATGAATCATGATCGGCATGCCGTTTGCCTGGGCTCGCTCGTAAATCGCCGCAAGGCCGCGATTGCCACTCATGTAATCGTTGGGCGAAAGCACCTGATGCGAGGGGTGCATCTTGATCGCGCGAATCCCCAGCTTTGCGAGACGGTCCACTTCCACGCCCGGATCTCGGACCGTTCCCGGCAGCACTCCACCGAACGCGATGAGACGATCCGGTGCCGCACTGCAATACTTTGCGCTCCAATCGTTTACTTCCGGCGTGAATCCAATAATCTGTGGCGCGACATAGTTGATCAGTCCCGCGCGCTCCACTCCGAGAGTGTCTAGAAAGGCGAGAAATGCTTTTGGATCGGCGCAATAGCGTTCAACATCGGCGTAGTCCTTGCGGCCGTGTTTCATCAACTCAAGGGCGGATGGCTTCATCATGTGATATGGCATGATGTGGACATGAATGTCTATGATCGGCTGCAGGGATCACCGCCCTTTGCTGAAGCTTGCGTCTAGTCTCATTTGGACTAGTTGAATCGTACGTACTCAAAATTCAAAGGTTGATTGTTAATTCCCCGGGCCGGAGGCGCAATCCAATTGGCAAACTTGCCCGGTTCCACGACTCGACCGCTCATCAGCGATTGGACGTACGCATAATCCTTGGAATTTGGCAGCCATTCGGATTCGTGGCTCTTCCACGCTTCTTCACTCAAAACTTCTCCATCGGGGCTTATAAAATGCCCGGCAAAATTGCCAATCGCGCGATGGAAGCCTTTGTGGGGCAAGGTCAATCGGAAAGGAATACCCACACTATCGATAATCCGTTGCCAGCGGCCTACTCCATCGGCAATCTCGTCGATGTAGTCATCGCGCAGGCGTTCGTTCAGCGCCGTCAAGGCAGGCACGTTTTTGGTGATGATTCTTCCGCCCACAACTTCAGAAACGGGGTATTCCGCACCCGTCAGCACGTGATCGTCATCCAGTTTGGTTTCGCGGAAGCGTCCTTTCAGGCCGCTGGTGAAATAGTTTGCGGCATTGGAAGACACATCGGACCCGTAAAGATCAAGGGTCACGCTGTAGTGAAAATTCAGGTATCTCTGAATCGTCGGCAGATCGATGACTCCTAGAGCGCGCACGTCGGACGGATCCTCGACCTTGTGTTCCTTCATCACTTCACAAGTCCGCTGAATAATGCGGCCGACCCCCGTCTCGCCGACGAACATGTGGTGGGCTTCCTCAGTGAGCATGAACCGGCAAGTACGGGCCAGCGGATCAAAGCCGGACTCGGCCAGAGCGCAAAGCTGGAACTTGCCATCGCGGTCAGTGAAAAAAGTGAACATATAGAAGGCCAGCCAGTCCGGCGTGGGTTCGTTGAAAGCGCCGAGAATGCGTGGATTATCTGCGTCTCCCGATCGCCGCGCGAGTAAAGATTCGGCTTCCTCGCGGCCATCGCGGCCGAAATAGCGGTGCAGCAAGTACACCATGGCCCACAGGTGGCGCCCCTCTTCGACGTTTACCTGGAAAATGTTCCGCAAGTCGTACATTGAGGGACAACTTGCT
>Ga0137361_10003086_pt1 | contig 10748 bp, 9 predicted proteins | sample Mad1_80_16metaG_FD_104923 | JGI IMG/M metagenome (GOLD analysis project Ga0137361, IMG submission 104923) | Vadose zone soil microbial communities from Angelo Coast Range Reserve, California, USA - Mad1_80_16 metaG | ecosystem: Environmental > Terrestrial > Soil > Vadose zone | place: USA... | reverse complement strand
CGTGAGCATGGCGCCGCCATGGGGCATCAGCTTCTCGGCGCGCTGCGCGATCGCGGTGAACGAGTAGCAGCTGATCAGCATGGTGTTGACGAAGTTGTCCTGGGTCGTCTCGATATAGCGGCCGTCGAGCTGGGTACGGTCGGAAAACGCGATGGCATGAACGACAAAGTCGATCGCCCCCCATTTCGCGGCCGTGGTGGCAAACACCGCGTCAATCGAGGCCGGGTCCGTCACGTCGCAATGGCCAACCACGATCCCGCCGACCGCTGCGGCAAGCGGCTCAACCCGCTTCTTCAGCGCGTCGCCCTGGTACGTGAAGGCGAGTTCCGCCCCATGCGCCCGCGTCGATTGCGCGATGCCCCAGGCAATCGATCTGTTGTTGGCAACGCCCAGGATCAGGCCGCGCTTGCCTGCCATGAGCCCCGCGGTTTCCGGCATAGGGTCCTCATCATGCCGGTAACGGCCGGCCGCCTCCTATGGCACAGCGTTTCGGGGGCCACAAGGCGAGGCTGCTCCCTCGCTGCTTCGCCGGGAAGAGGGGCGGGGCTTGTCCCGGCCATCCCGATAACCTGCGCACTGTGCGCTCCTGATCGAGATCGCCGGGACAAGCCCGGCGATGAGGAGGCGGCTGCCACGAGTTTTGTCTCTCTTACGTCGACCGCCAGAATGGAGCGATGTTTGGCGTCAGCCAACCCGAAACTCTTTTAGTGCTCAGCCGACATTAGAGTGGTCGCCCCGGTTGCCGGCGGACGCAGAGGACGGTTTAAGAGTACGGCGCCAAAGAGGTCAAAGTTGCGACACAAGGGGCGCGGCTATGGCGTTTCCTCGACCGTGCGTGCCAATCAATCCGGTGATTCATCCAACTCATTAATTATCTTGCACCAATCGCCATTGCGATTGAACCAAATCTGGCCACTATCGCACCAATGTTTATGGGGGATCACCCCCACCTTTGATGATTCTTCTTCCCTCCGCGACAAGAACCTTTGTGCTATTGCAGCAAATGAGTCGATAGCATGGCGAACATGAGGAGCAGGTGGGATGGCTTGAGCCTCCTCCAACAATTCGCCCTCATGGCCTGCATCGTCGTCGGAGCCGGAATGGTGGTGCTCGGCAGCTTCGTGTCCGCAGAGATCGAAGCGCATGTGGTGCGCAATAGCGCCGCCGCGACCGCCTCCTACATCAACAGCCTCGACCGGTCCTACCTGCAAGAGCTGACGACCAAATCGACGCCGAGCGAGGAGTCGCTGCGCGCCCTCGATAATTTGTTTAAGGATGCGGAGCTGGCCCGGCAGATCGTGTCCGTCAAGATCTGCCTCCCTGACAGGCAGATCGTTTACAGCACCAGCCGCGATTTCATCGGCAAGACTTTTCCGGTCAATCCCAAGCTGCTCAAGGCCCTGAAAGGCAAGGTGGCGGCGCGATTCGGGAGCCCGAAGGGCGAGGCTGACGCGGTCGAGAGTGGCCTGCACGTGCCGTTGCTTGAGATTTATGTGCCGATCCATGAGAAAGGCGGCGATAACATCGTTGCCGTGGCGCAGCTCTTTGCCGACGCCGCTCGCCTTAAGGCCGAACTTGATGGCGCCCGCCTGGAGAGCTGGATTGCGGTTTGCGGGGTGGCGCTGCTGCAAATCATTTTGCTCTACGGCATCGTGTGGCGAGGCAACAAGACGATCGAATCGCAGCGCACGGTGCTCGTCGATGCGCGTCGCGCCTCGGTCGAAATGAGCGAACGCTTTCTGCACCGAGTCGGCGCCGATCTTCATGATGGCCCGGCACAGCTCATCGGCCTGGCGTTGTTGAGACTCGATACCCTGCGTCCGCTCCTCGCCGCAGAGCATTCGCAGTCCGAAGAATTCGACAAGATCCGCACTGTGCTCCAGGACTGCTTGCGGGAGATCCGGCATCTTTCCGCCGGACTGGCTCCGCCTCACCTGGACAGCTTGCCGCTACGCAAGGTGTTGGAGCTGGCGGTTCGCCAGCATCGGCAGCGGACCGGCAGCGCCGTGAACGCCGCCATCGGCAAGCTGCCGGCGAACATATCGTCATTGCACAAGGTCTGCATTTATCGGTTTGTGCAGGAGGGGCTAAACAATGCCTACCGTCACGCCGCCGGTATTGGGCAGACCGTCCACGTCGCCAGCGATGGCCGCGAGCTTACCGTCGAAGTCGCGGACAAAGGGCCGGGGTTTTCTCCTTCACACAGCCACGGCGAGGATGGACTCGGATTGGCGGGTTTGCGCGACCGCGTCGAATCGCTGGGAGGGGAATTCTCGCTGGAAGCACAATTGGGGCGCGGCACCAGACTGCGGGCGTCATTTCAAGTGGCCGACGCTGGAGCAAAACATGCCTAATCCGGTCCGCCCGCCGGCATGGGCGATCATCCGCCATTTCAGCAGCTATTCCCGGTCGACTTGAGCCACTCGGTCGTCATGCGCGGGCATGCTTCAACCGAGACCGACACTTGCTGAACGTATCGATATAGATGCTGCCCGCGCAAGCATTTACTCAAGCATTTACTAACGTGCGCCAGCGCCCACGTCTATTGGCGCATCTGCACCGATGGGAACGACTCGGCATATCGAAAAACGCGCCCGTTGAATGGAACGGGAAGCCTGCGCCCACGGTGCTCTGGAGCTTTGCGACGCCCGTCGCGGCTGTGGGGTTGAAATCAGGGGCGCGCTGCATTGTCTTCAGCACGCCGGATCAACCTGGATGATGCAAGACGGAGCCAACTCGTGGGAGGCGGCCGCTTCCTGCGCATGACGCCCATAATGTTGCAGCGCTATGGCCCATCACCACCCGGATTTTCACCAAGACGCGGCGGAGGCGGTATCGAAGTCGCCCAGGCTATCGGGCAAGAATCGGATGAAAATACCGGGAACAAAGCGCGATAAACCGTCTCGAACGTCATCCAAAAAAGCTGAACTTTCAAGAAGAACCCACTGGAGCACCTCGTTCGGGACGAGGGGGTCGCAGGTTCAAATCCTGCCACTCCGACCAAAAAAACACCGCAGAATCGGGCAAAATCGAACCGGGACATAAACGGCCCGACCGCGCCGGGACAGATATCGGGACAGAAAACGTCCCGCCATGCCCTTGCCGACGCAACAATCACCTTCACCATCGCCCCTGTGCTCGATAAGGACGGCCGCCGCGCCTACTCGACACGAGGCCCGCTGTTCATCGCCATGGTGGATGGCCGCCGCGTCGTGGAACGGAGCCCACAGCCTCTCTGCGATACCTGCCGCGCCCTTCTGGGGGAAGGGATCGACCCCAGCACGCCCATTGTGATGCGCCATGGGAATTCACCCCATGATGCCTTGCGCTCGACGGTCGGCGCAGCGGCCCGGCTGACCGTCTTGGATACAGCCCAAGGAAAGCCGGTCTTTCGTCCATACAGGATGGCACCGCCGGCTATTGCTGGTGGGGCGCCTGTAAGCGGGACGGCGGTGATCGCTAGGGCAGGGACGGGAGGCTTGTCCATGACCCGCCAGCAAGCCCTCGACCGCATAGAGCGTCTTGTCGATCACATCGACAAATATCCCCTCAAAAATTGTTCGGCAGAGCGCCGGGAACTGGAAGATTTGAGGGCGTTGATTGACCGGCTGGACCGGGACGCGGCGCGGAAGCTCAAGGGGAGGGCGGCGTGAACGTCATCTATCTAGCAAAGAAATGCGCAGATGTGTATGGCCGCTCGCTTGGATCAGTCTACGTCCTTTCGAGCGGCAATGATCCCTTTGCCGTCAATCAACCGGCTCGGTTGAAGCGAGCGCATTGGTTTGCCGACGTATGGCGACGCCTTGGTCTCCCACGCCAGCGCATCCACCTTCGGGCAATTCACTATCGGATCATTTCCCAAGACAAACCGGTCGCCATGCCGAATGGCGATAATTATGAAAACACCCTAGAGTGCTGGCGTTATCTTCTCGACGGCGCGCGGGATGCCCGCTATCTGCAACTGGTGCCCTACGCGAACATCATCGATGCTCGCACCGAAGCGCCAATATGCCACTTCCACGCCTATAGTGGCGATGCGAAAATCTGCGCCGAAGACGGCGAAGATATATCATTGGAACCACTCGACGACGATGGCGGGTCACTGCGGATAGTCAACACGTCACTCAAAATCTGGAAGGCGTTTGAGTATCCGGATGTGCCGGATTTTCCCGATATTGATTTGCCAATATTGGAATTAACTCAACCACCAAAACTCTTGCCGCGACTGCACGTCGAGATATGGGTTGAGAAATCCACGATGGCGGAGGTGCTCGATCCCATTGCAGAACGCTACAGCGCCAATCTCGTAACTGGCGTCGGCGAGCTAAGTCTGACCAGATGCTATGAACTGATCGAGCGCGCCAACGCGAGCGGCCGTCCAGTCCGCATTCTCTATCTGTCGGATTTTGATCCGGGCGGCAGGTCTATGCCGATTGCCGTCGCCCGCAAGATCGAGTTCATGCTTCGCCAACAAAACCTCGTTCTCGATATCCAGGTGCGGCCGATCTTGCTGACGCACGAACAATGCATTCGCTATCGCTTGCCCCGCACGCCGATCAAGGAAACCGAGAGACGCGCGGCCAAATTCGAAAAGCTATTTGGCGAAGGCGCAACCGAACTCGACGCCCTCGAAGCCCTGCATCCGGGCGAGCTAGCCAAGATCGTCACGCGCGAGATCAAAAGATATCACGATCGCACGCTACAGGAGCGTGTTGATGATTGTGTCGCCGAGCTTGAAGGAGAAATCGAAGATTTCAACAACTCCGTTCACGAACGCCATCAGGACGACATCGACGCTATCGAGGCAGAGCGCAACGAAGACATTGAAGCTCTCAACAAGGCGTTGCATCCCCTAGAGGGCCGGTTCAGCGAAGTAGCCAGGGACTTCAATAGGAAGGTGCAATCGATTGAGGCCGAATATAAGCAGCACATCACGGCATTTGACGAAAAGATTGGGCCTATCGAGACGCAACGCGATCGGTTAGTGGCCGATTTCAATGCAAGGGAGGCTGAGCGCGAAGCGCGATTAAACGCCATACGGCAAGCCGTCGCCGAAGAACTCAGAGGCCGCTCGGACGCGCCTGCTCTCGATAATGTCGAATGGCCAGAGCCCGCGTTCAATGAAGACCCGAGCCCGGTTTACGACAGCGGACGAGACTTCATACAGCAAGTCCGTCGATTCAAATGGTTTCAACGGAATTGGTCGGAACCCGCGGACGACGACGAATGAGCGCAGTTCACAAAATCGTGTAGCCTGCTTTCGGAACTGCGAACATACCTGAATCGAAAGCCCCCCGGTGGGCACGAATCCATCGAGGGGCTTAAAAGGTAAATCGGCAAACGGTGGCAACGTTTCCGATTTCGATCGAGAACGGGAATGAATTCTCGATTGGCTTTATATAGCCGAACAATGCGGCAAGATAAAGCCCCTTCTCAAACCTCCCGAAATAGCCGCGATAGCCAAGCCCGTCTGTCGGGTGTGGGTCCGCGAGTCTATCCAGGTCTGATGCGGGAAACCTTCGGAACGCCAGGACGCAGGGCAGAAAGCACCTGCACGGGACGCGCGGCTGTTCGATCGGCTGCGATGCCCCCGCCGTCAGACGAGAGCGCGGTCATAGGGTTGACAGGCTGACCCCAACCACACAGACCGTAGATCGAATGTGTCTCGCAGGCTCCACACTGCCAGAACAGCACACCTTGTCCCTTCCTAGGGCGAGGTGTGCCCGACTCACCACCTGCCAGCAACCGGGGGGGTGCCCAGCGGCAGGGGGGCGATAGCCCCCGAGAGCTAACCAAACCCCCTTCCAACCAGTTAGCCACTTGAACAAATATCTAGGTAGGGAGCAATTTCCCAACCTTGTACGAATCTCTAGGTAGGTGGCTTTACGCGCGCGCGTTTTTTTGCGTAGGCGAGAGAACACCATGCTCATCGGCGACAGCGGCCAACCCAAATTAACCGGCATCCGCGGTGGCGGCGGCGCGCGGCCATCGCTCAACACCATTGCCCGGCTTGCGCATTGCGATAAGCGAACTGTGAAGGATGCGATCGCTCGCATGACCGACCTCGGATTTCTCCACCATCCGCCGCCCCGCAAGAACGGCCACAAGTCGAAAACGACGTCATGACGTGCCCCGACGGCTTGCGAAAGCGAGCCTAAAGCGGGTGGCCGGATGTACCCCCAAGTGCTGGCCGGGTGCACTCCAGATGGTGGCCGGGTGTCCCCCGAACGGACATATTGAACAGAGGGGAGCCAAAGAGTTAGACCACGCCGAGGTTCGTCACCGCGACGTTCACGGCAAGTTGCGAGGTCCCATGGCAAAAACGACTAAGCAGGCAAAAAAGTCTGCGAAAGCGCCGAAGACTGGAAAGGCGCGTAAAAAGGCAGGGGCGGCGACAGGCGCGACCGCTGCCGGTTTTCACGAGGGTAGCCGGTCAGAGATTTTAGCGGACTATCTATTTTCGGCATGGGGAACTGTGACTCCTGCAAGACGGCAAAGCGACTACGGCCTCGATCTGTACTGCACCTTGACCGAACGACTTGGGCAACTGGCGCGCGTTCGGGAGTACTTCTCTGTCCAAGTGAAAAGCGAAGACAACGCCATTTGGCAGTTCAACGATGTTGATTCCGTCAAATGGCTGGTCGGACATCCACTTCCCCTGTTCCTTTGCAGGATCAACAAAAAGAAAGGCATTGTTCGTGTCTATCACACGATTTCGAGATTTCAGATTTGGTCGTTGGGACGCATGCCTCCGCGCGTTGAACTAATACCTGGAGATGGTCAAAACGGAGAATTTGATGCCTGTGCTGGGCTGCCAACTTGTTCTCTGTCGGCTCCAATATTGGAGATTTCTCTTGCTGATCTCGCGGACGATGTGCGTATGGAGCAACTCCGAGGAGTGTTTGAATACTGGGTGGGTCTCGATCGATACAATTGTGAACTCGTGCGCGCTGGGCTGCTTCGATTCCGACGACCGTCGTCATATGAAACTAACAAGATGCCATCCACCAACATTCAAGGCAGTTTAGCATTTGCCGATGATCAAGTTCTCAAACGCGGTATCGTTCGGCTTTCCGAAGCCATTGAATGTATCGGTGGTCAACTGGCGCATTCATATCGAGGGAATCTTGCGTTCGGTCTTGAGGCCGCCCTGCTGCTTGACCGGATACAAAAGGAATTTAATGACGCATTCGATGGTGATCCGTTTTGGGGAATGCGCGTTCCGGGCTTGTTGCACCAGTTCGTCGTCGAACCACTCCGGAAACTCAACGGAAGCAATTATTCCTATGCCGGCTTGGAGGACGTGGAGAAGTCGTTAGCGGACCTACCTCTTGTAAAACAATTTCTCGAAAAGTAAGGAGGCTGCCGGGTGTAGCGACGGCGCACAAGGAGCCTTCACTAGCCTCGGGCAGAGCTAGTTCCCAGTCCTTCCCCTTCTCTGCTACTCTCTGCCGTGGGGCTATGCCGTTGGCTTCAAAGAATCGATTTGCTTTTTTCATTTGGGGGCCGCCATGGCAAATCCAGAGCACGTCAAGATACTGAAACAAGGGATCGCCGAGTGGAATGCGTGGCGTGCGGAAGCAGAGACCGTCAGCGTAGACTTGACCAGCGTAGACCTGCGCGGCGCGAACCTGGTCGGCGCAGACCTGGACGGCGCAAACCTGACCGACGCAAACCTGAGCAACGCAAACCTGGACGCCGCACGCCTGTACAGCGCAAACCTGCGTGGCGCACAGCTGAACGACGCACGCCTGCGCGGCGCAAACCTGCATAGCGCAGACCTGCATGGCGCACACTTGCATGGCGCACGCCTGAACGACGCAAACCTGGGCCTCGCAAACCTGCGCCTAGCAAACCTGAACGGCACAGACCTGAGCGCCGCAGAACTGTACGGCGCAGACCTGCATGGCGCAGACCTGCATGGCGCACGCCTACACCGCGCATTCCTATACCTAGCAGACCTGAGCGGCGCAGACTTGAACGGCGCACACCTGGACTTCTCACACCTGCACAGCGCAAACCTGCATGGCGCAGACCTGACTGAATCGATGTTACAAGGAACCGTTTTTACGAATGTCGACCTCACCAGCGTCATCGGTTTGGAAACATGTAAACATAGAGAGCCAAGCACCATCGACCATCGAACCCTCCAATTATCCAACCCACTACCCCTTCGGTTCCTTCGCGGCGTTGGTCTTCCAGATAATTTGATCGACTACCTGCCGTCGCTCTTCGATAGGGCAATCCAGTATTATTCGTGCTTTATCAGCTATTCGAGCAAAGACCAAGAATTTGCCGATCGCATCCATGCAGACTTGCAGAACAACCGTGTTCGCTGCTGGTTCGCGCCACATGATATGAAGATCGGCGACAAAATATTGATGCGATCGATGCAGCTATCCGGCTGCGAGACAAGGTCCTGTTGATCTTGTCCGAACACTCGATCAAGAGCGATTGGGTCGAAGACGAGGTAACGAAGGCATTCGAAGAAGAGCGAAAGCGCGGGCAAATCGTTCTATTCCCGCTTCGCCTCGACAACGCGGTCATGGAAACGAACGAGGCATGGGCGGGGAAGCTACGTGCACGCCATATCGGGGGCAGCTCGGCAAGCAGGCCAATTGCCAGGTGGTGGTGACGCTGTCGATCGCCAACCATCATGCCAGCCTGCCGATCGCCTATCGACTGTATCTGCCGCAGGAGTGGATCAACGATAGGTCCCGCCGCGCCAAGGCGCATGTTCCGCGCGCGATCAGGTTCAAGACCAAGCCGCAGATTGCGCTGGAGCAGATCCGCGCGGCTCTGCTGGCGGGCGTTGCCCCCGGCGTAGTGCTGATGGATGCGAGTTATGGGTCCAACAGCATCCTGCGCCAAGCTCTCACGGAGTTGGGGCTGTGCTACGTGGCAGCCATCGTGTCGAGCGTCAAAGTGCGCCCGATGCGCAAGGACAATCCGAAGCCGCCGCGCGTCAGTGTCGAAGCCCTGGCACTCAGCCTGCCCAAGCACGCCTGGCGCACCATCACTTGGCGAGAAGGCACCAACGAGCGGCTGCAGTCGCGCTTTGCCCGCGTACGCGTGCGCGTCGCGCCAATCCGGGGCGAAGCACGGTTCGCCGAAGAGACACTGCTCATCGAATGGCCCAAGGGCGAGGCCGCGCCCACCAAATTCTGGCTCGCAACCGTCGACCGCAACATGTCGTTCCGCGGCCTCGTCGATCTCGCCAAGCTGCGCTGGCGCATCGAGCGCGATTATCACGACCTCAAGCAGGAAATCGGCCTCGGCCACTATGAGGGCCGCGGCTGGTCGGGCTTCCATCATCACGGCACACTGTCAATCGCCGCCTACGGCTTCCTGATCTCCGAACGGGAGAGGATTCCCCCCTCAGCACCACATTCCGCCGCTTGGATCGAAAAATCTGCCGTTCCCAGTGGTTATCGACCCCGCGGCGCCCCCGATCCGGCCGCAACGCCACGTTCCCAACTCGATCGCCACGATCCATCGCCTGTTGGCCGTCGCGATTGCCACAACCCTTCTCAGGTGCCAGTGTTGCGCCCGCCGCTTTCCGCGGAACCGGCGACGGAATTTATGATGCAGTAGTACTAGCCCGCCAAACCCCGGCCTGGAAGCCGGGTACGCGACAGGCCTATCACGCCATCAGCCTTGGGTTTTACGAAGGCGAACTGCTGCGTCGGATCGATCCGCTGCACCGGAGTCTCGGGCAATTCTTTCAAGACGAGATAGCCTCTCCGCTGGGACTGGACTTCTACATCCGCCTGCCTGAGGCGATTCCGAACTCGAGATTTGCGACGCTTGAGAGTCCTACGCGATGGAGCGGCTCTGGGGTTTCCCCATCCAGCTCACATTGGCGGCGCTCTACCCCCGCTCAAACCTTTACAGGGCCCTCATAACGAACCCGGGGTCGGCGCTGCCACATGATGAAAAGAGAGTTTACGCGCGCAACGTTGAAGTGCCCGCCGGCGGCGGCGTCGGAACCGCCCGATCAATGGCGCGGGCCTACAGCGTTTTCGCGACTGGCGGTCGGGAATTGCAGCTGCGGCCGGAGACCTTGCAAGCGCTAATTGCGCCCGCGGTTCCTGCGGAATCTGGATTCTACGATGAGTGCATGAAGGGCGAGATGCGATACTCGCTTGGATTCTTCAAGCCCGGACCGACTTTGCGATTCGGTCAGCCTGGCTCGTTCGGGGCACCCGGAGCGGGCGGCTCCTTCGCCTTCGCCGATCCGCAAGCCGGGATCGGATATGCATATGTCACCAACCGTATGGGCACGGCACTGACGGGGGATCCGCGCGACCTGGCACTGAGAACGGCGATACCCACGAGGGCCATCGAGCACGCAGCCGCCGCCGCTTCGGCAACATCTGCGTGATGTCCATCGTCGAACTCAACTGGCACTGCTCTTTGCGCGCCGTACGCGAGCAAATACACGATCCGTCGACATGAACCGTGCGAGCATCGACGGCACAAGCTTGACGGGTTCGACTTGTTGGCCATGCTCTTGCGCAAAAACCTCGGCGTAGGCAACCAGATCGCGGTGCACGGCGGCGGGCAGTTCGATGGTAAGCTTGACCGGCCGGTCATCAGGAATGGCGGAAAGCTTCAGCTTAGCCATTGGGTAAAGCTCAACTCTGGTAGGGCGCGAGTACGAGGTCGCGATTGACGACGACGCGGACCGGAAATCCCGGCCGGATGGTGATGGTCGGCTGGATGTTGAGGTTGCGGCGCACGACCTG
>Ga0137361_10003085_pt1 | contig 10749 bp, 8 predicted proteins | sample Mad1_80_16metaG_FD_104923 | JGI IMG/M metagenome (GOLD analysis project Ga0137361, IMG submission 104923) | Vadose zone soil microbial communities from Angelo Coast Range Reserve, California, USA - Mad1_80_16 metaG | ecosystem: Environmental > Terrestrial > Soil > Vadose zone | place: USA... | reverse complement strand
TAGATGGCGGCCTGACTTGGAAGAAGATTCTCTACAAAAACCAAGACACCGGGGCGATTGATCTGGCCTTCGATCCATCGAACCCACAAATCCTGTACGCCGACATGTGGGCCTCGCGCCGTCCGACGTGGACTACGGGTGGTTCGTACGACGGGCCCGGCAGCGGGTTGTACAAGTCCGTCGATGGAGGCGAGACCTGGCGCCAGTTAAGCAAAGGCCTGCCGACGTGGGTCGAGCATTTGGGTCGCATTGGACTTGGGGCGGCGCCGAGTGATCACAATCTTCTCTACGCTTTGGTAGACGCGCCCAAACTCGGTGGCCTCTATCGCTCGAAGGACGGCGGGGAGAACTGGGAAAGAATCAATTCCGACGTCCGGTTATGGGGGCGTGGCGACGATTTCGCCTGTGTGCGGGTTGATCCCAAAGACAAGAGCACAGTCTATATCGCCAATATCTCCACTTATCGCTCCACCGATGGCGGCATCAGCTTTACTGCCATCAAGGGAGCGCCCGGCGGTGATGACTATCACACCGTCTGGATCAATCCGGAGAACCCACAGATCATCGCTCTCGCCGTGGATCAGGGCGCCACCATTAGTGTGAACGGCGGGCAGACTTGGAGTTCCTGGTACAACCAGCCAACCGCACAGTTCTATCACGTCATCACCGACAATCAATTTCCTTACTGGGTGTACGGCGGGCAACAGGAGAGCGGAAGTGTCGGCACGGCCAGTCGCAGCGACACGGGCGAAATCACTTTTCGAGACTGGTACCCGGTGGGCGTCGAGGAATACGGATACGTTGCTCCCGATCCCCTCGATCCCAATCTCATCTACGGAGGCAAGGTCACAAAGTACAGCCGGACAACCGCTCAGACACAAGATGTATCGCCGGTAGTGCTGCGCACCGGCCAGTTTCGCTTTAATCGGACTCAGCCTCTGATCTTCTCGTCCGTCGATCCTCACATTTTGTACTTCGGCTCCAATGTGCTATTCAAGACGACCGACGGTGGCAATAGCTGGCAGATCATCAGCCCCGATCTGACCCGCGAAGATCCAGGCGTGCCGCCAAGCCTAGGGGTGTTCGTCGAGTCTGATGAAGCAAAAGGGAAGCACCGCGGCGTTATCTACTCGATCGCCCCTTCACCCAAAGACGTAAACATGATATGGGCGGGGACGGACGATGGTCAGGTGCAGGTTACGCACGACGGCGGTAAGAATTGGAAGAACGTTACGCCTCCGGACCTGACGCCATGGAGCAAACTGGCTCAGATGGATGCGTCGCACTTCGATACGGCCACCGCCTATGCTGCGGTAAACCGGTTCCGCCTGGATGATCTCCGCCCTTATATCTACCGCACGCATGACAGCGGCCAAAGCTGGCAGAAAATTATCAACGGACTTCCCGAAGATGCACCGGTAAACACGGTTCGCGAAGATCCGGAACGCAAAGGCCTTCTTTTCGCCGGCACCGAGCACACGGTGTATGTCTCGTTCGACGACGGCGATCACTGGCAATCGCTGCGCCTCAACCTTCCGGCCACTTCCATTCGCGATCTGGTTGTCCATAACGACGACCTCGTCGTGGCCACACACGGCCGGTCCTTCTGGATTCTCGACAATATCACGCCGCTCCGGAACCTGGTCCCGAAGGTCGCGGAGTCCGATGCCTTTCTCTTCCCCCCCCAGATAACCTACCGCGTCCGCCGCAACAACAACACTGACACCCCGCTGCCGCCGGAGGAACCTGCAGGCAAGAATCCGCCTGACGGCGCCATGATCGATTTCTATTTGAACTCTGCGGCTTCCGGTACGGTCGTTGTCGACATCTCCGACGACATCGGCAAGTTGGTATGGCATTTCTCCAGCGCGGACGAGGCGGAAGTGGTGGATGCAGACCAACTCAACATCCCCACCTATTGGATTCGTCCACCCCAAGTTCTCTCAAGGCAAGCAGGAATGCACCGTTTCGTGTGGAACCTGCGCTACCCGCTGCCCGACTCGCTCCGGCGTGAGTACCCGATCTCGGCGATTCATCGCGACACGCCGCGTTACCCGCTTGGCCCCGCCGTGCTGCCCGGCCAGTACACCATAAAGCTGACGGTGGATGGCAGGAGTTACACCCAGCCGCTGATCGTCAAGATGGATCCGCGCGTAAAGAGCTCGATGGACGATCTGCGTCGGCAGTTCGAGCTGGAAACGAATATCGCAACCGCCATGCGCCGCGATTATCAGGTGCTTCGGCAAGTCCGCAGTCTGCGCCGGCAACTGAAAGCCTTGCGTGACCGCGTTACTGCCATCCCGCTGGTTGAAGCAGTTACCGCCTTGGACAAGAAGTTGAGTGAATTGGAAGGTGAGGAAGAGGGTAGGATCTTCCTCAGTACCCCCCAGGGACGAAGCCTGGCGCATCTGAATGTCGGGCTGGCCACATTGCTGGAAACGGTGGACAGCGCTGATGCGACGCCAAACAACCCGCAGTTGGCGATCTTCAACGATGTCGAGACCGCGCTCGACCAGCAGCTGGTGAGCTGGGAAAAAATAAAGAGCTCCGATGTTCCCAACTTGAACTTGAAGCTGAAACAGTCGGGCCTGCAGCAACTCAACGCCGAGTCGGCTGTCATCATAAGGCCGGAGTGGCATTCCGCCGAAAAGGCGGCGGGGGAAGATTGAGTTGGCTTCAACCAGCTTGGTTTCGATGGAACGCTGGGCATCCCGCCTTCCGCGTCGTGGGCGAGACGCCCCGAGACAGCCGCCAGGACGACGACACTACGGATTCGTGATGTTCGCCTTCCTCTCCGCCAGATATCTGTGCAGGGCGTCCTGCCAGTCAGGCATCGTGATGCCATAGTTCTGCAAACTCTCAGGACCGAGCACGGAGTACTTCGGACGTTGCGCTGGACGAACGAACTTATCGCTTGTGGTCTCTCGTACAACTACGTCCAACCCTGCAATCGTAATAATTTCCCGGGCAAATTCGTACCACGAGCACTCACCACGGTTAGTGGCCTGCACAATGCCGCTGGCGTCTTTGCGGCAGAGTTGAACAATGGCGCCAGCCAAGTCCACCGCGTAGGTAGGAGAGCCCCGCTGATCGCCCACCACTTCCAGTTGCGGACGGCTTGCGGCCAACTTCAAAATTGTGTCGGGAAAACACCTTCCCCCGGTGCCGAACAGCCAGGAAGTCCGGACAATGCAGCATTCCGGCAGGATCTGACTGAGTTGCACCTCCGCTTCGGCTTTCGATTGACCGTAAACACTGCGAGGCGTGCGTGCATCGCCCATGGTGTAGGGTGTCGTCTTCGTTCCATCGAAGACATAATCTGTGCTGAGAAAAAGCAGGCGGGCGTCCCGCCGCTTGGCCGCTCGCACCACGTTCACGGCGCCGCGACAGTTCACATCGAAGGCCAGGTCGCGATTTCTTTCGCAGCCGTCGACGTCGGTGTAAGCTGCCGCCAGGATGATCCAGTCCGGTTGGGTGCGCTCCACCAGGTCCAAAACCGCTTGCGCGTCACGGATGTCTCCATCCACCGAGCCGAACCCCGTAACATCATCGGCCGTCGCCTCGGACATCAGCGCTTTGCCCAGCAGCCCGGTCGCGCCGAAGATCGTGATTCGCATGTGGCAAGTTCTCTTTGCATCGTCCCACTCTTCGCGATTCTACGAATACTGCGTGGCAATCCACTTTCGGTAGCTGCCATTGGTCACGTCTCTCACCCACTCTTCGTTTTGCAAATACCACTGAACCGTCTTACGAAGGCCACTCTCTAAGCTCTCGCGCGGTTTCCAGTCTAATTCGCGCTCGACCTTGCGCGCGTCGACCGCGTATCGGCGGTCGTGCCCCGGACGATCCTTCACGAAGGCGATCAATTTTCGATGCGGTACGCTGGGATCCTCGGGACAACATTCGTCCAGGATCGAACATATGATTTCCACGATTTCTATGTTTCGCTTTTCGCCCCCCCCACCGATGTTGTAGGTTTCTCCCGCCCTGCCTTGGGCCAGAATCCTGCGTACCGCGGCGCAGTGATCTTCCACGAAAAGCCAGTCGCGCACATTCTGGCCGTCTCCGTACACAGGCAACGACTTGGCAGCGCGGGCGTTCAAGATGACGAGCGGAATCAGCTTTTCCGGGAACTGGTATGGGCCGTAGTTATTCGAGCAATTCGTGGTCAGAGTGGGAAGGCCGTAAGTATGGTGATAGGCGCGCACCAAGTGGTCCGCGCCCGCCTTGGAAGCTGAATATGGACTGTTCGGTGCGTACGCCGTCGTCTCGCAAAACGGCGAATCATCTGGACCCAGCGAGCCGTATACCTCATCTGTGGACACGTGCAGAAACCGGAACGAATCGCGTTCCTGCGGCGCTAATTCTCCATAGTACGCGCGCGCTTCCTCCAACAGGCAAAATGTTCCATGCACGTTGGTCCGAATGAAGTCATCGGGTCCTCGGATGGAACGATCCACATGGCTCTCCGCGGCAAAATGCACGATGGCGCGCGGTTTGTGGATCTGGAGCAGTTCTCGCAAGCGCTCGCGGTCGCATACATCTCCTAGTGCGAAGCAATATCGCGGATCCGAAGAAACACCGAGCAAATTGCGTGGGTTGCCGGCGTAGGTCAGTTTGTCGAGGTTAACCACCGGAGTTCGCTCCTGCTCAATCCATTGCAGGATGAAATTGGAACCGATGAAGCCCGATCCTCCGGTAACCAGAATCGTCTTTTGCATGTGAGCAAGCCGCGCCGGGTCAAGTGGTCCGAATGGCGCGGGCCGCTCTGATTGTAAACGACAGGGCCGTGGTCGCACGGCTCACGTACGGGATGGTAGTACCTGCCAGGGCGCTGCTGCGGCCCGCTACGGCGAAGATACGATGCAGAAGCCAACGACCGCCAGACGGAAGTGGCGATGGCGGAAACCAGGCAGCGGATCCGGGGATTCCCACCTTCGTGCCGGCTGGTACGGGAAGTAGACCAGCAAATCGCGGGGACCAGAGAAAGCTGTGCGAACAATTGGTGCCGCGCAATTCGTACTTGCCCGCACGCGCCACGGCCCCGCGGCAACAAATAAGGTTTCTCCAAGTCCTTGGGTCAATGGTGACTTCCACGTTGGGCCGCATTCGGAATAGGCCTGGCGGATCGTCCTCCGCAGCTCGGGCATTGCTTGGGCGTACAGTTCGTCCCATCCCTTCAGCGGGATGAAGCCATCCGCCTGTAGGCTCACCGTTTGGTTAAACTCGGACGCGAAATTTAATTTGATTTCGATCACGTCGCTCTTTCGTAGCCGGTAGAGCGGACGGCGGTTCCCCATCTCGTCTGGACTCGATGCACCGTCCGCGATGCCGGGTTTCGTAGGCCCCGCCGCCCCTTCGCTTGCTTTTGCCGCTTGCGTCGCCTGCTCTTGGGCCACGGCCGCCACCGAACTTGCCTGCACTGCGCGGCAGCCAAGGACCAACGCCACGCAGATCAGAAGTCGTTCCATTCTCTCTTGCCCTATCTTTCTTATCCTCGCCGCTTTTGCCGCAAACCTAGAGCTTGCAAATTATCCCGACCGCACCCAAAGCAGCAAGACATGGGAAGTGTTGTCCACAAAGGTAGCTGTATGAATGCGATTGCTCTCGCGCCGGAGAGGGCGCTTTCCGATTGGAAGAATTGAGTCGCAACATCGACGCCCCCTACTCAGCATCGGCGCGTGTCCACCCACGTCAAGAGCGCATTGAGCAACGGCGGGGGCTGAGGCGCTGTGGTTCAAGATTGATGGGCATTCGTTCTCATCCTCGTTGGCGGTATCCACAAAAGTAGACTGGCTAACCTGGTACGCTTCACCTCCAGCATGGGCCGAGGCTGAGGAATGCCCGTTATCTGCACTTGATGCAAGCAGTTAAAGGCAATACAGTGTCCTTGCGCACGCTCCCTTTGCTGGTTTAGATCCGGTTTCCCACAGTTCATTCAACCATCTGTGATGTTGATACGTCACAGAAATGCCTACCCGCAATCGTGTAGGCTGCCCTAGTTTGCTGAATTGGACCGGGGCAGTTGATTACGTTCCACAAGGAATTATGGAACCTGCGTGTAGTTCGTCTTCAAACTCGATTGGATTGCTGGTTGCCGACTCCAACCAAATGCAATGCCAGCTTCTGGTCAGCGCACTTCGCCGCCGCCCGGAATTCAAAGTGACTTCCTGCATTCTTGACCCGGACGTCATCCTGCGCGTCATCGGATCGGCGCCGGTGGAGGTGGCCATCCTCAATGCCGACAACCCCAGAGACGGCTGGCCGGACATGACGGTTGTGCGTCGCATGCATCTCGCTCATCCCGCAGTGGCAAAAATCATTCTGCTCGACACTTACGACCGCGACATAGTGGTGAACGCTTTCCGCTCCGGCGCGCGAGGCTTGTTCTGCTTCTCCCAGTACCCCTTCCGGTTGCTCTGCAAGTGCATCCACAGCCTGCATCGCGGACAAGTGTGGGCCAACAGTGAACAGATGCAGTATGTGATCGAGTCCTTGAGCCAGGTGCCTTCTCTGCACATGGTCAACTCGCGTGGAATTCGTTTGCTCACCCCGCGCGAAGAACAGGTGGTTGCCCTGGTAGCCGATGGCCTCAGCAATCGCGAGGTGGCGCAGGAACTTTGCCTGAGCGAGCACACCATCAAGAAATATCTCTTTCGGATTTTCGACAAGCTAGGGATCTCAAGCCGCGTAGAACTGGTATTGTACGCGCTCAGCCACGGCGGCTCCCGCCAAGCCGAATGGGTAGCCGGAGCCAATGCCTAACCCTCGGGACACCAGGCAGGCGAGAGCCAACGCTCGGCGCCAGACATCATCTCTTTTCTGGCATTTTCTTGCAGACGATGACTGTGTGTCCGGTCTTTGAATCAATTCGTGTAGTGACCGGCTCGCAACGGCAAGTGACCGTGTTTGCGTTCTCCTGCTTGCTGACGACGCAGTGCTCAATTACCTCGGCGGAGGGCGGCGGCATCTGGCTGCGCACCGGCGCCGGCGCGGGAGGGGGCGCTGCTGGTTGAGGAGGCGCGACCGGCGTTTTCTTGGACGCACAGCCAGCCAGGAACAGAATCCAGCACAGAAAAAGGATGGACCAGAATTTTCTCATCGCCACAAATAGCAGACCACCCGCCCAATATAACTCGGCCTGGGTGACAGAACCTATAGCATCGGGGATGCCGGATTATGTCGGGTCACGCCGCGGTTCCGTCGCCACGGCGTCAGTAAGGTACGCGGGGCACTGAGGCCGGTCAAACTGGAACGCAAAATCGACGTAAGGTTCCGCGTGGAACATGTTGTCACAGCGTAAATGTACGTACAATAATTTGGGTCCTCAAGGAAGGTAGGATGAGTCGCAGTCGACCGCGCGGAACAGGGAGAGGGCCGAACTCCTGCCTATTTGTAGTTTGCCCTTTGCTCCAGCCTAGTTCTCCGTCGGCACTGGTACTTTTGGTGGGAGCGGTGGGCGAGGTGGCGTGGGGGGTGTCGGGCTTTCTGCGAGCGACGATCCTTTGCGGAGTTCGATTCCGCCGTGCTCGTTGGTGATGACCAGGTGAGGGCCGCCGGTTCCGATAGCGCCGCTGGCTGTCGCCTGGTCGTCGCGGTTGTCGATCTTGAGGGCGTCAAAGTCCGATTCGATTTCGCCGCCGCGAGAGTGAGCGTCTAGTTGGAAAGCAGACTTGTCGGGAAGGTAAATCTGGATGTCGCTGTTCCGGTTGCTCACTTGCATGCTGCCTAGCTTGTTCATGCGGATTTCGACTGCTCCGTTTTCGTTCTCCAGGCGCACATCGCCATTCACTCCCACGAGCCGGACATCCTTGGAGCGGGTTAGGAGACGGAACGGGCCGGTCAGCTCGCTGGCTCGCATATCGCCCGAGTCCATATCGAGGTCACCGTCAAGTCTGGAAAATTCCATGTCGGTGCGGGCCGATTTGAAGCTGACTGCGCCGGCAACTTTCGAAAGCTTAACGTTGTCGAACTCGCCGTTCAGGCGAGCGGCGCCTTTGACGTCTGCCGCGGAAACATCATCCGCCCGTCCCTGAACCGAAATATCGCTGGAGATCTTCGAAACTCGGGCCGAGCCGCGGGTCAGGTTAAGACTCACCTTGCCATTGATGTCGGAGGTAGCGACATCGCCACCCTGGCTGGAAATTTCGACGTCGCCATCACGGCCCAGCACGCTGACGCCACCGCGGTGCGAGGTAATCACCACCGAGGCTTTGCGGGGGATGCTCACATCCATGTCGGTCGTAACCGAATGATCGCCGGCGCCCTGCGTATTGGCATTGAGGGTGACGGTATGATCGCTGACGGTGATCTGAGGCTTGGTGCCGGGATTGAACTTGTCCGCTTGTTCCTGGCTGTCCGCGTTTATCCGTTTATGAGCGGTCACGTGAATCTGATTGTCGTCCGAGGCGGTCAGGTTTACCGCGCCGCGATCATTTGTTACGTGCAGGCTCGCGCCGGCCGGAAAGTCCTGCTGTAGCTGATCGTCGTAACTGTAGGTGTGACCGAAAATCTGGAAGTCTTCGTCGCCGATGTTAATGTGGTCGCGTATCTCATCCCAGTTAAAGCGCGAAGCCTGAGTCGCGGACATCCCGAAAATGATTAAGAAGACCAATAGCAAGACGCCGCCAGCTCCGATTCCGGAGGGGCGCGTGCCTTCCTTCTGCGCCTGCTGGTACTCGACCAGCTTGATGACGCCCCAGAGAATGATCAGGGCCGGCCAATACGTCCCGAACCAGCGCAGAAGCGGTTCGGGGTGCAGCACATGCATGGTGGTCAGTAGGAGCACCACTCCCAGCAAGATCAGCACGACCGGACCCGCTACGGACCGCCGCTGTCTTCGTTGTTGTTCCCGCATTGGGTGAGGAGCCTGTACCGGGCTAGCCATTCTTCACCTCCGGCTTCACCTCCGGGTACGGCGGTTGTACCTCTCCGGACACAACTCCGGGCGGTTGCACTCCGCCCTGGGTGGGGGGTGGGGCCGCGAGCGGACCTGGCTTGCTCGTACTCTCGAATATCTTAACCAGTCCAATCACGATCAGCAGCAAGGGCAAGGTACGGCCGAACCGGATGATGCCCATGCTATCGAGGAGAAACTGAAAACCCAGAGTGAGCAGGACGATCGGCCCCAACAAGCCGCGCCTGTAGCAGCGCGCGCGATCAAATCCTGAGGGTACTTCCCCGATCAGACCTAGCCGACGAACCAGCAGGAAACCGCCGATGCCAATGAGCACAAGCGGCCAGATCCGGTGAAGGCTGAAATCCCAGATGTCGAGGGTATGCAACAGGAAGATTGTGCCTAGGCCGATAAGGACCAGAGCCCCGACCGGAACTTTGCTCGCATCGATCCGGTCGCCGGAGCCAAGTCCGGAGCTAAATGTGGTTCCCAGTCCAAACGGGTCCGGCGGTGGCTGCCCCAGTTGTATGGCCCGGGCAGTGCGCACGGCATCGATAATCTGGTAAAAATAGAATCCCGCGATGGACAGCCCGAAGACGGTGCCCATGGCCTCACTGCCGCTGCTGGCTCCTAAGACCAGCAGGGTGAAGATTACCAGGTGCGCCAGGCCTTTGGCATATTGCCCGGTGTAAACCGCGCCTACCCCGAAAGGGAAGAAGCCGGCCAGAACGCCCGCGAGGGCCGGATTTGGACCCGAGCCCGGCATGGCCGTGGGACTGGAGGGAACGAAACCTGCGGCCGGGGGGGGCGTTGACGGCTGCACGCCTTCCAATCGCGCCGCCAGGCAGCTCTCGCAATAGATCACTCCATGCACCGAACGGGTGCAGTTCGCACACAGCGGTTTTCCGCAAGTGCGGCAAAAGGCCACCGACTGAATGTCGGGGTGATTGGCACAGTTCATGAAAGCCTCCTGTAAGTGGTCGCGGTCCCTACAGGCGGATCATTCGGGACCGAAGCCAGCACAGGCTGGTTCTCTCCCTGGCTGTAGTTGCGTTCCTGTTTTTGCTCAGGTTCTCCACTGGTGTTGTTGTTTTTCTGTTCTTTGTTCTGTTGCTTGGGGGTTGTCTCGGCTGGAGCGGTTACTCGTTTGAGCTCTCGCATCCGCGATTCGATTTCATACACGAAGCGAATATTTTCGTAATACTTCACCACTCGACCTGAGGTCTCGTAGTAAGTGCGTTTGATGGCGGTGGGCCGCAGATCCAGGTGCCGCACGTCGCTCACTTTCACTCCGGCCAGGCTGAGCGAAATTGATAGGGAGAAGAACGCCATTCCAAATGACATGGCAAAGCGCGGCTGACGGCTTACGGCGAGCACGGGAGCGAATACCGGCCGCAGCCACGCGGTGATTTTATCCGCCCAAGAGGACTCGGCTTTGGCGCGAGCCGCGACCCGCTTGCTCTCGTGCCCCGTCGTGGCCAGCAGAATGTTGTGCATCAGGTTGGCGGGCGGTTCCACCTCAGCCAGCGACTTCAGCCAGCGCCGTCCGGCGTCGGCCTCGGCCAGCAAGGGGCCACAAATCGCGCACACCCGGGCGTGAGCCTGAAAGCTTTCCAGCTTTGGCCCGGTTAGGGTCGCATCCAGGGCTTCGTTCAGCAGGGCGTCGAACTCCGCGCACTGCATACCGTTTTTGGCTTCGCCTGGCATCAGATCACCTGCCTATAAGTACGTTGTAGCAGACGTGCAAGTTCCGCCCGCCCGCGATTTATCCTTGATTTCACCGTGCCCTCCGGAACCTTTAGTACCGTGGCAATATCCCGGTAATCCAGGTCTTGCAGGTCGCGCAGGATGAC
>Ga0137361_10003083_pt1 | contig 10755 bp, 12 predicted proteins | sample Mad1_80_16metaG_FD_104923 | JGI IMG/M metagenome (GOLD analysis project Ga0137361, IMG submission 104923) | Vadose zone soil microbial communities from Angelo Coast Range Reserve, California, USA - Mad1_80_16 metaG | ecosystem: Environmental > Terrestrial > Soil > Vadose zone | place: USA... | reverse complement strand
CGGAAAGTCATCCTGGGATTCGGAATCAGCATCGACGGCTATATTGCGCGACGGAACGGCGCCATGGATTATCTGGTGATAGACAAAGAAGGCGAAGCGCTGATGGCAGACTTCTTCGCCAAGATCGACACCACCATCATGGGCCGCAAGACAGCGGCTGCCACGGCGGAAATGCGCAAGAGTGGTGAGATACCGGAGATGCCGGGCATCTCTAACTACGTATTCTCGCGACGTTGGAAGCCGGGCAAACGCGACGGATTCGAAGTGGTGAGCGGATCTCTGACAGCCTTCGTGAGAAAGCTAAAACGCTGCAAAGGGAAAGACATCTACCTGGGCGGCGGGGGCCAGTTGTGCCGCAGTTTCCTGCAAGAGGATTTGGTGGACGAACTCTTCATCGGTCTTGGTCCCGTTCTTTTAGGTGACGGCATCCCCGGCTTCCCGGGCAAGTTCCCGCAGCGCGACTTCAAGTTGACAGAGTGCAAGTCCTACTCGAATGGATCGGTCGCGCTACGCTACGAGCGGATGCGGACGAAGACAAGCCGATAATCCGGCCCGTCTCCGGGTCGAGGTCGATATCGTAACGTGCTGAACCGTTCCCTCCCGGCGTTCACAGAAGCTCAGGGACTTCTCGGGAAATCGGGGGGAATCGGGGACAGAGGGAACGTTTTCTGATATTTGTTTGACAAGACTCGTTTGTCTCATAATGATTGGAGATTTTCAGAGAAGGGAAACTTCCCGTCTGTCCCCCGGTCCCTGGCTTCGCTTGAGATTCAAAGACCGCGCCCTTTGAAATACCAAAAGCCAAAGGGTGCGCCACCCGCCAGTCCTTCTCGCTCGTATCATAACGAGTAGAAACTCAACCATTGCCCAGTTCCGTAGATTGAGATCGTTCAAGCATCCGGCTGCTGATCTCGGAGAATTCAGACACCAACGCGTTTGTGCCTCTCCCGGCCAGCGTCGCGGCTTCGATCTCAGTACTCAACAATATGACCGTTGCCAAGTCGGCACTGCACTCCAGACAACATTTCTCAGTTCTTCCGGGAAGGCCGAATAATGCCTCGATACGGCCACAAACACTACACTGTGCAATCGAATCCTGCTCCGTGCCCTTTGGTCCAGTTAACATGATGGCTCCTTCCTTGACTCCTCGCCGCTCCTGGTCGATTCGGAGCGCATCAGATTGATCCGTTTAGGCGTTGAGTCAGTTCGGCCCGGCTGTATGTGACCGCCATCACGAATCGACGATTCGTGAAGGCAGCTCCGAATGGCTTAAGCGACAACTCATGCCCTCACAACAGTCATTTCAGATGGTAAGGAAATGACTTTGAGGAAATCCTGAGCCTTTTATTAGGAAAGCATAAAGCGAAAACGCCAACGCCACGGTTTTGAGTCATTCCCAAGAAAGTGACGTCCTAACATATTCCTGATGAACTCCTCAGGCCTTTTCAGCGCCCTCTCCAGCATTCTCTCTCAAGTTGATCCAGGACTCCCATTCCTCCTGCGGAGAGAACGATGTCACTTATAGTATTTCTGGCGCTTTGCATCCTCGGAGTTGACTTCCTGATCTACATGTTCTTTCAGTGGACTTACGGCGACAAGCGCAACGCACTCAACCGTCAATTAGCCGCATACAAGAACGCACCAAAGGAACGAACACCCCGACCTTTCCTCGTCGCTTCACGCCAGACTGGTCTTCGCTTCCCATCGCGTTGGCATGCGGGAACAAAGCTATAACATACCTAAGGCAGCCGCACTTGCAGTTGATGGGCAAGAGTTGCCCGCGAGAAGACTACACGTTCACTAATCTCCTGCCTCGCTCAGCAGAATCGCACTATTGCTCGTCAACGATTTCGTGGTTATGGGGATTTTCGACCTCGCGGTCCACTTTGTGAGTAGTCGGGTTACCGGACCTTACAACCTCACAGAGGCTTTGACCCGAGTTTACGGGACCAAACAGGAAGCTCATTGGGGCGCGAGCAACCGCGTCCCTTCTAGCGAAATTGTTTATTTCTTCTGCGGCGCGGCCGGTGGTTGTTCGCTAGTTGGGGGAACAATGTTCTTCAGCCGCATGTAGGTGACCAAGTTCCCATAGTGCTCCATGTCATGCATGTCGTTGACGTTCAGCACGCCGAGTTTGGGCATGTCCAAGTCAGAAAGTTTCACCATTTGATTCCCGGATGCATCTGTCATGCTGTCATAGGCTTTGTCGCAGTACGCCACAGCGTCTTTGAGGGCGGCAACCAGATCGGCTTTGGTGGTTTTGGTCTGCTCGATTTTCAAGCCGGGATTTTTCTCGCCAAGCGCGACGGAACAAAACATATATTGTGCATCCGCCACATGTCCGACAATCTGGCCGTAGCTGCGAACGGCGTCAGTCGGCTTGAAGTCGTAATTCTCTTCAGGCATTTTCTCGGCGGAACTGACAAGGATGGTTTTTACCCTTCCGTAAGCGAACTTGCTGAACGTGCTGAACGGGTTGGGTTGTGCGGCCTGCTCCCCCTTCTTGTCGGCGGTCTGATTGGAATTCTGACTGCCAGACTGCGCGAAAGCCACTGTGGATACCAGGGTCAAAACCACTGCGGAAACGATAGTGCGGAATTTCATTTCGTTCTCCCGAAGGTTCAGATTAGCGCCGACACCCCCGGCGCTGCTTTATATAGGCTGTTGGGTCCACTTTCATTTCAGGCGGGGTTGTTCCGGCAACAAAATAGTTCGCCACCTTCTGGCCCTTACCGGACCTGTGGAATCGCTGATCTGGCACTTGCCCGGCAACGTTAATCAGGCCCTGAGTCCGTCGCCACCACAAAATACTCTGGCAGTTGAAGAACTGCGGGCTGTAGGCTTGATCTACTTTAACTTGTTATTTGAAAGGAGCTCCGATTTCTGTTTGAATAACCCCACCGGGAGCCATGATGAAAATATACAATCTCACAGGCTATTTGATTATTTTTTCCTACATGCTGGCTTGTATGTATTTCGCCCCAGCTCATTTGGGACCTTGGACTGGAATGTTGATAGGCGGAGTTTATTTTATCTTTTGTTGGTTTCTTGGCGGGCTGTATCTGGCCGATGTTCTTCATTTGGGAATCGCTCATCGTTCCCTCGACTATAAGGAATGGTTCATGAAAGTCGTCACTGTCGTGAATAACTCCTTCGGGCTCTATGTAGATCCGATCGCCTGGGTGAATCGCCATCGATTGCATCATAAGCATGCCGACCATCCGGGGGATCCTAATAAACTTTCCGGCGATGGTTTTTGGCGAACTCTATATCTCTGCGTAATGCCGTATCGATGCAATGACAATCTGGCTGGCGACGAGATTTTAAAGTCCCGGACTTTTGGGGTCGCTGCGAATCCGGTTTTTGCAATACTTGCACAAGCCTTTAGTTTTTATCTCTTCTGGAAGTTAGTTGGAGATCTGAAGTTTGTGCTGGTGATGTGGCTTGGAATACGAATTTTTGCATTGTGGGTAAATATGATTCAAAACTATTGGACCCACACCCGAACATTTGGGTACCGACGGTATAACGATGATGACGACAACGCCATGAACATCGGCGAGTGGCTACCAGTAACAGCAACCTTCAGCGCTTGCTTGCAAAATAATCATCACCACTATCCGGGATTATTGCGACTAAGCCACGACAAAGCTGAATACGACTTTGGATTTGTAACTGTCAAAATTATGAAATATTTTGGCCTGGTGAGGGCGACGAGAACGGGTGAAGAGATGCCCAAGGACGTTCCACTCGGCGCACTAGATTTTTAAGGCGTTCGTTTTCTTATTGTGAATGGTTCAATCGTTTGTCCCAAAAAGTTAGGCGAAAGTTCTTCGCCGTCTAGACCATAACGTTGCGGCCATACATCAGGATAGTAATAAGTTCCAAAGAGTTTATCAATCCACGGAAAATGAATCGCAAAATTCTTATCGATGCCCTCTTTTTGAGAAGTATGGTGCCAATGATGATATCTGGGCATTACCAAAAACTTTTCGAGCCATTTGGCATTGGGACCGAAATTGCAATGAGTCCAAGTAGCGTGAAGGGTGACAAAAATCAAATACGCCAGGATGATCGATTGCGAAAATCCAAGCATGAGGGGACCAAGGATAAATCCGCGCACAAGTGTGTCGTCGACAAAGTGAGAGCGTGAACCCGCGATCCAATCAAGCGCCTTCGAAGAATGGTGAACGGCATGAAAACGCCACAAAAGAGGCACTTTGTGTAAAGCCAAATGTATAAAATACTCGGCAATGTCCGCAACCACAACGGCCAGGAAAAATTGCAAAACCCAGGGCATTCGAGCGATTAATTGTTGAAGAGCCGGAACTCCGAAATATTTAGTGGCCTGGGTAGCGGGCAATAAAACCAGAAAAGATAAAATTTGCAGAGGAAGATGAGTAGACATGAAATAAACCACATCCAAAGTCCACTCCTTTCGGAATGTTCCTTGTTTTGGATACTGCGGCCAGAGTCTTTCGAGCGGCACGTAGATGAGTGCCATCAAAAACAGATCGAGCAAAAACCAGTCCAGCCCGATTGCAAGCCCACCGTGTGGAGTTTCGTTAATCTGTACGCTTGATCCGCCCAAAGCCGTGGCCGCGATGGCCAGCAACATTCCAGTCAATGCCAGTATCTTTTTCTTGCGTAGAATCGAAGAAATGACTCCGAATAAAATTGCCCCCACTATGAGGCATTGGATTAAAACGCGCATGGTGTGCATTGGATAATGTGGACGCAGCTCAGGAGAGCTTAGTAGCTGGGGAAAATGCAGGCACAAAACTCCTCCGAATGAAAGAAATCCAAAAAAGGCTGACAATATCCCACTCCACCAGCCCGTTCCAAAGCCAGTAGACTCGGCATCACCAAAGAACGCATTGATTTTTTGCTCGATCACGATGTTTCCTAGTTTACGTTCCTCGACTCCTCCAAGCTAGTAGCAAGATAGCGACATGGCGCTTTCGCTGAAAAGAAGTGAGGCCATTACTGAGGTTCGTCGAGCTCGGCTCGATACGCTCAACAGGATAGGCAAGAATTGTGCTCCGTTTTCGGCACGGCTGAAGCCGTGCCCTCCTAAAAGTCATCTTTGAGACAGTCCCTCAGGGACGCTGCGCGCCATGGGCTGAAGCCCAAGGTCTACACTGGCCTCATTGTTGCTAACTTTAATGTCGGAGCTCTCGATCAGAGTCGGGACAGGCGCCGCTCCGACCCCCTGGGAAAAACAGGGACGCGAAAGCGCGCCCCCTACGACTGCTAAAGCAGGGAAGGGAGGCGCAGTGCGTAGCCGCAACATCCTCGCGAGTTGCTAAACTGCCAGCCAAGGTCCTAAAATGACGGCCAACGTCCGATGACTCTAGAACTGCAACGCGCCCTCAAACGGCACACGCAGTGGTTCGGGTCCTACAAGGCATCCGGCGAACTGAAGAAAATACAGGTGTGGCTCGTTGTGAACGGCGGACAGATCGAATTCCTCACTCCGGGGGATTCCTATAAAGTGAAGCGAGCACGAAAGAATCCGCGGGTCATGTGTTATGTGGGGAGCAAGGAAGGTCCCGCGATTTCTGGAACGGCCCAAATCATTACCGACCGAAGCGAAGTGGCACGGGTTTACCGAGGCTACTGGAAGACCCACCCGTTGCCGATGGCGATTGTGATCGGACTTCGGCATTGGAGTGAGATACTGTTGAACAAGAGGGTGGTGGTCCGAGTCCAGCCGGACGAGCCGAATCCCTTAGAGGGACTGACCGATCCTGTTACCTGAATAATTCAGAAAACTGCACCGCCAACTGGAGGACCTTCTCCTCTCGGCTCTGTTCAATCCTTGAATGGGGCTTGGCGTTTATCGGGAGTTTGCGGGCAAACGCCGCCAAATCAATTCGAAAGTTTGGATTTTTCCGCCAACGGATGTCGGTGGCGCAACCAATATGATCCGCTCACCTTCAAACTTGATACTGCGAATCAAGTCCGTGTCTACCCAATCTTGTATGGACGAGATTTCGACGTGATGGATTACTTTGTCACCGTTGAGCGTGTATCGTCCGGCATAGGCAACAAATGTCCTGAAAGCCTCGGCTTGCTCTTCCGCAGGCGCTGAACGGGAGTCACTCGACGAGAGGCGCTTTCGTCCGCCGTAGCTGATAATCGCTGTCATTCTACCGTCTTGAGTATAAGTGAGAAAACCTGCAGGACTTGGGCCAAACGGGGTGTCGTTTCGTTCTCCGCTAGCGGTTGAAGCCGAGGCGGATACCAGTTTCCACGTGCCAGCCAGATTGTCGATAGTGTGCGCGGTCATACCTTCTCGGGATGTATCATAAGGAGGCTTCTGATTCAAACTCCCGAAGAGTTGCAAATGACCGTAGCAACGCTTAGTTCGAACCTCGGCCGTCATGTGTTTGGAGTGGCGGCTTTGGCCTTTGGCCTCATCACGCTGGTCTGGCACGACTACAACGGTCGGCATCTACCGCGTTACATTGTGTACGCCGTCGCTGCTGCCCAGATCTTCGGCGGCGCTGCGATTCAGTTCCGTCGGACTGCGAAAACGGGCGCAGTCGTCCTTGGTGCGGTTTATCTTGTCTTCGCCTTACTGTGCGTGCCAGGAATCGTTGCCGCACCGCAGATCTACAATAGCTGGGGCAACTTCTTCGAGCAGTTCTCTCTCGTCGCCGGAGCGGCGATCGTTTCTGCGCGCTTGTCATCGGCATGGTCCGGGGAAACGCTTAATCGCATCGGCCGCATTCTTTTGGGCATCTGCGCCGCTTCCTTTACCCTCGAACAGGCGATTTATCTTGGCCCTACTGCCAGTCTTGTTCCCAAGTGGCTTCCGCCAAGTCAAATGTTTTGGGCGGTAACGACGACTGTTGCGTTCGCACTCGCAGCTGTGGCTCTTCTTGCGAATCGCATGGCGCTTCTCGCGACTCGCCTGCTCACAATGATGCTTGTGATCTTTGGGCTACTCGTGTGGGTTCCGTTGGTTCTTTCGGATCCCCGCAGTCATACCAATTGGAGCGAAAACGTTGAGACTTTCGCGATTGCCGGAGGGGCATGGATTCTCGCTGATCTCCTCCGCGAGGTTCAGCTGAATGACCATCGCTCGCGATGACATGAAGTGTGCCACCCTTGCGTTAAAGTGCAGCAAAGAATTGCCCACCCCTTGCACAAAATAAAATCGCAAAGGGTAGGCCACCGAGAGATGCCCCAGCCTGTTAAGGATGCCCACCCGCCTGACGGTAGTAGGCGGGTGGCCGCGTCTTAATTCCAAAAAACACCGTTGGGGTGGGTGTATACTTCTGACCGTTTTTGAACCAAAAAAGGAGATTCCGACCTAGATAGAGCACGCGAGCTTACGCCAGGCATCCACATGCACACAACCATTCTCGCCACATTTCTTGAGATCTCTCGCACGGTGGTTTCGATGTGCAGCGCCGGCATCCTGCTTTTCCTTGTTGCGCTGTGGGCTGCGAAGACCGATCTCGCGCGGGCCGGCGGCCTGGACAAGATCGTAGCGTTTAGCAATTTGTGTTTCGCTATCCCATTGGCGGTCTTCGGCGCGGAGCATCTGTCGGGCGCAAGATTCATCATGCTCAGCGTCCCCTCGTACATGCCATGGCGACTGTTTTGGGCGTATTTTGTCGGCGTTGCGTTGCTGTCCGCGTCCTTGAGCATTGCCACAAAAATTCAGGTGCGCTGGTCCGGCCTGCTGTTCGGGATCATGATGTTTCTTTTTGTGGCGATGGTGCATATCCCGCGAGTTCTGGCCAACCCCAGAGACAGGATTCCATGGGTGATTGTCATCCGGGAAATGTCATTCGCGGGTGGAGGCTGGATTCTTGCTGGAAACGCGATGCGCGGGCAAGGCAAAAGCAAGCTCATAACCGTGGGCCGCGTCCTGATCGCGATCGCCGTTCTATTTTTTGGCGTAGAGCATTTTTTGCACCCAGCGGGATGCCCCGGAGTCCCGCTCGAAAAACTGATGCCCGCGTGGATTCCGGTGCGCTTGCTCATTGGCTATCTGACCGGCGCAATTCTTCTCGTTGCTGGTGCGAGCATTCTGCTGGCCAGGAAGACGCGGATGGCGGCAACTTATCTCGGTACCTGGATTGTGCTGCTTGTCTTGTTCATCTATGGGCCGATCCTGATCGCGCAGATGTCCGACCCAAGCACCGCGGCCAAAGTTGAGGGGATCAACTACTTTGCGGACACGCTGCTGTTTGCCGGAGCGATTCTCGCGCTCGCCAGCGCGGCGCCACGCACCGATTAAAATGCCGCCTGCCAACCTATTGCGAAGCCAGGAGGCCGGGGCTTCAGTCCCGGCGTAACCGGCCCGGGATCAAAGAGCTTTAGCCCTGAAGCAGCGGGTCACGTTTTCAGCAGGGCAAAACAGCGAGGAGCCGAAAGAACATGGCGCAATAAGAAAAAGGGCGAAACTGTGGTCGAGCCGCACTTTCACCCAAAGTCCTTGTACCAGAGCTAAAACACTTTGCAAGCCCCAATTTCAGGAAATTCTATGCGACTGGTCCACGGAACACGAATCACGGATCAGCAGCATCTTGCCACGCCGCCCGCACCAGCCTAAACTGAACTTATGATTCGGGCGAGCTTCCAAATTCGCGACCTCACCATCCGCCCCGCCGCGGTGCTTGCGCCTATGGCCGGCGTGACGGATACGCTTTTCCGCCGCGTCATTCGCGGCCTCGGCGGCTGTGGCCTGCTGATGACGGAGTTCACCAGTTCCGAAGGCATCACGCGCAGCGCCAAGAAAACTCTGCGCTACCTCTACTTCCAGGAAGACGAGCATCCCATCACCGCGCAGCTTTTCGGCGCCAATCCCGCCGTCATGGCGGAAGCCGCAAAAATGGTCGAAGACCTCGGCTACGACGCCGTGGACATCAATCTTGGCTGTCCCGCAAAAAAAGTTGTTAAGTGCGGCGGCTCCGGTCTGCTCCGCGATCTCCCGCTGCTCGAGGATATTTTCAAGGCCGTTCGCGCCGCCGTGAAAATTCCCCTGACCATCAAGCTACGCGCCGGCTGGGACGAAAATTCCATCGTCGCCGTTGACGTCGCGAAAATGGCCGAAAGCATCGGCGTCGAAGGTATCGCTGTCCACCCGCGTACGCGCGAGCAAGGCTACACCGGCGCCGCGGACTGGAGCATCATCGCCGCCGTCAAGCAAGCCGTGAAGATTCCCGTGATCGGCAATGGCGACATCAACAAGCCTGAAGACGCTGCGCGCATGGTGCGCGAAACCGGCTGCGACGCCGTCATGATCGGCCGCGCCGCCGCTACCAACCCGTGGATTTTTTCGCAAATGCAGCAATTCGCCGAGACCGGCCATTACGATATCCCCACCGACGACGTCCGCTACCGTTTACTGATGGGCTACTATAGGCAAATTAATGCTGCCAACCTGCCCGATGGGATAGGCAAAATGAAACAGTTCGCATGCTGGTTTACCCATGGCGTGGGGAACGGCAGCGAGCTTCGTCGAATTGTACATGCGGCGCGAACACCCGGTGAAGTCCTCGAAAGCGTGGAACGATTTTTCGTTGGCCGCCTTACGGCCGCCGAAAGAGATGACCGCTCTGCGGTCGCCACAAACGAGGGCCGCGTCGTTGTAGAGGTAGAGGAGGACCCAGCCCATGGTCCCGCTCGCGAGCACCACCGTTTCGAAGCAACGCTCGGAACGTAGAATTTCTGTCCGCCTGCCGCTCAAAGTCCGTGGCCGCGACGCCCACGGCTTCGCCTTCGAAGAAGACACCTCCAGTGAAAATCTATGCCGCAACGGCGCCGCCTTCATCACGCGTTTCGACGTCGCCATCGGCTCTGACCTCGAAATCCGCATTCCTCTTTCGCAACACGGCTCGCGCCGCGCCCAGCCCGAGCGGGCTGGGGGACCCGCAAACGGAAATCGTCTTGTTGGCACCAGAATGAACGAGACCGACTTCGCGACTCACGGCCGCGTTGTCCATGTTTGCGATTCCGAATCCGGAAGAGAAAAACTCGTCGGCGTCCAATTCACCGGCCCGCGTTTCCAGCGCGTTTTTCGCTCCGAATCCGCGGCCTGATTTTTCGGTGGCAAAAACCGTGCCGAGATAGGGCTCAACACGTTGCGCCCCTACAAGAAAATCCTGCGACTTCAGTTTTTCTCGTCGTTTTCTATTTCCCCAAATACGTCCCAATAAACCAACTATTCCCCCACGCATCCTTAACTCCCGCGGCGCGGTCGCCATAGGGCGCGTTGCGTGGCGCCTCAATCGAAGTTGCTCCCGTCCGCAGCGCTTGCGCATAAACCGCATCCGTATCCGGCACATACACATGCAGGTGGCAGGGCATCGGCTGGTTTTCCCCGTGAGCTTCGTCAATTTCCAGCGTCGCGTTCCCGATTCGAATCGTGGCGTGGAGCACCGCGCCCTGCGGCGAAGTGTGTACGCCCATCGCCTCCGCCCCGAACGCCGCTTCTAGGAACGGAATCATCTTGTGCGCCTCGCGCAAGTGGAGATACGGTTGGACTGAGCGCAGCCCCTGTGGCTCAGGTGTCCATCCACGAGGCTTGGCGATGTACCAGTGATTGCCGAAGGGGTCTTTGACGGCACCCCAGCGGTCGCCTGAAGGATGCTCGTCGGTCGGCGCGTAGAAGGAGCTGGCTCCGCCTTGCAGGGTACGCGCGTACGTGGCGTCAGGGTCATCCACGTACAGATGAATCGCCTGCGGCGCGGTTGGATACTGCTCGTTTCCGTCGCTTACCTCGATCGCGCCGTT
>Ga0137361_10003080_pt1 | contig 10765 bp, 15 predicted proteins | sample Mad1_80_16metaG_FD_104923 | JGI IMG/M metagenome (GOLD analysis project Ga0137361, IMG submission 104923) | Vadose zone soil microbial communities from Angelo Coast Range Reserve, California, USA - Mad1_80_16 metaG | ecosystem: Environmental > Terrestrial > Soil > Vadose zone | place: USA... | reverse complement strand
GGGATGGCGCGCGCGTCGCCCACTCCGCGTAACGCAGGCCGAGCATCTGCTTGTTGTCGGCGATCGAGAGGACGAGGTCCGGAAGGCTCATGCCTCGCCCGGCGACCAGAGCCTGATCACATCCTCCTTGCGCACGATCGCCATCTCGCACCACCGCTCTTCGTCGTAGGTCGCGCGCGCGTAGGCCATGGCGAGGTCGTCGTCCGGCGCGACCACGCTGCCGACGAGATGCAGAGGATCGACCCGTGCTTTGCGCGCGAACACCTCGTACTCCACAGCATCGCCGCTGACCCGCTTGTAACCGCTCAAACAGCGAGGCCCCAGGCTTCGAGCGCGTCGCGGCCGGCCTGCGTCATGCGTCCCGTCGTCCAGGGCGGATCCCACACGACGTTGACGCGCACTTCGTCGACACCGGGCTCGCGAAGCAGGCGCTCTCGCACGTCTTCCAGGATGAACTCGGACGCTGGGCAGCCCATCGCGGTGAACGTCAGGTCGACCTCGACGACGCCGCCCTGCTCGCTGATGCCGTAGATGAGCCCGAGGTCGACGAGATTGACTGGCATCTCGGGATCTTCAACTTCCGCGAGGGCGGCCCAGTACCGCTCGGTCACGAGTCTCGCTTGTGCGTCTTGCGGAAGTTGTGGAACTCCTCCTGGAACATCGCGACCATCTCGGAGTTGCGCGGGCCCCGCGCCCGCCAGCGGACGAGCACGTCTTCCCAGCTGATGGGCTGCTTGAAGTCCCAGCGCTTGGATCCCGCGTCGAATTCGCAGGGGAAGGGGTAGTCGAGCTCCCACACGTCCTTGCCGTCGCGCGTCTCCTTATGAGCCGGCACCTTGACGCCGATCTGCTCGCAGTACGGGACGACGGTTGACAGCCACCACTGGCGGAGCTGGTCGTTGGTCAATCCCTTCAGGCGGTACTCGAGCTGGGTGGAGTGCATCTTCATGGAGTCGGGGAGGCCGAACCACTCGACGCTGAGCGGGAACATCCAGTCGACGGCGCGCTGCAGCTCATCCTTGGCCGCGCCGCCCGCGGCGCTGATGCGCTTCATCCAGGTGCGGCCGTTGCGCAGGTGGAAGTTCTCCTCCAGCATCACCTTGTTCAACCCCCGCTTCCAGGGGCCGTAGGAGCACTTGTCATGGATGTCGCCCAGCAGGCAGAAGCCGGCCTGGTCGTAGAAGCCGTTCGCGACCACCAGCTCGGTCCAGGTGTCGAGCGGCACGTCGAACGCGTAGGGGTAGCGGAAGCTCTTCGGGTCGCGGCTGAAGATCAGCTTTTCCTGGTCCTCGCCGAGCTCCTCGAGGATGTGATACGCGATGTGGGCGTGCGCCAGCTCGTCCTGGATGATCGCGATCCCGGTCATGAAGGCGTTGATGGACGGGGCGCGCTTGGCGGCGAGGTAGTAGGCGGGGGCGGAGATGAGCTCGGTGTCGCCGGAGACGATCAGGGTGTGCTTGAGCTCGCGGAGGTACTCAGGCGTCATCTCATTGGTCGACTCGATGAGCTCGCCGGACTTGATCATCTGGTCGAATTCGGCTGAGTTGGCCACGAACTCATTCTCCGACAATCGCCCGGGTAGAATCTTGGTCTTCCCCAGGCAGGCGTCCCTGCCGCGCCGTGGTGGCTATAGCTCAGCTTGGTAGAGCACCAGATTGTGGATCTGGGTGTCGCGGGTTCAAGTCCCGCTAGCCACCCTTCACCGGATTGCCCGGAATCGACCAAACGTGCCCGAATGGCTGCATCAACGGCCCCTGGGTTCGACCAGAAATGCCCGAATGGCTAACTCGGCCTTTATGGAGCCGCCTCTTTTCGGCGGGGAACTCAGGCCTCTGACGATTGCTCTGCTCTCGTACAACATCAGTCCGGCTGTAACGAGCAACGCGACGCCACCACCAAGCAGTGGGAAGAAGACCCAAGAGGACATTGAGCCGACCATCGAGGTCGGAGTTGTCACCACAAGGGTGGTGGCTACGACGAGGCAATCCAAAATGCCGGTGACGTAGTACTCCCAGATGCCGAGTACTCGGGCGAACACCCAGAAATGCACACCGGCGATCCCGACCGCGACCGGGAAGATCAGTCCGTCGTGCTGCAAAGCATGGAGGGTCAGAGCGGAGATCCCCTCCGCGAGTGAGTAGGTTCCAATGATGGCTCCGATTTTGCGAGCGAGGATCCGATCAAACCGACCTGGTCCCGAAGCTCCGGAGAGATTGCGGATGCTGATCAGCTGCGTAGTGCCAGCCAGCCCCAAACCGAGCGCCACGAGTGCCCAAACCGCAGCCGCGAGCCACCCGTCCGTCCCTTCCCACCAGATCACCGATGACGCCCCCGCGCCATAAAGAGTCATCCAGAGAGCGTTCGTTGCACGTCGAGAAGCACGCTGGCGCTGACCGTCCACGCTCAGATCTGGCGCCTTGGCTGGGGAATTGTTAGGGCTGACCAAAAGTGCAGAGACTAATCACGAAAACTTCAGAGGTCGAGGCGAGGTGCAGACTCGAGCCCGACCTACCTGCGAGCTCATCCGCGGCGTACCTCGAAAACGAGCTTGTCGAACTTCGGTTCGATCCCGATGTCGCTGCACCTGTAGGTTGTCGTGCGCTCGACCGTTTCTTTGAGCATCCCCGAGGTAGCGCTCTGTGATTCCCGTCGTTGACCGCGTCCGGAGTCCCAGATGTTGTAAAAACGCAGCAGGCCGTCCGTGGTACGCACGACTTTGGCGTCGAAAGCGGGCGGCGCCGTGTCGACCCAGATTTCCAGCTGACTCGCACGCTGTCCGGCAACCTCGATCTCTCCGTCCGAGGCCATCCATATCCCCTGGCGCCAGTTACCGGACCGACTCGTGAACGATATGCGCAACGTCTCCTCGGGTAGCACTGGCACGACCTCGAGCACGATTACCGGCCTCCCCAATAGTGCCGTCAGCTGACTGTTGAGCACTGTCTTCGACGGAAGTCTCATGGACAGATATGCCTCGCCTCCAATGTTGGAGGCTTCCTGGGGTGTTGTGGCGCGTCGTCTTTCGGACGCCACGTAGTCATCGACCGTTTTCTCCTCAGGTGGGTCCTGGTGGGCACGAATGCGACACCTGCTGCGGTTTTAGGCTTCTGGTTCTGGATGTTGACTACTCGCGCTTATTTCAGGGTGGCGGCCGACCTGAGGCCGCGCGAGATGCCGGGTCGCGGGACAAGGTCGTGTAGAGGCGTATCAGTGTTCTGATTCGAGTTCAGATGTGCAGTTCTAAAGTCGTCCCAATAGGGACCCCATACCACTACTTTTAACTCCTCCGCCATCGGCCGCTGGCGGAGGGTGGCTGGCGAGGCGGTTGCGGCCGGCCAGAGCTCTCAGCCGATCTGCTCCGCCAGCTCGACGATGATCCCCTCCGGGCCGCGGACGTAGCAGAGCCGATAGCTGTCTTCGTAGCGCACCACCTCGCCAACGAGCTCCGTGCCGCGGGCTCGCAAGCTAGCGACCATGGCGTCGATATCGTCGACTGCGAATGCGAGATGGCGGATGCCCGGGGTGTTCGCCGGCGCGTGCCGGTCGCCGCCCGGGCCCGCCGGGGCGTGAAACTTGATCAGCTCGAGCCGTCCGTGGCGGTCCGGCGTCTCCATCATCGCGTACTCCACCCGGATGCCCTCGAGCCCCACCACGCGGTCCACCCAACCGCCCTCGACCGCACCCTCGCCCTGCAGCTTGAGTCCGAGCTCGTCGAAGAACGCCATCGCGGCCGCGAGGTCGTCGACCACGATGCCGACGTGCTCCATGCGTTGGATCCTCATGCGTCGACGGTAGCGATACGACGGCCCCAGCTGCAACGTCCCTCGGTTGCCGATCGGCTGGTGGGAACGCGCCGCCCATGGTCGGAAGAGACCAGAGATCTACGTGCGAATCCGTGCAGCTCTCGAGTCCTTCTGACTTTGAACCGACGACGCCATGACGGTAGGCGAGATTCAACCTCCGGATTCGGCGGCCCGCGCATGTGCGGAGGGTCTTCTTGGTCACCCGCCACTGCAGCGATCCCGTCGCTCCAACATCAGAGCAGTCCTTACTGAGCCCGGTAGGCGAACGCCTCAGGATCGTCCGGAGCACGCTCATCGCCTAGATGTTGCAGTCCAATCGCTGCGAAGAATCGCACATCCGATTCTGGGTCTCCAAGCGCGGCCGCCAATAGGTCGCCCGCGAGCGGGAGACCCAGGTCGGCGATCGCGCTAATCGCCGCACAACGTACGGAGTCGTCACCATCCTTCAGCGCATGTACCAATGCTTCTTGGGCCCGACTGTCATTCGGAAACCGGGCCTTGAGGCGAGGGACGGCTTGCATGCGGACGAGTGGGTCCGAGTGGCTGAGCACTAATGCGATAAGGTCCGCGGATTCGGCTGCTGCTTGAGCGATTTTCGCGGCTGCGTTTGCCGCGAGGCGCCGTGGATCATCCTCGCGAACAATTGGGATCGGACCAATTGGACCAATCGAGATCTCGCCTGGCTTGTCGCGCATGGCCGACTACATTGTGGTAGCCCGTGCTTGGTGGCGCTCCATTAAGCCTCGATCGGGGGCGTGAGACCAAATGAGGCTCGAGTGGACAGTTAGATTTCGGGTCCCGAGTGGGCGTCGAGCCGTTTATTCGATCAATCAGAGGGCGATGCCTGAGTTCAAAAGAGCGGTTCTAAAGTCGTCCCAATAGCCACTCCTGACCGCATCCAGGATCGTGGACCAATTGGGCCGGAATGGCCCGGTCCACCGCCTGGGATACGACCATCTGTGCCCGGATGGCGGAAGCCCGGGACCTCAGGCCCGCACGATCAGGCTCCAAGGTGAGTGCAACGTTGCGGTTGGGCTCAGCGAGAGTCGGAGATGTCGCCGCCCCGGTATCGTCCGACCAGCTTGCTCAGCGCTGAGATCTCCGCGTGGAAAGTGGAGCGGCCTTTCGCTGTGGCGCGGACCCAGGTCCGCGGTCGGTTGTCGACGAACCCTTTGTCGATCCTCACCAGTCCAGCCTTGGCAAGAACCGCCACATGAGCGGAAAGGTTGCCGTCCGTTACGTCGAGCGCTTCCCGCAGGTACGTGAATGTCGCCCTATCGGCCTCCGACAAGATGGCAAGGACGCCGAGTCGCACGCGTTGGTGGACGGTTTCGTCGAGCTCCGTGGTGGGGTGAAGCTGAGCCTCCGGCATCAGTTTGTCCGTCTGGCTTGCAGCAGATTCCACAATCCCAGCAGGAGCGAGCCGGCGCCGAAGGGCACCATCGTCAGCGTGTAGACGTGTTGAGGTTTGAGTGCGAAGACGATGATCGCGACGGTCGTCATCGCCGCTCCGAACCCGGCGCCCAATAGACTGCGATCAAGCCGCCCGAAGACCAGATACCCCAGTCCAATAAACAACAGGGGACCCGCATAGCTGACCGGGCCGCCCCGTCCGGCCATGCCCGTTGCCGTGCAGCCCACCACGATGGCGACCGCCGTGGCCAGATATGGCCACGGATTAACAGAGACTCCGATCTCCATTGCGCGACTCCGGTACCACAACGCGGTGGCCACGATGGCTAGCGGCGCGCCGACCAGCCAGAAGGCTGCAACAGCAGTCCAGGACCCAAACTCGGCCAGAGGAACGGATACAAGGGCTAACGCTCCAAACAAGATCATTGGGAACCAGTTCGCGCTCAGCACCGACCGCGTCCGGGCGCGCGCGTTTTCGACCGCCGTCAACAGTGTCTTGGCTTGTGATTGCTCCAGAACCATTTGAACCACCTCCAGAGCTCGAGTAGAGTCGTCCCACTTCGCCGCTCAGATTACTTTGTACCACAGAGTACTCTGCAAGTCAAGGGGTCTGAGTCGTCCAGGGGATCGCGGGGGCCTCGGAATGAAAATGGCGCGAAACCTGCTGTACCGTCCACCCTCGGAGGCGAAGACATGTCAGAAAAATCGATCAGCAAGATTCACGTGCCGCCGAAGGGAACCCGTGGCGACAACGTCATGGGCGGCTTCATGCTGTGGCTGGCCAGGCCCTTCTTTCGGCGCCAGGTCGCGCGCTATCAGAAGGCGACCGGCCTCGACGCCGAGCTGTTCATGGGCTACCCGGTCTGCGTGTTGACGACCGTGGGCGCCAAATCGGGAAAAGAACGAACCCACGCTCTCGGTGGATTTCCCGACGGTGACGATGCGTGGTTGATAGTGGCGTCCAAGGGTGGTTCGTCAACACATCCCGCCTGGTTCCACAACATCGCCCAGAACCCGGATAAGGTCTGGGTCCAGGTGGGAAACCGGAAATTCCGAGCGCACGTGGAGTCGCTCGTCGGCGCGGATCGCGAGAAAGCCTACGCGCGTGTTGTGAAGGCGGCGCCGATCTACGGCGGATATTTGAAAAAGACCGATCGCGAGATCCCGGTCCTACGCGTCACGCCCGCGAGCTGAAGCGTGGATCGCCCCTCAATTTACGATTTCGCCGGCGGCGAGCAGGCGTTCCTTGCCCTGGCCGCCGCGACGCACGAGCGCTGCCTGAACGACCCGGTGCTCAACCATCCCTTCTCCCACCACGTGGGCCCCAATCACCTCGAAAATCTCGCCGCTTACTGGGCCGAGGTCCTGGGCGGGCCTCCTCGCTACTCGAGCCTGCTCGGTGGCCACTCCGGGATGCTCACGATCCACGCCGGCCAGGGCGCCCCGGACGAGATGGGCGACCGTTTCGAGGCCTGCTTCATCCAGGCCATGGACGACGCCGAGCTCCCCAACGATCCCGAGTTTCGTCGAGCGCTCAGCGATTACATGCACTGGGCCACGCGTGAGGTCAACTCCTACGGCCCGGTGGGCGCCCACGTCGAGCCGGACCAGCCGATGCCGCGCTGGTCCTGGGGCGGCCTCGAATCGCCCCATCCCCCGGCTTCGCCGGGTACTTTCCCCTGAATGGGGAAGAGTCAGGAACCCATGTCGAGTCCGACCAGCCGATGCCGCGCTGGTCGTGGGAGGGCCTCCAAACCCCGTAACCGTGAACATGCCCGCGTCGTTACCCGGCCAGTGGCACGCATCAAGATGGTCGGCGAGTCGGACGCCGAAGGCCCGCTGGCCGAGCTCTATGCTCGAAGCAAGGCCCGCAGCGTGGCCAAGGTCGTGCCCGACATCCTGCGCACCATGAGCCTGCGGCCCGACTTCCTCGCCGCCATCGACGCCGCCTCGCGCCTCCACTTCACCGCCGGCGCGCTCACCCGCGCGCAGCACGAGATGGTGGCGTCGTACGTCTCCGCGCTGAACAAGTGCAGGTATTGACTCAGCTCGCATAGTTGGTTCCTGCAGTTGCAGGGCGAGGCGTTCGGGCCGGTCGCGGAAGCGCTGCGCAACGGCGACCTCGACGCGGCGGGCCTCGATCGGCCACACCGCCTGCTGCTGGACTTCGTGGAGACGATCACCCGGCACGCGTACCGCGTCACAGACGAGCAGGTCCAGGAGCTGCGCGAGGCGGGATGGAGCGATGAGCAGATCGCCGAGGCGGCCTACGACGCCGCGCTGTTCAACCTATTCGTCAGGCTCGCCGATACGTTCGGCATCGAGCCGCCCGCCGTCTACGAGCCCAACGGCATTCCGCCCGCGGCTAGGCCAGGGCCAGGTCGGAGTAGTCGTTGATGATTGGGTCCGGGTTGTCGCTGGACCCCCCGAGACCCCAGCTCTTGCCGTAGGACTGCGTCTGCTGGGAGAGGATCTTTCCCGAAGCGTCACGAGTGATCAAGGTCGTCGTCCCGTGGAGGCTGACGCCGACGAGCCGGCTTGCCTGCGTGCTCAGCTTGGGGAGGAAGAGCGTGAGCTGCACCCGGTCGAAGCTGTAGGACTTCTGCACGCTCTTGCCTGCCTTGATGTCCTGCTTGATGACGTCGGTGAACTCGGTGAGGCCATCTCCCGTCGCGCCAAGCGTGGCAAGCGTGAGGTCGTGCGCGCGGCGCGCCTCTGACTCGATCATGAGGTCGAGTACGACAGTGCGCGCCCAGGCGTCGGCCTTCGCCTGGGTGATCGACGAGTCGAATGCGCTGACGTTCTGAGGCACCGTCACGCGCGGAATCGACGGCAAGAGCCAGACCCTCGCTGACTTCGGTGCCGGCGTGGTGCCACCCGGCGGGGGGAGCGCCTGAGCAGCGGCGTTGACAGCCCACGTACCGATGTCGACGCCATTCGGCCCGATCACCAGGGCCAGCGTCGGCCGGGTGCCATCGGGCAGCTCGGGCGCCGGGATCGTGCTGTGCAGGGAGAGCTCGGCTGACAGCGGAAGCGCCGCGAGCAGGACGAGGCAAGCGCCCCCCATGGCCAGCCCGCGCAGCCTCAGCCTCCGCATGGCCTCGATGCGCCCGCCCCCTTCTTCCAGCGGCTCGAGAAGCCGGGCCAGGGCGAACCGGCCGGCGCACGCGATGACCAGGCTCGCCAGGATCCCGGTCTTGGTCCAGAACTCGAGCGTCGTGGGCCCGAGCAGGACGATGGAAAGGAACGCGACCAGGGCGCCGAACACAAAACGCCCCGCCTGGCCGTCGGGGACCGTGCGCGGATCCGGGACCATGAAAAACGCGAAGATCAACACCTCTGGCGAGGTGACCAGGATCTGCCACAGCTGCTGGCCGCAGATCGGCGTCGCGTACCAGCTGGCGATCATGCAGTGGTCCGGGACCGGCAGCAGCGCCAGCGCTGCGAACAGCGCGAAGGCCGCCATGTAGCCCAGCTCGAGCCCGAGCAGTTTCAGCTCCCAGCCGATGAAGAGCCCGCCGCCGATGAGGATCGCGTAGGTAACGATCATCCACGGCCCCATCGGGATCCACCACAGGTCCTGCGGCTCGGTGTACTGGGGGCCGAGCACGACGAAGGCGAGCACGAGGCCCAGGTTGGAGGGGTTGAAGATGTGCCGGCCGCGCCACCGGATCAGATACTTCGAGGCCATGGAAACGGCGACGACTCCGATGAAGATCCACATCCCGCGCGTGCTCCACCATTGGCCATGAAAAGTGCCGGGAACGCGAAGGATGAAGGCGGCGCTGTTGCCGGTGAGGAGGCCGCTCGCCGGCCACATGATCACTTTGTCCTTGAAGAAGCCGTACCCGAACTCGATCAGCGCCCCGGTGGCGAGGCAGATGAGGATCTGCGCGATCGAGAGCCGGAAATTGAGCACCGTCTGGCCGAGGACCTGGAGCGTCAGGAGCACGGCGGCGACATGAAGCCGTGGGTCGCGGATGCTGGGAAGCAGGACGGGATACTCGCGGCCGCGGATCGTGACAGTTCGTCGCTTCGCCGCCATGGTCGGGTAACGCGTATTCAACTCCACCCGTTACTGGAATTGGCCGCTATGACAGAGAGGGCGAAGCTCATTACTGCATTGGCATTGACCGTCGCCCTTGGGGCGGCGTGCGATCCCTTTGGGCTGCCCGCGACGCGCGCCCTGGAAGGCGGCGTGGAGGCGATGCTGTCCTCGGCCACAAGTTATGAGCTGGCCGGCGACTACACCGCGGAGGGGACCCGCTGGACGATTGACATCCAGGCGACCCAGCCCGACGCGCGGCACGTGACCGTCAAGTCAAGCGCCAACCAGGTCGAGGCCATCATCCTCGGCGGCAACGCCTATTTCCGCGGCCAGGCCTTCCTGGCCAAGCACCTCGGCAGCGATCCGCTTTCGCAGAATATCGCTCGGGCCGCGGGCAACGCCTGGTGGAAGGACACCGCCAGCCTGGTCCCGAGCCTCCCGGACCTCACCGGCGGAGCCGTCTTCCGCACGAACTTCCTCGGCCCGGCCGTCACCAAGCGGACCGACCACCAGCCGGTCGGTGGCGTCGATGCCGTGGAGCTCTCCGGCGCGCGGGCCGATGTCTATATCGCGTCCGCTCCGCCCTATCAGCTCCTGCGTGTCGACCTCAACCAGGGCGTCGTGGTCGACGGCGTCAGCGACGCCGACCTGCGATACATGAACGTGAATCACGATTTCCGGATCGCCGCACCATCGGACGTGATCGATTTCAGCAACCTCTCAACGCTGCCGCCGATCTACACGGTGGTGTCGGTCGATACGTCGGCGTGCGCCACCCCGTGCCTCGTCTCGGCCAGGCTGAGGAATCTCGGCGGCGCGTCCGGCGCACGCGCGCCGTCGACAGTCAGCTTCACCATGACCGACCCCACGACAAAGCAGGTGATCGGGACCTGCAGCGCGACGGTGGAGCCGGATGTCGGTTTCAACGCGACGACGAACGTCTCGTGCACGATGAGCGGCCGTCCTGTCAACGCGGCGGTCGTAACCGCGACCGCCGACAACCCGGGCCGCGGCTGATCTAGCCTTCTAGTCGATGGCCGACCGGATCGAGAAGCTCGAGATCACGCCCCGAGGTACCCGCGGCTCGCGAACGCCGTGGGGCTTGATCAAGTACCTGCAACCGCTTATGCGCGGGCAGATCACCCGATATCGGAAGAATGCGGGCCCCGAGCCGCCGAAGATGCGCGGCTTTCCGCTTGTGCTGCTTACAACCGTCGGCGCGAAGACCGGAGAGGAGCGAACACATCCGCTCGGTGGTTTTCCGGAGGGAGACGGGAACTGGATAGTCATCGGGTCCAAGGCCGGCGACGCCACCCATCCCGGGTGGTTCATCAACCTCGCCAAGAACCCGGACAAGGTCTGGCTCGAGGCCGGCAACAGGAAGTTTCACATGCGGCCGACCCTGCTCAAAGGCTCAGAGCGAGATCAGGTGTTCGCCCGGGTGGTGGAGCAGTCGCCCGGCTACGGCAAGTACCAGAAGCAGACCGACCGCGAGATCCCG
>Ga0137361_10003076_pt1 | contig 10772 bp, 12 predicted proteins | sample Mad1_80_16metaG_FD_104923 | JGI IMG/M metagenome (GOLD analysis project Ga0137361, IMG submission 104923) | Vadose zone soil microbial communities from Angelo Coast Range Reserve, California, USA - Mad1_80_16 metaG | ecosystem: Environmental > Terrestrial > Soil > Vadose zone | place: USA... | reverse complement strand
CGGGACGGCACGCACGACGGGCGTGAGTTTCTGGGCGGTGCTCACGGCGATGTCGAATCAGGCGCGACGTCGAAAGCCGCAGCGACACGACCGAGAGATGTAATCCTCGCGCGGTCGCCATCCTCGAGCTTCGAGGGAAGTCTCGACGACACATCACGGTTCGATCTCACTGTTCACGTCCTTCCAACCGTCATCGCCGATCGACGGGAGCCGGCGTGGGACAACCCCCGCGACATGATCGAGAGATGAATGCGTCGTCGCCGCGATCGCCCAGCCAGACACCAAATGCTGCTGATTTGTCCAGGTGTAGCGCTATGATCGCCACGAACCGGGACGCCGACGGAGGGAACGCGATGCCGGGTCTCGTCGAAGTCACCTGACTATCGAACGCCTCGCTCACACCTCGGCCCTTGTCGTCGGATAAGGAGCGTCACCCATGCACGTGCTTCACCCTCTGTTCGTCCACCTTCACATCGCGCTCCTGCTCATGGCCTTCATCACGATGTTCTACTGGCTGTTCAAAGGATTGGCCACGTCGATCTTCGAGAACCGGATCTATAGTCTCGCCCGCTTGAACACCACCGCGGGCGTGGTGTTCGTCGTGCTCTCGATGGTCGTCGGGATTCGGGACGGTCTGGCCGGGCATGTGGCGTCGTTCGACTCACCGCTCGGCAAGTGGCTGTACGTGAAAGCCATCCTGGCCACGCTGATCGTGCTCGTCTACGGCGCATTTCTCTACGCGAGTCGTAAGAAGCCCCAGTACCTTCAGGAGGATCCGACGATCATGTTCTGGTGTCTCGCCACGCAACTGGTGGGCCTGATTCTCGTGATCGCCGTCACGACCATCGGGACGATGCTCGTCTACTACCCTCACGCCCTGGAGCGCCTCGGAGGATGACCCGGTGACGTCGGTTCGCAAGAAGGCCGCGCGGGTCGTCATCGTCGGAGGGGGCTTTGCCGGGTTGTACGCGGCCCTGACGGTGAGGAAGAACGAGTCCGAGCTGGCCGAGGTGACGCTCATCGACCAGCGGAACTATTTCACGTTCACGCCGCTGCTGCCCGAGGTCGCGGCCGCGACGCTGGGTCCGGCCCATGTGAGTTATCCGTTCAGGCTCCTGGCCCGGAAAGCGGGGTTTCACTTTCTCCAGGCGCAAGTGAACGGGTTCGATCTGGACGCTCGCACCGTTCGGACCGGCGACACCACGATTCCCTACGATTATCTGATCGTGGCGCTGGGCAGCGTCCCGTTCTTCTTCGGCAATCCAGCGCTCGAGGCCCACAGTCTGCCGCTCACGACAGTGCCCGATGCGATGAGGATCCGCAACCACGTCATTCGCCTCGTCGAACGGGCGGTCGCCGAGCGTGATCCCGTCCGCCGGCGCGAGCTGCTGACCGTCGTCGTCGCCGGAGCCGGACCGTCCGGTGTCGAGATCGCCGCCGAGCTGCATCATTTGATCCACACGGTCCTCCTCAAGTACTACCCGCTGGATCCGGCTCAATTTCGCGTGCTCCTCGCCGACGGGGCCGATCGAATCCTCCTTCACTTCGATCGCAAGCTTGCCGAGGCCGGGCAGAACGAGCTCACCAGGCGCGGGATCGAGCTCCGACTCAACACCCGGGTGACCGGAGCCACCGCCAACGAAGTGGAGTTCAATGGCGGCGAAGAGAAGATTCTCACCCGCACCCTGATCTGGACCGGCGGAACACAGCCCAATCCCGCCCTCGTTCACCTGCGGGTGGCGAAGACGCCGCGAGGCGCCGTCGAGACGGACGACTTTCTGAACATCCCGACGCGCCCGGAAATCTATGTGGTGGGCGACGGGGCGGCGGTCGTCGATCGCAGGCACAGCCGCCTCTACCCGCCGGTGGCGCCCGTGGCGATCCGCCAGGGCGTCCGGGCCGCCGCCAATATCGTCAACGCGATCCAGGGCCGAGCCGCGGAACCTTTTCACTTCGACTTCACCGGCAACATCGTCGGGCTCGGTGGCGGCGTCGCCCTGGTGAACCTCCTGGGGATCAAATTCCACGGCCGGCTCGGTTGGCTCTTTTACCGGATCGCGTACCTCCAGCGATTAGTGGGCCTCAAAAACAAGGTCTCGCTCGTCCTCACCCTCTGGCTCAACGCGCTCTTCGATCGGGACATCTCCTGCGAGACCTGAGGCGTCGAGGCGAGCTCGGCACGCACGACTATGGGCTCACCCGCAGCATCGGGTGACGATGCCCGAGGTAAGCGGCCATCGCCGCCGTCGCCAGGAGGTTCGCCACCAGCAGGGCCGGCCAGGTGAGGGCGCGCACGAGCGGGCCCGCGAACAGAATCGGGCTCACCGTGACCGCGAACTCGAAGATCACGAAGAGCAACAGGATCCCGAAGCCGACCTCCGGATAGCGTTGGGCGATCGCCAGTAATTCCGAAGCGACGTTGCCAATGGCCGAAAAGATCAGGACGTGGACGACCGTGTACAGGGCGGCCAACTCCAGTGAAACGGCCACGGTGTCCAGCGCCGCGGCACCGCCGTGGCGAAAGAGCGCCGTACCGAGCACGGTCGGTGTGTAGAGGGGCCGACCATTGATGGTGTCGAGGAGCAGGAACCACAGGGCGATGGTGGCCGCGCCGAGAATTCCGGTGATGAGCCCCTCCTCGTGAGGCAGCGCGCGCCCCCGGACGGCGGGCGCCGCGAGCACGAGCATGGTGGTCGGCGGTGCTTCGGTCTCAGTCGTCATGGTTCCTTCTCTCTTGTCGAGGTTGCGCGCTCCGCCCCTGCTGGTGATCGGACGACGGTCTTCGGCGACGACGATTACGAGTGACGTTCCCGTAGCAACGTTCACCGCATCATCGCGTGCATGGCCGGGCTAACGGCAGGCATCCTTCGTGCCAGCGCCAGCATCGCCGACCACTCCGACCCGTGCTTGGATGCTCGCCGCAGGCAACTTCGCTTGGAACGTTTGCTGACAGGTCGCGGCGTCCGTGTCGCTCTGATCCGCCCGATCTTCGGCGTGCGAACGGTGGGAAATTCGTTTCCGTGTCGCAAAAGGCGACATCGTCGCGTCACCTCGCCGTCTCACGCACGAAAAATCGCTCTCCGATTTCGAAGCGCGCGTGCTCGCACAGGTGGCACTCCTTGTGCTCGTGCTCGGTCATCGTCGCGAGGTGCCCCATGACGTGCCAGACATGCGGTCTCGAGAAGCCATCGGACGAGGTCAACGACGACGACGGTCGATGCGATTCATGTCGCGGCGAGATCACTGACGTTCGCCGCCACGCTCCCGCTCCAGCCTCGGTGTACCTGAAGCCCGACGCTATCTACCACGCTCGCTGCGAACAACCCTTGGGCCTGATCAGGTATGTCGCGTCGGCGGGAGAGCTGCACTTCCGCTGCTGGTTCTGCGGCGAGAGCGTCTTCTTGCCCGAAGTGGCCATCGAGCGCGTCGAGAGGAGATAACGATGCTGGTCATTCACAAGTTCGAGGCCTGTCGACGCTGCCCGGAAACCACCGTATGGCGCGTCACGAACGGTCGTCTGGTCTGCGACCGCTGCAAACGGAAAAAGGACTTCCCCCGACGTCTTCCTCTGCGTATGAATCTACGTCTTTGGTCCCGCTGGCTTTCGGCCGCTCGCATCGATCGGCTGTTCCCGGGGTCGTGGGCTCGCCGTTGAGAACGGCCGCACGGCGCGGGCCAGGCTAACGCCGGGGCAGCAGGGTCTCGACGATCGATTCCGGAGCGTGAAACTCCACCGCTCGGTAGGCGGACCAGCCAGCCGCCAGCAGCGTGGCGATCATCGCGGTCTTGACGAGCCAGACGAGCACGCGACGCTGGGCACGAGGCGTTCGGGGAGTGCTCTCGGGACGAGCCATGGATCTCTGCATCGCGCGCCGCGCCTTCTCCTGTGCGAGGAAGACTCGACGACGTTCTTCGCGAGTGAGCCGGCCCATCGATACCTCCGAGTTCGCGCGCTCGCCCCGTGCTCCCATATGCAAGGTGCTGGCCGGCCCAGCACAGGTCGCGATGCTCGGAACGTGCTCAACTCGAGCACGTCACGATGCCGGAGCACTCGTCGAACCGGTCGACGAATTCAGGTCACTTCGGTCATAGCGTGAGGCACGATTACCTGATTCATCGCTCACTTCGCCACCGCGTACCCGTCGTTGAACGCGCTGGCTGTATCTCGCGGACTATATTCTCGGTCTGATGTCGCCGCCGCTGTCGCCATCTCGCGCGTGAGGGCAGGCTCTGTCGAGTATCCACACCAGCACGGAGGCGCACGTCGCGGGCCAAATCGCACGGTGTCGCCGGTACTTCCGCTCCACCCACAGGAACACATCCCGCAGCACGTACATCTCTGTGTGGTGTCGAAGCCGCTGTCGCCTTTGCACGTGTGATGGAAACCGGCACTGACCGTCACACACCAGAACGTCGAGGCGCGGTGCGCGGCCGACCGTGATCGTCGCGACATGGCCGCTCGAGTCGCGCTCGGTCCCAGCCGTGCTCGACGGTTCGGCATGCGTGTTGCTCGGTGATTGCGCGACGCCTATGAAAGACTTGGAGGCCCCCCTCCCGTTGATGACCACCGGCCTCGAGATCGGGAACCGGGAGCTCCAGCACGTCGAGCGCTCCGTTCAGGAGCGGGCCACGCTGCTTTCTGCGACTCATCCGTCACTCCGATTTCAGGACGTCACCCCGCAAGAACTCGAGACCCTCGCTGGCTCCATCGCGGTGTTTCTCGCGCGGCAAGGCTCGCTCGTCTTCCAGGAAGCGACCCCGGGGCGCTGGATGGCGCTGGTCGTGGTGGGTGGGGTCGACGTGTTGAAACTCGATAGGAGCGGAGGCCATCGGCTCGTGACGACGATCGGTCCCGGCCAGTTCCTCGGCGAGCTGGGATTCCTCGACGGTCACAGGCAGTCCGCTACCGCCGTGGCGTCAACTGACACGTTGCTCCTCGTCCTCACCAGGGCGGCGTTCGACCGGCTCCTCGAGGAAACGCCGGCGCTCGTCGTCAAGCTGCTGCCTGATCCCATTCGACTCCTCGTTCTTCGCCTCCGGGGAATCGACGCGATCGGCTGATCTGGCGCCGCCCCGCGAGACACGCTCCAAGGCCGGCTATACTACGGAGCCGTGTCGGACGACCCGCTCGCCACCGTTCGCTCGCGCACCCAGGCCAACCTGTTCTGGCGCCACCTCGGCGTCGCCGTCGAGGACGCGCGGCCGGGCTGGGTTCGGCTGCGCCTGCCCGTGCGCAACGAGCTGTGCAACGCAGCCGGCGCGCCGCTCCACGGCGGCGTGCTCGCCTCACTCGTCGACATGGCGGTGGGCGGCGCGCTCGCCACGATGGGCGCGGCGGTGGCCGGCGGCGTCGATCAGGCCACGCTCGACGTCAACGTCTCGTGCATCGGCGCCGCCCGCGCGGGCGACGACGTCGTCGCCGAGGGCCGGATCCTCAAGCGCGGCCGCTCGATCGCGTTCGGCGAGGCGACCATCACCGACGGCGGCGGCCGCTTGCTGGCTGCCGGCCGCGCGACGTACATGATCCTCAACAGCGAAAGGACACCCGCGTGACGACCATCCTGTTCTCGCCGCCCCTGCCCACGTCGATCATGGACATGTGCCGCGCCATGCTGCCGCCCGGCTACGAGCTGCTCGCCGGGGAGCGCAAGGATCCCGAGTTCGCCCGGGCCCTGCCCGAGGCCGAGTTCTGGATGGGCTTCGCGCGCGGCGGCCTCGACGAGGCGTTCTTCAAGACGGGCAAGCGGCTCAAGCTCGTCCAGCTCATCAGCGCCGGCTATGACGCGATCGACATGGCCGCGGCCCGCCGCTCCGGCATCCCGGTCTGCAACAACGGCGGATCGAACTCGGTCTCGGTGGCCGAGCACACGCTCATGCTCATCCTCGCCGTGCTCAAGCGGTTGACCTGGTGCCATGGCAACGTCGTCTCCAGCAAGTGGCGCGTGGGCGGCTTCGACCACATGCCGCTCCACGAGCTCGAGGGCAAGACGGTCGGCATCGTCGGCCTCGGCCGCATCGGCAAGAAGGTGGCGCGGCGGCTGCACGGTTTCGACGCCCGCGTGCAGTACTACGACATCGTGCGGCTCAGCGAGGACGAGGAAGACGCGCTCGGCGTGCGCTTCGTCCTCTTCGAGGAGCTGCTGCGCACCTCCGACATCGTGACGGTGCACGTGGCGCTCTCCGACGCCACGCGGGGCCTGATGTCCACGCGCGAGTTCGCGACCATGAAGCCGGACGCCATCTTCATCAACACGTGCCGCGGCCCCGTGGTCGACGAGGCGGCGCTGCAGAAGGCGATCACGTCCGGCCACCTGGGTGGGGCCGGGCTCGACGTGATGGCCGAGGAGCCGCCGGCGCCGAACCATCCCTTCTTCGGCCTCGAGAACGTGATCATCACCCCGCACATGGCGGGCCCGACCTGGGAGAACTGGCCGAAGGCCTTCCGCAACGCGCTCGACAACATCCAGCGGGTGGCCGCCGGCCGGGCGCCGCTCTGGGTCGTCTCGGGAGCCTGACATGAAGATCCTCTACACGCCGCTCATGATCGTGCCCGCGGTCTCGGACGCGGATCGCGCGCGAATCCTGGAGGCCGCCGGCCCCGGCTCGCGCTTCGTGGAAGCGCGCGAGGCCGCGCGGCAGCAGGCGGAGATCCCCGACACCGACGTGCTGTTCGGCCGCGTGCCGAACGACATCTACCTGCGCGCCAAGCAGCTGCGCTACTACCACTCGATCGGCGCCGGCGTGGACGCGATCCTCACCCCGGAGCTGGTCGAGAGCGACGTGATCGTGGCCAGCGAGAAGGGCCAGGTCGGCGTGCATCTGTCCGAGCACGCGTTCGCGCTGCTGCTCGCCCTCACGCGCGGGCTCCACACCGCGATCCGCCGGAACGACTGGTCGCTGCGCGAGCCCATCCGCAAGGAGCAGCGCGAGCTCTTCGAGCAGACGATGGGGATCGTGGGCTTCGGCGGCACCGGCCGTGACGTGGCCCAGCGCGCGCTGGCCTTCGGCATGCGCGTGCTGGCCGTCGACATCGAGGACGTCCCGGGGATGTCGGGCGTCACGCTGTGGAAGGCGGATCGGCTGAACGACCTGCTGGCCGAGTCCGACGTCGTAGTGATCGCGCTGCCACTCACCAAGGCCACCCACCATCTCTTCACCCGCGATCTCTTCCGGCGCATGCGGCGCCACGCGCTGGTGATCAACGTCACGCGCGGCGCCATCGTGTACGGCGACGATCTGCTCACCGCGCTCGACGAGGGCGTGATCGGCGGTGCCGGGATCGACGTGACCGATCCCGAGCCGCTGCCGGCGGGCCATCGACTGTGGACCCATCCGCGGGCCATCGTCACGCCCCACACCGCCGGCGGATCGCCCCGGCGGGCCGGGCGCGCCATCGACACGTTCGTGGAAAACCTGGGCCGGCTGCGGACGGGCAAGCCGCTCCTCGCCATCATCGACAAGCGGAAGGGGTACTGACGACCGGCGTCCCTTGACAACCTCCTGACGCTCGCGCAGAGTCTCGGCCACATCTCCACGGCCCTGACCGCCAGCCGAGGAGGAGGGCCGCGTGCGTGGACTGCCGATTGCCCTGAAGCGCAAGCAGTGGGAGCCGCTGGCTTTCGCCGCGCCTTCGCTCGCTCTCATCGCCCTCGTCATCCTCTTCCCGCTCGCCTATTCGTTCTATCTTTCGCTTCAGAACTTCGACCTCTCGGTCGGCCCCGAGTACGAGTTCGTCGGCGGGAAGAATTACGTCGAGGCGCTGGTCAACGATCAACGCTTCCTCGGCTCGGTCTGGAACACTGCGATCATCATCGCGCCGTCGCTGGCCGTTGAGCTGCTGCTCGGGCTCGGGATCGCGCTCCTGCTCTCCCGGGCCACGCGCGGCCGCCCGATCATCACGGCCCTGCTCGCCATCCCCGCGATGGTCTCGCCGGTCATGGCCGCCATGGCGTGGCGAATGATGTTCGGCGTGAAGTTCGGCGCCATCAACAACCTGGGGCGCCAGCTCGGTCTCCTCGACGTCTACTTCGACTGGTTCGCCACCCCGTGGCTGTCGATCGTGTCCGTCGTGCTCGTCGAAGTCTGGCACAACACACCGTTCATGATGCTGGTGCTCCTGGCCGGCATCCAGTCGATCCCCCAAGAGCTGTACGAGGCGGCGAGGGCGGACGGAGCGTCGCCCTGGCAGAGGTTCTGGTCGATCACGCTGCCGCTGCTGAAGTTCACGATGGTGGTGGGCGTGATGATCCGGCTCATCGACCTCACCAAGCTCTTCGGCCTCATCTTCGTCCTCACCTACGGGGGCCCCGGGAGCAGCACCGAGACGGTCGCCTTCGACACGTACCTGGTCGGTTTCAAGGACTTCCGGATGAGCTACGCGGCGGCGCTCTCGTACGTCATCGTGGGCGGCGTGCTCGTGCTCACGCTGGTGTTCCTCTGGATCCAGCGGATGCGGGAAGCGCGGGCCGCCTGATGGCGATCGCAATCGAGCGCCCCCGGGTCGTCGCGCGACGGGCGAAGCGCTACCGAGTACAGCGCGGCCTGGCCCACCTCCTCACCTACCTCGGGCTCGCGGCCGCGCTGGTCTTCTTCCTCGGGCCGTTCTTCTGGATCGTCACCACGTCGCTCAAGGGCAACGAGGACTTCTTCGCCTTCCCACCGGTGTGGATCCCGCCCGATCCTTCCCTGGCCCACTACGTCGCGCTCTTCACGCGCTCGAGCGGCGCGCGCTACTTCACGAATAGTCTCGTGATCTCGTCGCTCAGCATGCTGGCCGCGCTGGTGGTGAGCCTGCCGACGGCGTACGCGATCGCGCGCTGGCGCTTCGGCGGGGGGCTGCTCAGCGCGTTCCTGCTCGTCCTGCGCATGCTGCCCGCCATCGCGCTGATCATCCCGATCTACATCATGTACAAGATGCTGGGGCTGACGAACAGCTACCTCGGCCTCGTCGCCCTCTACACGGTCGTCTACATCCCGTTCGCCGTCTGGCTGCTGGTCGGATTCCTCCGCGACTTCCCCGTGGAGATCGAGGAAGCGGCGATGATCGATGGCTGCTCGCGCCTGCGCGCGCTGGTCCAGGTGGTCGTCCCGATCATCGCGCCAGGCATGGCCGTCGTCGCCCTCTTCGCCTTCATCGCCACCTGGAACGAGTTCCTGTTCGCCATCGTGCTGACGGGCATCGAGACCAAGACGATGATGGTGCTCGTCACCTCCTTCACGACGGGCGGCACCGACATGTTTTATGGCGAAGCGTCCGCATCCGTCGTCCTCGGAGTGCTGCCCGCCTTCGCCGTTGCCTTCATGCTGCAGCGCTATCTCGTGAAAGGCCTGGCTCTCGGCGGAACCAAGGGCTAGGGATCCGTCCAAGGAGGTCGTCATGCGTCGTGCTGCACTCGTGATCGTCGCCGTCGTCGTGCTGGTCGGGCTGGTGGCGCTCACCGGCTCTCGCGTGCCCTCGGTGGGGGCCGCGCGACCGTATGAAGGCCAGACCATCCGCGCCGTGGTCAACGCGGAATACGTGAAGTATTCGCTGACGCTCGTCGAGAAGGACCTCTACGACAAGCTCGGCGTGAAGATCGAGACCGAAGTGATCCCGGCCGACGCCTTCGTGGCCAAGACGCTCCTGGAGTTCAACTCTGGCACCAGCCCCTGGGACCTCGTCATGTTCGGCCCGTCGAACATGCCCGACTACGGCCGGCACTTCGAGCCGCTGGAGCCCTGGGTCGAGAAGCTCAAGCTTGACTTCGGCATGGACGACATCGTCCCCGTCTTCGCCAAGGTGATGCTCCGCTTCCAGGGCAAGCTAGTGAGCATGCCGTACGACGGCGACATCCACATCATGTACTGGAACAAAGTCGCCTTCGAGCGCGCCGACAACAAGAAGAAGTTCAAGGCGAAGTACAACTACGAGCTGGCCGCGCCCAAGACCTGGAAGCAGTGGGACGACACGGCCGAGTTCTTCCACGGCTGGGGCTGGGACGGCAGCGATCGCAAGCTCTTCGGGGCGGGCGCGTCGTACAAGCCTTCCGGGAGCGGCTACTCATACCACTGGTGGCGGCAACGGTTCTTCGCGTACGGGGGCAACTACTTCGACGCGAACATGAAGCCGCTCATCAACACCGCGGCCGGCGTCCGGGCGCTCGACGAAATGGTTCGCACGATGCCGTACTACCCGCCGGGCGTGATGCTCTTCGAGTCGGAAGAGCCGAAGACGCTGCTGGTCAAAGGTGAGATTCCGCTGCTCCACTCGTGGACTTCCACCGGCAAGCGCGTGGGCAATCCGGCCGAGTCCGTGATCGTCGGCAAGGCCGGGTTCGGCCTGGTCCCCGGCGCCGAGATCGACGGCAAGGTCATCCACCGTCCGGCCATCACGCCCGGCCGCGGCATGGCCGTCTCCAGGTACTCGAAGAAGAAGGAAGTCACGATGAAGGTCCTGGAGTTCATCTCGCTCCCGGACCAGAGTCTGAAGATCGTGATGGACGCCAAGACGATCATGGACCCCTGGCGCGTCTCGCATCTGCGCTCGCCGATCTTCCGCAAGGCGTTTCCCGACGCCGACAAGTACCTCGACGCGATCGAGGCGACCTTTCCGTTCCTGGTCCCGGACCCGGTGATCCCGGCCGCCGACGAGTATCAGCGCAAGCTCTCGTTCGAGATCACCGAGGCGCTGGCCAAGCGCAAGTCGCCCAAGGAAGCGCTCGACAGCGCGGCCGTCGAGTGGGAGAAGGTCACCGATCGGCGCGGCCGCGACAAGCAGAAGGCGCAGTGGGGCG
>Ga0137361_10003071_pt1 | contig 10784 bp, 9 predicted proteins | sample Mad1_80_16metaG_FD_104923 | JGI IMG/M metagenome (GOLD analysis project Ga0137361, IMG submission 104923) | Vadose zone soil microbial communities from Angelo Coast Range Reserve, California, USA - Mad1_80_16 metaG | ecosystem: Environmental > Terrestrial > Soil > Vadose zone | place: USA... | reverse complement strand
TTTGTCGTTGAATAACCTAGGATTAGTCTACAAGGATTTAGGTAAACACGAGAAGGCCATCGAATACTATAAAGAGGCACTGAGTATTCGCAAAGAGGTAAAGGATCGAAGAGGAGAAGGTGTTACATTAAACAATCTAGGACAGCTATATAATACACTGAGCAAGCATGGGGAGGCATTGAGGTATCATAAGGCGGCCTTGGACATCCAAAGGGAGATGGGAGAGCGTCTAGGAGAAGGTGTCACTCTGAACAATCTAGGTCTGGTCTACAAGGCATTAGGCAAGAATGAGGAGGCACTGAAGTATTATGAGGAGGCCTTGCGTATCCGCAAAGAGGTAGGGGATCGTTCCGGTCAAAGTACCACACTTTGGAATCTGGGTGCACTCTATTTCGATCTGAGCCGTTATAATGTTGCCCTTGCCTTTTTTCTTCTCGCCAGAGATATCTTCAAGGAGATACTGAGTCCGAATAGTGACAAAGTACAGAATTCGATAGATGGCCTACGCAGAAAAGTCGGCGAAAAACAATTTGCCACATTGTTAGCCCAAGTCGAACCCCGGGCCCATCAGATCGTCGAGCAGGCTCTTCAGGAAGACAAACCTCACGTATGAATAATTGCCCTCTTCGTCCTATATTGTGCCGTATCCCAATCCAGCACTTCTGCTAATTCCTGCTTGAAGCCTGCCAGTTCCTGTTGTATTACTGACTCGTCGGGCATTTCGGTATCTTTCCAGATGAGCGAGATGGTTACGTTGCTGGGGTCGGCATCATCTTCGAAGACGTAGCGCTGCATGGTGCCGGGGAAGAGGTACTGCTGGTTCTCCAGCATGGCGTTCAGTTTCTCTACCAGGCGCTGCTGCTGGCCCTCGTTTACGCGCACGCGAATGTCCATAGCGCGCACTTTGGCTCCGGCTCGATACGTGCGCCAGGCGGGAGGTTTGGCGCGGGTACGCCCGGTTGGCCTGGGTCGAAATTCCTCAACCGCCTTTTTGGGGATCATATAGATACCACCGACTATCTCGGCGACCAGGCGTTTCTCTCGAATGTATTCATATACCGTGTAGTAGGAAAGACCTAGCATTTCGGCAGCTTCGTTCGTTGTAACGAAGTCTCGTCTATTTGAGTTGCCACTATCTTGTGTCATGTGCGTAATGTAAATACGTAAGCTATTTTATGTAAAGATACAATTGTAATTTGGTTGTTATTGAAAAAAGCCTATTACATCTGCTATAATCTCTCTATGAGCATACCTGGCTGGATTACCAGCAGGAAAAAATAAAAAAATAGGAAAGATTATAATGAATACCTTCTCTCCTACTCCTCCAGATGAAGTTCAAAAGCATCTCGCAAATAGCTCTCTGCCTTTTCTGACTGAAAATGAAGCCGAGGTGGCACGCCTCATGCTACAACACCGGCGTTTGACCGAATTAATGGGCAATGCTTTGCCGCCCACGCTCAACCTCTCGCGAGTGCGCCGGGTGCTCGATGTAGGCTGCGGTGTAGGAGCCTGGGTTTACGAGATGGCCTGGCGGCATCCCGATATGCAGCTTGTCGGAATCGATAAAAGCGCGTTTTTCATCGACCAGGCTCTGAGGCATATCTTTGGAGGCATACCAAAGATCACCTACCTGGTGCAGGATATGCATCACCTTGAAGGAGAAATGTTCGCTCCTGGCTCGTTTGATCTCATCCACATGCGTTTTCTGGTGGGGGACGTGACTGTGCAAGCTTTCCCGTCGTTGCTTCGTTCGCTGGCGCACTTATGCCGACCAGGAGGCTTCTTCGTCTGGACCGAGGCGGAATTTCCACTCACCACCAGTCCCGCGTGCCAGCATCTATTTTCGCTGGTGCTGCATGCTTTGCAGGCGGCGGGACGAGCGTTCGCACCGGGGTATTCGCTGGGCATTACGTCGTGTATGGGCCGCTGGCTGCGCGATGCCGGGTATCGCATTGCGCAGGACCAGGCGTATGCGATTGAGGTCTCGGCCGGCACCAAGGGCCACGAGATGTTTGCGCGCCAGGCATACGTCTTCGGCAACCAGGTGTTGCCTTTCCTGCTGGAAACAAAGGCAACAACGGCGACGGAGTTCGAAGAGGTTTTTACGCAGATGCAGAAGGAGATACGGGACGAGTCATTTTGCGGGCTGTGCTTTTTGAGGACGGTGGTGGGAGTGAAATTATGATTTCACGTCGAAAACCTGCTTCTGCCCCTGGTCTTGCGCCTGCTTCGAAGCAACCGGCAGTGTAAACGAGATGCGTGTGCCCTCGCCGGGTGTGCTTTCGGCCCAGATTGTTCCGCCGTGGGCGGTGATGATGGCCTTGACGATGGAGAGGCCGAGGCCACTGCCACCACTTGAGCCGGTACGTGACCGGTCGATGCGGAAGAAGCGGTCAAAGATATACGGCAAGTCTACGGGGCCAATGCCGACTCCTGTGTCGCTCACCCGGACGGTCAACCATTGTGACGGACCTGGGAGCGTTCCCTGGGGACGTGGGGGCTCCAGGCTGGCTCCGATGGTGATCTTGCCACCAGGTGGGGTATGACGGCGCGCATTATCCAGCAGATTGAGCAACACCTGTGTGACGCGGTCACTATCGGCCAGTACCGGCGGAGTCGTCGGAGCAATCTCGTTGTAGACAGCAATTCCTGCCTGCTCACATTCCGGCCCGATTACGGCCAGCGTTTCATCCACCAGCGAATGCAGATTCAACGACGCGATATCGAGAGAAACACGACCCGTCTCGAGCGATGACATTTGCTGCATATCCCTCACCATACGCCGTAGGCGCTGCACCTCGCGGCCAATCAGTTGCGCTGTCTCATGGCGAGCTTTTGGATCGGCAATCACATCGTCTGCCAGGGCCTCGCTGAAGCCCTGAATAGCAGTCAGGGGCGTGATGAGATCGTGTGCGATGTTGGCGATCAGGTCGCGGCGCACCTGCTCCTGGCGGCGCAATTCGTTGACATCGGCCTCAATTTTGTCCGCCATGGCGTTAAAAGTCGATGCCAGCTTGCCCATTTCATCCTGAGATTTAGGCGGCTCTACGCGTTGTGAATAGTTGCCGCCTTTCATCTCCTCGGCAGCCGCCGTCAATGAAACAAGCGGCGAAGCCAGGCGGCTTGCCAGTATCAAACTGAAGATCACCGCGGCCACGGCGATAGCAGCACCTGCAATCAGGATGGCCTGGTCGACATTTGCCAGGAACTCGTACGGCGAAAAGCCTCGGGGGTACTGATTCGGCTCGGCAAGCAGCATCGCTCCTACTATTTGACCATTGGTTTGTCCATTATCATAGATCGGTACGCTGATATATGGACCAGAAAAGGTACTGCTATCATCGGCTGAACCATGCAGACTTCCCTGTGTTCCCTGTCCCTGGAGCGCCTGTTGCAGCGCCTGACTGATGGTAGGAAAATCGTCCTGACTCACTTCGCGAAATGGATGACCACTATGAGGATTACCATTTTTATCTATAACAATAAAGAGGTTCGGGCCAGAAAGGTCTATTGGTGGAACATTTTGCCAGTTGCTTCCATCGTTGTGGTAGATCTGGCCGATTTGTTGTGCATAGGACTCGGCGCTTGAGCGCAGCTGATCCCGTTGAGCGGTGTAGAAGTAGTTTTGTACCGCGAGTGAGACCACGATGATCAGTACGAGAATAGCGCTAAGGGCAACGGCGAGATAACTTAGCGCGAGTTTTGTACGTAAACCTACGGTGGGAAGAGAAAAACGCTGCGACATCGCTACCCCTCGGGCACAAACTTGTAGCCCACGCCCCAGACTGTTTTGATCATATGGGCTGCCTCACTGCCGGCAGCTACCTCTATTTTCTTGCGCAATGTACCCACATGTACATCAACCGTCCGTCCATCACCAAGGTACGTATAGCCCCAGATCTGGTCCAGCAATGACTCACGAGTGAATACGCGGTCTGGAGAGGAGGCAAGCGTTACAAGCAAATCGAACTCCTTGGCGGTCAATGGTACATCCTGCCCCATGACTTCGACGCGCCGTGCAGGAACATTGATATGCAGCCCGCCGAAATGTAGTTCTTCGCCAGCATCTATCGTCTTGCCTTTATCGTGTGTACCTGCACCATTCTCGTTTCCACCGCTTGCCGTGGGAACATAGTGGGTGGTTCTGCGCAGGATGGCTTTAACGCGGCTCACAACCTCACGCGGGCTAAATGGTTTTACAAGGTAATCGTCCGCTCCCAGTTCCAGGCCCGCGATGCGATCCTCTTCGCCCTGGCGCGCTGTGAGCATAAGAATGGGAGTATTAGCCCATGCGCGTATGCGGCGGCACACCTCCATGCCATCGAGCGCGGGCAACATCAGGTCGAGAATAACCAGGTCGGGGTGTTCACGTGCATGTAATTCCAGTCCGGCCACCCCATCACTCGCTACCAGCACCGTATAATTTGCCTGCTCCAGGTACAGCCGCAACACCTGGGCAATATTTGCTTCATCTTCGATAATCAATATTTTCATATATTTATTCATTTTGTGGTAATCAAGTTGGGCCATCGCCGATGATGTCCAACAGAAGTCTCTTGCAGCAGGAGAGCCTGTGACTAACTCTCCTTACTGCACATTCTACAGCATACTGCTAAAATATCAAGAAGGCACTCGGAAAATGTAAAGTTTTTGTAAGACCTATCAAACGCAAGAGGCTTACAAAGATTTTACACTTTCCTGCAAGTTTTCTGAAAAAGGTGAGTTACAGTATACGCAGATGAAGCTAATTCGTGTACGAATTAGCGGATATACAAGCGGATAGATATATGAAGAGAGCTGTGGAGGTTAATTACGATGCGCGATCCATACGAAGATAATGAAGCGCCGGTGCCATACCAGGATTCTTCAGGGCAAAGACAGGTACCCAATGCGAATCCACCCGGTCAAGGGCAGAACTGGGTTCCTGACCAGGCAGCGGGATGGCAGTCTCCATCCTGGTATGAGTCTGCTTCAAGGCAATCTCAGGCACCCGATCAATCAGCTGCGGGCTCATGGCAGACTCCAAATGCATATCAACCTGAGCCAGGGCAAATGCCGCCTTCCCCTATGGTGCCACCCAATGCTACAAGACGTTCACCTGGTGGGGCGCGTGCAGGAGCCATTGTGCTCCTGGTGGTGCTGCTGGCGGTCATCTTCGGAGTCGGCCTGTTTGCGGGCTGGCAATTTGGAAGAACGAGTGCTGCTTCCGGCACTGGCGGCGTAGGAACATTAGAACCCAGTACCGCGCCGACAGCTACAGTCCCCGCGCTTAGCAGCAACAATATAGAGGCAGTGCGCGAGGCGGTGATTGCGAAAGTGAAGCCAGCCGTGGTGCAGGTGAATGTCACCACCGGAAATGGCGGTGGGATCGGTTCTGGCGTCATAATCGACCGCCGGGGATATATCGTGACCAATAATCACGTGGTCTCAGGGGCGCAGAGCATCCAGGTTGTTCTCTACGATGGCACGAAGCTAACGGCCCAATTAACGGGCACCGATCCTGCCGACGACCTGGCGGTGATAAAAATTAACCCGCGGCCAAATATGGTGGTAGCAACAATTGGAGACTCGTCAAAGTTACAGGTGGGACAAGATGTACTCGCGGTAGGTAACCCCCTGGGAATCACTCAATCCGTGACGAATGGTATTGTTAGCGCGCTTAATCGTACTGTCAGCGAGGGACAGGGTGGTTCGACTATTCCAGGTGCGATTCAAACCGATGCTCCGATCAATCCAGGAAACAGCGGCGGCGCATTAGTAGACATGCAAGGGAACCTGATCGGCATTCCAACCCTGACTGCGATTGATCCCGAGTTCAACACTCCTGCCAATGGCGTCGGCTTTGCCATTCCATCCAACCGTGTCAGCTTTATCGTGCCGCAGATCATCGCCAACGGCCATGTGACTCATACTGGTCGAGCGGCTCTCGGTGTACAGGTGGTAAGCGTCGATCAAAGGCTGGCTGCCCAGGATAACCTGGCCGTCGATCATGGCGTGTTGATTGCGAATGTCCTTCCCAATGGTGCTGCTGCTGCGGCAGGTTTGAAGGCTGGCGATGTGATCGTGCAGATCGGTAATACCCAGGTGACGGATACTAATACCCTGGGGAGCATACTTGCAGCCCACAATCCAGGCGATACCATTGCCGTCCATATCTACCGTGGTAACCAGCAGTTGACAATCAACGTCAAATTGGGTGAGTTGCAGCCGGGCAGCTAAGGGTCGCAAGGGTATACGTAATGATGGGATGCAGGCAAGTAGTGTGATATTGTAAGGGTATATATACAATGACGAGATGGAGGCACACAATGTCGTGCGCCTCCATCTCGTCATATTACATCCGCCACCTGGCTTTCGGGTCGAAGAGCATCAAAAACCTGGGCAATTTCGTTTTACTTGAATGAATAGGGTGATTGACCTATTGATAATTATCAATCTTGACGACGTGAGAACAGCATGAGGTATAGTATTACGGTATGACGACGACCGGATATTGAATAAGTGAATGCGCTTGAAAAGCGCTCTGCTGAGGTAATATTCATGATCAGATGTGGATCGACGTTGACGATGGCAAGAGTACGGCTGTCCTGGCTATCATTAATGCTGATTGCCACACTGCTACTCCTCTCGAGTTGTGGGGATGCGGGACAGACCTCGCAACCACAAAGTCAAAGTACAAAGTTCTATAAGCCCACTCCCTCTCCAACCATTTCCACTAAAGGTGACGCAACGCTATCAGACCCAAATGCGAGTGAAGAGTTTGCTTTGCAGCACAAGCTACAAGGTCCGAATGGCTGGATGTGGAGGGTATCGCTGCCCACCAACCGATTGGTACTCTACTATGGCAATCCCTTATCCGCGGTCATGGGTCCGATTGGTGCCTATTCAGACGACGAACTTATTGCCCGGCTACAGCAGCAGGCGCAGGCATATACCAACCTCGATCCTGCCCACCCTGTCGTTCCTGGTTTTGACTACGTGACGCCTGTGGCGCAACCTGTCCCGATGCCTGATGGCTCCTGGGTCTATCGCATGCCCTCTAATTCTATTGATCATTATGTCAACCTCGCTAACGCTAACCAGGTCCTCTTCTTCTTTGATATGCAAATCGGGCATAGTCCCATTCAGAAAGAAGTTAATATCCTCTGGCCCTATCTCCAGAGGCCAGGAGTGGACCTGTCGCTCGACCCCGAATTCGATATGGCCCCCGGCGACATCCCTGGCGTCGAATTCGGCCGTATGAAGGCTGCCGAGATCAACTGGGTGATTGACCAACTCTCCAACCTTGTACTCACCCGGCACCTGCCAACAAAGATACTGATTATTCACCAGTTCCTCGAGTCCATGCTGCCCGACTGGCAGAATATTCGGCTCAAGCCTGGAGTGGAAATTGTAACAAGCGTCGATGGCTTTGGCCCTCCTGGATCGAAGATCGATGATTATCGGGTCTTTGATAAGGACCAGTTGATCCAGTATCCTGGTTTCAAGCTGTTCTATAAGCTGGATAAGCCGTTGATGTTGCCAGAGGATGTGCTGGCGCTGGATCCAGCGCCGTTGATGGTGATGTACCAGTAGATGCTCATCACTTGTAGTAGTCCTGGACCTAATAGGCTGCGTTTGAGAGAGTGAAGAGCGGATTACACCCTAAATAAACAGGGATGGGCAGGAAAAAATCCTGCCCATCCCCATTTATTCCCTGACCTATGCTATGCTGTCTCGACATGTTCCGGCAATCGTGCCACTGCCTGACGCTGCGTGGATGCGCGAATGGCCGGAGCCTGTGCCCGGCGTGTCGAGTTCACGGTCGCTCGAGTCACCAGCCTGATAAAGCCAAAGAGCAGCAACCAGTTGATTACGCCCGTTACAATCAAAAACACCACGTTGGATAGACCCATGCTATTAACTACCAGGTAGAGTATGCCCGTGAGCAGGATATTGCCCAGCGTTGCCGGGATGAGGATCAGCCAGGCAAACTGCATCAACTGGTCAGCGCGCAGACGCGGCAGAGTGCCGCGAACCCAGATGAAGACGCTGCAAAGTAGGTAGACCTTGAGCATGAAGTAGATGAATCCCAACACATTGCCGAGCAACACCCATCCAATAGCCATACCTGGGGCCGTCAGGGAGCCAACGCCGGGACCAGACCAGCCGCCCAGGAACAGGGAAGTCGTAATTGCTGAGACAATAGTCATGTTACCATATTCGCCCAGGAAGAAGAGTCCCCAGCGAATACCGCTATATTCCGTGAGGAAGCCTGCCACCAGTTCCGACTCCGCCTCCGGGAGATCAAACGGAGAACGGTTCGTCTCTGCCAGGCCACAGATGTAGTAGATGAGCAGCATCAAGGGCTGCACCAGAATGAACCAGGCCCAGGGTGTATCTCCCTTGAAGAGGAAATCAAAGAATGGGATGCCCTTCCCCGGCCAGGCAGATGCATTCTGGAAATTCATGATCTCCCGAATGGAGATGGTGCCGATATTCGTGCTGCCTGGATAACCGGCGGAACCCGCCAGTACACTCGTCAACATGATTACTCCCACCAGCGCCAGGACGAGCGGCAGTTCGTAGGAGATCATTTGCGCCGCAGCACGCAGCCCACCGATCAATGAGTACTTGTTGTTGGAACCCCAACCTGCCATCACGACACCAATCACGTCGAGCGAACTCATGGCTATAAGATATACTACGCCGGTAGCCAGCGCTGTTCCAGGCAGGCCGATGAACGGCGAGAAAGGCAGTACCGCGAATGAGGCGATCATAGGCGCGATGAAAACGGACGGGGCCAGCAAGAAAACATACTTATCGGTCTTTGCCGCGTTTACATCTTCTTTCAGCAGCATCTTGCCGACATCAGCAACCAGCTGCATGCTGCCATGCGGACCCGTATGCAGCAGTCCGATGCGGTCCTGCATCCACGCCATGATCTTGCGTTCCAGGTAGTTGATAACCATCGCGCTGAGAATAGGAACCATGAAAGCGAAGAGCAGGGTAAGAATAATTTCTATGATGGTTGTAAACATGTGCTGCCTCCTTAGCCTTAACACAGGTATACCACGAATTTGGGTACCTTTGCAAATGAGGTTGATACATGTAATTTTTAGTTATCGCCGGTCGTCGATGTTGGCTATCCATTTTTGAGAGCATTCACAACAAACTCAAAGAGTTCCCGAGGCTCGTTCGTATCTCCAAAAGCACCTCTCCGTCGTGCTTCAGCTATGTATTCCGGTTTTTTGCCGCTGGCATAAATGATGAAGGGTGTGGTGATATGCATGGCTTTCACTTTGTCTAATAATGTATATCCTGCATGTTGATCAGGCGGACGAGCCATATCTGAGATGATGAGAGCATAGCTTTTCCGTCCCAGGCGCTCCAATGCATCTTCGGTAGACCTGCTGAGGGTAAATTGGATGCCAAGCGCTTCGAGTGCTTGTCTTTCGTATGTGGTATCCAGCGGCCTATCATCAACCCAGAGTACGGATGCACCTTCTAACGATCGAGAAGTGCTCGGCGTTATTAATTGATCTACGACCCTTGCAACTTCCTTCGTTTTCTCTGCGACCTGTACCTGATGGTTGTCCTGCGCTGCATCTCCCCAATGTGTCGTAGCAGCCGCTAATGATGCCGCAGCCACCATGCGGTTTTCTCTTCTAGCAGTTGTCTCGATGGGGCCTGCCTTGAAATTGACTTCAATGATGTCTTCAAGAAACTTTTTGAGCGGCTTACGCAGATAAAATAGGATGAGCAGGATAACGAGCGGCCAGATAATCACCTGGAGGAATGAGATGATTAACCCAATGAGTGACGCCCAGTGGTTGAAGTCCATGCTTTTTACCTTTTTTCGAGCCTACGACGGTTCAAACGAGGATTGTATCTTCCTGACGCTGCTGCTCGCTACTCGTGTTTAGAGGTATCCTATCATAGATGGGGTTTGTTGAATAGTCCTGATTTTAGAGGATTTTTCATCTTCTCTCTATGTAAAAAACAGGTTTATTACAAGGGTTTGCACCTTAACGCCTGGCGAGCCGCACAACAAGGGCTCGCTCATCAGGGCCGAACCATGGTGGTTCTCCGGCGGCTGCATTCTCCTTGATGCGTTCAGCAAGGCTGGTGGCGGGAATAGTGACATGGCAGCGTGGATCACTTAATATCCATTTCAGCAATGCCTGTGCCCAGGTCACTACGCCAAAACGTCTCAGCGGTTCCAGGTCACGTTCGGAGGGTTTGTGGCGCATCAATTCACCCTCAGCGAAAGGTCGCATGACCACCACTCCCAGATCGAGATCGTGTGCCAGCGGCAGAATTTCGCGCTCCACCTCTCGCTGTAAGGGGTTGTAGGGTATCTGAACAGCCGTAATGCGGCCAGTTTGCATCACCTTGCGCAGGTCAGGAAAGTAGGCACTGGCGTAGTGAGTGGCCCCGATGGCTCTTACCTGACCCGCGCCGCGCAGCCGCTCCAGCAGTGCCAGGTTTTCGTGCCAGTTGATGAGATTATGAATCTGGTAGAGATCGATATAATTGTCAAAGACCTTGAGGGCATATTGTACCTGCTCTTGCGCCTCATCCAGCTCGTGCGCCCAAACCTTCGTTGCTACTATGGCTTGATTGCGTCGCCCCTGCAATGCCTTGCCGAGTACGCGTTCTGCTTCACCGTACATTGGCGAGGAGTCGAAGAAGTTTGAGCCAACAGCCAGTGCCATATCCACAATGGCACGCGCATTTCTTTCGGCTGCCCCTCCACGTACATCAAAAGTGCGCCAGGTGCCCATACCAACGACAGGCACCTG
>Ga0137361_10003069_pt1 | contig 10786 bp, 9 predicted proteins | sample Mad1_80_16metaG_FD_104923 | JGI IMG/M metagenome (GOLD analysis project Ga0137361, IMG submission 104923) | Vadose zone soil microbial communities from Angelo Coast Range Reserve, California, USA - Mad1_80_16 metaG | ecosystem: Environmental > Terrestrial > Soil > Vadose zone | place: USA... | reverse complement strand
TTGCGCCGTTCCGGCGGCAAGGACGGAACGGTGCCGAAGGAGACCGACACCGCCAAGGTGCTGGAGCGCGGCCAGCTCCGCATGGATCCGGAACGCCACACCTGCACCTGGAAGAATGAGCCGGTCACGTTAACCGTAACGGAGTTCCTGATCCTGCAGGCGCTGGCGACCCGGCCCGGTGTGGTAAAGAGTCGTAACGCCTTGATGGATGCCGCTTACGACGACCAAGTTTACGTCGATGACCGCACGATCGATAGCCATATCAAGCGGCTGCGGAAAAAGTTCAAGCAGGCTGAAGACTCTTTCGATATGATCGAAACGCTCTATGGGGTAGGCTACCGGTTCAAGGAGTAGCTGCTTTTCAAATCCTCCGCACGATCGCCCGTCATCAGCCGTGGGCGCCCGGGCATGCGGTTGCGACCGAGTGCCGCCTGAGACTGGGGTGGAGCTTATGAGAAGCCCGTGCTTGATAAGACCGTAAACGTCGACGACACACATGACGGGTCGGCCGATCCGACCGTAAAGTATTTGCAGCGGCGCCGCGGGTTCGCTGCGGCGGTGGTGCGACGTCTTCGTCATATCGGTATTGCTTTCGCGCGTTCCCCCATCCGAATCGCCGATTTTTTTGCGCGCTCCTGGCGGGTGTTGCGGACTGAGGGCCTCGTTGGCGCGCTGCGTCACACCTGGCAGTTCTTCATCAATCAGATTTTTGCGAGTCTCACGCGTCGCATCGTTTTTCTCAACATTGCCGGGCTGCTCGCTTTCATGCTCGGCATCCTGTATCTCACCCAATTCCGGGCCGGCTTGATCGATGCGCACGTGCAAAGGCTGCTCTCCCAGGGCGAAACCATAGCCATTGCGATTGCCAGCCAAGGCACGGAGGCCGACCCGATCAACATCGACCCCGAGCGACTTTTGGAATTGCAGGCGGGCGAAACGTACAGTCCCTCCGACAACACGCTTTTCGGCTTCGAGTTTCCCGTGAGCCCGGAGCGGGTGGCGCCGCTGCTGCGGCGCCTGATCACGCCGACCAATACCCGTGCGCGAATCTACGACCGCGACGGTACGTTGATCATCGACAGCCGCAACCTCTATGGGCGCGGCGACGTGCTGCGTTTTGACTTGCCGCCGCCAACTGCCGAACGGCCTGGAATCGTCGAGCGCACATTTATCACAATCCGCAAATGGCTCAGTCGCGGAGACCTGCCGCCTTATCGCGAGATCGGTCCCGAGAATGGCAGGAGCTATCCGGAAGTCGTCCAGGCATTGGACGGCGAAAAAGCGAGCGTGGTTCGCATCAACGACCGCGGCGAGGTGATTGTCCTCGTCGCAGTCCCGATTCAGCGTCTGCGCACGATCCGCGGGGCATTGCTGCTGTCCACCCAGGGCGGTGATCTCGATCAAATCGTCGAGGCGCAGCGGCTTGCCATTCTCAAGGTGTTCCTGGTTGCGGCAGCGATCATGTCGGTGCTCTCGATGCTGCTCGCCGGCACCATCGCGGGTCCGGTGCGACGGCTTGCAGACAGCGCCGAGCGGGTGCGCCGCCGCGTGAGAGGCCGTGTGGAAATTCCCGACTTCACCCAGAGGCGGGACGAAATCGGGGATTTGTCGGGCAATCTGCGCGAAATGACGAGCGCGCTCTACAGTCGAATCGAGGCGATCGAAAGCTTTGCCGCCGACGTCGCCCACGAGCTGAAAAATCCCCTGACTTCGCTGCGTTCTGCGGTCGAGACTTTGCCGCTGGCGAAAACGGAATCGAGCAGATCTCGATTGCTGGGGGTCCTCAAGCACGACGTGCAGCGGCTCGACCGGCTCATTTCCGATATTTCGGACGCAAGCCGCCTGGATGCCGAGCTGCAACGGCAGGAAGCGGCGCCCGTCGACCTGAATAAGCTCTTGGTTGCGGTCGTCGCGGTGGCGAACGAGATCCAGCGCGAAGACGGCGTGATGGTGACCCTCGCTTTCGAGGGCTCTCCGCGCATTTTCAAGGTGCAAGGTCATGATTCCCGGCTCAGCCAGGTTATCAACAATCTGATTGACAACGGGCGCTCGTTCTCCCCGCCGGGCGGCACGGTGCGGGTCACCTGTCGGCGTTCGGGCCGCGAAATATTGATCACAGTCGATGACGACGGCCCCGGCATCCGGCCGGACGCGATCGAGAAAATCTTCGAGCGGTTCTATACGGACCGGCCGCAGCAAAATTTCGGTCAGAACTCGGGTCTTGGCTTGTCGATCTCCAAGCAGATCGTGGAGGCGCATGACGGCCGGTTGCTGGCGCAGAACCGCGTGGCCCCGCGGGACCCCTGCGACGACGCCAAGGGTGACGATTTGGTGCTCGAGGAGCGGATTCTTGGCGCGCGCTTTGTCGTTCGGCTGCCGGCGATGTAGGCGTTGGTGAACACCCCGCCCACCATTCATGCCTCGGCGGTTCTGGCGGGGGCGCGGGCCGTCCTCATTCGCGGGCCCGCGGGCTCGGGCAAATCGCGACTGGCGCTCAACCTCATCCAGGCCGCATCGAAGAACGGCCAGCTGATCTTTGCGCGCCTCGTGGCGGATGACCGCGTTCATGTCGAGGCCGCTCATGACCGGCTGATTGCGCGGCCGCCCGCCGCCCTTGCGGGACTGCTGGAGGTGCGTGGCCTTGGAATTCAGCATTTACCGTACGAGCCCATGGCCGTCGTTTCATGGGTGGTGGACCTCGATGTTGCGGAACCGATGCGGATGCCCGACGACAAGGCTGCACACGCGGTTGTTGCAGGAGTCAAGATTCGACGGCTTGCAGTCGCACCGGGTTGCGATCCCGTTCCATTGGTGCTTGTTGCCGTTAAGTCCTCAGCAGTTTGGTGACGCTCCGGTATCGGCAGATGTGGCTTTCTAACAGCTTCCCGAAAAGCCCTTGCGCTCGGCCTTGGGATGGTCATGATTGAAGATGACTTCGAGCGGCGCACCACAGCGCACGCCGGGTGATTCTATGATAGGTCTTGTCCTCGTTACCCATGGGCAGCTTGCCACCGAGTTTCGTTCCGCCCTGGAACATGTTGTTGGTCCTCAAAGTCAGATTGAACCGATCACAATCGGACCTGATGACAATGTCGAGCAGCGCCGCCGCGACATCATCGAGGCGGTAAAGAAAGTTGATACCGGCGATGGCGTGGTGATCTTGACCGACATGTTCGGCGGCACACCTTCAAACCTTGCGATTTCCGTGATGAGCCGACCTAAGGTGGAGGTGCTGGCTGGGATCAACCTGCCAATGCTGATTAAATTGGTGAAGGTCCGTGACGAATGCCCGCTGGCTGAGGCGGTCGCGGCGGCACAAGAGTCCGGACGCAAATACATCACCATCGCGAGCCGCGTGCTGGCGGGCAAATGAGAGACATGCGGCTTGCCGGCGAAAGCCGACGCGACACCGACCGCACAGGGGTTCCACCGAGGGTGCTCGTTCGGGTGCTGAAAATTGTCAATCAGAAGGGCTTGCACGCCCGGGCGTCGGCTCAGTTCGTGCAGACTGTGGAAAAGTTCGAGGTCGATGTGCGCGTCAGCCGGGGCAACGAAACTGTCGGCGGCACGTCGATCATGGGCCTCATGATGCTCGCGGCCGGTCCCGGCACAGAAATCACGGTAGCGGCTTCCGGCAGAGAGAGGGCCGAGGTGCTCCTTGCGCTCGAACTTCTGGTTACCGGGCGATTTGGCGAGGACGATTGACGGCCCGCAAGCAAATATCTCGATCGCGCGGCAACCCGGTACCGGCATCTGAGCTAAGGTAAACAGTCCCCACTGATTTCCCCGCAGCGGGGGAGCGCTAGTCGCTGGTTTCGATATAAAGAAATCCTTATATGTCGTTGCGACGTGTCGATCGCCTTGCTATAGGCACCGACGGAACGTTTCAGCCACGCGATCCCAAAGGATGCCCATGACCACCTCGCCGACAGCCGCGAAAACCATGCCGACTTCACACGACTACGTCGTCAAGGACATCGGTCTTGCAGAATGGGGCCGCAAGGAGATTGCGATTGCGGAGACCGAAATGCCGGGCTTGATGGCGACACGAGACGAATTCGGCCCGCAGCAGCCGCTGCGCGGCGCCCGCGTTGCCGGATCCTTGCACATGACGATCCAGACGGCGGTGCTGATCGAGACTCTCGCCGCACTCGGCGCCGACGTGCGCTGGGCCTCCTGCAATATCTATTCGACCCAGGACCATGCGGCTGCAGCCATCGCGGCGCGCGGCATCCCGGTATTCGCCGTCAAGGGCGAGAGTCTTGCGGACTACTGGGACTATACCCACCGCATCTTCGAGTGGTCGGACGGCGGTACTGCGAACATGATTCTCGACGACGGCGGGGACGCTACGCTGCTGATTCACCTCGGCCTGCGGGCCGAGCAGGGCGACATCGGGGCGATCAGCAAGCCCGCCAACGAGGAAGAGGAAATTCTCTTCGCAGCCATCAAGAAGCGACTCAGCGAGCAGCCGGGCTGGTATCGCTGGAACGCCGACGCGATCCGTGGCGTCTCTGAGGAAACGACGACCGGCGTGCACCGGCTTTACGAGATGCAGAAGAGGGGCACGCTGCTCTGGCCCGCGATCAACGTCAATGACAGCGTGACCAAATCGAAATTCGACAACCTCTATGGCTGTCGCGAATCGCTCGTCGACGGCATCCGCCGCGGCACCGACGTGATGATGGCCGGCAAAGTCGCCATGGTGGCGGGGTTCGGAGACGTCGGCAAAGGTTCGTCCGCCTCGCTGCGCCAGGCCGGCTGCCGCGTGATGGTGGCCGAGATCGACCCGATCTGTGCGTTGCAGGCCGCCATGGAGGGCTATGAGGTCACCACCATGGAAGACGCCGCCGCGCGCGCGGACATCTTCGTAACCGCGACGGGTAACCTCGACGTCATCACCGTCGACCACATGCGCAAGATGAAAGACCGCGCCATCGTGTGCAACATCGGTCACTTCGACAGCGAGATTCAGGTTGCCGCGCTGAAGAATTTCCGCTGGCACAACGTCAAGCCGCAAGTCGACGAAATTGAATTTCCTGACGGCAAGCGCATCATCCTGCTGTCGGAAGGTCGGCTCGTGAATCTCGGCAATGCCATGGGACATCCGAGCTTCGTCATGTCGGCCTCGTTCACCAACCAGACGCTTGCCCAGATCGAGCTGTGGACCAATCCGGCTAAATACGAGAAGAAGGTCTATACGCTGCCCAAGCAACTCGACGAAAAGGTCGCGCGGCTGCATCTGGACAAGATCGGCGCCAAACTCACCCGGCTGAGTGAGAAGCAGTCAACCTATATCGGCGTGCCGGTGGAGGGACCCTACAAGCCCGATCTCTACCGCTATTGATCGGCCCGCCTCGCCGCCATCATGCCGCTCCCTAACCCCCGCGCGGGGGGTGAGCAATTTATCCGGAGTCATGGCCGGGCTTGTCCCGGCTTGTCCCGGCCATCCACGTCCTTTTGCTGAACGCCCGGTGGGCGATATCCGGCGGCGAGGCGTTTACGGCGGCGGTACGGCCACGATGGCGTAGCGAGTCACCGGCCCGGGAATTCCCAGAAAGGTGCGAGAGATGTCCATCTCGACACGCCGGCCCCGAGACGCCGCCAGGGCGCGCCTGTTCAAGGCGTCCATGCAGTGATTTTCGGCCACCGGGCAATAGAGGAGGATGCCCTGCCGGGCGATCCGCGCCTCATCGGTCCACGGCGTCAATGCAGGGGTCACGATTTCGAAAGTGGATGGTCGATCCGGAAAGTAGAAGGCCGTGCCGTTGAGCACATTGTCGTAACTGCCGATGAGCCGCAGCGGCTGGTCGGTGGTTTCCCGCCAGACCTTGCCGGCCGCTGCGGCGACCGCGCTATATTGAGTGCCGTAGTTCGGGATACCGTTGAAATGCGTCACCAGCGCGACAATCGGCGCGACCAGGACGGCAAGCGCGGGAAAGAGTATCGCGATAGCGAGAATGCGGATCGCTGCGACGCGGGGAATCACGATCCGCGGTGACGACAACAACACGACCGGCAGAAGTGTCATGCCGCCGATCGCCCAGAGCGACACCACTTTCTCCGCCGTGGCGACCGCCATGAGCGCCGGCAGCACCAGCGGCAGAATGAAGACGACGACGAGGAGCCGCCGCCGAGGATCACCGGGCCACAGTATGTCGGCGACATCGGCGGGCGCCGGTTTGGCCGCGATGCCGGTCAGCAGGATCGGGACGACCGCATAGCCGAGTGCGCCGGCCGCATATCCGATGCCCGAGACGAACGCCTCAAGGACAGTTCCCGGGTGGGATTCGAGCGCGTATCCGAACGTCCCGAAGTCATGCAAGTACAGCCACACGAGGTGCGGCGACAGGGCGGCGATGCCCGCCACGACGGTGACCAAAGGCGCAGCGGAACCGAAATAGAGCTTGCGCCGGGGATCGCTTACCGCTCCGATCGCCAGCGCCGCAAGCAGCACCACGGACCAGTATTTCGTCAGCATGGCGCCGGCGGCCGCGAGGCCGGCAAGCGCCGCGGCCCCCACCCTACCCTCCCCCGCAAGCGGGGGAGGATCTTTCGATTCACCCTCCCCCGCTTGCGGCGGGGGGTAGGGTGGGGGTGTCTCAAACGAAAGCAGGCAAAACCACGTGGTCAGCGCCCACCACGGCATCATGGCGGAGTTGGCGTTGAATTTGAGAGCGTGAAAGTTGAAAAACGGAACAAGGGTCAGAAGGGCGAGCCCGACCGCGCTTTTCACGCCGTCGAGATAACGCGTCGAGACCACGAAGGCGACCCAGAGGGACACGGTTGCGATCCCGACGGCGAAGAGATCGTAGGCCCACGTCGTGAGTGGGAAAATCGAAAACCAGGCGCCGACCAGCCACGCCGGCAATGGCGGATGCTTGGGGGTTCCGAACGTGATTTCGCGCGACCAGGCGACCATCTCGCCCATGTCGAAATGGAAATCCTGGCTTGCCTTGGCCACGACCGCGTACACGGTCCAGACCACCCAGTAGGCGCCGAGCACGGCGACGACGGTGCGACCGCGCCGTTGGGGATCGGACAACGCGTCGAGCAGTCGCCCGAGCGCCGCATCGATGGCCTTAAGCGAGGCGGAGACCTTCATCGCCGGGAAGACCTGTGATGTCGGACGGGGGGCGCCATATTCGCGGGTGAAGCAGTCGAGCGCGCCGTCCTGGCAGCCGGAGAAAGCGCCGCAACCGCCCCTTGAACGGGCCGTGGCCCGGTCGTCCGAAATATCATTGGCACAGCCCCGAGGATCGTATATGGCCCGCCGCGACGACCGACGGTCTATAACATGGCCCGTCCACGTAGCCCAGACCAGGGCCACAGCATGACGGAATTCGACCTCGAACCAACTCGATAGTCGGCGCACTGTGCCCCCTCATCGAGATCGCCGGGCCCCGACATTGATGCATGGACTACCATGGGTTTTATCCCAGTTACGGGTTCTGTCATATCGTTGCGTGGTTCCGCTTACGCGGGCGTGGCGTTTCAGCCCGGGGGTGGTGACTACGACGCAGATGGCTTGCGAAACGGGCCGGAACAGACTATGGCATAATATGCCATGCTATCCACACCACCTGACTTAACGTCTGCGGGCCTTGCCTATGCCAACGCGAAACGTCGTACTGACGGACCATCAAGAGAAGCTCATTGACAGCCTCGTCGGGTCTGGTCGTTACCAGAACGCGAGCGAGGTCCTGCGCGAGGGGCTGCGCCTCGTTGAACGGCGCGAGGCAGAGGATGCCGCCAAACTGAGAGTCCTGCGTAAGGCGGCCGGCGCAGGTTTCGGCGCATTGGATCGAGGTGAGTTCAAGGAGTTCGACAGCATCGACAGCCTACAAGCCTATCTGAATGCAGTCGCGGACAAGATCATTTCAGGCGCCGGCGAATGACGTCTCATGATCGCGCGGCAATGGCGTGTTCGCCTCGGCGCTGTCGCTGAAGTCGATTTCGCAAACATCCTCAAGTGGACTGCTGAGAATTTTGGCGCGCGACAGGCCGCAATCTATCGCCATACTCTGGTGCGAACCATCGGCGAACTCGCGAACGGCCCCGAAGTGCCCGGATCAAGAGCGCGCGACGACATCATGTCGGGCCTCCGCACACTCCATGTTGCCCGGCACGGTCGGCGCGGACGCCACTTCCTCCTATATCGCACCGTCGAGGGCAGGATCATTGAAATCGGCCGAATCCTGCACGATCAGATGGATCTACAACGTCACTTGCCGAAAACCGACGATGACGGCTCGGCGTAGCGCTCGGGAATAGCACAGAGAAAGGCAGGCGACGCAGGCGGGAGGGGACACGATGGCAAACTTCTTTGCGCCGCGCGGTGAACCTTCGAGCCGGCACAGCATCACGACCGCCGCCGGATACGCGCACCCTTGCCTGAACGGTCGGTCTGCAGCGCGTCACTGTTGAGTTGTCACACGGGGCGCCCGCATATCGAGGCCGTTTTGGTGCAGAACAACCGCAACGACGTTTCCGCCCGCATCGCGTTCGAAGTCGAGTTGCGCGTCGACAATCTTGTAAAAGAACTTGTCCGTGGCGCTCGCGAAGATTGGGAAGGCGGGCTGCCCTGTGAGCTGTGCTTCGAGATGATCGCTCTTGAGCGCGACATCGAGCATGCCGAAATTGAACCGGTATTTGCCGACGTAATCGCCGACCGTGGCGGCGTCGAGCGCGATTTCCTTGAGTTCGGGCGGAAGCTCCGACGCGCTCAGTTTCGGGGCCGCACGGTCGCCGTTCTGGTGCAGGACAAGTCCATTTACCACACCCATGGGATCACGCGTGAAGCTTATGCTGATTCCCGCAACCTTGGCGAAAAACTCATTCGGCGCAGACGGGAAAATGGGGATCGCGCTTTGTCCGGTTGCCCGGGCGAAAAGCCCGTCGTTCATGCGGAACACCGACAGCAGGAATTTGTCGGCAAGCTTGTAGGTTCCCACATAGTCGTCGAGCGACGCACCGGGCAGGACTATCGCCTTGTACGTGGGCGCCAGCGGCGCGTCCGCATCGAGCGTAGCGAAACCCAGATCGTCGGCGTCCGCAGCCGTGTTGGCCAGGATGACGACGCCCCGCCGCCCATCGGCTGTAAAACCGAGAAAGCTTCTGTAGCCGGCAGTCATACCGTTGTGCCAGACGATTCCCTTGTCGGTCGTGATCCAGGCCAGCCCGATGCGCATGGTTTTGGTCATGTCGCTGCGCGGCCGTTGCGCGAGTTTCATCGCAGCGACCAACGGCGACTGATCGATGCCCATATTGGCCTTCAGATAGCGCAGCATGTCGTTGGTCGTGGAACGGATGGCGCCGGCGCCCGCTAGCGCATCGACCTCCCAGTTCTTCGCCGCCTTGCCTGTGTCGTCGTGACCGGGAGCGAGATGGGCGCGCATGACGTCCGTGAACACCGTTCCGCTCATCGTCATGCTGGTGCCGCTCATTGTCATGCCGAGCCGCTTGAGAATCTCATCATCGATCACGGCGCCATAGGTTGTATGCTCCAATTGCGCCAGCGCATAGCCCAGGAGTCCGAAGCCCAGATTGGAGTATTCGTAGACAGCGCCCGGATCGCGCGGCAGTCGGTACCCGGCGAGAAAAGCCTTCAGCTTCGCCGCATCGTAGTCGGCATAGGGATTGGCCGGGTCCCTTGGCAAAAAGTTGGACGGCATTCGCGGCAAACCGGAGTACTGCGTGGCGAGCAAGCCGAGTGTAATGTCCTTGCCGCCGCGTGACGGGATTTTGAAATCTGGCAGAAGTTGCGCCACCGGCGAGTCGAGCGTCACGCGCCCAGAGAGCACGGCGCGGGCCAAGAGCGTAGCCGTGAAGGTCTTCGTTACCGAACCGATTTCATAAACCGTATCGCCATCGGGCACCTTGCCGTCATCGAGCTTGCCGAAGGCCACAACCTCGCTCTTGTCGCCGTCCACCGCGCCGAACACCAGCGTCTGATAGGTGCCCGCCGCAATGCGTTCCTGCGCGGCCTTTTCCACGCGCTCGGGCAACAGTCCTGCGTTCGCCGGCATGCCCGTCATGAGGCACACTCCAAGAGACCACGCAGCGATGCGGCGATTCAGCAATGAAAGCACGGTCACCTCCCGCTTACTTCGGGTCTTGCGAGGAGATTAATCGAGACCGGGAATCAAATCCCGCCCGGCCCTGAACGCGATGGTCGATCCGGCGAAATCATCTCCCACGGGCTCGGCCCGCCCGCCCAAATGCCTGGCGAGAAACATTTCGAGGACGGCGTTGAACGAGCGACGATTCTCCTCTCGCCGGAATCCGTGGCCCTCGTCCGAATAGTAGACGTAGGTTACCGGAATGTTGCGCGCCTGCATGGCGCGGACGATCTGCTCGGATTCCGACGGCTTGACCCGCACGTCGTTGGCACCCTGAGCGATCAGAAGCGGGCGCACGATCCGCTCGACATGGTTGAGCGGCGAGCGCTCCTCCAAGAGCTTGCGGCCGGCCTCAGTCGTGTAATCGCCCATCCGCACCTTCCACACCGTCTGCCAGGGCTTCCAGTAATCCGGCACCGTGGCGAGAAACGTCAACATGTTGGAAATGCCGAACACGTCGATCGCGCAGGCGAACTTCTCCGGCGTGAAGGTCGCGCCGACCAGCGCGGAGTAGCCGCCGTAGCTCGCCCCGTAGATGGCGACGCGCTTGTCGTCGGCGATGCCGCGCCCGACGGCCCAGTCGACGGCGTCGATCAAGTCGTCGTGCATCTTGCCCGCCCATTCGAGATTGGCGGCGTTCACGAAGGCCTTGCCGAAGCCGGTCG
>Ga0137361_10003067_pt1 | contig 10788 bp, 9 predicted proteins | sample Mad1_80_16metaG_FD_104923 | JGI IMG/M metagenome (GOLD analysis project Ga0137361, IMG submission 104923) | Vadose zone soil microbial communities from Angelo Coast Range Reserve, California, USA - Mad1_80_16 metaG | ecosystem: Environmental > Terrestrial > Soil > Vadose zone | place: USA... | reverse complement strand
GGTGACGTCCGCGAGGGTCCCCCGCATGCGGACCGGCCGGCCCGCCTCGTCGCGATCCACCCGGCCCCTGCCCTCGATCCAGCGCGGGGGGTCCGTGCCTTTCACGCGGTATTCGCTGCGGTATTCGAGGGTCTGCCCGGAAATGGCCCGCTCGATGGCCGACTCCAGCCGCGGCCGGTCCTCCGGATCGATCGCTTGCCAGAACGTCGCCATCGTGCCCGGCATCCCGAGAGGGATCGCGAGGAGCGCCCGGGCGTGGCCGGTCCAGACGACCGTCCCCGCGGGGATGTCCCACTCCCAGGTCCCCATCTGCGCGGCCTCCAGCGCCTGCCGGAGCCTCTCCTCGTTCTCGCGCAGCGCCTGCTCGCTTCTTTCCACCCGGCTCATGGCACCGGAGACCAGGAACACCAGGAGCCCGGCCACCAGCAGGTAGACGATGGTCATCCGGAACCAGCTCTGCAGCTGGGGCAGGTCTGCGAGGATGATGGGCGTCGTCTCGAGGTGCCCGGCCCAACCCAGGATCAGGAACGCCCCCGCGCTGCTCGCGAGGGCCAGCAGACCGCCGCGGTTGCCGAAGACCAGGGTCGCAAGAACGGTCCCCAGGACGAAGCAGAGGACCATGCCGGGGGTGATCCCGCTGAAGCGCACGACCACGCCCCCGACGAACAGCAGGGAGAAAACGAGGACCGACCCGCGAACGCGGACGTCCACCCGCCGGGCCAGGGCGGCGAAGGCACCCGCGAGGGGAAACAACCAGAGGGCGGCGAACTTGATGGGCCGGGGGCCGCTGACGATGAAGGTGGACAGGTAGACGGCCAGGGGCGTGCCGAGGATGGACATGATCCAGCCGGAGCGCTCGATCAGGACGGCGCGCCAGGAGTCGCTCCGGTCCCGGTCGGCCTCCAGCATCTCGGCGGGCACCTTCACAGCGGTCGGACCATCGGAGGGACGACCATCATACCGTGGACGACCGGCCGGGGCGGCGTCCCATTCCTCTCGACAATCTGGGCCAGGGGGCAGATTCCGCTGGACATCTCCCTCGCAGCGGCTACACTGAAGGCTCGCGCAATGGCGCGGGGAGGTGGCAGGGCAAGTTGCAAACCGAGCTTCGGGCCTGGACGATCAAGGATTCCGTCGAGCTTTACAACGTCAACGGCTGGGGACGTGACTTCTTCGCCATCAACGAGGCCGGCAACATCGAGGTGACGCCGGCGGGATCCGGCTCCCCGAAGATCGACCTCAAGGACCTGGTGGACGACCTCCGCAACCGGGGCCTCAACCTCCCCCTCCTGATCCGCTTCTCCGACATCCTCCGCCGCCGCGTCGAGCAGCTCTGCGGCGCGTTCCAGCAGGCGATCGCGGAGAACGACTACAAGGGCGCCTACCGCGGCGTCTACCCGATCAAGGTCAACCAGCAGCGCCACGTGGTGGAGGAGTTGCTGGAGTACGGGCGGCCCTTCAACCTCGGGATCGAGGCGGGCAGCAAGCCGGAGCTGCTGGTCGCCCTCGCCCTGCAGGAGAACCCCGAGGCCCTCATTCTCTGCAACGGGTACAAGGACCGGGCCTTCATCGAGACCGCGCTCCTCGCCCAGAAGCTGGGGCGCCGGGTCATCATCACCATGGACCGCGTGGGCGAGCTGGACACGATCCTGGCCGCCTCCTCCGAGCTGAGCCTCCGGCCGGTGATCGGCCTCCGGGCGCGCCTCAGCACCAAGGGCGCCGGCAAGTGGGTGGAGTCGACGGGCGACCGCTCCAAGTTCGGCCTCACCTCCGCCGAGATGGTGGCGACGGTGGAGAAGCTGCGCGCCCTCGACATGCTGGACTGCCTGCAGCTCCTCCACTTCCACATCGGCTCCCAGGTCACGAACATCCGGGCGGTGAAGGACGCGCTGCGGGAGTCGAGCCGCATCTTCGTCGAGCTCCACGGCCTGGGCGCGAACATGCGCTTCCTGGACTGCGGAGGCGGGCTGGGAGTCGATTACGACGGGAGCCAGACCAACTTCCACTCCTCGGTCAACTACACGCTGCAGGAGTACGCGGCCGACATCGTGAGCCAGGTCGCGGAGGCCTGCAACGCGAAGGGCGTCCCCCACCCCGACCTCGTCACCGAGTCCGGACGGGCCCTGGTGGCCCACCACTCGATCCTCATCTACAACGTCCTCGCGACGAACGAGATCCTGGTGGGGCAGATCCCGGATTCCGTGGCCAAGGACGAGCACCCCGTGATCCGGCAGCTCTGGGAGACCTACACCGGGATCTCGAGAAAGAACTTCCAGGAGGCCTACCACGACGCGATCCAGGTCAAGGAGGAGGCCATCACCGCCTTCAACCTGGGCTTCCTCGACCTCAAGGCGCGGGCCCGGGTGGAGGAGCTGTTCTGGGCCGTCTGCGAGAAGATCCTGAAGATCGTCCGCGACCTGGCCTACGTCCCGGACGAGCTGGAGGGCCTCGAGAAGCAGCTCAGCGACACCTACTATTGCAACTTCTCGCTCTTCCAGTCCCTGCCCGACCACTGGGCGGTGCGCCAGCTCTTCCCCACCCTGCCCATCCATCGCCTGAACAAGGCCCCGTCGCGCCGGGCCGTGCTGGCCGACCTCACCTGCGACAGCGACGGGAAGATCGACGAGTTCATCGACCTGCGCGACGTGAAGCACTTCCTGGAGCTGCATCCCCTGAACGGCGAGGCCTACCTGATCGGGACCTTCCTGGTGGGGGCCTACCAGGAGATCCTGGGCGACCTCCACAACCTCTTCGGCGACACCGACGCCGTCCACGTGAAGCTGGACGGCGACGACTACCGGGTGGAGCACGTGGTGGAAGGGGACTCGGTGGCCGAGGTCCTCACCTACGTCCAGTACAGCAAGGACGACCTGATCTCGCGGGTGCGGCGCGCGGTGGAGGTGGCCCTGCGCGAGAAGCGCCTGACCATGGCCGAGTCGGGCCGCCTCATGAAGCGCTACGAGGAAGGGCTCGAGGGCTACACCTACCTGACCGTCAACGACTGAGGCGCCTACTCGTCCCGAGCCTCCGGGTCCTGGGCGCGGAACCGGGCGCGCAGGTCGTCGGGGATGGGCGTGGAGCGTAGCGTCGAGTAGTCGTAGTGGACGAGCACCTTGCGGGCCTCGGCCACCAGCCGGGCGCTCTCCCGCTCCTCGACCCGGAACTCCAGGACGAACGACGACCGCTTCATGGAAGCGCAACGCACCCCGACCAGCAACCGGTCTCCGTAGGTGGCGGGAGAGCGGTAGTCCACCTCGGTGCGGGCCAGGATCATCGCGATGTCGCGGAGAGCGTGGCGGCCGGTCACGTGCATCCACCAGGCCATGCGGGCCGATTCCATGTAGGTCACGTAGACCGCGTTGTTGATGTGGCCCATTGCGTCGACGTCGCGGAAGTGGACCTCGACCGGCAGCACGAAGCGGTAGCCCTGCATCACCCTCTCGCCCTTGGCGTCAGCACTCCTCTTTCTGCGCCTCCGCCAGCTCGTCCTCCACCGTCGCGGCCCAGTTCGCGAGGATCGCGTCCGGCACCCGGCGCAGCCCCTCTTCCGCCATGGCCAGCGCCTCCCGGAAGAGTCGCATCTCGCGCAGGCACCAGACCAGGGTCAGGTAGACGGGCCCCGCCTGGAGATCGTTGTCGCCCTCGTCGAGCAGGGCCCGGGCCCGCTCCGCTTCGGCGAGCGCCGCCACGTCGTCCCCGATCGCGTGGAGGCACCGGGCCCGCTCGTTGCGGGCCTCGGCCGAGCGCGGCCAGGCGGCCACCGCCCCGTCGAGGATGGCCAGGGCGCGAAGGCCGTCGCGCTCGTCGAGCAGCAGCCGCGCCTTGAGCAGGAGCGCGCCCCGATGGGTCGGCTCCGCGACCAGCACCGCGTCGAGGGCCTGGTGGGCCGCCTCGAGCTCCCCGCGCACGACGAGGATCCGGGCCTGCTCGAAGAGGCTGCCCATCAGATCCCGCGGGGGACCCGGACCAGGGGGTAGAAGCGCCGGAGGTAGTCGCGAAGGGCCGCCCGGGTGGTGTCGAAGCCCAGCTCCTCCCACGGGATGTCCTCGGGCTTGAAGCAGGCCACCGCCTCCGTCTCGTCTCCCACCTCGGGTCGACCGGAGAGGACGTGGGCGGCGTAGACCACGATCACGACGTCCTGGCCGGGGAACGAGTAGGCGTCGAGGATGCCGGTGAGGCCGACGCGAAGCCTCACCTCCTCGAGGGTCTCGCGGATCGCCGCCGCCGAGACCTCCTCGCCCCGCTCCACGAAGCCCCCCGGGAAGACCCACCGGCCCTTCTGCGGCTCGTTGGCCCGCTTGAGCAGGACGATGCCGCCGTCCACCACCGCGATCGCGCCCGCCGCCAACCGCGGGTTCGAGTAGGCCACGAACCCGCAGTCCTCGCACACCGGCCGTCGGAGCTCGCCCTCCTTCACCACCTTCCGCTCGAGAGGGGAGGCGCAGAGCGGGCAGAAGCGGTAGGTCGCGGGGTCCGGGGGGTGCATGGCTCGGGGCGAATTATAGGGCACGGGGCGCCGGGCCACGCAGGGGCCCGGTGCTATACTTCCCCGCAAGCAAGGGGCTTGGGGGTGACTGAGTCGGGTTCCCGCCGTCAGTTCAGCGACATTCTGGCCCGGGACGACGAGTCCGTCGATCTCGCCGAGGCCGCGCTGCTCATCGCGTGCGAGGAGTACCCCGATCTCGACGTCCCCGCATATCTCACCCGCCTCAATCGGATGGCCGGCGAGCTACGGGACCGCCTGGCCGAGGAGCCGCGTCCGGAGCGCGCCGTGATGGCCTTGAACCGCTACCTGTTCCAGGAGAAGGGATTTCGCGGCAACACCGAGGCCTATTACGACCCGCGCAACAGCTACCTGAACGATGTCCTCGACCGGCGCACCGGAATCCCCATCACGCTCTCCACCGTCTACATCGAGGTCGCGCGCCGGGCGGGCCTCCACGTGGAGGGGGTGGGACTCCCCGGGCACTTCATCGTGCGGGTGAACGTCCCCGGGCGGGGTGTCCTCATCGACCCCTTCCACTGCGGCGCCCTCCTCTCCGAGCAGGAGTGCCAGGACCGGCTGGACCGCATCTTCGGGGGCCGGGTGAAGATGGAATCCCGGATGCTCACGCGCTGCGGGCCCCGGGCCATGATCGAGCGCATGCTGCGCAACCTGGAGGCCATCCACGTGAAGGACCAGGACTACTCCCGTGCGCTGCGGGCGGTGGAGCTGCTCCTCCTGATGGATCCCGAGAGCGCCGAGGACGTGCGCGATCGCGGGGTGATCTACGCGGCCCTCGACTGCTACGGCCTCGCGGCGCGGGACCTCGAGGCCTACGTCGCCCTCGCCCCCCGCGCCCCCGATGCCGAAGAGCTGCGGGGACGCATCGCGGTGCTGCGCCAGAAGGCGTCCCGCGTGAACTGATCCGGAGTCCCGGAGACTCCCGGGGAGAGCGGCATTATCATCAGATGATGACGAAGGAAGGAGCTCGGTCATGAGCACGACGATTGGCGCCATCGCGGACACCTTGGGGGGCGACGCCAAGTCGCTCCTCGAGCACCGCTGCAAGGGGATCCCGAAGGAGCGCCTGCACCTGCCGGGTCCGGACATCGTGGACCGCGTGTGGGCGGCCTCCGACCGGACGACCCCCGTGCTCCGCAGCATCCAGGCCATGATCGGCCACGGCCGCCTCGCGGGTACCGGCTACCTCTCGATCCTCCCGGTCGACCAGGGGATCGAGCACTCCGCGGGAGCGTCCTTCGCCAAGAACCCCGCCTACTTCGATCCCGAGAACATCGTCAAGCTCGCCATCGAGGGGGGATGCAACGCGGTGGCCTCCACCCTGGGAGTGCTGGGTGCTATGGCCCGCAAATACGCCCACCGGATTCCCTTCCTCCTCAAGTTCAACCACAACGAGTTCTTGACCTACCCGAACAAGTTCGACCAGATCTTCTTCGCGAGGGTCAAGCAGGCTCGCGACATGGGGGCGGTGGCGGTGGGGGCGACCGTGTACTTCGGCTCCGACCAGTCCGCGCGGCAGATCATCGAGGTCAGCCAGGCCTTCGAGGCCGCCCACGAGATGGGGCTGGCCACCGTGCTCTGGTGCTACCTGCGCAACCCCGCGTTCAAGATGGACAAGGACTACCACCTCTCCGCGGACCTCACCGGCCAGGCCAACCACCTGGGAGTCACGATCGAGGCCGACATCATCAAGCAGAAGCTCCCCGAGAACAACGGCGGGTACAACGCCCTCGGCAGCAAGGAGAACCCGTACGGCAAGATCGACAAGCGGGTCTACACCGAGCTCACCACCGATCACCCCATCGACCTCTGCCGGTACCAGGTGGCCAACTGCTACATGGGCCGGGCCGGGCTCATCAACTCCGGAGGAGCCTCGGGGGAGAACGATTTCGCGGAGGCGGTGAAGACCGCGGTGGTGAACAAGCGGGCGGGCGGGATGGGGCTGATCTCGGGACGCAAGGCCTTCCAGCGGCCCATGGACGAGGGGACCAAGCTGCTCAACCTCATCCAGGACGTCTACCTCTGCCCGGAAGTGACGGTGGCGTAGACGGCCCTCACCTCGGGCGTAGCGTGAACGTGGCCACCGTCTCGGTCCCCGCGGGGTCGCGGGATATGGTGCCGGCGAGCGACTGGCCGTCCCAGCGGCCGTTGTAGTAGCGGATCCCCCCGCGGTACTGGAGGCTGAAACGCACCGTGTTGTTCTGCGGCGCCTCCAGGCTGAGCAGGGGCACGGTCAGGGTGACCATGCCCTCGTACGCCACGCTGCCCGAGTCGGCCTTGAAGGTCGCGGTCACGTCGCGCCGCAGGCCCTCTTCGATCTCCTTCCCTGCCCACGTGCCCTCGAGGTGCAGGGGCGCCGCCCCCACCGCGGCCGGCGCCACCGCGACGCTCGCCGGACCCTGGGGGCCCGGGATCGAGGGGGGGACGCGGAAGGCGACGAGGCGCAGGGCCTCCCGGGTGGCCGGCTTGATCGCCGCCAGCACCACCAGGGGCAGGCCGTTCCCCCCCGCCTTCTGCCCCGCCTGGTACACCTCGGCCAGCACGCGGCCCTCCGGGGCGAGCGCGGCCGCAAACTGCGGGCGCTCGTTGCGGACGAGCATGAGCACGAGGTCGCGGGCCACCGCCTCCCACCACCGCGCGAGGCGCGTGCGGGACACGGCGCCGCCGCGCCCGCGGAGGCCGGTCCAGTCTTCGTTGTAGGCGGAGGCGTCTTCCTCGGTCACCTCCAAGAGCAGCTCGGGGCGGCCGGCCAGGGCCAGGGCGGGGGTCGTGTCCGGCGTCCGCACCTCGAAGTTCAGGCCGCCGGTGCTCAGGACCAGGACGGCCTCGTTCAGGCGGCGCTGCGCCTCGACCGCCCGGTCGGCCGCGGTCCTCCCCCCGGAGGCCGCGAGCACGAAGGCCGGGCCGAGGGCGGTTGCCAGCACGGCGTGCGTCTTGCCGTAGGCGGCGTCGAAGGGCTCAGCCACGAAGCGGAAGTCGGCCATCTCGGGCGGCGAGGGCACCTCCAGGGTCGTCTGGCCCACGTTCTCGGAGCCGGCGACGCGGACCTGCAGGGGCCGCAACTCCTGCCCCACGGGCACGCGCGGCACCACGACCTTCAGCTCGTCGTCGACCGCGGAGACGATGAGGGCGCGGGCTCCCCCGATCAGGACCGCGTTGCGGAGGACGTCGCGCTGGAAGCCGCGGCCCCGGATCACCACCACGTCGCCGGTGGCGGCCGTGGGCGGCTCGACCTTCAGCACGAGGGGCACCCGTCCGATGTAGAACGGCGCCGGGTTCGACTCCCCTCCCCCGACGGCAACCACGGCGGGGGCGAAGGTGCCGGGCCCGCCCAGGATGGGGGGCACCCGCACGCGGATCGAGGTCTCCTTCACGTCGAGCACCTCCGCCGCCTGCAGGCCGAACCGCACGGCGGCCCCCAGCCTCCAGCCCGCCCCCGCGAGCACGACCTCGTCCCCCGGCATGGCCACGTCGGGGGAGATCCCGTGCAGGGTCGGCCCCGCGAACACCGCCAGCTCCACGGGCCTCGACTCGCCCTTCCCGGCACGCACGCGCACGGGAACGCGCACGTCCTGCCCGGGCGCGGTCACGACCTCGGGGACCACGACCTCGAGCTGGCCGTCCGCGGCCTTGACCACCGTCCCCGGCTTGTCGCCGAACAGCACGACGTTGGCCTGCGGGTCGGAGGCGAAGCCCTTGCCGGTGAGGACGACCGTCTGGCCGATTCGCGCCCGGGTCGGCTCGATCGACGTGACCTGGGCCGCGCCCAGGAAGCGCGTCGCCACGAAGGCGAGGCCGCCCAGCACCGCGACCGCGGCCAGACCCACGGGGGCATATCGCGCCACGGGCGAAGGACCCGCGCGATGCGCCGGCCCTGCCGGGCGCGACGACCGGCGTGCGGTCGGCCTCGCCGCGGGGGGAGCCTCGGGCCGGCGGGTCGGCGCGGGCCTGGCCACACCTGGTGCAGCCTTGGCCGCGGCGGGGGCGGGCCTGGCCACGGCCGGCGTGGGAGGCTTGGCCGTCTCCGCGGCCGGCTTCGCGGCGGGGGCCGCCACCGGCGGCGGCGCGGCCACGGGGGCGGGCCTTGCGACGGGAGGAGCCTTGGGCGGGGCGGGGGCGGGTCGCGGAGGCGGGACCGCGGCCGGGGGCGGAGTCGGCGGAACGATGGGCGGCAGATCGATCGGTACGTTCGCGGGCATCGCGGGCGCGGCCGCGTCGAAGAAGAACTCGTCGGCCGTGAACGAGACCGCATCCGATTCAGGGGCCGGCGAAGGCGGGTCGGGCGGCGACCCGGCGACCCCCGGATCCTCCTCGACGAAGAACGGATCGTCCGCGGCTCCGGACGTGGGGGCCGGGGGATGCGCGGACGCGACCTCGCCGATGAAGAACGGGTCGTCGCCCGCCTCTGCCGGCCTGCTCGCAACCGGCGCGACGGGCGGCGCGGGTGGCGCGGCCGGCGCCGGCGCGGCCGGCGTCACCTGCGGCCAGTCCGCGTCGAACCCGGCCACCAGGAACTCGGCGTCCTCCGGCGGCGGCGCGGGGGCCGGCTCGGGTTCCTCGACCACGAACTCGCCCAGGCTCAGCTGGTCTGCGAGCTCGGCCCCCGGCGCGGCGTCGCCGCCGGGAGCCGCCTCCTCGGGAGCCGGCTCGGCCGTGTCCTCCGTGGCCGGGAGTTCGGCGGGATAATCGTCGGTGTCCGCGGCCACGAAGCCGCACTGGATGAGAACGCTGCCCGGCTCCTGGGGAGGGCCCAGCCAGATCACGTCTCCTTCCCGGACCGGCGACTGGCCCTCCACGCGGTCGAAGTTCACGAACACGCCGGTCGGGCTCCGGGTGTCGTGGACGACCGCGCCGTTCAGGTCGACCCAGAGGCGGGCGTGGATGGGGCTGATGCCGGGCAGGTCGAGGTGAAAGGAGCAGCCCGGGTCGGAGCCGATCAGCACCTCGTCCACGACGTCGACGTCGACCTTCGCGCCGCGGAGAGCGCCTCCGAGAACGGACAGGCTCGAGAGACGCTGGGGACCGGCAGACATCGAGGGATTCTAGGACCCGCGTCGGAGAGGGTCAAGACGCGGGCGGCTCCTCTGCTACAATCCCGCCGTGCCCCAGAAGCTCGCGGAAAAGACGATCTTCTCGTACGAGCAGGCGGCGGAGCTGCTCCCCGAGGTTCGGCGCCTCACCGAGGCCGCCCACCTGAAGATCGAGGAGCTCACTCGCGACGGCCGGGTCAAGGACGCCGAGGACCGCCTGAACGAGGTCGTGGGCCAATGGGCCGAGGCCATGATGCGCCGCGGGCTCCAGGTGAAAGGCCTCTGGCTCGTGGACTTCGACAACGGCTCCGGCTACTACTGTTGGCGCTACCCCGAAACGAGCCTCATGTTCTACCATTCGTACGAAGAAGGCTTCGGCGGCCGGATGCGGATCCAATAAGGCAGAGCCATGACCCACCCCCTGCTCGGCCAGCTCGTGCAGTTCCTGTTCATCGTGCTCCTCCCCCTGTTGATCGTCGCGGGCGGGCTCGCCGGCCTCTTTGCCGTCGGCGCCCTTTTCGATTTCCTGGACGACCAGGAGGGGTTCGCCAAGCGCATCGAGGCCCTTTTCCGCCGTCCCCCCAAGCCCCCCAAGCTCGCGGGGCCGGAGCACTACTACCGGCCCTACTGGGAGCGTTAGGCCCACGAGCCGTCCGCCTGTGGGCAGGTCGAGTCCCATGGACACCGTGCTCCAAGACCTTCGCCAGGCCGCGCGAATCCTTGCGAAGAGCCCGGGATTCACCGCCATCGCGGTGCTATCCCTGGGACTCGGGATCGGCGCCCCCGCCCAGGTGGTGGGCGTGGTCCAGGACGGGAAGTACGTCACCCTCGGCGAGGACCCGAAGCCGTTCTTCTACGTCCCGTTCCTGCAGCGCTACGAGTCCGGCGCCACCCTGCACGTCCGCACGGCGGGTGATCCACGCGGGCTGGCGGAGGCGATGCGGCGGGAGGTCCGCGCCCTCGACCCGAGCCTGCCCGTCTTCGACGAGAAGACCATGACCGACCACCTGGGCGTCTCGCTTTTGCCCGCGCGTCTGGCCGCGAGCGTCCTGGGTCTCTTCGGCGTGGTCGCCTTGATGCTGGCGGCGGTCGGGATCTACGGGGTGATGGACCAGGCGGTGCGCCAGCGGACCCGCGAGATGGGCGTGCGCGTCGCCCTGGGGGCGCGGCCCGCGGACCTCTTGTCCATGGTCCTCGGACAGAGCATGCGGGTCGCGGTGGCGGGTCTCGCCATCGGCCTTCTGGCCGCCCTAG
>Ga0137361_10003059_pt1 | contig 10797 bp, 7 predicted proteins | sample Mad1_80_16metaG_FD_104923 | JGI IMG/M metagenome (GOLD analysis project Ga0137361, IMG submission 104923) | Vadose zone soil microbial communities from Angelo Coast Range Reserve, California, USA - Mad1_80_16 metaG | ecosystem: Environmental > Terrestrial > Soil > Vadose zone | place: USA... | reverse complement strand
GACCAGGCGCGGCGCATAGGAGAGCAGCCAGCCGTCGACGGGAATGGCCCAGAAGAGGTCGGCGGGCTGCGGCATCTTCATGTGGCTGGTGTTGGCCGGCAGCGTGAGCGGACCTTCGCGCAGCGTGATGGTGTGCGAAGCGGCGTCGACTTGCTGCTCGATCTTTACGCCTTTGGCCACCGCGTGGTGCATGCCTTCTTGCATGAAGCCGCCATGCTCGTGCTGCATGTGCTCCATGTCGTGAGCTGCTGGCGCGGGCTTTTGCTGCGCCTGCTGCGCGCGGGCGGCGAAGGGCGCCGCCAGGCAATACATCAGCAGCGCGAACGCCGCCGCAAAAGCATTCTGCGTCTGGGACCGGGAAGATTTCATGATGGCACCTCTTGCTTGGCGCTTACCAACCGCTGTCCCTATGATATGCCCGGGACAGCTCTAGTGGCAGAATCCCGCGTCTTGTTGTGCGAAATAAGGCGCGGAGGATTCGCATGTGGAAATTGCTAGTTAGTTGGATGCTGGTGGCGCCCTTGTCGTTGGCGCCGTTGCACAACTAGCCCGAGCCGCGGCGCGATTGCGCGAGTTCGCACCAATTATTTTTTTGCAAACGCGAGTCAGCGAGCAGGAGAAGTGGCCGATGAAGGCGTTTGCAGTTGCTCGCCGCGGAATCGGCTCGCCGCGAGAATCGTGAGCACAACGAAGAGCAGCAAGGTCACGAGCTGGGTGAGCTTGAAAGGCCCTTCCGTTTGCGTGGGGGCCATGGCTCGCAACGCCGGAACCTTTTCAAAGAGCTGCACGATCAGAACGAAGACGTTCAGGTAGAGGGCGATCATGGCGGTGATTACGTAGGTGCGGCGCCAGCTTCCGGCGAGTTGCCGCTTGTAGCGCGCATAGATAGCTACCGGCAGCACCAGCAGGGAGATGATGCCGACGCCGTGACCGGGGGTGAAGCCATGAAAGGGAAAGAAGAAGCCGGTGACGCTGGTCAGCACCGTGGTCACCAGAAAAATCTTGGTCCAGGTGTCGAGGCGCTTAGAGGTTAGCAGGCCGAATAAGACGACAAGCCCCGAGGCAATTCCGACGAGGCTGATGAGAACGTGCACGAAGGTGAATATCGTCAAGATCATGAGCACACTCCTCCTCTTCGATGCTGCCGCATCCCGCGGGGAAACATGCTTATAAGCCAAGTCTATTGCCGGTGCAAGTTGTCGTTCACGCCGTCGCTGATCGCTTCGTCTTGAGGAACGCTAACAATTCCGCGTTGATCTGGTCCTTCAAGGTCGAGCACATGCCGTGCGGCGCGCCGGGAATGACTTTCAGTGTGGCGCCCTTCACAAGCTTGGAGGAGAGAAGCGCGGAGTCGGCGATGGGCACGATTTGGTCGTCGTCGCCGTGGAGGACGAGCGTGGGCACGTCAAACTTTTTCTGATCTTCGGTGAAGTCCGTTTCGGAAAAGGCCTTGATGCAATCATAGACAGCCTTGTGTCCAGCCAGCATCCCTTGCAGCCAGAAGGAGTCGCGCAGACCTTGTGAAACTTTAGCGCCGGTGCGGTTGGCGCCGTAGAAGGGCGCGCTGAGATCCTTGAAGAATTGCGAGCGGTCGTTGAGCACGCCGGCGCGGATCCCATCGAACACCTCCATCGGCAAGCCGCCAGGATTGGCAGGCGTCTTCAGCATCAGCGGAGGAACGGCGCTGATGAGCACGGCCTTGGCGACGCGCTTTGTTCCGTGGCGGCCGATGTAGCGAGCGACTTCCCCGCCGCCGGTGGAGTGACCGACGTGAATGGCGTCTTTGAGGTCCAGGGCCTCGACGAGGGCGGCGAGATCGTCGGCGTAGGTGTCCATCTCGTTGCCGTCCCAGGGCTGACTGGAGCGGCCGTGGCCGCGGCGGTCGTGCGCGATGCAGCGGAATCCGCGCTCGGCGAGGAAGATCATCTGGTCTTCCCAGGCGTCTGCGCTGAGCGGCCAGCCGTGGCTGAACACGACGGGCTGTCCTTTGCCCCAGTCCTTGTAATAAATCTGCGTGCCGTCTTTCATTGTGATGGTGGACATTGCATTTCTCCTTGCGTATGGCGATGTTGCAGTGAGGGGTTGGGCCAAGAGCGCCCAGGCGATTGTCAGCCATTCCGTGAGGATTGGCAAATGAAGGTACGATGAAAATCCCGGACCCGCGCTGGAGGTCAAGGACAGATTGCTGGGGTTCGGGCACAGCAAAGAGCGGCTGCAGTGCGGTGCAGCTCAGAGTGTTCTGAAATAGTTGCAACTATGCCGCCCGACCCGGCATACCAGAAGAGAGCCACTGCCTCGGTGGCTTTTTCAATCCAAAAGGATTCCGTGCCGCTTCCTCGATTGGAAGCATTCATTTTTTTGCTTGACAATCGCAAATCATCTCATATTATGGCACGCGTGCCACATTCTAAGACAACCGATTCTCCGTACAAAGTGCAGGTTCTCGACCGAGCTTTGGCAGCCTTGGCGATATTGGCAAACAGCTCGAGCGAGTGCAGCCTTGCGGAACTTTGCCCGGCCATGAAGCTCCACAAGAGTACGGTGCACCGGCTGATGATGGTGCTGGAGCAGCACCGGCTGGTGGTGAAGAACCCTGAAACGGGGCGATATCGTTTGGGGCTGAGGCTCTACGAATTGGGATCCAGAGCGATCGAGGGGCTTGACCTCCGCGGACGCGCACGGCCGTATCTGGATCGACTGCAAGCTGAATTTGGTGAGACGGTATTCTTTTGCATTCTCGACGAGGGGCAGGTTTTTTACGTGGAGAAGGTGGAGTCCCAGCGGAGCGTGCGCACGGCATGTACGGTGGGAAGCCGCGCTCCAGCGTATTGCACGGCGGTTGGCAAGGCGATGCTAGCAGAGCTTCCGGAAGCGGAGGTGAGCAAGATAGTGCGCCGCTGGGGGTTGAAGCCGGTGACGGCGAATACGATCACCACGGCTAGTGCGTTGAAAGCGGAGTTAAAGACGGTGCGGGCGCGGGGCTATGCCATTGATGACGAGGAAAAAGAGGAGGGCCTGCGGTGCATTGGAGCGGCGGTGCGTTCTCATTCTGGCAAGCTGGCTGCGGCCATGAGCGTTTCCGGGCCAGCATTTCGGATGACCAAAGAGCGGGTTCCGGAGATCGGGCGAGCGCTCATGGAATCAGCGAGCAGGCTTTCTACCGAATTGGGATACCAGGCTGCCTCGGCAGAATTGGTTCAGAGCGCAGCTAATTAAAAGGATGTGAAGGACCCGGCGAAGGCCGGGTTTTTTGCAGCGCTTTTTGAGGGTGAGACGCCGTCTCACAATGCAGTACGCAGGCGTTGAGGCAGTGACCTTCCGAGATTTTCCTTTGACGGCCAAGAGGAAACGGGGTGGGAAGAAAAAAGGAGGTCGGCCAGGACGAATAGGAGGAAGACGAGATCTCTATTTTTTTTCGAAGGGGGTGTTCTTGTGAGAACGAAACTGTCCAAATCAAATCAAGTTGTTGGGCGCAGTGAGTTTCCTGGGTTTTTATTAAAGACGGCAGCAGTTATGTTAGCGGCCTTGTTGACAACTTGCGTTGTCGATAGGGCAGCGGCCCAGAGCATCTTCGGGCGCATCGCTGGAACGGTCACAGATTCGCAAGGCGGTGCGGTCGCTGGCGTGAAGATCACAATTGTTAATGAAGAGACGAAACTCGAAAGGCAGACGACGACTGATTCGAACGGGTACTACGTGGCCAGCGATCTGCCCGTGGGCGTGTACAGCGTGATTGCGGGGCAAACCGGCTTCAAAACACTCAAGAAGACTGGGAATGACCTATCGGCTGGCGCTCGTTTGACAGTGGACGTGAGCCTGACGATCGGTGAGATGTCACAAAGAATAGAGGTTGCAGACGTAGCCGAAACTGTTAATACCACCTCGGGTGAGCTCGCGCGAATCATCGATTCGAACGAGGTGAAAGACGTCGCCCTAAACGGACGGAACTACATGCAGTTGCTTTCTCTCATTCCCGGCGTCGCGATCCAAACCGATGACGAGCTGAACTTGACCACCAGCCTGGCCACCAACAATCAGTCCGTCAATGGGAACCGCAACGACTCCAACTCTCTTTCCGTGGATGGCGGCTTCAATCTTGACTCGGGGTCGAACAGCAGCCAGATCAACAACGTCGGGATTGATTTCATTCGCGAAGTCGCTGTCAAATCTTCGAATTTTTCTGCGGAGTACGGGCGAAACTCCGGTGCCTCGGTGAACGTGGTGACGCGCAGCGGAGGCGACAGCTTTCATGGAACGCTTTTTGAGTTTATCCGGAACAACGTTTTGGACGCCAGAGACCCTACTCCCGGTGCCGTGAAGGGGCCGCTGCGATTCAATGACTTTGGATGGGATTTTGGCGGGCCCATCAAGCGCGGCAAGCTTTTCTTCTTTGCCGGCGAGGAGTGGAAGCGGATCCGCCGGTTCGCTAACGCGGCGGTAAGAACTCTCCCGACAAGCGCGGAGATCGGCGGGGATTTCAGCGCGTTACTGGCGCTGCCCACTCCGATTCAGCTCCACATGCCGGGACAACCCACTGTCCCCATTCCCGGCAATAATGTAGCTTCGCTGATCACCACAGACGGCAAAGCGATTGGCGCCGTCTACAGCGCAATGAGGCAAGAGGCCAGCAGTGTCACGGACAACGCGGCCAAGACGGCCAGCAACGGAACTTTTCAGCCAACCAACCCATTCGACTGGCGGGAAGACCTGGTGAGGATAGACTACAGCATCAGCAAAAAGCACAGTCTCTATGGGCGGTACATTCATGACAACTATAATCTGATCGATCCTTTTGGAACCTTCTCCCAGGGCGGTGTTCTGCCCACTACCCCTACCAACCGCCTGCGTCCCGGGTACAGCTATCAGGTAGGCGAAGTGTGGCTGATCAGCTCCAATCTGATTAACACAGCCAGAGTGAACGCTTCATGGAATAGCCAGCACATTCCTCCTGTTGGCGACACTTGGAAGCGGTCCACTTACGCCTTTGCTTTTCCCACCGTGTTCAATGGCGGACTATTCCCCGGTGGAATTCCCGACGTCACTGTTTCGCCGATTACTGGAGTTCCGGGACCCGCGCCTTTTGAGGGTCCCGCCTTCTCCCTGCTCTCGCCCGTCACGGATATCGCGCCAACGGACGACCTAACCTGGCAGAAGGGGGCTCACACATTCAAGACAGGAGTCGTGGTCGTCCGCAATCGCAAGGACCAGAACGGACGGCCTGGCTTGAACGGCGCTTCCTATAACGGAACGGTGCTTTTCAATAGCAGCAACACAAGGACTACTGGGGACCCCTTTGCCGACGCGCTGCTAGGAAACTATCAGCAATACACGGAAACATCCTCGGACCCAGTCGGACATTTCCGTTTCACAGACTATGAAGCATATGTGGCCGATACCTGGAAAGCGACTCGCCACCTCAGCCTGGAGTTCGGAGTGCGATACCAACACCCCGGGCCGACATACACCCAGGGGAACAATGTCACTAGCTTCGATCCGAGTCTTTACGCGCCAGCGCAGGCGGTAACCGTTACAAGTAAGAACACGATCGACACAACGAAAGGTGGCAATCGCTTCAATGGATTGGTACGACCCGGCAGCGGCGTGCCTGCCGATCAGTTGGGGCGGGTGCCCAACGGAAACAGCCCTCAAGTGCTCGCGGTACCGGCGGGAGCGCCGCGCGGCTTGTACGATGCGGAGAACCTTTTTGCGCCGCGCTTCGGGTTTTCCTACTCGCCTTTCAGAGACGATCGGACGGCGATTCGGGGCGGATTCGGTATTTTCTACGACAAACCGGAGGGCAACATCATATTTCCTCTGCTCAATACGCCCCCGTTCCCGCAGGTGGCGTCATTTCAGAATGGCAATCTGTCAAACCCCTCCGGTGGTTCAGCGCCAGCCACCGGCCTTGTACCTGACATTAATGCCATTGACCCTCATTTGAAAGTTGCTCGCACCATGAATTACAGCCTGGGGGTGCAGCACGAGTTGCCGCTTGGCATCCTTTTCGAAGTGTCGTACGTGGGTAACGAGGGACGCCACCTAATACGTCAACCAGACATCAATCAGCCGAGCTTTGCCGTGCTGCAGGCCAATGCCGCACTTCCCGCAGCCCAGCAGTTGACGACCAACCAACTCCGTCCTTACCTGGGCTACAACCGGATTCTGATGTTTCTCAGCGATTCGACGTCGAATTACAACGCGCTGCAGGTTTACGCTACTAAGCGCAAAGGCGACTTCATGGCCTCAGTCTCTTATACATTTTCAAAGGCGCTCACGGATGCAAGCGTCCTGGGTGCACACAGCGATGATCCGGTTGTACGACAGTATAGTTACGGAGTGGCGGACTTCGACCGGCGAAATATTTTCGCCGTCACCTACATTTATGAGTCTCCATTCTTCCGAAATCGAGGCGGGTTTGTTGGCACGGCTCTGGGTGGCTGGCAATTGAGCGGAATAACCCGGGCGCAGTCCGGTCAACCCATCACCATCCTAGCCAATGCCGCCCTCGGGAAAGGCACCAACGTGAACGGCCGGCGCGCGAATTTGGTTCCCGGGCAATCCATCACCGCGTCGAACCCCACTGCGTCGCAGTGGTTTAATCCCGCTGCTTTCGCCAACCCCTCTTCTACAAGTCCGGGAACTAGCGGCGTTGGCAGCGTCACCGGCCCTGACTTCTTCGCAACGGACCTTTCCCTGCGCAAGTACTTCAAATTGCCCAGGGAAGGCATGAACCTGATGTTCCAAGCGGACTTCTTTAACGTCTTCAATCGCGCAAACTTCGTCTTGGGCGGGCTCGGCAGCGCGACCCTCACCGTTGGCTCGGGTAACTTCGGAGCGGTGGGAGCCGCCGTCAACCCGCGCAACGTTCAGTTCGGATTGAAGTTTAACTTCTGAGCGAAGTAGTCCGGAGCGGAAATCAGATTTCCGTTCCGGACGCTCACCGATCGCTAGCGGCCACGCGGTGGTCGGGTCTCAGCGGAGTGTCTGCGGTTTGCGTCTTACTTTTCTCAGCGTCAGCCGAATTCGCGCAGTTCAAGTGGTGGGCCATCTGGCAGAAGAGGAGCCAAAGGAGCAGTTCATGAGTACGCAAACACAGGTCGCTTTCGACCGGATGATCTTTCGAAAGACGAATGCGCGGACCGGGCGTCACGTGTCTGTGACGCCGCAGAACAGCACGATGCGGCATCTTGCTTATGGACGCATCATCCTGAATTCTTCAATGCCCGCGGTCTCTTACTCCACGGGAGGCCGGGAAACTGCTCTGATCTGTTTATCGGGGAGAGCGTTCACAAAAACGGGCGAGCGTAAATTCGAACTCGGGCAGTATGACGCCATTTACATTCCACGGGACTCCGAGATTGAGGTATCCACTAAAAGTGAAACAGACATCGCCGAATTCTCCTCCGACGTCGAAGGTAAATATCCCCTCCAAGTTGTACGCTATGCGGAAACATCTCAAGACCGGGGGTTGAAATTCAGCACCGGCGGGCCCGGTTCTTCGCGGCAGTTGAATATGTTGATTGCGAAGAACGTGGAGGCGGGCCGCCTGGTAGCAGGTTTTACCCACTCCGATCCCGGAAACTGGACGAGCTGGCCACCGCATGAGCACGCGAAGATGCTAGAAGAGATGTACGTGTACTTCGATATGCCGGAGCCGGCCTATGGCATTCAGCTGGTATACAACAACAAGGAGTACCCGGAATTGGTTACCGTGGTGCGCGACGGCGACGCGGTGCTGATGCCCAGTGGGTATCACCCGAACGTTTCCGTTCCGGGCCACCGAATCGCTTTTCTGTGGGCGATGGCAGCTCATCGCGAGGTGGAGGACCGGCAGTTTGGCGTCGTGAATATCCAGCCGGGATTTCAACAAGACGGATCTGGACTGGATGTGGGTCGCAAGTAAGCGATCGAATCAAGCCGAAGGGAGCATATGCGGGAAGAGAATCCACGTGCTGCAATGAACCGGCAGCTACATAGTTCCCTTTTTCATCGCGGCCTACCTTGTCGCGCTGCTTTTGATCCATACGCTCAGCCCCGCGGCTCGAGCCCTGCGCAAGTCGGATTAGAGTGAGCCGATGAACAGCGATATGTTTCGGTTGAAGGGCAAGAATGCACTTGTCACGGGCTCGCACCGGGGACTCGGCGCTGCCATCGCTGTGGCCTTGGGGAGAGCCGGCGCCAACGTAGGATGCCATGGGCGAGATCCCAAGCCCGGCATCGCCTGCGACGAAATTCTTGCTGCCGGCCGCAAGACATTCTACTTTTCCGCGGATTTGGCGGATTGCAAGGCGTGCTCTGGTCTCATCGAGAAAACGGTCTCAGAATTCGGCTCCATCGAAATTCTTGTGAACAATGCAGGAGTGGTTCGAAGGGCTCCCGCCGCGGAATACCCCGCGGAATTTTGGGATGAACTGATTGCGGTGAACCTAACGGCAGTGTTCCACCTGTCGCAACTTGCCGCGCGGCACATGCTTGATAAAGGTACAGGCGGCAAGATCGTGAACATTGCTTCGCTTCTCTCGTTTCAAGGTGGAATCCTGGTCCCGGCGTACGCGGCGGCGAAGGGAGGTGTCGCGCAGCTAACCAAAGCGCTGGCAAACGAATGGGCCGCCAAAGGGATCAACGTAAACGCGATTGCGCCAGGATATATGGCTACGGACAACACCACCCAATTGCGAAACGATCCGGACCGCAGCCGCCAGATTTTGGATAGGATTCCTGCCGGCCGGTGGGGCGAACCAGGTGATATCGCGGGTGCCGCAGTATTTCTTTGCTCCGCCACGAGTGATTATGTGCACGGATCTCAGAAAAGGTGGCCTCGCGTTGGGTATTTTATAGCCTCATGGAAATTGGAGAATGCAGATGAACGCGCAAGCAAAAACTTTTCCGGACTTCGCGGTGGTCGGGCACAAAGACGGCAAGGAATCAGTCCCGGAAACAGGTCTGAAACGCCGCGTGCTTGCCTACAACGACAAATTGTTTCTTGCGGAACATGAAATGGTGAAGGGGTGGATTGGGACGATGCACAGCCACCCGCACGAGCAGGTCGTATATGTCGTGCATGGGCACCTCAAGGTCACATGCCAGGGAAAGACCGTCGACGTTCGAGCGGGTGACACCTTTGTCGTGCGTGGCGGCGTGGAACATGGAGCATCCGCAATGGAAGACTCTCGGGTAATCGATGTGTTCACCCCCTGCCGGGAGGATTACATCTCTTGAGCCAGCTTCCTGGAGTCTTCGTTTTCATTTCTCACTGTGGCCAGAAATCAATGCGCAGTGCTTATTTTTGGATGCTGTGGCTCATCCCGACTCCTTTCGCATTAAGGCCAATCTCATTCATTCTCGCTGCTCTGTTCTCTGTGAGTTGCGTTTCGTTCGCACAAACGCAGTCTGAAGCGCCGCGAATTAGTACTTCCGAACTCGATCGTCAGGTCCGAGATTTTCTCCAGAAGGAAGTGACAGCTCATGTTTCCGATATTAGGACTCTCGATCCCGCTCCGGACCGCGTGGTTGGCGCGCTGACGACGGGAGAATTCTCCTGGGGAACGTTCATGCGAACCCTCGGTGCCTATTCGGAGTTTGCAGGGTCCAAGACGATTGCAGGTCATGATGTTTTGCAATTGATCGGAAAAATGGCTCGGATCGAATTGAGCCATGGAGGAAAGACCTGGGCTCAACTCTACGCGGCAATGGCCCTGGAAAGTTTCGGGAAGGACCTAAACCACAACGCCTTGTGGCAGGGAATATCTTCCGATGAAAAAGAAACGTATGTCGCCTTGCTTGACCCTGACCGATTTTATGATGCAAAGAATCACAGACTTATCCATCTCCCCGAAAATTATTTCGGCGTTGCGGCACGCATCGCGGCGATTGACTACGAACTGGGCCTCAACAAGGATCGCGCCTCACTGGACGACCTACTGAATCAGGCGGCAAAACAGTTCACGGGCGGAGCGCTCTTTGCCGACGATGCGCTGCCAACCGGCCGTTACGATCGGTATTCCAATGAGTACGCCAGAGCGCTCTTTGACGCGGCGGAACTCGCGGGGCGTGAAGACCTCCTGAAGGCCGTCGCACCATCGCTCAAGGAGCAGATGAAATTGTGGTGGGATCTGCTCTCACCGGATGGCTACGGTTATTCCTGGGGACGCAGTCTCGGGGCGATCAGCTATATGGATACCATGGAAATCGCCGCCTTTCTCGGTAAGCACCCTGAATTCCGACCAGCGCCTCTTCCCCAGCTTGCATCCGCCTATTTTGCGGCCTGGTCCTGGCTGCGAAGCGACTTCAACGACGAGACCCACTTGCTGTCCATCTTCGCATTCGGAAGAGGCGACTACAGCTACATTACGAAGGAACGGGAATGGCAGCAGACCACGACTTTTTTTGGCAAGGTGATCGGTGCTCACCAGATGTTCATGAACACACTGGAAAAAGAAGCAATGAAAAGCTTTGCTGCCAAATTGAATCTCGATGACGTGGCGCGCTTCCAGTACTTCCGCGACGGCCCGGGCCGCAAGTTTGGAGTTTGGTTAGTTCGCCAGGGAGATGTCCGTTTTGCTTTGCCGTTCGTGACTGGGCCGAAGGCCGCAACATCCGACTATGAGCCCGTCCCTCATGGATTTCCTGGCTTCGCTGTGCCTGTTGAGAAAATATATCCCTGTCTCGTTCCTTTTCTTGAACTCGAAGACGGCCGGACCATAACTGCCGCGGACGGCGCAGACGAGATTTATCCGTCCTCGGATGGGAAAAGTGTTACGGCCGCATGGAGGCGATGGGTTGTCGTCGGCGCCAAAG
>Ga0137361_10003051_pt1 | contig 10810 bp, 11 predicted proteins | sample Mad1_80_16metaG_FD_104923 | JGI IMG/M metagenome (GOLD analysis project Ga0137361, IMG submission 104923) | Vadose zone soil microbial communities from Angelo Coast Range Reserve, California, USA - Mad1_80_16 metaG | ecosystem: Environmental > Terrestrial > Soil > Vadose zone | place: USA... | reverse complement strand
GACGCAGGAGCCTGCAGCAACGCAAGGAACACGGCGAGGCAAAATCGCATATCTCTGAGAGTAAGACAGTTGAACTGATTAGATCAATGGGAAGGCTATAGATATTCGCGTAGCGCACCGATTGGATAAGGTGCGCGTGAATCGAGCGTTTGACTCTTACTGTAGCGGCGCTCTATTGAGCGCCGGTTTTTCCGGAATCAACGAAATACAGGCGGTCATAGACCGCCGCTACAGTAGACGGAGACTAACTTGAGGAATCGAAAATGAGGATTGAGAAATCCGTTCAGTTTTCAATCCTCAATTTCATTAGTCATTGGACATGAGTGATCAGTGATTTGAACTGCCGAGAACCTTTATCCTTAGTTTTATATCCTGGTTAGTCGGATCGATTAAGGCGCCCCGCTGATAAACGCCTATGGCTTTCTGCGTCTGACCGGTGTCTTCCAGGGACCGGCCCCAAAAATAAAGGAGCTCGGGATCCGGAAAATCGGTAAGCCGGACCGCCTCACTGTACGCCTTCTCAGCGAGTTCTTTGTTTCCGTCTTGCCGGAAGCAGTCCCCGAGGATCCAGTGAGCCGTACTGTGGGTGGGATCCTCGTACAGTGCTTTGGCGACCATGGGACGAACCCGATCGCAACTGTGATCCAGTCGCATCGTTGCCGCGGCCAGACCTAAAATCAGGGGAACGCTGTCCGGCATGATCCGAAGACCTTCCTCGAACTGCATCCTGGCATCCTCAGGTTTTCCCATGGTCAGCAGCGCGAAACCGTATCCGAGCCGTCCCCTGGCATTCTCTGGAAACACCCGGACCAGGTTGCGGTGATACGAGAGCTTGTCCTGCCAGATGTAGTTATGCCCAATACAAAGAACCGCGGCCACCGCCACAACGCCCAATGCAGTCAACCGTCGGATGCGCTTGTCTGGAATCCATGCCCAGAATCCGCCGACGACGAGGGCGAAACCAAACATCGGCGTATAAAGAAATCGCTCGGCCATCAGGACAGCGATCGGCATGATCCAGTTCGAAACCGGCAACAACGTCACGAAGACGAAGAGAATTCCCAGGCTGAGCTTCGGACGCCTCCTGGCGGACCACAACGCTGTCACAAGGCAGGCCGCAACGAGCATCAACCCGATCCATGCATCCCAATTCCGCAAACCGGCGACGGGTATGGTGTTGAAGTCATAATCGCCCGTCACTTCAACGGGCCAGAACATCAGCCGCAGGTACTGCAGAAACACACGCCCGGACGTCATCCAGCGTTCGGTGAGGGTCAGACTGCCATGCAGGTACTGGCCCATCCAAGGCGGTCCAAGGCGACCAAGTATATAGATGCGGATTGCGAGATAAACGACGGCGACCGAACCAAGAACTGCAAACCGCCGCCACGAAAGCAGAACCTTGCGAAGGCTGCCTTCGGTCAACAGCATTTCGACCGCGATGACAGCCGGAAGGGTGATGGCGTTCTCTTTCGCCAGCAGGCTCAGGAAGTACGCCGCTGCCGCCAGCCACGTGCGCCCGCTCCGAAATGCGAGCCACGCGGAAAAGAACAGCGAGGCGGCCAGCAGCTCGCTCCTTCCGACAATGCTCACCACGGCCTCCGTATGTGCCGGATGAACAACGTAGACGATGGCCGAAGCCCACGCGGCGGGCAACGAACCGAAAATGCTTCGAACGAGCAGGAACACGAGCCATCCGTTCAGCGCGTGCAGCAACAGATTGGTGAATCGGAAACCGGGCGGCCAGGCCTGCCAGATCGAATACTCGACGGAGAACGAAAATATGGTCAGCGGCCGGTAAACCCAGCCATTGATCTGGTCTCCCCAATATGAACGGGAGAGGAAGTGCAGCGGCTGGATGCTGCGGATCTGTTCGTTTGCTGCGACGATCAGAACGTCGTCGAGGATGAACGCGTTGGTTATCGAGTTCGCATAGCACAGCGCGACAAGCAGCAGGCAGGCGGCCAACGCCCACAGCGCGGGCCTGCGTCTAACGGACGGGTTCGCCGGAGAGGCTTGCTGGTGCTCGAGCGGCAATGGTACTGTATCGGATGACGTAGTCGGGGATGCTGTAATAATCAAATCTGCCATCGTTCGGTCCACGAGCTGTCGCCGCTGCGGTGTAATCCAATGCATTCGTCGAAAGCTCTACTGTCATTTGGTATCCAGACATTAAACCTTGATATCGATTGTCGATGAGTCCCGCGCTCACGAGGTCGCCGATTGAGCCGTACTGTCCGGAATGGCTTGACGAATAACCGACCTCCGCTGAGTTCAGGTTTCGAAGATTCGAGACGGCCGCCGATTCGTTCGCAGCCTGGCGGGACCGCAGAAGGCTGGGAATCGCGATGGTTGCGATGATCAGAATGATTGCCACTACGATCAGTAGTTCGAGCAGCGAAAATCCGTCGTTACGTTTCATATTACGGATGCCTTGCAGCGGCGCCTCGATGCCGCCGCTACAAGGCTTGTTGGTTTACTGAACCGGTGAGCCCACGCTGCCGACCGGCGTCGCGGTGGCCGGATAGCAGGGACTGCAATTGGCGTCCGTGTAGGTGGCGTAGCGAACCACAGCGTCCGGACCGCTCATGTAACCGAACCTGCCGGTGTTGGTCGTCGTCGGTGCCGCGTTAACGGTGTAGTTGGAGCCGACCGCGGTCACACTGAAGCCGTATCCCGACACCGGACCGGTGAACCGTGAATCCAGCAGTCCAGCCGTAACCAGCTCCGGGACTCCGCCGTAGTTACCGCCGGCGGACGACAGATAGGTGACTTCCGCAGTGTTGATCGTTCGAACGTTTGCGACCGCCGACGATTCATTGGCTGCCTGGCGCGATCGCAGCAAGCTCGGAATGGCGATGGTTGCGATGATCAGAATGATCGCCACGACGATCAAAAGTTCCAACAGTGAAAAACCTCGATTACTCTTCATTTCTTTTCCTTCCCTCCATGATAGATACGTTGATAACAATTTTTCAGGCCGAATCCCGAATCCGCAGGTCGGCCATTCAACCACAGTAGTGGAATGCAAGTGGTCATCCATCTCGCAAGCCACCGGAAATAGGATACTTTGACGGATTGCATATAAGCGAAATGACAAATTCCGTCACCAGGAGTGCTCCACAGCGTCATAACCATAAAAACACAAAAGGCAACTGTAGCGGCGGTCTGATGACCGCCGGCGGTCACAGACCGCCGCTACAGTTGCCCTTCTGTGGTTAGTGATATCAGTGCCTGCGCTTTATCGAACGGGCTCGCCGGAGAGACCTGATGGTGCTCGAGCGGCAAGGGTACTGTACCGGATGACGTAATCGGGCAGGCTGTAATAATCAAATCTCCCATCGTTCGGACCACGAGCTGTCGCCGCTGCGGTGTAATCCAATGCATTCGTGGAAAGCTCTACCGTCATTTGGTATCCAGACATCAAACCCTGATATCGATTGTCGAGGAGTCCCGCGGTCACAAGGTCGTCGATTGCACCGTACTGTCCGGTATGGCTTGACGAATAACCGACCTCCGCTGAGTTCAGGTTTCGAAGATTCGCGACGGCCGCCGATTCGTTCGCAGCCTGACGGGACCGCAGCAGGCTGGGAATCCCGATGGTTGCGATGATCAGAATGATTGCCACCACAATCAGTAGTTCGAGCAGTGAAAATCCGTCGTTGGCTTTCATAGTTTTAATGGTTGCCTGTGGCGGCGCGTCCATGCCGCCGCCACAAGGCTAGTTGGGTTATTGAACCGGTGCACCCACGCTGCCGACCGGCGTCGCGGTGGCCGGGTAGCAGGGGCTGCAAGTGGCGGATGTGTAGGTGGCGTAGCGAACCACGGCGTCCGGACCGCTCATGTAACCGAACCTGCCGGTGTTGGTTGTCGTCGGTGCCGCGTTAACGGTGTAGTTCGAATTAACGGCTGTCACGCTGAAGCCGTATCCCGAAACAGGACCGGTGAACCGTGAATCCAGCAGTCCAGCCGTAACCAGCTCCGGAACGCCGCCGTAGTTACCGCCGGCGGACGACAGGTACGTAACTTCCGCAGTGTTGATCGTTCGAACGTTTGCAACAGCCGACGATTCATTGGCAGCCTGGCGCGATCGCAGCAGACTCGGAATCGCGATCGTTGCGATGATCAAAATGATCGCCACGACGATCAAAAGTTCCAACAGTGAAAAACCTCGATTACTCTTCATTACCTTCTTTCCCTCCCTGATATATACATTGACGGTCTGGCGGGTGCCGGCCATCAACCACAGGAATAGGGTGCAAGTGGTCATCCATCTTGCAAGCCACAGGAAAAATGGAACTTAGGCGAGTGGAGGGAGGGCGAAAACTGACAAATTCCGTCATCACGAGTGCTGAACCACGTCATGCCGGACCGAACTTCAGACCTGGTGCTAGACTGAAATCAGTGCTTAAAACACTGGGAATTGAAAGCCGGCTGCAACTTGCCATTACGATTTGCGTCCTGGCACTTGTCCTGGTTACGCCGATTGAAAGCGGCGCCGCGCCAGTCGTCGTCCTCGTTTATCGAAGTCTGTTACTGGCCATCACCATTCTTTGCGGAATCGGTTCCTGGCGTCAGGATCTCCGGATCTCGCGCGTCTATCTCACGCTGTTGGGGCTCGCTCTTTTTCTGGCTCTAATCTCTGTTTCCAGAATCCAGGGGTCCCACTTCGAGGGGTTGTTTCTCTGGTACCGGCTTGCGTTTTTCATTGCCGGATTTCTGGCGCTGGCCCATTACAACAAATATCAGTCCGCGCGATGGAAAGAACTTTTGCTGGGCATCGTTTTGGCCGGAAACATCATCTATCTGATCGCAGGCCTTGTGACAAACCACCGCCCGGTGGCAAGCTTTTCCAACAACCCGAATTATTTTGCAACATTCATGCTCACTGGAACGGCCGCCAGTCTCGCCGTGGCTGTATTTGGAACACGGCCCGCGTGGAGAATCGCCGCTGGAGCGTCGGCGGTGTTCCTGCTGTTCGGCATTACGCAGACGGATTCGCGTGGCGGAGTCCTTGCGGCCGGCCTGGTCGTGCTTGTAGCGGCGATCCGCGGCGGAAGCCGCATTCCTCGCCATGTGTGGATGTTGATCGCCCTGGCGGGTCTGGTGACGATGCTGGTCGCCAGCCCGTACCTGATTCGCAAATTCGTGGATCGAGGCGAAAGCGACCCATACAACTATGCGCGCACAACAATCTGGATGGATGCGGTAAAGGTTATTGCGGAGAATCCGATTCTTGGCGTCGGCTTCGGGCAGTTTATGAACGCCTCGAAGCGCTTCGCGTTTCCAGTCCAGGGAGTGGTGGCCCGGTATTTGAAACGCGCCGGAATCGCGCATTCTGAGTATCTCCAGTATTTCGCTGAAATGGGAATTCCGGCCACGCTGTTGCTGCTGTCCCTGTTTGGCTACCTGGTCTTTCTGGCGTGGAAGCGTTCCAAAACCACCTGGCCCGAATTCCGCTCTTTTCAAGAGGCGGCGATTCTTGTAACCGTCGGGCTGGGCGCTCATGCGCTCGTGGACAACTGCTGGACGATTCCGGTGATGACTTCAGGACTGGTCGTGCTTTCACTTTCGGATCTCTTGCCGCTTGCAGGCGCCGGCCTTAGCCGGCGTTCGGACCGCGCGCCGGCTAAAGCCGGCGCCTACATTGGCGGCCACATTGGCGCGTACGTGCTCGCTGCCGGCTTCTCGCTTCTTGTCGTGGCCGTCTATGTCCATTCCACGGTTCTTCCTTCGATCGGCCTTTACTACAACGACATCGGTCACAAGGCTTTCGAGAAAGGCGACATTGCGACGGCTGAACGAAACCACCTTCGTGCCGTTGCAATCAGGCCCGACGGGCCAGTGTTCCTCGATAACCTGGGAATGGTGTATTTGCAACGGTCCGCGGATACGAAGACCCGAGACCCCCTTCCGGCCGCCGCAAAGTACTTCGCCCGGGCGATCGCTTCGGATCCGCTTGCGGTCAATCCCTACATTCACATGGAGACCGTGCTCATTCGATCGTTTACCGGAAATCCCGCGCAGGACCGGGAAATACACCAGCTCATCATCGACAACGACAGAAAACTTCTGGCGGTCGATCCTTTCGTCCCGTTTCCCCGGAAGAACCTCGCCATAGCTTATTTTGAGATCGGAGAGCATGAGCGAGCTTTCGAGGAGCTCCACAGAGCCATCGAATACGAACCGAATTATGTTCCCGGTTACCTGCAGTTCGCAGCCTGGTATCGCCAGTTGGGAAACATCGCCGAAAGCCAGCGCTGCGAACGCCAGGCGCTCGAGATCGTCAACAAATATCGGAACTTTCAACCCACCGAACCCTACGAAGGCATCCTGCTCGGCCGGCCCGAAGCCTCCTGGGCCTCGAAGAAGATCCCTGAGTAAGCGCGGGCTAAAGCCCGCGACTACATTTGGGAACCGGGACCGCATTTTGGGGAATCGCCGGGACCGCGGCTTCAAATGTAGTCGCGGGCTTTAGCCCGCGTTGGCCCCAGTTAGGACTCCTGTTTGCCTTACTCATACCGGAGGGTCAGATTGGACCACGGAAATACAGAAGTTAAGGCGCGCCGCGTCAGAAAGTCGGCCTGAAGCCTCCAGGCGCTGCCAAAATTTTGAAATCCTGAGTGATCTATGAACAAACCATCACCTCTGCAGATACTTTGTGAGCAAACGCCCGTCGTGATTCTGGCGGGAGGCAAAGGCACGCGACTGATGCCGTATACGACGTCATTGCCTAAGCCCTTGATGCCCGTAGGCGAGTATCCGATTCTCGATATCCTGCTCCGGCAGCTCGCGAGCCAGGGATTCCGCCGCATCACGTTGGCCGTGGGCCATCTGGCCGGATTGATCCAGGCCTACTTCAAAGAAGGCCAGGACTGGGGCGTCGAAATCGAGTACGCCTACGAGACCACACCACTCGGTACGGCAGGCCCGATTGCGCGGTTGCCGCGGCATGAACGCTCGCTGCTTGTTTTGAATGGCGATCTGCTCACCACTTTGGATTTTTCTCGAATCGTTCGTTTCCACTACGAGAACCGCGCCATCGCCACCATTGGCACGAAGCGCCGCACCGAAACCGTGCAGTTCGGCGTTGTGGAATCGGCTCCGGGCGGCCAGATCACGCAGTACAAAGAAAAGCCCAGCCTCGACTACACGGTCAGCATGGGCATTTACGTTTTTTCACCAACGGTGCGCGAGTACATTCCGCGCTCCCAGAAGTTCGATTTTCCCGATCTCGTTCAGCGGCTGATCGTGAATAAACAAAAAGTTCTGGCCTATGAAAGCGACGCTTACTGGATGGACATCGGACGCCCCGACGATTACCAGCGGGCAAACGACGATTTTCCTGAAATGCAACAAACCCTCTTCAAAACCCATGTGGAAAGCGCGACTGTCGGAACTCGAATTTGACGAACGGGAACTCGAAGGAGTTCTCAACACGCTCGACTCGGCGTGGATCACGGCTGGGCCTCGTACCGAGGCCTTCGAAAAAGCCTTTGCCGACCTGAGCGGAACATCGGACGCCATTGCTGTTTCAAATGGAACGGCTGCCCTGTTCCTCGCCTTGAAGGCGCTGGGTGTTGGCCCCGGCGACGAAGTACTGTGTCCTTCGATGACTTTCGTTGCGACTGCCGCAGCCGTTCTCCATTGCGGCGCGAAGCCGGTTCTGGTGGACATCTGCAGTCTCGAGAATCCAACAATGGATCCCGCGGATGCCGCCTCGAAGATCACTGCGCGAACGAAGGCTATTCTTCCCGTCCACTACGCCGGCATTCCGGCGGACATGGATCAGCTTTCGGCATTGGCGAAATCCAATACGCTCTTCCTCGTGGAAGACGCCGCGCACTCCCCGGGCGCGCGATTCGCCGGGCAAAGCTGCGGAAGCTTTGGAGAAGCCGGCTGCTTCAGCTTTTTCGGCAACAAAAACATCACCACCGGCGAGGGCGGCATGATCACGACCAGCGATCCGGAGCTGGCGCGCTGCATGCGGTTGCTGCGATCGCATGGAATGACAGTCACGAGCTGGGACCGCGACAAGGGCCGGCCTTCTCAATACGATGTGTTAGAATTCGGCTATAACTTTCGGTTCGACGACATTCGCGCCGCTCTGGGTCTGGCACAACTCGAGAAACTCCAGGTCTTCAACCGGCGACGAGCAGCACTGGTTCACCAGTACAACGAGCGATTCGCAGAAGCCCATCTGGACCTGATTCTGCCGTTCGCGTCGGTTCACGAGCTCAAGGAACCTTCGTATCACATCTACCCGGTTCTTTTCGCCAGCCAGGACGAGCGTGACTCGATGGGGGAACTATTAAAGGCGGAAGGCATTCAGACCAGCATCCATTACGGTCCGATTCACCATTTCACCGCATTCCGGAAGACATGGCCGGAGGAGATTCACCTGCCGGTCACAGAAGAGTTCGCCTCGCGCGAACTGACGCTCCCGCTCTATCCATCTCTTTCCGAAGCCCAGGTCGACACCGTCGTGTCCTCTGTGCTTCACTGTTATGAAGCACGCAATGGACAAGGTGCTCATAACAGCAGTGTCGTTCGGCCAAACTGATCCGGACCCGATCCGCCTGCTCGAGCAGGAACACCTCAGCTACGTCATCAATCCGTACGGCCGCCGTCTTCGCGCAGAAGAACTGGCGGGAATAATCGGACCATATGAGGTGCTGATCGCGGCAACGGATCCGATAACGGAGGCCGTGCTCGATGCAGCGCCCAATCTCCGCTTGATTGCGCGTATCGGAATCGGTCTCGATAACGTGCCATTGGCCGCCACGCGCGAGCGCGGCATCGCGGTAACCTACACGCCGGATGCCCCGGCAGCCGCGGTGGCCGAATTTACGATTGGACAGATGCTCGCGCTGCTGCGGCGAACTGCAAATGCCGACCGCGGCATGCGGCGTGGCGAATGGCATCGATGGGTCGGACGCAGACTCGGCTTGCTGACGGTGGGCGTGATCGGCGTCGGAAGGGTCGGCCGACGGGTCGTCGGACACCTTCAGAGTTTCCATCCGATGCGCATACTGCTGAATGACGTGAACATCGATGAGGATCTCGCGCGATCAAACGGCTGTGTCTGGACGGATCGGGAAACGATTTTCCGGGAGGCCGACATCATCACTCTGCACGTGCCGCTGACGCCGCAGACTCGGAATATGGTGGGAGAGCAGCAGCTCGCCATGATGAAACCCGATGGCATCCTCATCAACACGGCTCGCGGCGGAATCGTCAACGAAGCCGCGCTTGCGGCGGCGCTTCGCGCCAGAGTCCACTTCTCGGCTGCAGTCGACGTTTTCGTCGAGGAACCCTACCAAGGAGAACTCAGCGGTTTGGAAAACTGTCTGTTGTCGTGTCACATGGGATCGGGCACGCGCGATTGCCGGCTGCGAATGGAGATGGAGGCAGCGCAGGAAGTGGTTCGCTATTTCCGTGGCGACCCATTTGCCAGTCCGGTTCCTGACGCGGAATACCTGATGCAGGTTGAAGGATGAAAGAGCAGATATCAGAATTACCGGTCTTCGAGATCCGTCCCAGCTCGGCATGGCGCATGCTGGATCTGCGCGAGCTCTGGACGTACCGCGAACTGGTCTACTTTCTCACCTGGCGCGACATCAAGGTTCGCTACAAACAAACCGCTATCGGCATCGCCTGGGCGTTGTTGCAGCCTCTGGCCATGATGGTCGTGTTTACAATATTTGTGGGGAAACTCGCCGGTGTTGCCCCGCCCAGTGTTCCATATCCGGTATTCGCGCTGGCGGCGCTAATACCCTGGCAGCTTTTTTCAAGGGCCATTACCGAATCGACCAATAGCCTAGTTACGGACCAGCGCCTGATCACGCGAGTGTACTTTCCGCGAATCATCGTCCCGATTGCCACGACGCTTGCCGCGGCAGTGGATTTTTTGGTATCGGCGGTTCTTCTCGCCATTCTCATGTTGGTGTACCGCGTACCAATACATCCGGAGATCGTATTTCTTCCGGCCTTCGTTTTACTCCTGATCATCGCTGCGCTGGGTGTGGGCTTTTGGCTATCGGCGTTGAATGTGGAGTACCGGGACGTGGCCTACACAATGCCATTCCTGAATCAATTCTGGTTCTTCATTACTCCCGTGGTTTATCCGATCACGGTTGTGCCGGAGAACCTCAGAGTACTGTACGGCATGAATCCAATGGTCGGAGTTGTCGAAGGTTTCCGCTGGGCCATTCTGGGCACCGAAAACGCTTCGGCAACATTGATTGCGTCTTCAACGGCGGTTGCTATAGTCCTTTTCTTGACGGGCATCATCTGGTTCCGCCGTCGTGAACGCACATTTGTAGATGCTATCGGATCTGGTGGGCGTTGATGAACCATACCGCCATCTCGATTTCAGAGCTGGGCAAGTGTTACCGGCTTGGGGAGCTGCAGAAGTACAAGGCGCTGCGCGATGTCGTTACTGATGCGTTTCGGGCAACGTTTCGCCGGCAGCCGAAATCGAACCATGTCTTGTGGGCGCTCAAGGACGTTTCACTCGAAATCAAGCACGGTGAAGTCGTCGGGCTGATCGGAGGAAATGGAGCGGGGAAAAGCACGCTGCTCAAAATCCTGTCGCGCATTACCGAGCCGACCAGGGGATCCGCGAAGGTCCATGGCCGCGTGGGCAGCCCTCTTGGAGCCGGCTCCTGCTGCCACCGGGGGCTTTCCGGCCGGGAGAACATCTTTATCGCCGAGCGCTGGGCCCGGCTTCCGTACGTTCAAGTAAACGTCGTGCGGCTGACTGAGAAAGGGCTGCTGCTAGGGGAAGTCCGATAATGAAAACAGCGTT
>Ga0137361_10003048_pt1 | contig 10814 bp, 14 predicted proteins | sample Mad1_80_16metaG_FD_104923 | JGI IMG/M metagenome (GOLD analysis project Ga0137361, IMG submission 104923) | Vadose zone soil microbial communities from Angelo Coast Range Reserve, California, USA - Mad1_80_16 metaG | ecosystem: Environmental > Terrestrial > Soil > Vadose zone | place: USA... | reverse complement strand
TCCATAATCTAAAATAGAATTCGTTTTTATGCTTTCTGCCAACTTGATGACCGTATCAGCATGCTTTCCGCCGCCAACACCGAATTCGAGACGATCTCGATGAAGCCGAGCATTCAATTCTCTAGATTCAGGGCTAATAAGCTCAGGCTTGTTAAACGCCAATACATCTTTAATAGGTTCACGAACATAATCTTTTGCCATCGCCTGCACAAGACCTTCTCCATAAAACTTTGCATCAACATCTTTTAGACCATTCAATTCGTGCCATGTCTGACGCGCTGCCTCTAATAAAGCCGGAGTCGTTCGGTATGTCACACCTTTGTATTCAGTAGTGAAAAACTTTTTAATCCCATTAGGATGCTCGCCTGCATGACTACCTGATGCCCCTTCACAGCCATCCATTCCGAATATATGCTGATCTGTAAACCCAATAAATCTGGCTAGGGCTATTGCGCGCAAGCCAACTCCGCACCCCCCTGTCAATGCCCATTCACCAGGCGGCAATAAGCGTAATCCTTCATCTCCAGGATCGAATACATGCCAGAGTTTAACGTTATAATCCTTGAGATGTTCAAAGAGCTTTGGATGACAAGTTGAAGCAATCAGATATTCAACATCTTTGTGCGGTTGATCCACTAGTTTGATTTTATGCTCCCGTGGATCTACCTCAGCATGCCACGTCGGAATAATTCCTCGATCAATAAGAAACTTATGGGCTCCAGAACAGGTCATGATATATTTAAAGTCGCGTATCTTTTCCCACGTATCATTAAGACTAGGACCAAAACATACAATAGCAATAGGATCAATATACTTACCATACTGAGATTCGATACGTGTTTTCACAGTCTCTATATTGATCCGGACCTGCTCATCACGAAGCCATAAAGGAATGCAATAGGAAACCTTCTGAGGTTTTGTTACGTCTAGTATTCTGGGAGCTACGACGGTTTCATCAGTCATAATTTACACTACTGGTATCTAAATGGAGGCGTAAATTTCTGCTGCAAATCAATAAGAAGTATAGCCGGAACTACAGTAGGATCATTGCCTGTTCGGTCTTGGCAATCACCTGGGCTTTCAGATGATCTAAGAGGAGTTCCGGTCAAAATTATCGGAGACGCCGATAAATCGGGCACGTAAGCTGACCAGCCAGGTTCTGCTACTACGATCCCAGGACTTTTTAATAAGGTTTGACCTGGAATATTATACAGTTCAAAAAATTGGAAATAAGGTTGCCCGACACCGCAAGATGTTCCAACCCAATGTATTCGGCCAGCGCCTACTGGCAAGAAACGGGTGGGCTCGACCCTCATAGTATAAATAACTTGTCCTATTTTAATTTCTACAAATGCAATATCTAATTCTGCTACAACCACATCACCTACATGTTTTCCGTTAGCATCTTCTATTATCATTGACAGTCTCCTAAAGTATTTTGTACGCCCGAATAAACGAGCCTTTCAGTACAACAATTTCATTTTGAATTTGTTTGGCTACTACCTGCATGGTTCCGGCTGTACTTACGTTGAAAAGTCCTTCTAGTTGTACATAATACGGGAATCCAGCCGAAGCCACTGGAACAGTAGATATCAGAGTAGTATTTGAATGGGCAGCTGCGTTATTTTCCACAAATGGAACAAAAAAGTTAGTAGAAACGCCTTGAGCGGCTACGCTCGCAGCCGCATCGGACACCAATCCGTACCAACGTCCGGCAGCGGCTGCCATCTGAGGATATGAAAGGCCAAAACCAGCTCCTGCTGTCGCAGTTATGGCCGACATATTGTATAAAAGCATCGCTTCGACTTGATACGTACCACCGGCTGCAAGAGAAATACTCAAACCACTGATATTAGTAACGGCCGAGCCGGTAATGGTATCTGCGGTTGCAACTACTCGCATCTGCACACCACCAAGACCAGCCGAAATCACAGAAACAGCTTGACTTAAAATTGATATCTGCTGTGAAATAATAGATATCTGTTGGGAGATAATAGAAACTTGCTGAGACAACACTGAAATAGAATTAGATTGGGTATCAATCCTGACACTTAAGGCAGCTGCTTGCGATGACAACGATTGCGAGAGAGCAGAAACTTGTTGTGAGATAATGGAAACTTGTTGCGAGAGTACACTAATTTGATTAGACAATGTATCGGCTTTAGCCGACACAGCATTGGCGATTGATGTAGCGTTAGCGGCCGCCACGGATACGATGCTCGCTGCATTAGAGGCCGCATTTGCAATCGAGAGGGCTGAAGCTACCTGCACGCTAATTATACTGACGGCCTGCGATAAAGCTGATACTTGTTGTGATAAAACACTGATCTGATTGGATAGAGTATCTGCTTTTGCTGATACAGCATTGGCAATACTCGTCGCGTTTGCAGCTGCTACCGATACAATGCTGACCGCATTAGAAACTGTATTAACCTGGACAGAGAGGATCGATACTTGCTGTGATAAGATAGAAATCTGTTGCGAATGAACAGAAATAGATTGGGATTGAGTATCAATACGAATACTTAACGCGGCCGCCTGTACCGAAAGGGATTGAGAAACAATGCTTACGGCATTGGATACTACGTTAATAGCCGAAGTTGTGTCATCAATAGCGGCTAACTGTAACAGAAGAACAGTCGTAGAGATGGCGACACCGACTGGTCGTACTGCACCTGTGGTCGGAGCTGTCAGAGTTAACAACCCAGCTGCGACATCTAAATAATAGATAGAACCTGGAGTCAACCCACCTGATCCACCAGTAATATTATCCCATTGTCCGGTGGTCAGAGTCACGAACCCTTCGGTCTGTATGCGGCCTGAAGTTGAAACGGCGATGGACGCATCGAGAACCAAACCAATAACTGGTTTTGTTGCTACAGCACTCGCGTTGGCCCGTTTGAATGTCGACGCCGATGTAAAAGCATATACTGGAGCCCCGGCCGATACGGCCGAGGTGTCATTATTTTGTAACGTAATAATAGGACCAAGCGCCGATAAGGTGTTATCTGCCGCAAGTCTCGCGGCGGTTTCTACCGAAAGAGCCTGAGAGACAACAGATACGGCATTGGATACTGTATTAACTTGAACCGAAAGTATAGATACCTGTTGAGAGATAATAGAAATTTGCTGTGAATGAACAGAAATTTGATTCGACAGAGTGTCGTCTTTAGCAATTCGAGCTGCCGTTTCAACAGATAATGCTTGTGAGACAATAGATACGGCATTTGAGACAGTATTAATATTAACAGAGAGGGCATTATCGGCCGAAATTCTATTCGATGTTTCTACAGCAATGGCGATGGATACTTTATTGCTTGTAGCGCTAGCTGTACCGCCAGTAGCACTATTGGCCGAAACTCTATTAACCAGAGAAGTGTGAGCATCAGATAAAACAGAAAGTGCCGTAGAAATAGCCGACACATTAAGCGAGATAGTAGCAACATTGGCGCTAAGTGCTGAATGTACTTGAGATAGAGCAGATACTTGAAGGGATAATTGAACTGAAAGAATAGAGACGGCATTAGAAACCGTATCGACATGAACCGAAAGTACAGAGACTTGCTGAGAGATAACTGAAACTTGTTGCGATAAAACAGAAATTTGATTAGATAAAGTATCATCTTTAGAAATTCTAGCGGCCGTCTCGACCGATAGTGCTTGAGAAACAATGGAGACAGCATTGGATACAGTGTTGACTTGGACAGACAAAACTGAAACTTGCTGGGAAATAACGGAGATGGATTGAGATTGTGTATCAATCCTTACACTTAAGGCATTATCTGCCGAGATTCTATTAGATGTTTCAACAGCTATCGCAACAGAAACTTTATTGCTTGTCGCGCTGGCCGATCCAGGAGGTGCCGCCTCTAATACAGAAACACGATCCGATAGATTAGATAAACGATTCGACATCAATGAAACAGTTTGAGAAAGAGCTGAATGTGCTTGTGACAACACGCTTACTTGTTGTGAGATCACAGAGATAGATTGAGATTGTGTGTCAACACGAACACTCAACGCATTGTCAGCAGAAATTCTATTCGATGTTTCTACGGCAATGGCAATTGAGACTTTATTACTGGTAGCACTTGCCGAGCCGGGAGGCGCGGCTTCTAAAACAGAAACTCGATCGGATAGATTAGACAGACGGTTCGACATCACCGATACTGCATTGGAGACCACATTGACCGCCGAAATTCTATTTGCTGTCTCAACCGATAAAGACTGAGATAAGGCTGAGACCTGTAGCGATAGTTGTGCCGAAACTATTGACACAGCATTAGATACTACATCGACATGAGCCGAAACCACATTATCAGCCGATATTCTATCAACCGTTTCAACCGATACACGCTGAGATAATGAGGATACTTGCTGCGAAATAACAGAAACCGCATTGACGACAGCGTCAACCCCTTGCGGAGGTATTCTTTTTAAACTCATGTCTGAACTACTTCCGATCCATCAGTTCTAAACGAAACCTTACCAGTAACGTCGGCGAATGCTGAAACTTTATCGCCGGTTAATAAAACTCTCAACGTATCATCAATGAGTGTTTCTTTCGAAGCAATAGAAATTTCTCTTAATACAGTATTTTTATCAGCCGGTGTATCACCGCTGGCAACAAGATAGAGTGTGATCGTGCGCGCTACGGTATCATTATTACAAAATGTCAATGACCTAATAACCGCTGTAGTTGATGCAGGAACGGTATATAGCGTAGCGGCAGAGCCTGTTAATAAAATTCCTTGTACAAGCGGTTTAGGCGTAACAGTTGTGGGCACTGACCAGCCTCCAGGCTACTCGGTAAAAAACTGGAAAGACAATAGACCGTCAGACGCTGTAATCCGGACAAATCGCGCTTTTACAATATCTCCAGGATTATTTTCAATTAAATATGATGTATTGGCAGGGATGCGGACTCCTTTTGGACCTGTCGTGGGATCAGTTCCAATCCCCATTAATACATCCCCACCATTATTTGAAATCAAGACTGAAGAATCTCCTGGCTGTGGCCAGGTACTAGGAATAAATACTGGACTCGTATTTACGGTCAACGGCCCTTGCATGCCAGTGGCAGTCTTGGGCCGCATCGTCAGATTCGCTCTGAATCCGCCCATTACTTAGCTCCCTTTCTTCGGGTCAAAATAGACTTGAGACGAGAAAACAATGTACGTTTCACTGGTTTGAAGGATTTCTTCTTGGCTTTAGACTGACTACGGGACTTCCAGCTTCGACCTTTCTTGGTATACGAAAATGCAATCGCGCGCGCCTGTGCTGGATTTGTCACTTTATAACCAGAGCTGGAATACAACCTTTTAGCTTTAAACTCATCCATCACAATACCAAATTTATGCTTATCGCTACCTGCTTTCTGCACACGTCGAACTAGTTGTTTAACTCTCTTGTTCTTTGTTGGAAATATCATGTTTTATAAAAACGCCTTAACTCATCATCCTTATCTGGAGGCGGGCCTAGTTTTTGTTCTACCAATTCACTGACAGGATTGTTAAAGTCTGGCAGCGCGAGTAATTTTGGTTCAATGGATTTTAAGTAATCAACCAACTTATTAAATTGACGAGCTACCTCTGCGGCCGCCGCCACCGGAGGATTAATCTTACTAATATACGAGATGTCGATCTTTTCAGGAATTTCGGCCATACCAATCTCCAAGTTGAGATGTTGATCGCTTTGTTGGCTTAGGATGAGTTCTACCTAATTTATCAACTAATGAACCAATTCGTGACATAAATTTATTCCATCTATTCTTACGCTCTATTTTTCTAGGCATCATCCGAGCCTGCTTGACTCGCTTACGTTCTCGGTCTGCGGCGCGACGTCTCAAGGTGTCACGTTCACGGCGAAGCTTTTTTAAATCTTGTCTAAGCTTACCTGCATACTGTTTTCTAGCCTGCTTCCGAAGTTTCTCTGTTTGTTTTTCTTTTGCTAACCGTATCTTTTCAACTTGATCGGCTTTACCTATACGAACCGGAGCTGGACTAATTATTGGTTTTGAGGCAGAAGTAGAAAATCCACGTCTCATTTCTGGCTTCCCTAGGATTCGGAAGCCACCTTCTTTTCTAGCCTTAATTATATCAGCCCAACGATAACGAATATTTCCTGAATCACTTACTCTGGTGAGTTGAGTAGGATTGGTAGATTTTCCAGAGAATGTTTTAAGGGCCGAACCGCCCCGTGTGGCAACAATAGTGGGTCTTGTACTGCCGCCTTTGGACAATACAACTTCCTGTGGATCATATTTAATGGTTTCGGCTACCGAAGTAATAGGTGTTCGCTCAATACGAAGATTTTTGGGGGTCGGAAGTTCTACATCAGTGTCTTGTGGAAGACGCATAGTGCCTTTGCGTTTCGATTTTGCTAAACGTTGCTGAAGTTTACGCTCACGCGCGGCCCTAATACGATCAATACGTTTCAGAACTTCTTTTCTACTTCCACTAGTATAATAAGGCTTTCCGGTCGATGATTTTCTAGGAGCTTCGCCAAATTGCTGGCCTGCACGAACATACATCTCCTGCATTTGCTTAGGAGTAAAGTCAATTGGCTTAAGAAGATTCAATGGTGTCTTACGCCTGCGAATCTTTACTTGTTCACGGTCAGACAATCCAGCCGTCGAAGGGGCTTGGCGCTGATACAACGTATAATCTTCTGGTTCCATTTGACCAGTCCCTGGATTATACGTTGTATGAGGTTTTCCTTTCCTAGAAAAAATAGCCGCCCACTCACGATGCCCTCTGTGGCGTTTGCTCACGCCTTTCCCCTTATTGTCGAGCCAATGCTGTCACTTCACTAAGATTTGGAGTAATAGCAAAAGGAATAACATGTCCTCGCACAGCTAAATACAATGGATTCCCTTCAATCAATTGACGACGATCATTATCAGTCAACTCAAGCTTAAAAATTGATACCTGGGAATCGCGATGAAAGATTGCTTCGGCATCAGCAACAGCTTGTGCGGTATCTCCTTTCCACGTAAGATGCTCAAAATCGGCTGGTAGGCATTCCCATTTGGTTGTATGTAGCATTATTCCAACTCTTGGACTAATGGTTCCTTAACGACTTCTGGCAATCCATCTTGACTCTGCACCGTTGGCATAATCACACCAAGCTCTTTAATCAAACGATCTTTAAACGCAGGATCGCGACTAAATTCGGTTTTCACAGCTTGAACGAGATTTTCTTTATCAGTTTTCACCATTTCGACAGGAGCATCAGGATCAAATCGGTGAAGAGATGACGGCTTACTTTCAAACCCTTTGTAGACTGCCGCGCCAGTCTTCATACCTTCAGTCGTCTTCTTAACCTTAGAAAGTCCCACGATATCGTCATTTTTTTCCACTTTTAGTTTCCTCCTCCTTGTATACTTGAGCAACTTCCACACCTGTCAATACAAAAGGAGTTGATGTAATAGTTACGATATCCTCTACAGCCTTAGCTTTTTGCTTTTCTAGATACTCATCTGAAAATTGTTGATGCTGCGACTCCGGCTCAGGATCACGATTAGCCATTAGATTCTCCTTTTTCTATCAATCCCTTAGCTTTTCCAGATCTGATAAAGGACTCTGACCAAATGACCTTACATTGAGGACATTGAAGATGCCATTGCTTTTTGGTGCGCACTCTAACAAGCTCAATCTTATCGGTCTGACATAATAACTGCGTTCTCTCATTGTATGATAAGCTAAGTTCTGGCATAATTAATACCTATACTTTCTCTGACGTATTCTCATTCTCTCAAATGCATCCAATGGACGACGTGGTTCAGCTGTTCTCCGCACACGCTCTTTAAATTCTTTTTCAATCGTATCCGACTCCCCAGAAAATCGTTCTGCCGCCTGAGCCAAATAATTAACTTCTGGATTCTTAGGAATAACTGGATCATGGATATGCTCTGGAGATTTTGCCTTCAATTCCTCCATGATGGCTTCAAAACGACTTTGTCGAGCCTTCTTACTTAATTTAGTTTTTCTACGAAGAGCTTCTCGATCTATAATTGCATATACATCTTTATTCTTTTCAAAATCAGCTTTACGATCTCTATCTCGCACCTTAAATCCACGACGAACGAGTCTTTGTTCTGATCTTTGACGGAGCTTACGAATACCTTTCGCAGCATAATATGAACCTACCACTCCAGCCACAATGCCTGCTGTTTTAATACCACGAATACGTCCAACTTTACTGAAAATGGCTCGTAATTGGGGTCTGCTAAACCGAGCCATTACCTCCGTCTCCTTTTGCCTTTCCCTTTCGATACTCTCCTAGGCTTTTGTTTGGTTCCAAATAGTGTTCCAATTTGTTTCAAACGACCCTTTATAGAATTCAATTTAGATTCGCGAGGAGATTTTGTTTGAATATCCTTCTTTTTAATATCTCTAATGCGCTGTTCAGTCTGTTGTCTATTATATTCATCAAAGCCAGCTAATTCTTCAGTTTTCTGAAGCCTACGATCAACATTTGCCATTGTTGTAATAGCATCTTGGGTTTCCATATGCAATTCTACTTCAGTCCACTCCGGATGCTGTTTCTTTAAATATCCTTTCATTCTATTAAATCGTTCAGTACGAGCACCGGTCTCTATTGCAGCTAATTTTTGACGAGATACCTCATCTCGATATTTTTTAACTTCTTTTCCAGCAATAATTCCACCAGCTCCGGTCAAAAGTCCTACAGTAGTTAAATCAACATTACCATATCCTTTGGTTCTTCTCTGACGACGAACATCACGAAATTTACCAATACCTTCTTCAAGATTTCTATACGCTTCTTGACTTGCTGCTGCTCCATGAGCAGCACTAACCCCAGGAGTAGCGCTTTCGGCAAGTTTAGTTCTGTATTGTCCAATATGACCACGTGCCTCTAAAAATTTCTGTCGGGTTTCTCCCAAAGATTCTGGACGAACTCCCGGGGTTGCGCGGCCAACGAAACCGCGAATACCTTGAAGCTTTTTTTGAAATGGTTTATTAACCTTTAATACAGTACGTCCAAATAATGTGTGACGTAGATCGCGAGCTAAACTGGTCGGAGCCGGACGTAGCCCTCTTCCTTCGGCTCCACTATAATGTGTCACTCCTCCAGCCCGAGAAAAGCCTTTACGTGTTAATCCACTTGTTGCCCGCCCGGGCCCAGAAAATCCTCGCCCTGCAACCAACTCTCTGGAGTTAATAGGACGAAAAACTCCTTTTGCCACACCAATTGCAGTAGCACCTGTCCGAGTAATAGGAGCATTGTGAACTGTACGGATGGCTTCAGAACCAACTGTACCGGCCACTTTGGATGCTTCTTCAGCAAATCGGCTAGCGACAATAGCGGCGGTCTTTCTAATAGGAGCCGGTCTACCTCTCGCTGCATATTTATGAATCATCTCCCGCAATTTTGTGCGTCCCTGCCCAAGAACTCCGCGCTCACCAAATACAGAGCTAGAAACCTTGGTTAAATTCTCTCCCTGGGCACTGAGAATCTTTGCTGTTGGGTCTACGAAAACATTCTGACCTTCAACTGTTTTCTTGGCAGTGTGAATAGCGATTCGTCCGGCAATAGATTTAGGAATACTCTGCAATCTTACTTTTAAAGCTTTAGCACGAGGCCCTGCTTCAGCTCCTGCTTTAACAAAGAATTTACCAGACGATTTCAAAGCAGCGAAAAATGCCCGTTGTTGAGACGGAGACCCGAATCGTGGCATCTAGGTTGATCTCCCTTGCTTTCTCACATATGCTTCCAATCTCTTAGTATCAGGAGTTCGTAATTTCTTCAAAGCTTCTTCATGGATCTGCCTAACCCGCTCACGAGATAGTCCTAAATGTCGTCCAATTTGAGCATATTTCTTAGGAGTCACGCCGCCCAAGCCATACGAATGTGTTAATACATGACGCTCAGTCGGAGACAATAAAGCATCCATATATGCGCCATACTTAGCAACATTTAGTCCTTTTTGGATCTCTGCTGCAACATCTCGACTACTTCTATCAGGAATGATATCTTCTAACGATGCAGGGCGCTCACCGCCGGAGTCTGACTTCAAACCTCGAAGTTTCTGACTTAAAGAGGTTGGGACAGGGTCGATTTCAAGAGCTTGTCGGATATGTTTCACACTAGAATTGGTTGCTTTAGCCAATTCTTCGTGAGTAGGTTCATTTCCAGTTTTTTGATATAACCGTTGTTGATGGTACCGAATTTTATTTCTCAAATTTACTAAATTAGCCGGTAAACGAATCTGTGATTCATGGCTCTCAAGGGCCCGACCTATTGCTTGACGAATCCAATTAGTCGCATGGGTCGAAAACCTGGCCGCACGGTCTGGATTAAATGACTCGGCTGCTTTAATAAGACCAACATTGCCCTCAGACATTAAATCTTCAAATGCAATTCCACGACCCTGAAATCGACGAGCAATCGACGCCACTAACCGTTGGTTTGATTCAATAAGGCGTTTTTTCGCTAATGCCTGGTGTCTTGGCGACCCTGATTTTAAAGCCTTAAGCAGAACACGCTCTTCTTCCCGTTTCAACAACGGAGTTTGTCCTAACCGACGAAGAACTCCGTATCCCCTAGGTTTTTGTAAGGTCGGACGAAACAAATCTTGAGGCGGTACTTTTCTGACCACGGGCTTCTTTTTGGTCCCCGCGAAAGGGCGACGCATAAATCCGCGGAGACTTGCAAAAATCGCCCTCAATTGATCACGGGAACGTCGTTTTGCCATTTAATCTCTCAATATTTGGACTTTTTCTGACCGACTCGACGAACTGTGCTTACTTTTTTACCCTTTCCGTATGCAGCTTTAGCATATCCAATAT
>Ga0137361_10003047_pt1 | contig 10816 bp, 8 predicted proteins | sample Mad1_80_16metaG_FD_104923 | JGI IMG/M metagenome (GOLD analysis project Ga0137361, IMG submission 104923) | Vadose zone soil microbial communities from Angelo Coast Range Reserve, California, USA - Mad1_80_16 metaG | ecosystem: Environmental > Terrestrial > Soil > Vadose zone | place: USA... | reverse complement strand
CAATACTCCGCAGCGGCGATAAGCTGACACGTAAACGGCGGAGGTCATCCGTCAACCGCCGCAGTGGCATAATTTTTGTGCCTGATGGTGATGTCGGCCTTATGTCGGCGTCGCCGCTGCTGCTACCTGCGGCATCGGCGGTGCTGGTGTTGGCGCAGGTGCTGGTGGGGCTACTTTCCTCGAGGAGGTTGAGTAGGAATGTGACGGAACGTACGAGGTTGAGGTCGATAACGGCTCGCCATGCTTCTGCCTCGGCGTGGAAGGCGGCTGGTGCGAATTTGAGTTGAAAGTCGCGAAGGATGGTTGATTTGCCTGACTCGGCCTGGCCTGTATGATGTGGGAGAGAACATCCGGGGAGAAGTGGGGTCAAAAGGAAAGTGGAGAGAAGAAAGCGATGAGGAAGTGAAAATTGTTGAATGAGGAAGAGGGCGGCAGAGACGTACCAAGGAGAATGATCCTGATGTCTGGTCGACGCTTTCGACGTTCCGATTTCTCGATTTCTATCTGAGCGTCGATCTCGTCGTTGATGCGTTTCGCTTCGTGTTCGTGTTGCAGCCTCTGGTCGCGTTGCGCCGAAGTCTCATTTGAAAAGTCGGCTATCGGTGGCCAGTGAGAGGTAATCTCCTCGAGGTCGATAGAAGGAGTGTTGTGGGGACGAGGAGTCGGCATGTGCTGTCGCTGCCGTTGTTTTTGAGGATTCTGGGTGGGAGACATCAAGAAAGAGTGAGATCAAGGGGGAGAGTGGGGACATCAAGTAGAGGATTAACAATTGAAGCTTACACGTAAGAATGACTCGCCAGGGTAGGTATCTCGTGCTAGAAGAACAGAAAATACTGCTAAGGATAATGATGCCTGTACACTAACAACCTCAAAACACTTTCGATTGTTCTCTTCTTTTCCCTCCTCTATATCTCAGAGCCCCTCCTGATCCTTCCAGTTTCAGTAAACACACCAGAGAGCGACGAGAGAACTGACCGACAGGCTCACGACGACGACGGCCCCATCCAACGCTGGCCATACACTTCCCGGTCCATCACAATTTCGATGTCTTCCTCCTCTTCCTCCTCATCAATGTCCCCTTCTTCCTCCACATGATCTCCCTCTTCTTCCCCCGCCATACCCCCCCGTCCACCCACCCCATACCCTACCTCCCCACTTGTGCCCTCCACGGTGCTCACCGTTGCATCGGGGAGTACAAACTGTGCCCATTCCCCACCGCCCATCCGTACACAATCATCCCGCATTTCAACGATTTGTGACAGCGCCAAAACATCGCGCACTAGCTGAGGATCCGGCGTTAAATGACGAACCCGATTGAACGATGCTAGTAGTGAAATCGGGATCCAGCCCCGTGAGTCCATCTAACCTCAGCGTCAGGAGAAGCCGCGGTTAGCAAAATGCAGTAAGTAACATTACCCTCTTTCTGAGGAAGATATCCGAGACCAAGTTTTGCGCACTCAAATAATACTCTAGTTGTCCGAGGAGATAGTATGGTGTTGGCTCCAGTGGAAACGTGAGATTGGACAGCGGTCTCGGTAACGGATATCCTTGAGTGGGGCCTGGCACGCCTGCGTTCTGAGGATACGAAAGCGGAACAGGCGCCTGATAGGCCTCGAACCCTGGCATGTAAGGCGGCGCCTGTTGAACTGTTGTTCCAAGATATTGACCCACATCAGGTGGCGCCCGCGGCGGTGGCGTTGATGGCTGTAGGGGCTGAAATGCCTGGGCTGGTGGTGTCACGGTGAAAGGTGGGGCATGTTGTTGTTGCGGTTGTTGTTGCGGTTGTTGCTGCGGTTGTTGCTGCTGCCTCTGATGCTGCTGTTGTTGCTGCTGCCGAAAGGTACCCCCCCATCGTCCGCGGCCAGGGCCGCGCCCAAATCCATTCGCCCCTCTTGCCCTACGGCCCACATATCCCCCACGCTCGTTGTGCCCACTGTAAGAACCACGGCGGGGCCGCCATGAGTAGTGTTCCCGATCTGTTTCACGACTCCGTTCCCATTCGCGCTCTCGCGGAAGGCGCTCCTCGCGTGGCGATGCCACACCATGTCCTGTCCCACCGGTGCGCCCGAAACCATATCCAAAGTCCTTGACCTCAAATCCATCAGTGCTGGCACTAGACAGTGATTGTGGTGGAGGGGGATGATGTATCGGGTATGGGCCCGTACCTGCTTGCGCATGCAATTCCTCTTGCGTAGGGGAACGTGGTGGGACATGAATCTGTTGTTGTGGAAGCACATACGGAATAGGATGGTGTGCATGGGGGTATGGGGTTTGCAACTCTGCTAATGGTGGTTCCGCCGCCACAACGGGTAATGAGGAGCCTTGTAACGGGCCACCAAACAGTAAGCTGCTGACATCGAGAGTCGGCTTTGGCGGTGCTGCCGGGGCAAGTGAGCGTGATTGGGCCTCCAACAGCTCAGGTTTATTTTCGTCGTCCTGAGTGAACTCATATTGTGATCGATTCGCCGTTCCAAACTCCCACTTTATTTCAGGGTCAGTGAGATCATTGACTTTAACCTCCGTGCCTGCGTGAGGTTCCGGACGCTTCCCATCTGCCGTGTTCTCTGCGCGTGATAATCGTGGTTGGGACCGCGTTCTTGAACGTGCATGCGATGGTCCGGCTTCCCCGGGAGCGACACCAATCGAAAATGTCATAGACATGCGATCTGACTTGTCACTCCCTGATGGACCCTCCAGCTGCAACGGCGATACCGACGGAAGCGGAAGCGATGGACTTGGGCTTTTGACTACCCCAGGTGCCCCTATACTTCCAAAAATCACATCACGCCTCCCTCGCGGTGCCTCCTCCAAACGAGACCCATTGTCTAATACTGGGCCCATGGCACGGTAGCCAGCAACTGCATCCGACTCTTGCGGTGGCGGTGGGCGAGAAATCATCGTTGGTGGAGGTAGTGTAGGTTGGGAAGTAGACTCCTGCTCCCTTGGCGGGTCACCATCACCCTGCAATACGTGACCGGGTGACGCGACCTGTTGATGTGGATGCACCGGTGGATATGTCGGATATATTGCACGCCCGTCTTGTCTCAAGTCCAAAGGTAAGTTACCAGGCCAATACACGATTGGGTGTGCTTGAGCGTATGGCGGATACCCGTATGAATAGATAAAATGATCCGTGGGGCCCCAGCCTGGTGGAAGAGGTTGTGCTGGGGCGGGACCGTATCTATCTGATGGGGCATGATGCGCATATGGTTGAGAGTAGGGAGAAACAGATGATGACGCGTATGGTTGCTGCGTGTGATTCGGATTTATCTGTAATGCAAGAGGGTAATGAGGTTGGGGTGGTGGTGGTGGCGGCGGCGGGATAAAGGATTGGGCGCTTGATGTCTGAGTTGGTAAATTGCCATAACCATAGACATCTCTGCTAATTTGGACGTAAGGCACTGGTGCGGCCACGTCAACGGGCGCTTGAGGCGAATTTCCTTCGGAGGACCGTTGCGGTTGTTCGGGAGCTTGGTCACCCCTGGCATCGACGGGAAGCTGTCGACTGCGACCTGAATGGTGAGGACTAGAAGCCATGCTGGCGGGACTGTGAGTCCTGGAGTGAGCAGCAGATGTGCGACCAGAGGTGACTTTGCTGGGTGTCTGAGAATTGTGTGTAGATCCTGAGGCGGAGGCAGCAGAGCTACGAGGTTGACTATTCCTGGTGCTGTGACTTCGGGATTGGGAATACGGTCTTGGGGGATTAATGGCATCAGCAGCTGCTTGAAGCTCCTCTGGTGGTATCACGATCCACTTGGTCTTCTCACCTATGATGACCAACAGAACAAGGGGGAGGTCGCACATTGTAAGCACCAATCATCGGAAACAAGCATAAAACTGGTGAAACCGCAGGGAGAGGGAAAGTAGACCTGAAAAGGTGAACGCGAAGGAGAGAACGCACTCTTTCTCGGTGTGCCCGGATGGCTCGACTCGGGCGCATCGGCATTCTTCTCCTCACCATCCTTCTCCTCTGCCACTGTAGCGTGCCCATTGCCAACGCGCTGGGATTTACCGGTAGGTATGTGGCTCTTGCCTACTTCTGGCCAACTTTCAACATCAGTGACTAAAGATGAGCGCTGTGGCGATAAAGAGAGTTCCTTTCGTGATGAAGGGGTTGTGCCCGTACTGGACCCAGGTGTCGACGACGACGCGCCATTGAGGCTGGATGACGATGGACTCTGGGTGGATTGTACGCTGGCAGAACTTGGTTGTTCTAGTTGCCGTGAGCCCGATGATACGATAGCTGTGTCCCGAGGGGGAGATGTGGCATGTGGCTCGTGCGATGATGCAGTTTGCAGATGAGGCTGAGTAGGACGAGGTTGTGATCGAGCTTGAACTCTTTGCTGAATCCTCTGATTCCACACATTGGGCACAGGCACCTGCGCCGCTTTTACAGGGGGGGGGTGGGAGGGTGAGAGAGGTGGTACGGAATCAGCGGATGGAGAACTGTGGGCTACTTCTCTAGTGCTCGAGTCATGTGTCATTGATTCACCAGCTGCGGTGTGTGATGTTACGTTAGCGCCCTGCGCGCCAGGGGCGGATGCGCCGGAAAGAGAGAGATCAACAAGAGATGACTGGGCGACCTCGACAGATGAGGATGGTTTTGGGAGCCTTTTAGGTTCAGGGGGTGGAACGGGAGGCTGACGAGGCGGATTGGAGAGGGGTTTGTGTGAGGGCTGAGAGGAATGTTTGACGCCCTGTGCTTTCTTCGCACTTTCCGCATATGAGAGGACGGGAGGCTGGGCTGTTGTAGGGGTGGGGGAGACCATAGATATTTTGGTGAACGATAGCAGATGACGAGCTGTAGAGCCCGCACAGCGAGAGAGGAAGGTGGATTGAGAGTGTGGGAACCGATCGAATCTAGCTTAGAGAGGGTGAGCGGAAGAATCGGAGCAGCAAAACCGAGAGAAAAGAAAAGATTGCAGAACGAAAACAGTGAAGGAGAGCAGAGCAGACGAGGGAGAGGGAAAGAGGGGCGGCAGTGGAGACCAACACCAACAGACTTCACTCACCGTCTGCAAAGCCCCAGTCAGCAGCAGCTCGGCCATTCCCGTTGCTCTCTCTCACTCGGTTGCGCAGTCAACAGTGCTCTGACCTGCTCATCTTCATAGCATCCAACTCAACACGTTCATCCTCGCACAGAATCTATTCGGCGTTTCAAATTCCCCGCCTCAGCCCGCGTGGCGATGCCCATCTGCTCGTCAGCCGTTATCCAGTCCAAAACACCACGTGCTCACGGCCACCTCGGAGGACAACGGAATCGGTTCCGAACGCTCAACGAACTCCTGATAGATACTCCCCTGTTCTAAGTTATCATATCCATAACGGTTTCGATTCGATAAAACGATTCATTCTATCAGCCTATATTGTCTCGCCTGAGAAGCAGTGTTCAGCCGCATCCTAAGCGAGCTAAAGGTGTGAATATCTCGAAGCTACTGTAATATAAAACAAAAACCGCTCCACTCACCTAGTCTCATGATGCCGAGTTAAAGTCCTCGAGGACGCCATGTTCTTCTTATTGTCCCCCTCTGTCCACTTGCGGAAAGCAAAAAGGGGAAGCAAACTCTGCTCTTCATGTCACAATTGCCTGGTACCACGCTCTAGACCTGAGGCTAAGCACATTTTGGTACCTTCTTCCATACCCACTGGATCAGTGTGGCTGACGGCTATCCGCACGTTTGCATAAGGGACACTACAGTATTTGTCTGAACTGGAGTCAATCTGCCAGATTTTTAGGCATGGCGTCATGACTTGCCACGCTATGTGACGGTGCAACTTATGTTACGGGCTCACCGCTTCTCCCACACCAGTACTGCAGTACAGTACCCTGCCACACCGTGATCATAATGACTGCCCCGCCCGGTGTCGTATTTTGCCGAAATTCCCCACTGTGCCACCCGTTCACGGGGGGGGGGGCGACTGAAACACCTGTCACATGTGGTTGGCACCAGCGTCAGCAAGCTTTTTGTTCTCACCTCTCGAATTTCCCAACTTGTCGTGCATGACCCGATTTGCAGGTGGCGCAACGGTCCTGGCTCTACATAAAATCCCAAATATCCGAGAACATCGTAGAATACGGCAATGCTACGCCTCATACCCCCGGCAATTTTGACCCCCGATAGCTACGCAGTCATGAGATCAATTTACAGAAATGAAACAACGCTCCCGTCTTGGCGGGCGGGAGAACAAACCGAGATCTTTGTTAGTGCACTATACTGTCTTACCCAGATGCACGCACTTCTCCGTCGGGACTAACAGTGCCGCCAGAGCCTAGTCTAGTACCAACGTAAAGGAATACCTCGCGGAACGGGTTCCCATGGGATGGTGCCGTGCTGCTTCTGGAATACCGCATGCGGGGTGAAGAAACATAATTTGCCAGAGTGACAGGTATTTCGACATCGATAACGTTCAAGCCCAATTTACGGTTACCCCCGATCCCAAACACTAGAGCAGGGAAAAATGGAGGATCGGAGCTGGGAAGACGGACACGGGTGGATGTGGATGAATGGCAGTGTAGCAATGAGAGAATGCATATTTGTGTTTTGGACCGTCCGATGTTCGCACAAACCCATTGCCGTGAGGGCCGTAACTATGATCGTTGACGGTGGAGGAGGATAGTGCCTCACCGATATCGTGCAGTAAAAATATGGGCATATTTTCCCAATGGGCGTAACGACGCTCCATTGTTGTTCACTTTGCCCCAGAACGAAAAATGGAACCGTAGGCACCAAAAAAGTCCCCCTCGGGTTTCATGGAACGCCCTCTGATTGGCCAAAGGCGAGATATCCTGCCCTTTTCAGCAGATATTTTTATTTTTATTTCTAATGAGAGGAAAAATGCTGCTTAAGGTTTCCAGGTTGGTGCCTCTCGATCGTTTCGTTTTTCGGAAACAAACCAAAAACCGCCACCTAGCTAGCGTCCGACGTCGCCGGATTATTTTGTGGATGCTAACGACATGCTTGAACTACGTACTGTCCATCTAGAACCTCACAATAATCAAGGGGTATGAGACGTCTGATGGGGCGTGCAGTAGCACAGGAACCTGGCAGTGGCAAACGCTGTGAGTTTCAAAGAATCATCCTCCATGATCTTGATCAATATGGTATTACTGTAATCTCCGACCGACAAATCATTTAGTGACTTGTGTCTGTCAAATTCAAACAGCCGCGTGCTCGCATCATTCGCACACCGCCACTTGCTAAGAGGTAATCATGATGACGATAAAGGTAGTGATGACGAATCATCAATCTCACATGTAAGATACATGTAATGCTTTTCTCGTAATGCTTTTTTCATTCATTCTGATAGAAATTACTGATGCACCGAGGGAGAGGAAGTAAGGGCATAAAACTTTATGCCCCTAAACTTGTCGTCGTCAAGTCACCAACTGAGAGCCTTAGCTTGTTCCCCGGTGGCTAGCGCATAATGGTTCACGCACTCATGAGAAGCAATCACGCGATCTAGGTCACTCTCTCGTGATGAGTGATCATGGAATCCGAAAGGCGGGAGAAGACGGATCATAGATAGAAAAGGAGTCGTCGGCGGACTCGGAATTATCAAGTGGTGATAAGGGAAGAATAGCAAAGCTGTTCCGACGAATTTCCGTACCGTACTACGATCCAAGTCCTCGGATTCGCTGGCATAGTTTATTCATGGGTAAACCGGACTGACAGATGCCACACTGGCATTCAAGGAAAAGATCCAAGTGGGAGATTCATCAATGATTAGACTCCCTTCGGTGGTTTTTGCGTTCATGCAAGATATCGATATCGTTCAAGTTCAGGCACGGCAGTCGAACACTGAAATTTGATTCGAACCAGGGAAGAACGAATTGGATCGCGAACCAAAACCACACAACCGACCGAGAGGCGCATCTCTTGGATTTCCGCAATGTATTTTTCATCTAGAGATCTGCTAAACAGTGCACAACGCAATGACCGAGGGCTCGTTGAGGCCCCATACAGTTCAACAACAATCATACCGCATCCACCAATAAACTGACCGGCCCCTCACCATTTCTACAGGTTGGCTTCACTCAGAACGCCAAACCGAGTGTTGAGACTCGCCCACGTTCTATCACGCCGACAGAATGCAAAAAGTTCCAACAAGTACGGCGACGTTGAGGCCGTTCGGGTAGACCACGCCTATTGCGGTCTCCAGTCTGGTAGATAGACTAGTAGCGATAATGGGATGCCTTGTACGGCCCATTCACGGGGATATCGAGATATGCTGACTGGGTCGGGGTCAGTGTTGTTAGCTTGACATTTAGGCTAGTGAGGTGTGACCGAGCGACTTCTTCGTCGAGCTCTTTGGGAAGCATGTGCACACCAAGCGGGAACTTCTCAGGAGTCGTCCAGAGGGCAATCTGGGCCAATACCTGGTTCGCAAAGGAGCACGACATAACAAACGATGGGTGGCCAGTAGCACAGCTATATTCCCATCGAAATCAGACAAACATTCACTATGTTCGATCTACGCACCCGAGGTTGACGAGACGACCTTCTGCAAGGAGAATGACATGTCGACCAGAGGCCATTGTATAGCGGTCAACTTGAGGCTTAACGTTGACCACTTGCTTAGCATTTGCTTTCAACCAGGCAACGTCAATCTCAACATCGAAATGACCGATGCTACGAGGTGGATGTCAAGGACAGTTTAATCCAAACATACTAAGGACATACTTGCTGACAATAGCATCTTCGGGCATTGCTTCGAAGTGCTTTCCAGTAATAATGTCCCTGTTTCCAGTAGTAGTCACAAAGACATTAGCGCGAGATGCTGAGTCTTCCATAGTCGTAACTTCATAGCCAGCCATCGCTGCCTGAAGCGCATTGATGGGGTCAATTTCCGTAATTAAGACACGTGCACCATATGCACGCAAAGACTCCGCACACTATGCATCAAAAAAGGATAGGTCAGAACCCACAGTGATTGGGTTGATAAATAGGACGTACGCCTTTACCAACGTCGCCGAAGCCAGCAACGACGGCGACCTTACCGGCAAGCATGACGTCGGTCGCACGCTTGATACCATCGACGAGGGATTCGCGGCAACCATAGTAGTTGTCAAACTTGGATTTGGTGACGGAGTCATTGACGTTGATAGCTGGGACTTTCAATCTTCCCTCGCGGAATGCCTTGTATAGGTGGTGGACCCCCGTCGTGGTTTCCTCAGACAAGCCACGAATACCTGACTCATTAGGCGGGAACATATAAATCAATAGTCAAGGGACACTAGCTTACCTGCCAAATACTGAGGGTATTTTTCGTGAACAAGTGACGTGAGGTCCCCCCCATCATCCAGAATCATGTTCAGAGGTTGTTTTCCCGGGAATGCAGTAAGCGTCTGATCAATGCACCACGAATACTCCTCCTCGGTCTCGCCTTTCCACGCGAAGACGGGAACGCCAGTAGCAGCGATACTGTTTCAGATCAATGAGGATGAAACAACTCTTTTGAGAATTATCTACATACGCGGCAGCTGCATGGTCTTGAGTAGAGAAAATGTTCTGAACAAGTTTAAGTAAAGGACTTTGCTGATGGTGCATCAAAACATACACAGGATGACCATGAGACTTGCGCTCCGAGCGCAACCAGCGTTTCGATAAGGACGGCAGTCTGTATAGTCCTAGTCGGCGTATAATCAATTCCCCCGCTTACGTTATATACCACATTGAGTTTACATATGAAGGCAGCCTGCAATCCGCGCTCCCTTGAGTGGTTGCGATGGTCCATGCTATTGTATGGTGGAATGGTCAACTGATAGTCCCCAATGCGTGTTATAGGAGACAAACTTTCGCTCGCATATACATGAGGCCAGGCATCTCATTCTATCAAACGGATCTTAAGGACGCGGGGACGAATTACAGCCGCCAGACAAACCTCTGCAATCTGTATTTCTTTGCGACCAAAAGCCGCCAGTGAGACATCTGCAGGCGGCTCATTAATATTCACAGTTGTCAGGGTAGCGGTTAATACATACCAGCAACCTTGAAACTCATCGGTAAATGCGGTATGGGGGTAAGATCGTTGGTGTATCGTGACGACGGCTAAGGGAGAGCAAAGGCGGTGAAAAGAAACCGACACCTAAAAAAAAAAGTTCAAAAGAGAACGGTCATGTGACGTCGGCTGGGCGTGCCGTAGGGCCGATAGTTTCGAGGCTTATTCTATTCACACGACGGTAACCGTCAAATGTCTGCGTCTGCAGAGTCCCCGCAAGAATGTCAGATTGCAGAGATCCTGCAATTCTCTTGTGAGATCCAGGCAAGGAAGCATGGGCGCCAACAATTCCACTGCTTTCCTGTCCCACGTCTTCTCATTTTGTAAGTAGAGGGGGCGTCGTCTCGGTTTATTTCTAGGCTCATTGTACGCCGAAAGATGTCGGGGGCAGCTCGCCGTTGAGATTACCCGAATAGTCAAACTGGATCCTTCAACTGGCGAGGTCAATGTCCCCAAAGACGTTCAGTAGGCATGCCCGTCTTATGTGACGTTTCGCCACTGAAGCATGACGCATTTCAGCGAGCGACTTCCCAAGGCGAAGCAGTGGAACGATATAATCCGCTCTCGATCGTGATACGAATACGAACCGGCTCAGGCAGACCCAACCCGTCCCCGAATCACTCGACAGGTTTATCGCTTCTGTTGTCTGTCGGACGGATCTTGAATCCTTGTCTTCCAAGCTGAGGTGCCAGTGGCATTTGGAGATTAACCAGCACACTTAACTGAGCCAGTGTCAATGATAAACCGCCTATGCGATTTCTGGAATGGTGAACTCGTCTCGGCCGAGAAAATAAGCCGGCGACGTGCGTGACCTTGT
>Ga0137361_10003043_pt1 | contig 10821 bp, 12 predicted proteins | sample Mad1_80_16metaG_FD_104923 | JGI IMG/M metagenome (GOLD analysis project Ga0137361, IMG submission 104923) | Vadose zone soil microbial communities from Angelo Coast Range Reserve, California, USA - Mad1_80_16 metaG | ecosystem: Environmental > Terrestrial > Soil > Vadose zone | place: USA... | reverse complement strand
TGGGGATGGGACAGAAACCAGTCGCGTGAGAAGGAAATAGCGAGAAAAAAGAGAGGGCGTCCACGGAGGACGCCCTAGAGATGAACCGTTTTATTACAGGTGATTTGAACGCGAATCAGGAGCCCGGCTGGGGCTGTTCGGCGCGCTTTTGCTTGATCTCCTTGACCTTGTCGAGGAGAGCGTCGGCCTGATTCTGGAGATTAGAGCGCTCTTCGGCGCTTTCCACCATATCCGCCTTGCGGCGATCGAGAAGGTTCAGGTAGGCCATGGCGTCGTCGTAATCGGGCCGGATCTGAAGGGCTTTCTGGAGGGCCGCGATGCCTTCCTCAACCATGGCTGAGGACTTGGCCACATATTCGGCGCGAACGGCGGGCGGCATCGGCTCGGTGTCCCTGACCTGTTTGCTGACATGATCCTTGTTGTAAGCGGCGCGAAGCTCCAGGTTGATGCGCTGCGCCACTATCCAGTCAATGGCGGCAATCCAGTAATAGGGTTTCGGATCGTTGGGCTTCAACTCGATGTGTTTCTGATGGTAGGACTTGGACTCTTCGAATTTCTTGAGGTCGAAAGGCGTGCCGGCCATCTGGAAAAGGATGGAGCCGATGCCGTCGATGGCGCTGATATTGTTGGGATCAATCCCCAAGATTTCCTTGAACTCATTGACGGCGGCATTGCCGAGGCGCACGTTCTGGTCGGAAGGAGCGCCCGGAATATACTGGCTGGCGTAAGCGGTGGCCAGATAGACGCGGGCGTTCATCAGAGCGGGGTCGAGCTCCTTGGCCTTCTGGAAATCGTCGATCGCCGCGTCATAGAGGCCGTTCTTGTAGTTGCCGACACCTTTATTGAGGAGGTCGCGGGCCTGCAATTTGCTGCAGCCGGAGACGCCAGCAACAAGGAGCAAGAGCGCCGCGAAGGCGGAAGCTCCTTGAGCGCATCGGGCCGGGGCGGACCGGCGCGGAGCCGGGCCTGGCTTTGGTCCCAACCGAGCTGAGCTTGCACTGATCGCGACATGAGTCATCGAAGCATCCATCCCTGCTGGACGCGGCTCCGAAAAGTGACGGGCCACGCCAGGAAATTCACGTCCGCCCTGCGAAGGGCAATTCGAAACGGCCTAGAGGGCCCTTTCCAGATCCGGCGTCAGCAGGCCAACCGACGCAATTCCCGAGGTGTGCATGACGTCAATGACACTGGCCACCACACCAAACTCGACCGGAGCATCGCCGCGGATAAACGCGACGCGAGTTGCGCGCTGCTTGAAAATCTCCTCAATCCGGCTGCCCAATTTATCCCAACTAACCGGCTCCCGATTGATGCGCAGCGTCCCGTCCGCAAGAACCTGAACGACAACCACTTCGTCAAGCGGAGGCGGCGGCACTCTCTCCGTAGAAGACTGCGGAACCACAGCATCCAAACCCACGGAGTACTTCGGAATGATCATAAAGATCACCAGAAGCACCAGCAAGATATCAATCAGCGGAACGACGTTCATTTCCGAGACGATACCGCGCTTACCACCAACTGACATTGCCATGATCCACCTCGTTTGGCTGAAATGCCCCGCGAGGAGGACGCTCACATCCGTACAGAGCTGCGAAAAACTATTGACCGGCTTCAAGCTTGGCGGTGATCAAACCAATCTTGTCGATACCAGCACCGCGCATGATGTCGATGGCCCGGGCAACTTCCATGAACATTACATCGTTGTCGCCTTTGACGAAAGCGATTTTCTCGGCGCGCTCCTTGAAGATCTGTTCGATGCGCGGGCCAAGGGCGTCCCAGTTGGTATCTTCGTTGTTGATTTTGAGCTTGCCACCGTTGTTGACCTGGACGACGACGGTCTTGTTCTCAAGTTCAACGTTCTGCTGCTGGTTCGGTGAGGGCTGAGGAACGAGCGTGTCCAGGCCCTTCGGAATGAGCGGGGTGATGACCATGAAAATGATGATCAGCACCAGCAGAATGTCGATCAGCGGGACGACGTTGGGCGTCGCCATTGCTCCGCCGGATTCTCCTCCTACATCCATCCCCATAGCGAGTCTCCTGTGGGCCTGAGGTAGAGCACCTCCTCGGGCCGCGAAACCGCGCCGGGTGGGATCCAGCGCGGCCTTAACAAATCAGCAAACGAACGAGCGAACAGCAACCACGGTCCTCAATCCGCGGGCGGCGGAGGAGGAGTTGACGGCCCTTTCTGGTTCTTCTCGGTGAGCAGACCGAGCTGATCGACGCCAGCAGAGCGAATCTCATCGACGATTTCGACGACGCGGCCATACTTGGCACGGGCATCGCTCTTGACGTAAACGGTCTTGTCAAGGCGGTTGGAGATGCGATCCTTAATTTGGCCGGTGAGATCTTCCTTGTTCACACCGGTGTTGCCGAGGAAGATCTTGCCGTCACTGGTGATGGCAACGACGATGGCGTCATCCTTGTCGGCGTCTTTCATTTCATGGGGATTGTTGGTGGGTGCCAAGTCCACCTGATGAGTCTTCTGCAACATGGGGGTGACCACCATGAAGATGATGAGCAGTACGAGCATGATGTCGGCCATGGGAATAACGTTGGGGGCCGCCATCTGAGCTCCAGCTTGTGGCTTGTAGGCCATGGCTGGTTACTTCCTGGCGCCGCGGCGCAGGATGAAGTAGTTGATGAGCTCCATGGAGGAGTTGTCCATCTCGACGTCGAAGGCTTCCACTTTGTTGGTGAAGTAGTTGTAAGCCCAAACGGCGGGGACGGCCACGAGCAAACCAAAGGCGGTGGTGACGAGCGCTTCGGCGATACCGCCGGCGACGGCCGACAGACCGGTGGCTTTGTTCTGCTCGATGCCCTTAAAGGCGTTCAAGATGCCAACGACGGTGCCGAAGAGACCGACGAACGGGGCGGTGGAACCGATGGTGGCGAGGGCCGAGAGGCCGCGCTTCATTTCGGCGTGGACGATGGCTACGGAGCGCTCGAGACCGCGCTTGGCGGCGTCAATGACGTCGGAGTCCGAAACCTGCTGAGAAGCGGATTGGAACTCGGAGAGGCCAGTGGCGACGACCTTGGCGATGTGGCTCTTCTTGTTGCGCTCGGCAATGGCGATGGCTTCGTCAAGTTTGCCGTCCTTGAGCGCGCCGGCAACCTGTTGAACGAAGACGCGCGACTGCTTGCGCGCCGCGCTGTACATCAAGGCGCGGTCAATCATCACGCCGAAGGAATAGATGGAGAGGATAAACAGGATAACGACGACGACGAGCGCGAGGGTGCTCATCGAGTGCAACATGCTGCGGAGGTCCCAACTGGTGGTGGCCTGTTGCAGCATCAAGGCGGAAAATACGTACAGAGTAGCTACCATTCGTTTGCTCCTTAAGTTTCAAGTGACCCTGGATCTGCGGGGGTCAACAAGAGTGTTTGCTGATGCTTTCACCCGGACTGGCGCGCCTGTCCCACGACGGACACGCCGGCCCGCACTACTGGTTGAGAGAAAAAATCACGTCGATGGTGGTGTCGACATCAACCGGATCGCCATTGAGAAGCGTCGGCTGATAGCGCCACTGACGCACGGCATCCAACGCGGCCTGCTGCAGCAACGGATGACCGGACATCACTTCCAGCGACTGAATCGTGCCGTCCTTGCCAATGATGGCGTGCAGACGGACCGTGCCGGAAATGCGGGTCTGGCGCGCAAGAGGCGGATAGACGGGCTGAATACGGTTGATGATACGCGCGGACTGCACGTTGCCACCAACGCGGAGCGGACCGGTCAGCTTGGGCTTCGGTGGGGGCGGCGCTGTGCCCATACCGCCGATGACGCCACCAAGCACGCCGCCCATGGAGCCACCGGCGACGCCGCCGGGGACTCCACCGGTCATGCCAGCGGACATGTCGGGCTCGGCGTCTTCCTTAATAATCTTGACATCCTTGGGGATGACCTTGGGGGCCATCAACTTGCCAGCGTCCATCAAATGCGCTTGCGGCTTGACGTGGACGACCTGAGCTACTGCGGGAGGCGGGGGCGGCGGTGGAGGGGGCGGCGGCGCCGTCAGCATTGTAGCCATCATGGCCTTCGGGAGCGCCTCGGTGTAAATCAGAGGAATCAGAATCAGAATAAAAAGAAAGAGGCATTGGAACACCATCGAGACCACGATCGTCCACGGCTTGTTTGTCTTTTTGGGATTGGGGCTCGAAATTACCATCTCTTCGAACATAGGTCCTACCTTCTCCCAGCGGGAGCGAGACGTCCGGAGACGTTTTCACTACCGCGGGCTTTGTTGCCGGCTGCGGGTCCGGTGCCTGCCGCCGCGCCTTGGCCGCGCCAGCGATTCCAGGCGACGACGAGCGGGGCGGCGATACCAAAACTGGAGTACGTTCCTACCACAATCCCTACCACCAGGGCAAAGGAGAAAGCGCGAAGCACCTGGCCGCCCATCAGGAACAGAACGAGCACGGTAAGGAAAGTCAATCCGCTGGTCAAGATCGTTCGCGAAAGAGTTTGATTGATGGACTTGTTGACCACGGCAGCAAACGAGTCCTTGCGCAGCAAACGATTGTTCTCACGGATGCGATCAAAGATGACGATGGTGTCGTTCATGGAATAACCGACCAAAGTGAGCAGCGCCGCGATGACCGTGAGGGAAATCTCGAATTTCAGCAACGAGAAAAACCCCAAGGTGATCAGCACGTCATGGAAGACGGCCAGAACGGCGGCAGCTCCGTAAACCCACTCGAATCGAAAAGCAATATATACCAGCATGCCGCCCAAAGCATAGAGGGTAACGTAAATCGCCTGCTTGCGGAGTTCCGCGCCGACCTTGGGGCCAACGACTTCAACGTTGCGAATAGCAAAAGGACCGAGGGAGTAACTGCTTTTCACCGCGGAAAGCACGGACGGGGTTACCCCGGTCACTCTTGAAAGGTCGTCGAGATTGGTGAGCACTCCATTCGCGGTCCCGTCGCGGAATGCGAGAAGATTTTTCGCAAGCTGCTGGTAACGGTTGCCGGAATTGACGGAGAGGAACAGCGGATCCTTTTCTGTGAGCAAGGCGGCGAGCGAAGCAAGCGTGGCGGAATTGAAATCGGCCTTGTCCGAAGTCGCCACTCCGAAGGTGGCGTCCAGAGCACTGAGGACTTTCGCCCGGTTGGCATCCTGAACTTGGTCATCCTGGCCCTTGCCCTCGACGAAGATGAGGACTTCGCTAGAGGTGGGGGAAGCAATGTCATGGATGGTTTGAATTTCGGTGTTGCCCAACCCCTGGGCCGTGAGGCCGCTGCGAAGCTTGTCGAGATTGGGAGCCTGGACAAAACGCACATCCACGTTGGTGCCGCCTTTAAAGTCGATCCCGTAACGAAGACCACCTTTGAAGAAAATCGAAGTCCACCCGGCGAGGAGAAGAATGCCACTTAAGGCAAAGAAATACTTGGCTTTGCCCATCCAGTCGATGTTGGGCTGCTTGAAGAGCTCGATCATGCCGCTTTTGCTTCCCTTCCTTAGACACCGGGGTGCCTGAGATGTTCCCGGGCAAAACCATCTACGGAAAGTAAAGTAACTGGCCCCGAGAACCTACTCCCCACTCGTTTAGATGCTAGTGGGACGCCAACCCTAGTCGTTCTAGTACGCCCTAAATACTCAATTCTGCCTGACGGTCCATTTTCGTCAGGTGATACTGGAAAATCGTTTTGGAGACGTAGATTGCGGTGAAGACGTTGGCGATAAGGCCCACCACCAAGGTGATCGAAAAGCCGCGGATCGGGCCCGTTCCAAAAACAAATAGGAAAGCTGCAGAGACTACCGTTGTTACGTGCGTGTCTATGATGGTGAGGAAGGCTTTGTCGAAGCCGGCATCGACGGCAGCGGCGGAAGACTTGCCGTTACGCATTTCCTCGCGGACGCGTTCGAACACCAGAACGTTCGAGTCCACACCCATACCGATGGTTAATATGACACCGGCGATGCCTGGCAGCGTCAGCACGGCGCCGAAGAGAGCCAGCACGGCAAGCAGGATGACCAGGTTCAGGATCAAGGCCAGGACGGCGTTGCCACCGGAGAGGCGATAGTAGACGAGCATGAAAAGCATCACGACGACAAGGCTGAGAACCGAAGCCTGGACGCCATGGCGGATGGAGTCCGCACCAAGTGAAGGACCAACGGTGCGCTGCTCGAGATATTTGATCGACGCGGGCAGAGCACCTGCACGGAGAACCAAGGCCAAGTCGTGAGCGCTCTCCTGGCTGAAATTGCCCTCAATCATTCCGGAATCATCGATGCGGCCATTGATGCTCGGGGCCGAATAGACGCGATGGTCGAGCACGATGGCCATCTGGCGGCCGATATTTTGCTGGGTAAAAGGCCCGAAACGGCGCGCGGCCTCCGGCGAGAGCGTGAAATTCACCTGCCACATACCAGGGTTGGTCGTGTTGCGATTTTCCACCGCGCTACGCAGGTCGCGGCCGGTAACCACAGACGCGCGGCCCAGCACATACCAAGTTTCGCCAGTATCGATTCCACCTGTTGATTTGCGGGTCTTGGGGTCGTCGCGGACAAGTTCCGTACCTGGCGGCAGAACGCCACCGTGGCGGCTGAGAGCCTCTGTTTGAGAAGTATAGGTAGTTGGATCTTCGACCAATTTCAATTCCAATTGGCCGCCCGCCTGGATGACATCCCTGGCGCGAGTCGGATCGCCCTCGCCGGGGAGTTGTACGAGGATTTCGTTGGCGTTGCGGCCGCCACGGAGCTGAATGGTAGGTTCCGTGAGGCCCAGGGCATTGATGCGTCGCTCGATCGTTTCGAGCGACTGAGTCATCGTGCTTTCCTGGATTTGGGCGACGGCGCTGGGGCGAAGCGTCAAGGTGTAGCCGGAGGGATCACCGGCGGCAGGCGTCATGTCCCAAACGTTGCTGTATTGCGTGCTGACGATATCGCGCACCTGCGAAAGCTGGGAGGGATCGATGTTGCGCAAGAGAATGTGGGTGTCATCGACGCGGCGCACTTCATCGTAATGAATGTTTTTTGTGCGCAGCTGGGTCGTCAAGCGATCGACGGTGGTGTCCGTCTCCTGCGCGATGGCTTCTTGCACCTGGACCTGGAGGATCAGGTGCGTGCCGCCCTGGAGGTCGAGCCCCAGCTTGATCTGCTTGGAGAAATTATCCTTCACTTGCGCGAGCGAAGTGGGGAATTCCGGATAGCCAAAAAGAAAATAGAGGCAGAACAGAATGACGGCAAGTATGAAGAGCGCTTTCCACTTCAGATTGGGATTCATGGTCAGGAAGTAAGACGTGTAATCCGGCGAAGGGTGGGCTTATTTTGCATCTTCCGATGCCTCCACCTGAGCAATCGCCGCACGCGAGAGACGAATTTTAACCTGCGGTTCGCTGGAGATTTTCAAGATGACCGAATCACCATCGATACCGTTAACCGTGCCGTAGATGCCGCCGTTGGTGATGATTTTATCGCCGGTCTTGAGGGCAGAGAGCATTTCCTGCACCTTTTTACGCTGGCGCTGCTGGGGCATGATCACCATGAAATACATGATGGCGAACATGAGGCCGAGTGGAATGAGGAAGCCGCCAAAACCGGCGCCGCCTGTAGCTTGTAATAGGATTGCCGCCATCATTGTGTATTCAGCTGGTCCTTGGTCGAGAAATTTTTATCGGCGCGTCAAACGTTCTTCTCAAGGAAGAACGACAGAAAGGCCGTACCGCGGGTAAATCACCCGCGCTTCTGCCTAACCGACTTCCATTCGATTCGTTTTGGCGCCCCGCGGATGGCTCGCGTGCCTCTCGTCTTCAAAAGCCTCAGGCCTGAAGGCCTGAGGTACATATTCGTTCAGGCCGCTCCTTCAGCATAGCGCGCGTGCATCTCAGACGAGAAATTCGCTAGGTTCCCAAACTCGATAGCCTCGCGGATTTGGCGCATTATGTCAAGGTAAAAGTGGACATTGTGGTGGGTGGCCAGGATGGCGGCGGTGAGTTCTCCGGCAGCGAAGAGATGACGAAGATACGCACGAGAATAGCGGCGGCAGACGGAGCAAGCGCACTTGGGATCGATGGGGCGCTGATCCTGCGCGTAGCGCGAGTTCTTGATGAGGACGCGACCTTCGCTGGTGTAGAGGCAGGCGTGACGAGCGGCACGGGTCGGGAGCACGCAATCCATCATGTCGATTCCGAGCGCGACGTAATCGGCGATTTGTTCGGGGCGGCCGACGCCCATAAGATAGCGCGGACGATCCTGGGGCAGTAGCGCCGTTACTTCGGCAGTCATCTCGCAGGTCATCTCATGCGGCTCACCAACAGCGAGGCCGCCAACAGCGTAGCCTGGAAAATTCAAATCGAGAAGTTGGCGCGCGCTTTCGCGCCGCAAGTCCTCAAACGCCGCGCCCTGCACGATGCCGAATTGCCATTGGTTGAGATCGCCGTTTCGGCGGGCGCATTCTTGAAAATGGTTGCGCGCGCGGCGCGCCCAGGCAGTGGTGCGCTTGAGGGCGGCTTCGGCTATTTCACGCGGCGCGGGCGTCTCAATGCATTCATCGAGAACCATGGCGATGTCCGACCCCAGGGCGAGCTGAATCTCGGCGGCTTTTTCTGGGGTGAGAAGATGCTCCGAGCCGTCGAGATGCGAGCGGAAGCGTACCCCTTCATCGGTCATTTTTCGCAGTTCGGAGAGGCTGAAGACTTGATAGCCGCCGGAATCCGTGAGGATGGCACGCGGCCAAGACATGAATTGATGCAAGCCGCCGAGCTTGCGGACCAGCTCGTGGCCGGGGCGCAGATAAAGATGATAGGTATTGGCGAGGATGATTTCCGCGCCGAGTTCTTCGAGCGCTTCATTGCGCAAGCCTTTGACGGCGGCTTGCGTGCCGACCGGCAGGAAGAACGGCGATTGCACCACGCCGTGAGGAGTAGTGAGGCGGCCGCGGCGCGCCCCGAGCGAATCAGTTTTCAGGACTTTAAACGAAAAACTCACAAGCCGAGTTTATCAGAGGAAAATCCAAGCCATCATGGTGAAGAATAGAACAACGGAGAAAGTCGTTCCGAATGCAATTCCAAGCGCCTTTCCGATCGGCGCTTTCTTCGGGTCCGCGGCGGAGAAACCAACCGCCATCAGGATGATGGCCCAAATTGCGAAAATATCCAGGCTCCCAAAAAAGATAAGCTGCCAGGCGGGAGCGCTGTCCCCAAGGAATGCCGCTGGATTCGACGCCAGAAAGTTCTGCGGATCGATGCTTTGGGGATCTTTCAGGAACGTGACTGGAATTGCCAAGAGTTCTCGAAGCGACATGGGAAGATGCGCGAAAGCTGTGATGGCAAACGCCGTGCCGAAATTCGTTCTTACTCCTCCAATGAGCTTGAAGGCCGCAAAATTAATCGCGGCCGAAAACAGGATCAGCAGCGGCCAGCCGATGACTCCCCGTACATACTGCGAGATCTTCGATCGCTGCGCTCCTTGTTCGTAAGCGGCCTCCTTCTGGTCCTCGGGCAAAGCCTCGATATGCGAGGCCGCGAACTTGTTTTTCTCGATCTGTTGCCTGGTATAGGTCACCCAGTCCGCGCGTTTGACGAGCGTGGCACATAGCCCGAACCAAATCACGATCAGTAGAATCATGGACGCAATCCAGCTTGGCCGCTGGACTAGGTCCTTAAAAGTGGCGCCCGGCGAAAAAAATACGCCCACGATGCGGCTGATCGCACTCATCTGAGGCTGCGGCTCAGGCGCAGCCGGGGGAACGGCAGTTGTCGTTGCCATCTCAAGATCCTCCACCACAGAGTTGCGTAGTACTGCCTTCTGAGAGGGACTACGCACGAGCACTATAAAATATTTCGGTGAAAGGATTCTAGCGCGGAGGAAAAGAACTTGACAGTTGAAAGTTAAAAGATCCAAAGAAAATCCGAGTAGCTATTTCAATCGCGCGTTGTACACTCAAAACAATGGTCACTTTGTTTGGTTCTGTTCCTGGTCTATTCGACGACTTCCGGCTACAACAACAACTCGATAGCCTACCCAGGCCTCGAATTGTCACCATGGGGTGGCGCGACAGAATCATTTTACTGTTTGTCTTTTTGTTCTTATGCGTTTGGACGACTCTGTGGACTCGAGCAATTCTTGAAAGCTGGAGAAGCCAGCCCAATTGGGCCGTATTCGCCATCCTTTTCCTGGTCATCTTCGCTTCTTTGTGGCTGTACGAACTGCGTCGCGAACTTCGGAATCGTCCGATCTTAGCAAACGGCGAATTCGCTCTAGGCAGAGTCACTTCTCAGCAAGATGTTGGCGGAAGAACTAGAAAGAGCAAGATTGCTTACAAATTTACCGATGCTCACGGGCGAACTTGGACTGGAAAGGGATACGACACGACAAAAGCGTACACAGAAAACATGGCGGTTATGGTCTTCTACGAGCCCAACGATCCATCGCGAAATGTGGCTCTCTGCACAACAGTGTGGAGATTGCGTTCAAAAAACGGGGACCTGATTTCACCTTTTTGAATATCATTGCATTTCTAGGGGCACAACAAACTTCAATGCGGTGTGCGTTGCAGAAAATCCGACGACTTTCACATCCTTCAAGCCAGTTTTGCGGCCGGCGGCGAGGACATCGTTTTCGGTGATGTGCTTTTGGCCCTTGGGATAAACGATCCAGAGGGCGGCCGCGCCTTGCAGTGATTTCGAGGTTTTCGGCAAAGCGCCGAGTTCTTCCTTCGATTGCGCGGCGAAAAAGACGCATTCCGAATCAACGGCAACTTTACCTTTGGTCACGGATTTCGTGAGCGCACCTAGTTCCGCGAGAAATTCAGCGTCGAAGCCGCCGATCAAAGAAACTTTCGCTTCGGGTTTTACACCAAGCTTTTCGATGCGCGACTT
>Ga0137361_10003041_pt1 | contig 10826 bp, 13 predicted proteins | sample Mad1_80_16metaG_FD_104923 | JGI IMG/M metagenome (GOLD analysis project Ga0137361, IMG submission 104923) | Vadose zone soil microbial communities from Angelo Coast Range Reserve, California, USA - Mad1_80_16 metaG | ecosystem: Environmental > Terrestrial > Soil > Vadose zone | place: USA... | reverse complement strand
GCGCTCGAGAAAACTGACAGCTATGGAGGTGAAAGGTTCTAGGGATCGGGGAGTCGACATTCGCTCAACCTTGAACTTCCGCAGTCGCAAGGTGCATCGAATGCGACGCCAAAAAAGGCATCGGTGCATAGCAAGACCGCTGTTCCGTGTCGATTAAAAAGGCCAGCCCTTTTTCGCCGGGATGCCGATCGATCAGAAGCACGTCACCCGGGCGCACTTGCGCCGTGGTCAGCAGCCTCGCAAGCGGGGAGACTACAAAGCGCTCAATGGCACGCTTTAGGTGGCGCGCTCCATACCTCTGATCGGTCCCTTCTTGCAGCAAGAACTGACGTCCTTCTCTCGTTATTCGAAACAGAAAATGGCCCGTCGTGGAATCCGAGAGGCGCTTCTGCACTTGCCCCAGTTCGATCTCCAGCACTTCGTCAAGTTCTTCGCGCTTCAAGGGGCGAAACACCACGACTGTATCGAGCCGGTTCATGAATTCCGGTGAAAACTTCCGCCGCGCCGCTTCCACCGCCGTGCGCTCCACCTTCTGGTCCAAATCCGTTACCGGCTTATCCTTCGGCTGGATGAATCCCATCCCTCCTTGCATCAACTCCGTGATCTCCCCTCCCCCCAGGTTCGAAGTCAGAAAAATCACCGTCTGCGACAAATCCACCCGCCGGTTGTCCCCCAGCGTCAGCGTCGCTTTATCCAACATCCCCAGCAGCAACTGCCACAGCGCATCCGACGCTTTCTCAATCTCATCAAAAAGCAGGAAAGAAAGCTTCAGCTTGTCCGTGTGCGATGCTGCCAAAGCTTCCTGGGTAATCAGCGGACGGGTCTCGCGGTGCCCGAGATACCCCGGCGGTGAGCCGATCAGCTTGGCAATCTCATGCGAGTGCTGAAATTCCGCGCAATCCACCTTGATTATCGCTCGGCTATCGCCGAACAGAATCTCAGCGGCGGCCTCGACAATGCGCGTCTTGCCTGAACCGGTCGGCCCCAGAAATAGAAGATTTCCGACTGGCCGCCCTGGAGAGCGCAGCCCGGCACAGAACACTTGATAGAGCTCGACAAGTGCCTGCACGGCCTCGTCCTGCCCCACGATCTTCTGCCGTAGCGCATCCTCAAAATGGCGCGACGTGGAACTCCGCTCTCTCGTGTCCAACTCTTTGTTGTGGGCCCGTTGTGTTACTGTTGCCATGACGTCTCCTTCACTGTCGTTACTCGAAAAAACCTGCACAGCTACCAAACTCTTCAGGCGAGCTTGCTGACGGAGCGCAGAGACTCCGCCAGCACTGCCGTTCCGGTATACAGGCAATTTCATACAGGCAAGCGTGAGCTACTTCGGCCGACGCTTTCCGATCCCAAAGCGAGAAAACCTCGGTTTCGTAACGCACACTCACGCCGTTTTCGGAACGCTGTGGCATGGGTGTCGATTGAGCGATTGCCATTCTGGTTTCTATGCTCATCGCCGTTCTCCCGTGATCCACTCGCGGATGTATGCTGGGCAATTCTTGAGCGTGATGTTGTCCGCTTCGCAGCGCCTAAGAAAATTGACAGCGCCTTGATCCACAAGCTTTAGGTCTTTTAAGTCCAAGATGATGCAGCGACCGTCCGCATCTGCGCTGATCAGGTTTTCCAACTCGCCTAGATTTTCTGCCCCCATCCGACCGCTCAGCTTAATGACCACCTCTCCGTTAGCTGCCCTCGTGATCTTCAGCATCCATCCTCTCCCTGAGATTTTCGCCTGTGTGACTTCAGTCACACACGCCTGTAATGGCAATCAGGGTGCCAAGCGTAAGTTACTGAAATTACGGCAATTGCAGAAGAGTGAAATTGACGAAGTTCGCCAATTGGCGAAAGCTGTACAAAGATCCTGTTGTAAACCTGTCGAAAGTGACGTACGAAAGAGGGCTAGCTGTTCTTCGAGGAATCCATAGCTTTGAAGCGACTCTTTCTAATCTTCAGCGACCTGATTTTCGACTCCAGAGTGGATCGCGGGATACCGAGCTTGGAAGCCGCACCGGACGGTCCATACACCCGCCCTCCGCTATCGCGCAAGGCAACCTCAATGATCTCTCTCTCTTTGGCAGCAGGCTTTCGAGCTAGCTCCAGCTGGGTTTTCGGCTCGCTTGCAAGAGGCTGCCGCGAAAGCCAACTCTCATCCACCGAGAAATTCTCCGTGTCGCACACGATTACTGATCGCTCGATGACGTTCTGCAATTCGCGAATGTTACCCGGCCAGGGGTACGACTGAAGCAATTCCAGGCTCTTTTTGTTTACCCCACGGATGCTCTTTCCTGCTTTACTCGCATAGCGATCGATGAAGTACTCAACCAGCAAGGGAATGTCTTCCTGCCGTTCCCGCAGAGGAGGCACCTCAATCGGAAAAACGTTGAGCCGGTAAAAGAGGTCACTCCGGAACGTGCCCGCAGCGATGGCCGCTTCCAAATCGCGGTTAGTAGCGGCAATCACCCGAACATTTGTTCGAATGGATCCAGTTCCACCGACACGACCGAACTCGTGCTCCTGCAGAACGCGCAAAAGAGCGATCTGGGTCTCGGCGGGAAGCTCTCCGATTTCATCGAGGAAGATGGTGCCTCCTTCGGCCAACTCAAAGCGCCCTAAACGCCGCTGGGTTGCCCCCGTGAAGGCGCCCTTCTCATGGCCAAACAATTCGGAGGCGATCAAGTCGCGTGGAACTGCGGCGCAGTTTACACTCACAAAAGCGCGCGAGGAGCGATGAGATCTCCTGTGGATCGCGCGAGCCACAAGTTCTTTGCCCGTCCCCGTTTCGCCGGTGATCAGAACGGTGGAATCTGTGGGAGCAACTTTGGATACACGAGAGACAACCGCGTGCAGGGCGGGAGAAATCCCCACGATCTCCTCAAACATCGATGCCCTATCGATTTCTTCGCGCAACGCAACGTTCTCGTCCTGGAGTCGCTGCTCAGCCTGCTTGCGATCTTCGATATCGGTCGCTGCGGCATACCAATGTGTGACGCGTCCTTGTTCATCTCGTAGCGGGTTCCAGCGGAAGAGAAACCAGCGATACTTCCCATCTTTTCTCAGAAGACGTGCTTCGTATTCGTGCGAGATGCCACTTAGAAATTTACTTTGAGTTTCGCTGGACACGCGTTCCCAATCATCTGGATGATAATACTTGCGACGGTCGGAGCTCCGCCACTCCTCAAGAGTAAACCCGAAATAATCGAGCATGGCTTTATTGACATAAAGACGATCGCGATCAGGCCCCAATACGCCGACGTACTGCGGCGCGAAATCCAGGATCTGTCGAAGCTCCATTTCGCTCTGCCGGATCTTTTCTTCCGCCCGCTTGCGCTCAGTGATGTCGCGGATGAAGCCAGTAAACAGCCGGCGACCGTTAATCGCGAGCTCTCCGAAGGAGACCTCGACCGGGAACTCCTCACTGTTCTTGCGAAGAGCGGTTAATTCGGTTCCTTGCCAGTTGATGTGCCGCTCGGCAGTGTCCAGGTAGCGTTTGAACCCAGCTTCGTGCAGCTCCCGCATGTAGTCGGGCATCAGTGTGGTCAACGGTTGGCCGATCAGCTCGGATGCGTCGTAACCAAAGATCCTTGATGTCGCGGGATTAACAAACAAAATTGTGCTGCTCTCGTCGATACTAACTACTGCATCGCTCGCGGTTTCGACAACGATTCGATACCTTTCTTCGCTGTACCGGCGTGCGGATTCTTCCTGTTTACGCTGAGTAATATCTTCGACAACTGCAAACAAGAATGGCGCTGCTTCGCCGATGCCTGGAATGAGAGCGACGTTGTTACGCACCCAAAGTAGAGAGCCGTCTTTGCGGCGGTAGCGCTTCTCGATTTGGAATTGTTGCCGCCTGCCTTCCAAGAGTTCTCTGATCAACTCCAGATTCGCCCTACGGTCCTCGTCGTAGGTCACGTCCTCATTACTAAGCTGAGATAATTCAGACTCTGTGTAACCCAACATCTTTTGGAAGACGCTGTTCGACGCAATGAAGCGGTCCGAACAGTCACGCATCATCATGCCGATTGCTGAATTCTCGAATGCGGTTTCCCATCGTTGTTCGCTGCGCCGTAAGGCCTCCTCGGCGCGCTTGCTTTCGGTGATGTCCGTCGAGCTACCCACGAATTGCAATACCTCGCCGGATGAGTCCAATCCTGGGTGGCCAACAACGCGAATGTATTTGACAACACCGCCTGGAAGAAGGATGCGGTATTCCATTTCGTAATCCGACTCTTCACGGATTGCTCGCTCGATTGCCTCTTGCCATCCGGCCCGATCCTCCGGATGAACGCGCTGCAGTCGTTTCTCGTAACCCGGCACGCCCTCTGCTGGATCGAATCCATATATGCGATACCATTCCTCGGACAGATGCACTGCGTCTCTTCCCTCTACCTCCCAGACCCAACTCCCGGTATGCGTGATCCTCTGTGCTTCTGCCAGGTAACTCTCGCTTAGCCGCAACGCTTCTTCTGCCCGCTTGCTCTCGGTGATGTCCGTAACCGCTCCCACGAACTCGAAGGAGCCCCGCTCGTTCCTTGAGGGATGGCCCACGACCCGCAGGTATTTGACAGATCCGTCAGGCATCAGCAACCGATGTTCAACATCGAAGGCTGTCCTCTCGCGTGAAACGCGTTCGATTAGTTGCTGGACCGCCAGTCTGTCTTCCGGGTGAGTTCGTTGCACTATCTGTTCAATCGTTACATTGCCTGCCGGCTCGTATTCAAATATCCGAAACGTTTCTCGAGACCAGTAGATCTCCCCGGTGGCAACATCCCAGCCGAAACTGCCGGTGCGGCTCAATTTCTGCGCTTCGGCCAGGTAAGCTTCACTCCGGCGCAGCTTCCCTTCCGCCTGTTTTGCTGCAGTGACATCCATTACCGCCCCGATAAACTCCGTGATTCCTGATTCATTTTTCGATGCATGAGCCACAATACGGACATGCTTGACCGAATCGTCAGGCAATAACAGGCGACATTCGACATGACAACCCTTACCGTCGCGGGACGCCCGATCGATTTGCTCCTGAACTAAGGGTTTGTCTTCCGGGTGGACCCGTTGAAGTACACGTTCCACAGCGGGCTGGGTGGATGGGTCGTATCCATAGATTCGGAAGGTTTCTTCCGACCAGAACATCTCGCCTGTAGAAAGATTGCAACCGAAGCTGCCGGTCTGACTCAGTCGCTGTGCTTCGGTCAAGTAGGCTTCGCTGCGGCGTAGCTTCTCATCTGCTTGCTTGCGTTCTGCTCTTTCGCCGGCTTCACGCAGCGCGCGGACCACCGACGGCACAAGCCTCGATAGCCGCGTCTTCAGAACATAATCCGTAGCGCCAATTTTGAGCGCTTCAATCGCTACTTCTTCGCCGAGTGTTCCAGAAACAAAGATGAAAGGCACTTCCGGGCAGGCCGTCATTGCAAGCTTCAATGCGGAAATGCCGTCGAACGAGGGAAGGGTGTAATCCGCCAGAATCAGATCAATTCCGCCTTGCTCTAGGGAAGTCAGCAGGGCAGCCTGAGTATCGACCCGTGTTACTTCGCAAACGATGTCCTCTGTCTCAAGCAGATCCTGAATCAGCTTCGAGTCCTTAGGATCATCTTCGATCGACAGAATCCGCAATGGGTTCCGCATGCTCACTTCCTACGATGCTCACTTCCTTACGCTCCCCGGTGGCGGCTCGTTGATGACTGCCCAGAAAGCGCCCAGTTCCCTGATGGCATTCACAAACTCATGAAAGTCAACTGGCTTTACTACATATGCGTTCACTCCCAGTCTGTAGCTTGCCACCATGTCCTTTTCCTCTTTCGATGAGGTCAGCACCACTACGGGAATCATGCTCAGCTTCCCATCGGACTTAATTTGCTTCAACACCTCAAGCCCATCGACCTTGGGTAGTTTTAAATCCAGCAGCATGACTGCGGGGTTGTCGCTGGACCGTGTCTTGAATTTTCCCCGGGCATAGAGGTATTCCAGGGCTTCTTCGCCGTCGCGAGCGACAACGACCTCATTGGCGAGGTTGTATTCCTCAAGGGCCGTTAGGGTAAGTTCCACGTCTTTAGGATCGTCTTCAACGAGCAAAATACGTCCCAGTTTGTTCATGGTTTCCATAAGCGTCCTTGTGGTTTCGGAGCTGAGAAATAGAAAGTCGCGCCGTTGTCAACGGCGCCCTCGGCCCAGACCTTGCCTCCGTGACGATGTATTATGCGCTGAACCGTAGCCAGTCCAATGCCGGTGCCTTCAAATGCATCAGAATCGTGCAGGCGTTGAAACACTCCAAACAGCTTATTCACGTACTTCATATCAAAGCCCACTCCATTGTCCCTAACGAATACTACCAAGCTGTCTTTGTTCCCGTCGGCACACCCGATCTCGATTTCAGCCTGCGCGCGTGCGCGCGTGAATTTAATCGCGTTAGAAATAAGGTTCACCAGCACAAGTCTTAGCATCGAACGGTCGCCATAGAAATCGGGTAGCGTTCCGATTTTCCACGAAATGTTGCGTCCCTCCGTATCTTACCGAACTTCGGTGAGTGCTTCTTTCACGAGCTGCGCCAGGCTAACCTGCGTCTTTTGCGTTTCGGCCCGACCGATCCTCGAAAAAGCCAGGAGATCGTCAATCAGATTGCCCATGCGCTTGGCCGAGTCCAGGATCATCGCGATGTAGCGGTTGCTCTTTTCATCGACAACGGCAGAAACCTTCTTTTGAAGCAGCTCCGTAAAACCGGCAATATGGCGAAGGGGTGCGCGCAGGTCATGCGAGACGGAATACGCAAACGCTTCTAGTTCCTTGTTGATGGCTTCGAGCGCCGTGGAACGCTTTGCAAGTTCCAGGTTGAGGTTTTCAATTTCCTGCTCGCGGCGCTTGCGCTCCGTGATGTCATTGCTCGTTTCCAGGATGGCCACAGGTCGCGCCTGCTCATCTCGGCGCAAAGCGTATCGAGCGGCCACCACCACTGTGGTGCCTTGGGCTGTCGTGCGCTTGAGCTCGCCCTCCCAGCGCCCGGTCCTAAGCAACTCGGCGTGAACGTCCTCGAGTGGCGCTGGAAACACTGTTTGCAGGAGTTGGTGGGAATGCTTTCCGACCGCGTCTTCGGGCGCCCAGCCATACAATTCCTGCGCCCCCAGGTTCCAGAACGTGATGAGGAAATCCATATCACGGACGAAAGTCGCGTCGTGTGTCAGATTAAGCAGATTGGCTTGTTGTGTTCGCTCGACTACTTCGATCTGTAAGTGGTCGCGGGCTTGACGGAGATCCCCCTCGACGCGGCGCCGAACCGCGCTGAACCACGCAACCAGCAGTGCAAAACTTATGAAGACGATAAGATAAGGGATGTCTGAGTATGTGACGTAAAAGGTGTAACGCGGCTCCGTGAAGAAGTAATCGAAGAAAGCGATTGACAGCACAACCGCCAGGGCGGCCGGTCCCGGCCCTGCGTGCCATGCAGTGACGGCCACGGCGAACAGCAAAAGCGGCACTTCTACGTTGCGGAAACCGTAACGTTGCGCCAGAAGCGTCAGGCCGAGGGCAAGGGCGAAGGAAGCAATTGCAAGACCGTAGCGAAGAACGGCGGAGTGAGCAAATTGCAATTGGAGTTTCGGCTGGGCCATAACCCCTTCAATTCGACACTTTGCGCCATTAATTGGTGCCAAGTATACATCATCGCTTCAAGATTCATGACGCTACAGTCAGGCAGCCTCTCCCATATCTTAACGAAGCAATGGCAGGAGCGTGGTGCGAATCGCCGTGGAGAACACGTTTCGCGAAAAGACCACGAGGATCACAAGCACCAACGCGTGAATGTACAGCGCCGCTAGAAATTGCGCCGAGCGTCGTGTCGATGGCGCCACACATGAAATCCTTTTCGTTTTAGAGATATGCTCAGAGCTCATGCTACCTCTAGCATCCTTGACTCAGTGCTTTGCAAGGTCCGCTCCCGAGTACCCTTCCGCCAGCCCACGACAGCTGCAGCCCTGGCTTTACTTCCAGCAGCACGGGAGTCCTGACTCGTCACTCCCTCCGCCGGAGGATGCGAACGGAGGCCAATGTCACGACGCTGTCGCGTCTTGCTCATTGTTCGATCACCCCGGAATTCCGAACTGCGTGTAAGCAGCACGCGCAATTTCTGCCGCGCTCGAAACAATCTGGCTTTTAGGGTCCCGATCCCTAGGCCCAGAATTTCGGCTGTTTCTCTGACCGTTCGCTCTTCCAGTTGCAGGCAGACGACCGTCCGAAATTCCGCACTTAACTGGTTCATCGCTTCGCAAAGAATGCGTTCGTCCTCCAGTTGTTCGTATATCTCTGCAGGGTTTTCCCCTCTATCCGGAATCTCCACAGGGAACAGCTCCTCGGGTTCTGATTTCACATCGTCAAGAGAGATTTCCCTCCGAGATCGATTCCTCCGCAGACACATAAGCCCTTCGTTGATTACAATCCGCGTCAACCAAGTGGAGAAAGACGATTTCTCTTGGAACCTGTCGAGGTGCATAAACGCTTTGTGAAAGCTCTGCTGCACGACGTCCTGAGCGTCCTCTCGGTTGCGGGTTATCCTGAAAGCGACGGAGAAAGTCTTTGCTTCGTGTCGCTTCACGAGAAATTCGAAGGCTTGACTCTCCCCGTTCTTTATCGCTGCGACTAGCTTCGAGTCAGATTCTTCCCGAAACGCGCTTGTCATCGGTTCACTTGTCATCCTTCTCTTCCTTCCGTCGCAAACACTCCGCAGTCCATCTCACGCAACGCTTCCCGGGAGGAGGCTTATTGCTCTGCGATATTTCCATGCCTCAGTCGCAACCTTTATGAGTTCCTCCATAACGATTGAGGGCCTCACTGCTCGAGCGTCGGCCAGCCTTGAGGTCGCGAATGCATGCGGCAGCTTCAATTCCGTTCAGCATTGCGATTCCCTGCATCGCGCGGACGAGTCGAGGGTAGTGCAGCAAGATCGCGGGGAGGTAATAGCTGCGCAAAAATGCACGGCGTGCATTGTTTGTCGTCATAAACCACCTCCCGCCCGGTGCTCCTCAGCCGCTTTTCATCCTGTCGCTATAGCACACATGCAAAGTGCACCTGCAATGCCAATTTCCGGACGTCGCTAGATGCAACTAAATGTTTGACTTCTGCGAGGATCCCGAGGAAGCGAATCTCAAGCTCGTCAATCTAGTGGCTGCCTGTTCTTATAACGACACAGCCTTTGACACCTCTAATCGCTCTGCTGACCGCACTGAAGCGAAACGAGAGGGTTTCCGTCGAGTCTTCCGCGGAAACAGAAAGAGTCGGTATCCGTTTATTGGTGCCGGCATTGTTGACCAGCACATGAAGCGCATCGATTTCTTTCTTGAGAACGGAACACGCGGTTTGCCGTCCCTCATTCGTCGATAGATCCGCCCGAATTGCGCACACATGGCCCGGATCTGCCGCGAGATCGCTTTCGGTCGTGCCTCGAATTCGCGCTGTCGTTATAGCGACACAGCGACCTTTGCGCGACATCTTTTTTGACAGGTACCCCACTCATTCTGCGGATTCAACGTGATTTGTAGCGAGAAAAGAGGGCTTTCGGTATTGGCCCGGTGCTTGCAATGAATGGATCTGAAATGAAAAAGACGAAACAAGTCGACGGTCCGGGACAACATTTCCGCCTCGACCACATCACTTGCGACTTGCTGAGCAATCGGACACACGGGCGGCACATCGATCAGCCAGCCGTTCCGACTGGCTGTCCGGGGGAATCGCTATGAGTTTCCGCATCGCGATAGTCGTTGTTGCGATCCTCCTCTTCGCCAGCTATCAGCAGGTCAAACCACAGACCAACAACGGCTACAACGGATTCGATCTGGTCGACAAGACGGGAGAGATTCGCAAACCGGGCGACTTTCGGGACCACTACCAGGCCCTCGGAACGTATACGGTGCTCGACCCCAAGGGAGATCAGATGCACTTGACCTACGCCTCACCCGGTGCGACTGAGTATTACCGAAAGAATGGGAAGTTTGCCGACGGCACCGTTCTGGTCAAAGAAGTCTTCGGAACCGACCACGCTCAAATGACGACGGGTGACGCGCATTGGGCCTCGGGAACAAAGGTGTGGTTCGTCATGATCAAAGACGAAAAAGGACGCTATTCCGACAATCCGCTGTGGGGTGATGGCTGGGGCTGGGCTCTGTTCAAATCCGACGCCCCCGACAAGCAAGTTGCAACCGATTACAAGAAAGACTGCCTGGGCTGCCACATCCCCGCAAGAGCGACGGATTGGATCTACGTGCAAGGCTATCCGGTTCTCGCCTCAAAGTAACGAATACTGTGTGACGGTGGCCGGTTCTTAAGACACTTCAAAGGAGATCGTGAAATGCGAAAAACCCTGGTGGTAGTCATGTTGGGATTGGCCGTGCTTGCCGCGAGCTCACTGTCCCGTTACGGGGGCCGGGTTGCGGCCGCTCCGCAGTCAACAGCTGTGTTTGATGCCGATGGAAAGTTGAAGCTACCAGTAGGTTATCGTCACTGGGTCTTTGTCGGCGCGCCATTGACGCCTAATGGCCTCAACAACGGCAAGGCGGGCTTCCCCGAATACCACCATGTCTATTTCGAAGAGAAAAACCTGGACGTATACCTCAAGACCGGTTCCTTCCCCGAAGGAACCGTCATCGTCAAAGAACTGACACGCGTTCTTGATCCAACGTTTCCTGACGGCTCTCGGGCGGAACCTTCCGGCCGGGATATTTCAATGGGGAATTTAATGGCATTGATGTAACGTTATAAAGATAGTAAGAGATTTGCGAACACCGACGGCTGGGGCTTCTTCAACTTCGGGCATCATCCATTGCCGTACGCCGAGTCAGCTAAAGAAG
>Ga0137361_10003040_pt1 | contig 10828 bp, 10 predicted proteins | sample Mad1_80_16metaG_FD_104923 | JGI IMG/M metagenome (GOLD analysis project Ga0137361, IMG submission 104923) | Vadose zone soil microbial communities from Angelo Coast Range Reserve, California, USA - Mad1_80_16 metaG | ecosystem: Environmental > Terrestrial > Soil > Vadose zone | place: USA... | reverse complement strand
GGTCCTTTTGCTGCTGGCGGGCGGCTACTATGCGTTGACCGACGGCAAGTCGGACGGTGCGAAGGTGGCCACCGCGCCAGCCCCAACCGCAGCACCTTCGGCGGTCGAGAAGGCGGCGCAAGACGCCCAGATGGCGGCTGAGGCGCAGCGTCTGAAGGACCAGGAGGAGCTCGCCAAGCTGCGCGCCGAGGCCGCCGCGCGCGAGAAGGCCGAGCAGGAGGCTGCGCAGCGCCGGCAGATCGAGGAGGAGACGCGGCGCAAGATCGAGGCCGAAATGGCCGAGAGAAAGCGCATGGAGGACGAAGCGCACCAGAAGGCGGCCGCCGAGGCGGCGGAGAAGAAGCGGCTGGAGGACGAGGCCCGGCAAAAGACCGAAGCCGATGCCGCCGCCAAGCGCAAGGCCGAGGAAGACGAGAAGAAGGCGGCCGAGGCGGCCGAGAATGGCCTGCGCTTCACGGTGCCCGACCGACAGCATGTCCAGGTCGCGCTGAGCGCCCTCGGCTTCAACACCAACGGCACCGACGGCACGTTCGGCGGCCGCACGCGCGAGATGATCGCGGCCTGGCAGAAGGCACGCAACAATCCGCCGACCGGCTTCCTGACGGGCGCGCAGAACCAGGCCCTGCTCAAGGAAGCCGCCCCGGCCGTCTCGCGCTTCGACGACGAGCAGAAGAAGCTCGAGGAGGCCAAGAAGAAGGCGGACGAGGAGAAGGCCAAGGCCGACGCCGCCGCCCGCGCCGCGCCGCCGCCGACACAGCAGCCGCCTCAGGTCGCCGCCGCTGCGCCGCCCGCCGCCGCCGCGCCGAAGGCGGGGACAGACGGAGCGTGGCACGGAACCTACACCTGTACGCCCTCAAAGCACGGCGGCCCCTTCACGATCCAGCTGCAGATAACTGTCAACGGTGGTGCCGGAAGCTGGGTCCGCCCGGGCTCCGGACCGGGCACGACCGGCAACCAGTCGGTCAGCATCAGGATCAACGGCGCGCAGGTCGCGGTGGCGCGCGTCTTCTCGCCGCAGAACCAGGTCGGCGTGTTTTCGACCGGCACGATGGTTGCGCGCTATGACGGCAACAACACCATCACGGGGTCGGGACCGGAGCAAAACAGCGGCGGGCGAAATTGCGACCTTTCGCTCACGAAGGTGCGCTAGCATCGCTCCGCCACAGCGAGGATCGGACATGACAGGCAATGCGAAGGCGCACGCGCTACGCGAGCGGCTGGCGAAAGGTGAGTTCATCCTGGCGCCCGGCATCTATGACGGTATCTCGGCCCGCGTGGCCGACGGCATGGGCTTTCCGGCGCTCTACATGACGGGGTATGGCGCCACGGCCTCGATGCTGGGCCTGCCCGATGCCGGGCTGGCGACCTATTCCGACATGGTGGGCCGCGCCGAGATGATCTGCTCGGTCGTGCAGACGCCGCTGATCGCCGATGCCGACACCGGCTACGGCGGGCTGTTGAACGTGCAGCGCACGGTGCGCGGTTACGAGGCGGCGGGCGTCGCGGCGATCCAGATCGAGGACCAGGAGATGCCCAAGAAGTGCGGCCACACGCCCGGCCGCCGCGTCGTTCCGGCCGAGGAGATGGTGCTCAAGATCAAGGTCGCCGCCGAGGCCCGGCGCCATCCCGAGACCATGATCGTGGCGCGCACCGACGCGCGCACCGCCCATGGGCTGGACGAAGCGCTGCGCCGCGCCAAGCTCTACGAGGAAGCCGGCGCCGACGTCATCTTCGTCGAATCGCCCGAAAGCGAAGCCGAGCTCGAGCGCATCGGCCGGGAAGTGAGCAAGCCCTTGCTCGCCAACATGGTGGAATTCGGCAAGACGCCGCGGGTCGAGGCGGCGCGGCTCAGGCAATGGGGCTTCGACCTGGCGATCTATCCCGGCCTGGGCTTCAGCGTTGCCGCAGAGGCCATGCGCCAAGCCTGGGAGCATCTCAAGGACAAAGGCACCAGCAAGGGCATGAACGTGCCGCAATTCACAGGCATGCACGAGCTGATGGGATTCCCCGACGTGTGGGAGTTCGAGAAACGCTGGACATCATGAACGGCAAGCAATTCTTGGAAATGCTGGCGCGCCTGCCGGCGCGGGTGTGGCTGCAGGCAATCCTGGGGCTGGTGGGCTTCGTCGTGCTGGCGGTGCTGGGCTTTGCCGTCATCGCCGGCGTCGCCGCGATCATTGTGCTCGCCATCCTGGCCATCAAGGCCAAGACTTGGTTCCACAGCCTGTTCGCGCCGCCGCCACCCGGACCGCCGGCGCGGACCGACCGCAAGGTGATCGACGTGCAATACGAGATCGTCGACAAGCGCAGCGACGACATCAGGCGCTAGGTCAGCACGACCACTGGAAGCCGTCGATCACGAAGTGCTGGCCGGTGATGTAGCAGGGCTCCGAGGTGGCGAGGAAGGCGACGAGCTGGGCGACGTCGGCCGGCTTGCCCAGGCGGTTGAGCACGATGCCCTTGGTGAGCTCGGGCCCACGCGACTTGGTGAGGCTGTTGCCGAGCTCGGTCTCGATCACGCCGGGACAGATGGCGTTGATGGCGATCTTGGGCCCGAGCTCCTTGGCGAGCGAACGGGTGAGGCCCAGGATGCCGGCCTTGGCCGCGGCATAGGAATGCTTGCTGACGGCGCTGGTCACGCCGCCCGACAGCGCATTGAGCGACGACATGCTGACGATGCGCCCGCCGGCTTCCTGCTTCAGCATGATCGGCGCCGCGGCATGGATGTAGTTGAAGCAGCTTTTCAGGTTGACCGCGATGGTGCGGTCGAACTCCTCTTCCTTGATCTCCAGGATGCCCTTGGGATTGGGTCCGCCGGCATCGTTGAGCAGGAAATCGACCGCGCTCCACTGCCGCGCGACATCGGCCACGACCTCATGCGCGCGGGCGAAGGAGGCGACGTCGGCCTTATAGGCGAGCGTCTTGCGGCCGAGCGCTTCGATCTCGCCCGCGGTGCGCTTCATCTCCGGTTCGAGCAGGTCGACCAGGGCGATATCATAGCCTCGCGCGGCCAGCTCGAGCGCGCAGCCGCGGCCGATGCCTCGGGCGCCGCCGGTGACGATGGCGGTCTTGCTCACGCCGCGTGCTCCTTGGCGTAGCGTGCCACTTCCTCGTGAGTGGCGAACCACACTGCATCTTTCCCTTGGCCCTTGGACTTGGCATGGCGGATCAGCTCGTCGACGATCCAGATGCGCGAGCGGTAGCCGATGATGTGCGGATGCATGGTGAGCTGGAAGATGCCGCCTTCCTCCCACGCCGCATCCAGCTCGCGCCTAAAAGTTTCCAGCACATCGGTCGGCGGCGTGTAGGGCCGCAGCGAGGAGAAGCGGTGCATGGAAAAATACACCGCATCGTCGCGCACCCATTCGACCGGCAGCTCGACCACGCCGGTCGGCTCGCCGTGCAGCAGCAGCTCGTAGCAATCCTCGTCGGCCATCAGCGAGGAATCGTAGAACAGCCCCATCTCCTTCTCGATGGCGAGCGTGTTGGGGCTGAAATCCCACGATGGCGTGCGCAGGCCGACGGCGCGCTTGCCGGTGATCTTCTCCAGCGTGTCGGCCGAGCGCAGCATCAGGTCGCGCTCGGCCTCGTAGGGCAGCACCGAGTTGAGCTCGTGGATCCAGCCATGGATACCGATCTCGTGGCCGTCGGCCACCAGGGCGCGCTGCTCCTCGGGATGGAGCAGGGCTGAGACGGCGGGCACGTAGAACGTCGCCTTGACGCCGTGCCTGGCCAGCAGCGCGCGAATGCGCGGAACGCCGACCCGGGTGCCGTACTGGCCCCAGCACATTCGCCCGATCGACTTGCCGCCGTCGCGCAGCTCGTTGGTCTCGTGGTCGGAGTCGAAGGAAAGCGCTACGGCGCAGCGCGCGCCGTCCTTCCAGGCCTTCGGCCGATAGGACCGGCCGGCGCGCACTTGAGCCACCAGCTTGCGCCAATGATCCTCGCTCCACTGCCAGGGTTCCAGTTGCGGGGCGTGTGTATCGGGCATGACGACCTCCTTTTGAATCAAGCGAGCGGCGAGCCGGTCACCGGCAAGATCTGGCCGGTGATCCACGACGCGCGGTCGGACGCGAGGAATAGTACCGCATCGGCGATGTCTTCGGGCCGGCCCATGCGCCGCATGGCGATACGGTCGGCGAAGCTGCGGCGGAATTCCTCGCTGTAGGAATTCCATTGCCGCTCGTAGTCGGGGCTGGTCGCCATGAAGCCCGGCGCCACGGAATTGACGGTGATGCCGAACGGCCCCAGCTCCTGGGCGAGCTGCTTCACCAGGCCGACCTGGCCGTGCTTGGCCGAGGCATAGGCCTGGATGCCGGTCAGGCTGGTGGCGAGCCCGGCCCGGCTGGAAATGGTGACGATGCGACCGCCGCCGGCCTTTTTCATGCCCGGTGCGACGGCGCGGGCGAACAGGAAGCAGCCCTTTAGATTGGCGTCGACGATGGCGGCGAAATCCTCGGGCCGCACCTCCTCGAGCGGTTTCGGAACCTGGCCCAGCACGCCACCCGCGACATAGACCAGCACGTCGACGCGACCGCCGGCTTGCGCCACGACCGCATCGACGCTCGCGGCGTCGGTGACATCGACGGCGAGCGCCCTGACGCGCTCGCCCGGCTCGATCTCGGCCACCAGCCGATCGCAGGCCACGACCGAGGCGCCGTCGTTGGCGAAGGCGCGGACGATCGCCCGGCCGATGCCGCGGGCGGCGCCGGCGACGACGACGGTCTTGCCATCGAAGCGGATCTGCATCGGCCCCTCACGTCAATTCGTCACGCCAGCTCGTCGAACGCGGTTTCCTTCAGCGTCCAGATGACGGCCGTCGAGACCACGGCGGCGGCGATCAGATAGAAACTGTGCACCGTCGGCGAGCCGAAGCGGTCGATCAGCCACACCGAGATATAGGGCGCGAAGCCGCCGAAGATGGCGACGGCCAGCGCATAACCCGAGGTCATCCAGGTCGACCGGCTGCGGGTCGGGAAGATCTCGGCGATCGCGGCCGGTCCGGCGCCGGAGAACATCGAGATCAGGAGCGCGAACAAGATCTGGATCGCGATCAGCATGCCGAACGTGGCATTGCCCGACGCCAGATAAGTGAACAGCGGATAGGGCACGAGGATGAAAGCGATGCAGCAGGCGATCAGCAAGGGCTTGCGGCCATGGCGGTCCACCGCGGCGGTGACGGCCCGGCGGCTCTGGGCCGAAGTTGGTGCGTTCATGTTTGTCCCCCGGTCTCTGTCATCCTGAGCGAAGCGAAGGATCTCATTGCGCCGATGCCGGGATCTGCGTCGACGGCGATGAGATGCTTCGCTTCGCTCAGCATGACATGAAAGCGTGGCGCGCTCCCAGCAAAGAGCTAGACCCGGACGACTTTCCCCGGATTCATGAGGTTCTGCGGATCGAGCGCGCGCTTGATGGCGCGCATGGTGTCGAGCTCGATCCGGCTGCGGTAGTGGGCGAGCTCGTCGACCTTGAGCTGGCCGATGCCGTGCTCGGCCGAGATCGAGCCGCCATAGCCGACCACGAGGTCATAGACCGCGCCGCTGATCGCCTCGGCATGCGCCATGAAGCGCGCTTTGTCCCAGCCCGGCGGCGCTTGACAGTTGAAGTGAAGATTTCCGTCGCCGACATGGCCGAACGGCAACGGCCGGCATTCGGGCAGCGCCTTCTTCATCGCCGCCAGCCCCTCCTTCATGAAGGCGGGGATCTTGCTCACCGACACCGAGATGTCGTGCTTGATCGAGGGGCCTTCGCGCTTCTGCGCCTCGGAGTGGTTTTCGCGCAAGCCCCACAAGGCGCGAGCCTGTGCCTCGTTCTGGGCCAACGCGGCATCGACCACCAGGCCCTTGTCCAACGCCTCGCCGAGATAGGCTTCCATCTTTTCGGCTAAACCGGTCTCGTTGGCGCCGGCGCGGCGTGCCCGGGTCGACGACCATTCGAGCAGCACATACCAGTCGTGGCGCTCGGCCAATGGATCGGCAGCGCCGGGAATATGTTTTAGCACCAGGTCGACGCCCTGACGGCTCATCAGCTCGCAGGAGGTGACGTTGTCCTCGCTGGCGGCATGGGCGCCGCTCAGCAGCGCCACCGCGGCGTCGGGCGACGGCACGGCGATCCACGACGTCGCGGTGTCCTTGGGCTTGGGCGACAGCTTCAGCACGGCGCGGGTGATGATGCCGAGCGTACCCTCGGCGCCGAGATAGAGGTCGCGCAAATCGTAGCCGGTATTGTCCTTTTTGAGCGCGCGCAGGCCGTTCCAGATCTCGCCCTGCGGCGTGACCACCTCGAGCCCGAGCACGAGCTGGCGGGCGTTGCCGTAGTGCAGCACCTGCACGCCGCCGGCATTGGTCGAGAGGTTGCCGCCGATGGTGCAGCTTCCCTCGGCGGCGAGGCTCAGCGGAAACAGCCGGTCGTGCTGGGCGGCGCTTTCCTGGATGGTCTTCAGCACCACGCCCGCCTCGACCGTCATGGTGTAGCCGATCGGGTCGATCTCGACGATGCGGTTCATGCGATTGAGCGACAGCACGATCTCGCGGCCGTTCTCGTGCGGCGTGCCGCCGCCGACCATCCCAGTGTTGCCGCCTTGCGGCACGACCGCGACCTTCTCGGCCGCGCAAAGTTTCACCACGGCCGCGACCTCCTCGGTGCTGGCCGGCCGCACCACGGCGAGCGCCGTGCCGAGATAATTGTCGCGCCAGTCGGTCAGGTAGGGATGCTTGCCCGGCTCGTCGGTCACGAGCCCACGCTCGCCGACGATGCTGCGGAGCTTGTCGGTGAAGTCGGTCATTACACGCCTGAGTCTGAGGCCCTCTCCGCCCGCGCGCAGCGTGGGGGGAGAGGGAGGGGACCCGCGCACAGCGCGGGGAGGGTGAGGTGGGTGCTCCTACGCGGCCGATCTATCATTCGTTTCCAAGAGTCATGACCCACCTCACCTAGCCTCTCCCCCCGCTTCGCGGGCGGAGAGGAACATGAGACGAGGACAAGATAGTGAAGCGGGTCCATCACAGGCGAAGGATCTTGCCCGGGTTCATGATGTTCTTCGGGTCGAGCGCGCGTTTCAGCGAGCGCATGGTGTCGAGCTCGATCTTGGAGCGGTAGTGCGCCAGCTCGTCGATCTTGTCGATGCCGATGCCGTGCTCGGCCGAGATCGAGCCCGCCATGTCGCGCACCAGGTCGTTGACCGCGCGGGTGATGGCGGGCGCGTACTGGTGCAGGGTCTGGTGGTCCATGCCCTTGGGGCCCATGAACGAGAAGTGGATGTTGCCGTCGCCGATATGGCCGAGCGGGTAGGGGCGGATGCTGGGCAGGATGTCGAGGACGGCCGTGATGCCCTTGTCGATGAAGCCCGGGATCCTGGAGATCGACACCGAGATGTCGTAGCTGAGGCCCGGGCCTTCGGCGCGCGAGGCTTCGGCCACGCCCTCGCGGATGCGCCACATGTTGCGCGCCTGCGCTTCGTTCTGGCCGATCACGGCGTCGAGCACGCGGCCCGCCTCCATCTGGTCGGCTAAAAATTGCTCCATCTTCTCCGACATGCCTTCCGCGCCGTCCGCCTTGGGCCGCGACGACGACCATTCGAGCAGCAGGAACCACGGCGTATCGGCCTTGAGCGGATCCTGCGTGCCGGGGACGTGGCGCAGCACCACTTCGGTGGCGGCACGGCTCATCAGCTCGCACGAGCCGACATTGTCCTCCGATGCCGCATGCGCCTCCGACAGGATTTCGATGGCGGCCTGCGGATCGCGGATGGCGAGCCAGGCCGTGGCGGTGTCCTTGGGCGCGGGCCACAGCTTCAGCACCGCCTTGGTGATGACCCCCAGCGTGCCTTCGGCGCCCATGAACAGATGCTTCAGGTCATACCCGGTGTTGTCCTTCTTGAGCGAGCGCAGGCCGTTCCACACGTCGCCGTTGGGCAGCACGACTTCCAGCCCCAGCACCAGGTTGCGCGCGTTGCCGTAGCGCAGCACCTGCACCCCGCCGGCATTGGTCGATAGATTGCCGCCGATCATGCACGAGCCCTGGGCGCCGAGGCTGAGCGGAAAGAAGCGGTCATGGTTCGCCGCCGTCTCCTGCAGGATCTGCAGGATGCAGCCCGCTTCGACGGTCATGGCGTAGCCGACCGGATCGACCTCGAGCACGTGATTCATGCGGCCGAGCGAGAGCAGGATGCCGTTGTGGGTCGGCCACGGCGTGGCGCCGCCCATCAGGCCGGTGTTGCCGCCCTGGGGCTCGATGGCGATGCCGTTGTCGAAACAGAGCCTCACCACCTTGGCGACTTCCTCTGAATTGGCCGGGCGCACGACAACCGCGGCCGAGCCGACCAGCGAGCCGCGCCAGTCCGTCACGAACGGCTGCTTGCCTTGGTCGTCCAGGATCAGCCCCTTGTCGCCGACGATGGCGCGCAACGCCTCGAGAACGGCGGGCGTCACCGGCACGGTCGGAATGCTGGGAATGGCGGTATCTGGCATCGTTTCCTCTCTTTTGACGGCAGCCTATCGCCGCTCGTCCTTGCGGTCATCAGCGGCCGCGCGGCGCAGGCGGTCGTTGATCGCAAGGCCCAATCCCGTTTCCGGAATGGGCATGACCGCGATGCGGCCGATGCCCGGCCGGTCGAGCGCGCGCAGCATGGCGAAGAGATTGGCCGCCGCCTCGGCAAGCTCGCCGGCGGGGCTGAGATTGAAGGCCAGCATAGCGCCCGCCGGCACGCGCGGCCCGAAGGCGAGCAGGCCCTCGTCCGCGGCGACGGCGGTCGCATTCAGCCGCACCGGGCGCGCCGGCGCATAGTGGCTTGCGAGCTGGCCCGGCGATTTGCGGGCCGAGTCGCCCGACGGGACGGCATCGCTCAGCGCCACCGCGCCGATCACCGCCTCGATCGCTTCGCGCGTGGCGCCGCCCGGGCGCAGCAATGTTGGCGTCGTGGTCGTGAGGTCGAGCACCGTCGATTCGATGCCGACCAGGCAGGGTCCGCCATCGACGATCATCGCCACGCGATCGCCCAGCGAGTCCGCGACATGCTCGGCGCGGGTCGGGCTGACCGCGCCGCTGCGGTTGGCCGAGGGCGCGGCAAGCGGCCGGCCGGCGGCGCGGATCAGCGCTTGCGCCACCGGATGGGAGGGCGCCCGCACTGCCGCGGTGTCGAGCCCGGCCGTCGCCAGCAGCGCGATGGCTGAGCCTTTTGCCCGCGGCAGCACCAGCGTGAGCGGTCCCGGCCAGAAGCGCGCGGCAAGCTTGTCGGCGGTGTCGTTCCAGCGCACGAGCTTCTGCGCCGCCGCCGCGTCGAGCACGTGGCTGATCAGCGGATTGAACTGCGGCCGTCCCTTGGCTTCGAAGATCGCCGCGACCGCGCGCTCGTTGGTGGCGTCGCCGCCCAGGCCGTAGACCGTCTCGGTCGGGAAGGCGACCAGGCCGCCGTCCTGCAGCAATCGCGCCGCCGCGGCGATCGACTGCGCCGTCGGCTCGACGATGTTCATGCGAGCGCTCTGCTCATCCCAGCGCCTTGCTGCGGGCAATGAAATGCGGATTGGAGAAACCCGGCTTGCCGTAGACCAGCGGCCTGCCGTCGGTCGTCACCACCTCGCCGCCGGCCGCCTCCAGGACGCCCTGGCCGGCCGCGGTGTCCCATTCGTTGGTCGGGCCGAAGCGCGGATAGATGTCGGCCTTGCCCTCGGCGATCAGGCAGAATTTCAGCGACGAACCGGTCTGGATGCGCTCGGCGACGGTGAGACCTTCGTTGCGGAACCAGATGTCGAGATCGCTGTAGATGGCATGGCTGCGGCTGGCGCAACAAGTGAGGCCGTGGGCTGGCGGCGGGCGCGTGGCGATGCGGGTGAAGGCGCCTCCTTGTTCGCTCTTGTCGGCGCCCAGCTCTGCCGCGCCGCGCCACAGCGTGTCGCCGGCCGGCGCCAGCACGATGCCGAGGGTCGGCCGGCGATCCTCGATCAAGGCGATGTTCACGGTGAACTCGCCGTTCCTTTTGATGAACTCCTTGGTGCCGTCGAGCGGATCGACCAGCCAGAACGGACCGTTGCCGATTACCGGAACGCGGCCCAACGCCATCTCCTCCTCGGCGACGATCGGCATGGCGGGCGTGAGCGCGCGCAGGCCGGCGACGATGATCGCCTCGGCGGCATGATCGGCGTCGGTGACGGGACTCTTGTCGGCCTTGTCGCGCACGCCGTGGTCGCCGGCATAGATGCGCATGATCTCGCGCGCCGCCTCGCGGGCGATCTCGGTGCAGGTCTGGCGCAAGGTCTGGTAGGAGGGCAGCTCGGGCACGGATTCCATTGCGTTGGAGGCGGCGACCTTATAGCCCATTCATCCATGGCAAACAGGCTTTTAGGGGTCATATCTGCCCTGCCGGAAGAGTTCGCGCATCTCTCCGACCAGTCGGGCGGCGCGACAGAGATCGGCGGCCTGCTTTTCTGGCGTGGCCAGATCGCCGGCCGTGAGGCGGTATTCGTCGAATCGGGCGCCGGCAAGGTCAACGCCGGCGTTGCCACCGCACTGCTGCTCGACCGTTTCGGCTGTCGCGCGCTGATGATGTGCGGCGTGGCGGGCGGCCTCGATCCGGCTCTGGGCGTAGGCGATGTCGTGATCGGCACCAGCCACACGCAGCACGACTATGGCGCTCAAAAGGAGGATAGTTTCCGCACCATCCAGCCCGGCAGCCGGCCGTCGCTGGGCGATGATTGGCGGCCCGGCTACCTTGTGGCCGCGCCGCTGGTGGCACGCCTGCGCGAGGCGTTGGAGGGCCTCGTGCTGGAACCATTGCCGGAGGCCGTTGGCGTCGGGCCAAGGACGCCTGCCGTGCATTACGGTGCGATCCTGACCG
>Ga0137361_10003037_pt1 | contig 10836 bp, 6 predicted proteins | sample Mad1_80_16metaG_FD_104923 | JGI IMG/M metagenome (GOLD analysis project Ga0137361, IMG submission 104923) | Vadose zone soil microbial communities from Angelo Coast Range Reserve, California, USA - Mad1_80_16 metaG | ecosystem: Environmental > Terrestrial > Soil > Vadose zone | place: USA... | reverse complement strand
GGTTCTGGCCGACGTCAATGAGCCTCGCTACTCCCGCCGTGTGCCAGGAACCGTCCTCTACACCCAACCCGGTGAGCGGCTCCGCATTCATGTTCTGAACGCCGACTCGATTCCACACAGCCTCCACGTTCATGGTCTCCGGTATGGCATCGATTCCGATGGCTCCTGGCCCTTCGGCACTCAGAGCACCGACGCCAGGCGGTCGGATGAAATATGCCCGGGACAAACGTGGATTTATACCTATGATGTCACCGATGAAATGGTCGGTGCTTGGCCTTTCCACGATCATTGCCATCGCATTGCGGAGAGCATCAACCGCGGACTCTTTGGCGGTATCGTGGTTCATCCTCCAGAGTACTGCGACTATCCTGAGCGAATCGAGTTGCCGTCAGTCGTTGAGGAGTTCCTGCGGGAACGGATGAAGAGCATGGAGGCTACGGATTCCAACGGCGACGAGGATAATGGCGATGCAAAACCGAAGCCAACTGGTGGCAAGATGAAGCAGCGAGAGTCTGGGATTCCGGGTCTCCTGCGTGAAGACGATTTCGAAGTTGTCTCTCGGCGAATGTTTCTGGAGGAATGGGCCCAGCTTTCTTACGCGCATCCGACGCCCAAACATGAAGAGGTTCTCCACGTCCCCTTATTTTTGCATTTCATGAACCCACTGCGCGGCACCCCTGCTTTCAACAGCGGCGCGTTCCCGTCAGGAGCGCCGCCGTTCGAAGTGACATTCGGCGCCGAAGGTACGTTTTCCTACCATTGTGAGATTCACCCCATTATGCAGGCCAAGGTCACTGTCGTCGCGGGAGAAGCCGCGATGAGGGATGTCAACATTCTCGATGCTGCCATGCCTTTTTCGTTCGACCCATTGGAGGTGAAAGTGCGTCCCGGCGGAATCGTTCGCTGGCACTCTGGGACGCAAACTCATACCATCACAGAAGACGCCGCCGGCATACCGTCGTATTGCCTGAATGGCCGCTCATTTGTCGGCAACACACCGACCATCTTTGCACACGCCGGACAAAAGATTCGCTGGTACGTCTTTAATCTCGACCTTGGGATGAACTGGCACAATTTTCATCCCCATGGGCAACGCTGGAATTTCGCTAAAGAACCTATCGACATTCGGTCCATCGGCCCGGCGGAGTCATTTGTAGTTGAGACTATCGCGCCTCCTGTTCTTCTGCTACCCGCAGACATAGCGAAAACGCAGGACAAGAAGCATCGCCCGAAAGACGCGAAGGAGTACAAAGTACGAGGAGATTTCCTTGTCCACTGCCATGTCGAGATGCACATGATGCAGGGCCTGGCTGGATTGGTGCGCTCCCACCAGACCTTGTGGTTGACCCCCAAGCAAGCCAAGCGCCTGGCGGCGACGACGGGCATCCCCTTGGATAACGGGGACAATATGTGCCCAGACATCGACCTCGACCGCTGCAACAAGCTGGGTTGCGGCAAATGGGAAGAAGTGGCTGGATTGCCGGAAGTAACGTTCATGCACGCAGCACTCCTGCCCAACACGACGAAGGTGTTGTTCTGGGGCTACGGGGACACACGCTTTGACATCAGCAGGGTATGGGACTACTCAACTCCGGCCGGGGCCTACGCGCTACCCATGAATCAGCCGAACGACGTTTCGTCTTCGCCTGGAAATCAGGGCCTCCAGAACATTTGGTCAGCTGAACACGCATTCCTGGACAACGCGGAGGGAACGCTCTTGGTGCATGGCGGCTTCACGCCGCGCGAGACCTATCTGTTTCACGCCCCAACCCAGCTCTGGTCCCGGACGCAGCCAACGCATCAGGATCGTTTTTACTCCACGACTCTAACCTTGGCTGACGGGAAGATCCTTACCTTATTCGGTTCCTCTTCGCGCTCAGTGGAAATCTACGACCCGACTTCGGGTACGTGGTCGGCGCCCATTCCGCTCCCCAATACTTTCGATTACACGTTTTATCCCTGGACCTACCTCTTGCCTGGAGGCGATTTGTTCATTGCGGGAACCGGCGACCACACAGGTGCGACAGGTTTGTCCCATCGATTCGATTGGAGTGCTCCGATCGACGATCCAGCAAAGACATGGCCAACGATAAACGGCAACCGCAGCATGGGCGGTGAGAAAGGTACATCGGTGCTGCTGCCTCTCCGGCCACCGGATTACAAGCCTCAAGCTCTGATCGCCGGCGGGGACTCATTGTCTACCGTCCAAACTGCGGAGATGATTGACCTCTCATCTCCGACTCCAGCATGGACCGCGCTTTCCAATCTTAACCAAGCGCGCACCGATCAGGTGAACACAGTGCTGTTGCCAGACGGACGTGTGTTTCTGGCTGGTGGAATCTTCGGTGCGGGCGGCCCTGCGGAGATTTTCGATCCCCAAAAACCCGGCGATGGTTGGATGATGTGTGCAGAAATGAAGTATTCCCGTGGATATCATTCAGCAGCTATTTTGCTGATGGATGGAAGCGTGCTCATGGGGGGAGATCTGGCCCGCCAATGGAAGTCGGGTGAGATGACTCCCAACGAACGCTACTACCCCTCGTATTACTTCATGGCAAGGCCAGTCATTACCAATGCGCCCGCAAGTGTTGCACATAACGCGTCCTTCACCATCGATACGCCAAGCCCGTCTTCCGTGGCAGAGGTCGTGCTTCTTCGGCCGGGAGCGGTGACGCATGGGTTCAATATGTCGCAACGATTCGTGGAATGTGTGATCACCGGCACCGGGGCAACCTCACTCCAGGTGAAGGCACCAGCTGATGGAAACATCGCACCCCCTGGTTATTATTTGCTGTTTATCGTGGACGGCAATCGTGTCCCCTCGATAGCGAAGTGGATCCGCGTTACACCTTGATCGGGGATTCTCGCTGGGTTGTGCCGCAAGGCGCTCTACGAGGGCATGCGGATCGCGAATCGAAAAGGCGCGAACAACCGGCAGCACACGCTACTTTCGGCGTTGCCAGGAGCCTGCATGACAGTCATAAAGACGGTGAAGATCCATCCTGCGCTCGGAATTGCAAGGATAGGGAATAGCCCAACTCAGTTCTTTATCGGTCCTGAGTTGCCAGGTGACCGCACGGTGCCTAACGGCGGCTATAAAGATGGACAGCATCGCATCAAGCGGCAAGCCGCTCGATTCCGTCTTTTTGGCTACGACGCAAGCGGCAGACTTGTGAAAGAGCTTACAGCGCGGGACGGCCGCATTACCTGGACCGTTCACCTAGCAAACAAGAAAGCCGCATGGAAAAACTTCGATGGCTTGAACTCCAATGCGCCCTTGCGAAATGCTGGCATCCCTGACCGTAGCGGTCTGAGCATCGACCCAGGACCGCGTTCTATCACGGGAATTGATAAAACTGCGGCCTTTGATACGGGGGCGTTCCGAGGAATACCTGTGCCCTTGGGAGAAATAAGGAGCGACAGTCACGGCCGGTTGCTCGTGTTGGGAGGTTTCGGGCATTCCGCTTCTCCTTCGAACGCACCGATTACAACATTTGCAAACAACGATGGCTGGCATGACGATGTATCCGACGGCCCAGTGACTGCTTCTATCGTCCTTAAAGGTACAAGCCGGCGGGTCAAGGCTGCTGGAGCCTGGGTAATCTGCGCACCACCCAAGTTTGCGCCTCCGCTCGACAATGCCATCACACTGTACGATGTTCTCCTGCAAGTCGCAGTCGATAGACTTGGACTTGCCCTTCCACCGCAACCCTCATATACGAGTGATATTTATCCTATTCTGCAAAGAGCGATTGATATGAAGTGGGTGAGCAAGATGGTGTCGAGTGCCCATGCCCATCATACTTGTTCCATCCTCATCCCGCCTCCAGGTTCTGCTGCGGATCGCATCGCCGTCTTCGCTCGGCTGTTGAGCCCGGTTGATGGAAGTGGCGGAGATATGCCAATGATCTGGTCTGACAACTACCCAGCAGCGGGGAATGCGACATTGACCCGAGTTCAATACATGATGATGCAACGGTGGAGAGACGGAAACTTCATCAACGATTGGATTGGAGTTCCCAAGCCCTCTACCGATATAACGCCTGAAGGACTAGACCGGGCTGCCCTGGAACCCTGTGTGGGTGGGGCTTTTCATCCCGGGATTGAAGCAAGCTGGTTGTTGAGAGATGCGTACGTATTCGATGAGCCCTTCCGACTTTCACACTCAGGCCTTGATGCGGGCGATGTAACTAAGCAGATGGCCGTACCCTGGCAAGCTGACTTCTATGACTGCTCACAAGAAGGTGCGCTCGCGTGGTGGCCCGCGCAGCGGCCCGACGATGTCTTCGTCTCAGGAGGAGAGTCGCAGGTCAGCTGGACCAGAGAGCTGGTGGGCAGCCAGATGGGAATGGTTAAGAAATGGCACAGGCTCGGTTTTGTCGTGAGAAAGGGATCGCGATATGTGGAGACCGAACGCAAGCCGTAGGTCGGGAAAGGCGGCGTCCTCACTCTAATGAAGGTCTGGAATCATCAAGAAGAAACGCCAACTAATCGTCAGACTCAACCTGCTTTGAGCCCCTGCTCCAATCGAAGCACGCATACTGGCACTATCGAAACAGACGTAGTAGTGATCGGGGGAGGACCGGCTGGCTCCGTCACAGCTCTTGAGCTTAGTCGCGAAGGCCATTCAGTGGCCATCATTGAGCGGTCGGATTACAAGAACATGCGTATCGGCGAAACGCTTCCACCTAGCATACGCAGGCTGCTTACCGACCTTGGACTCTGGGATAGTTTCGTTCTTGAAAACCATTCAGCCTCAGGTGGTATATGTTCCGTCTGGGGGCACTCGGATGTGCGGGAGAACGACTTCATTGTGAATCCATATGGGCCGGGCTGGCATGTGGATCGATCGCGGTTTGACAGGATGCTTGCCCGAGCCGCAGAAAAAGAAGGGGCAGTTCTTTGCCAGGGAGCTCGTCTCACCTCCCTGGAAAAAGACTCTAAGGGAAACTGGAAAGTAGAGATCAATCAGGAGGCTGGGCGAAAGGAGATCGATGCGAAATTTCTAGTTGATGCGAGTGGACGAGCGTCTATGGCGTCTCGGCGACAAGGCGCAGAAAGAATTTCATGGGATCATCTCGTCGGCATCGTCGGCTTCTTCTCACCATCCACCAGCAATAAGATCGGTAGCACTCACACATTGGTGGAGGCCGTCGAGGATGGCTGGTGGTATTCAGCGGTTTTGCCAGATTTGTGCGTGATAGTCGCTTACATGACCGACGCTGATCTTTGTCCGAATGTCTCTAAAACCTCAGCCTATTTCTTGACGCGACTAAAGGAGGCACTTCATACCCAATCGCGCATCAAGTCTTGTTCTTTAAGAGCAGGGCCAAGAGTTTATGCCGCGAATAGTTGTCGCATGAGCACGATCACGTCCGGGAACTGGCTTGCAACGGGTGAAGCGGCAATAGCCTTCGATCCGTTGTCTGCCCAAGGGATTGTAAAGGCGATCGAATCAGGAATTCATGCAGCTCATGCAATCCGGGGCTATTGGTCCAGCGACTCACACGCATTGAATCGATATGCCACTGCAATTAGCGAAGACTTCAAACGTTACTTACGGATGCGGCACGCCTATTATAGCCGAGAAATGCGGTGGAGCCACTCAACGTTCTGGAGCCGTCGCCGTAGTACTCCGTCCTTGCTGGAGACCTAGACTCCAATCTAGCCACCCGATTGGGTCCGTTAACAGTTCGTGAGAGGTCCTCGCAACGGCAAAGGTGGCTGCCAGTGCCGTCGAATGCCAAGCAGTACCCGTGCAGGAGACCTCGATGCGGATCACAGACTGCGATCCTATCGCAGCCTTATTTGGAATTCGCGATCGTGTCGAATGCCAACCCACTCGACCGCTCGCCGCGGCCCGTCTGCTTCTGGACGCCGAGCCAGACATACGCTTCACCATTGGTCCAGCGCGTTCGCCGGAAAAATAATTTAGTCTCGACGAATCGCGATCGTGAGCTGTGCCCCGCTAGCGCTTCAGCGTTTAGGAATGCTTTCGCCATTTTGTAGTTTCGTAAAATCAGCAAATCACGTCGTATCAATTCCCCTATTCGATTCCAACTCAGACGGCGGAATCAAGCATTTGCTAGGTGGTTGATCTATCCTTCGGCGGCGCAAGCTCGCGCTAACCTACATATCTTGTGAACCATCCTGTCGAGCGGGGTGTTCGCATACCCAAGGAGGATTTCGAGAATCTTCTCCCACGCAACTTCAAGGGCCTTAAGCCCGAACCAAGCCTGCAGCGTGCCTCTTATCGTAGCAGCCACTGCCGTTGCAGGCAGCGCGTGAAGCACGATCGCCAAGATGGCGCTTTCAACGGCTGCGTTGAGGAATACTTTGCAGCTTTTGCAACCAGCCCCGCGGCGTAGCGTCCGTAAGCGCTCCCAGAATCTTTTGCCGAAAGCCGAGACTCTTACCTTGGCAGATGAATTGGGTTGATATTCTGCGAGAACTGTCCAGATGCCTTGGCGAGGATGCTCAATTACGTACATTACTGTTCCCCCCTCGGTGACAATCTGCGTCGGCGCCATCTCTACTTCGGCGGGCGGTCTCAGGGATACACGCACTTGCGATGGCCCTCGATCCACAACATAGGGATCCAGGTCCGAAGCGGTCAAGACAAGAAGAGGTGAATCTGGCGGAACCTTTATCTTAAGCTCCAAAATCCCTTTCTCGTCGTTACTACTCTCGATTGTGGACTCGAAACTGTGTCCTAAGGCTTGGTCGTAGACTTCGGTTGTGAAGGTAGGCATGGTGTCTCCAGCGTTCGCTGTAGGAGTATAGCGAGAGCTACCTACACCAAATATACCGAAACTTCTTAGGCTGAAAACGCGGAATTGCATTCGTTCCGATTCTCGGAAAATGCTCTAAGGAGACCCCTCGGGATTGCGCCTGGACCTCGGGCTAATCGGAAGTTGCGTTTTCACGTTTTCAGGCGGACTCCCACGACGTTGTCCCGAAGTCGGCTTCGAGGAGATCTCCCCCCCAGGCTGACATTCAGATACGACATCTCCCTGAAACCCGTTTCTGGATAGCTTCGGTTGGCCGACAACTCAGCCAGAGGACTTCGGAATCGGCTTCGCACGAGATTCATGGAAAGCGCTCCAAGAAACTAGGAGGGGCGGAGTCCTGCATCCCGCCGACAAACTCACCGGTGGCTGACCTTCTGACCCGTACTTGGAGAAGGGTGCCGAAATGAAACGATTGTGCGGTTGGAAGCACTACTCAGCAAGAGCGCAACCGAATCCGGGCAGGTCAGACCACTTCGAGGCTGCCGGTGTGACGGTCTTTGTAGCAACTGGAGGAAGTAATGCCGCGCACGCGAATTGATTTTCGAAGTCTCGCCCTCTTCGAAGACGAAGAGGGCGGCTCCACCAACATGGCCCTCTATGCCACCGTGAAGGACTCCGGTGGTACCACCATTGGGCAGTTCCAGTGGAACAATGCCGGCAACCAAGTAGACGAAGTCAACACCTATCCGCTCAACAATGATCCCGGCAATCTCAGTGTCATCGACTTCGAACTCAACACTTTCGCCACTCTGACGATTGAGGCGTTTGCGAAGGATGGCGCGGCATGGCCGAATGCGGGCGATAACGAGAATTCACTAGGGTCGGCAAACGTCGTTTTTGACCCTCGGGTACCGGCCACTCTTGGCTCGCTCATGATTGGGCCAACGCAGACCGATAGCGGTAACACTGGGTATCTCATCGTTGCTGATGTGGCAGTCGTGGCCGAAACCTCAGCGGCCGATGTCCGCCTGAAGTTTGAGAACCTCGTCCTCTATCAAGACGAAGAGGGCGGTTCGACGAATATGGCGATCTATGTCCGGGTGAAAGGTCCGGGCCTCGACAAAGAGATCTTCCGCTGGAATAACGGGGGGAACAAAGTCGATGAGGTCAACGTTTACGGTCTCGACAACAGCCCGAATCCCACCGAACTCACCCTGTTAATGACTGGGCCAACAGCGATCATTGTCGATGGCTTCGCCCAGGACGGCAGCGACTGGCCCAACCCGGGCGACAACGAAAATGTGTTAGGGACGGCGATTATTACCATCGACCCGAGCGATCCCGCTTCCGCTGGTCAACGCCAGCTCGGGCCTACCATGACCGATAGCGGGAATACGGGTTACGTTGTAAATCTAAGTATCGAGATTCTTCCTGCGCCACCCCAGCCCGACCTCTCCATCGTTGGGATTGAAGTCACTCAGGCGATCCAGCACTTCCACTCGACACTTGGCCCGGACAACTCGGTTCCGCTGGTAGCTCAGAAGGTGACGCTGGTACGAACTTACATCGATTCAGGTGTGGATCCCTCAATCAACAACGGCCAGGTTCCCAACGTCACTGGGACGCTCACCATTACCGGCGACCAGAATTTGGTGATCAACCCCATCGCCTTATTCACGGCGCAGCCAATCGCTTCGGTTGACCCCACTAAATTCACGGACACATTGAACTTCATAATTCCCGGAGACAAGGCAACCGGCAATCTCAATCTCGTCGTTCAAGCGACCGTGGGGACCAATGTGAGCAATCCGGTAGGCCAGGATCTGTCATTCACCCCCGTCGGAAAACTCAATATCCTGATGGTCCGGATACAGACCTCGCCCGGTTCCGCTCCCACACAGGAAGACTATTTCAATGCGGTCAACCGTCTGCCGCTGATTTATCCCATCCCGACTGACCCAGCTCTGGCAATCAGTTACTGGATTTTGCCTGGGTCTGAAGTTGTGACCGCGAACCACGATCTAACGACCCTCAATGGGATGGACGACTTTCTAGGCGACCTGGAAGACATACAAGAGGATAGCGCTGACTATAAAAAACTTTACGGGCTGGTCGCTAAGAGTTTCCCTCTCAACCGAACTGGCGACTCGCGCGAGGCGGACAATGTAGCTTTTGGATGGCCGCTCATTATGGAGTCGATTGGCCATGAACTCGGCCATTGCTTTGGCTTGGAGCATGCTCCCTGCGGTACGCCGGGCAATCAGCCCGACGATCCTGACGACGAGTACGTTCCACCCGGTGGGAAGATTGGCGAAGTCGGAGCGGACCCTGTCGGACAGACTGCCTTCCAGCCAACCGTTGCCGACTTTATGAGCTACTGCGCCAATAGCTCCGACGCGACCTACGAGGGGCAGTGGATCAGCGCGTACCAGTGGAATAACTTACTAGACGTTTTCAAAGGACTATAGCCATGGAAGAAAACGAGTTTGTTGAAAGCTGCGAGTTTCCGGCGCCGTACGTGCGGGTGCGAGGACGCGTGTCGCGGAAATGGCAAATCCAGTGGAGTCCCTGCATTCGCACGTTCAAGGCTCCCAGACAGGACGAGGCGGACGTGCCAGCCGGCAATCCGCCGGCGAAGTTGGGCGGCGCAAATCTGGCAGTAGCTGTGGTGGCAAAGCCGGTGTTTTCGGTCAGCTTGCTCGACTATCGCGGACAGTCGCTAGATAGCAAAGTCGTAGAACCCACATTCTTCGCCAAAGATCAGGAATGGGGTACCTTTGTCACACGGCTGCCCTATCAGGCGCAGGCCCAGTCGGTGATCTTGTCGGTGAATGAGCGAGTTTTGGGCCGCCTGGATGTAGCCACAGACCGCCCGTATTTCTCCCTGCTACACCCCAACGAAGATGACTATATCGATCCTGCTGGGGTCTTGCATTTGCACTGGGCTGATCATGAATGTAGACAGCCGCTCACCTATTTCGTTCGTTACTCTCACAACGGTACGGATTGGCTCAGACCAGGGGTCAACCTGCATTGCAATGATTTTTACCTCGACTTGCGCGAAATGCCCGGTGGTCCGCACTGCGCGGTTCAAGTACTTGCGACGAATGGCTACCGGACATCGTACGTGCAGACCCGCCACTTCGACGTGGGAGCGAAGGCGCCTGAAGTCTTCCTTGGACCGTCCCAGGGACCCATCCTTTGGGCTCAAGGATTTTCCAGACAGCATGGACCCATTACCGGAGAAGGCATTGTATGGTGCACCGACGCCGGAATTGAGGCTGGTCGCGGCGGCAGTCTCGACATCCGGAACCTACCGGCCGGCAGCCATCCGGTCACTGTTGGCGTGCGCGATCAAGAGGGGCAGGAACACGTCGAGTTCGTGGGACTCTACGATCCCAAGATCGGAAAGGTCTACCCCCAGAACATCTCGCTGTAGGCAAGTGTTCGTGGTCGATGTTCCGCAGACTCCGCTTGAAGCACCGAAGTGGACTTGCCCCTCTTCGGCTGATAGGCGGACTGCAGTAGCGGCCTTGGCTGAGGGGTTCGGGTACATTTCATCTTGGACCAGTTGCGGGTAGATGACGGGCTATGCGGAAGTTATGCCCCAGAACAGACTCTTGACGACGCGGGCCAGAAGTCCGCTTCTGGGAAATCTAATATTCGCGGCACCCGAATTTGGAAACATTGTTTTAGGCGTGTTCACGCGCGTCTTGGCCAAGCACTCGAAATCGTTCTCGTTCATCGATTGCATTTCGGTGGGCGTGGACCGCATGCAACAGAGCTTCGATAGTTTCTGGAAGCCCGGTTCTCGCAGTCGTTCTAGACCAGGCGCGGTATCGGCCGACTTCACGAACAGCGGCTATGCAATGAGACGGAACTCAGGGCCAGCGACGTTGCCGCCCGCGGGATAGACACGATTGCTGTCGCCATCGGAATCGTCGCCGGCCGCAAGATTTACGATGGCAGGCTCTCGATGCGTTCCGCGATGACCACGCGGTCCTTCCATGCCCTAACCGTGCGCCAACGAAAGGTGATGCTGGTCAACTGCGTCCTTCCGAGAACCGCCTCCCAGTCGGTAATGAAATTCCCCACGCTGTCTTGT
>Ga0137361_10003031_pt1 | contig 10849 bp, 10 predicted proteins | sample Mad1_80_16metaG_FD_104923 | JGI IMG/M metagenome (GOLD analysis project Ga0137361, IMG submission 104923) | Vadose zone soil microbial communities from Angelo Coast Range Reserve, California, USA - Mad1_80_16 metaG | ecosystem: Environmental > Terrestrial > Soil > Vadose zone | place: USA... | reverse complement strand
TTGGGCGAAGGAGAGCTGGTGCTTTGAATCCTACTCCCTATCTCCTTGTTGCGCTCGGCTACTTCTAAGTGCTGGCAGTCCAATCGGCGGGCGGATACGCGATGCGCCAAAAACTCGGCGCGGGCCGTGTGAATTCCACAGCAACCTTAGTCGGTCCCGCCAGCTCTTTCTCCACGTAGACCACGCGGCATTCTTTCTGTTCCCCGGTATCTATGTTTTGCATCAGGAGCCTTTGCTTAGGCGTTACTTTTTCCGCTAAGGCCATCAACGCACCGTGCGCGTTGACAACCAACGTTTGCGCTCTCTCATAGAACTGCGTGCCTTCGTTTGGGGGCCTGTGAACGACAACTGGAACGGTCAAATCAATCCGCTGGCTGCGCCGCTCCCTTAACCATCGTTTTGTGTTAGTGAGCTGGTCGCTCATATTGCACGCCACCACTAAGAAGCCGGGCACGGGGCAGGTTCGACTGCGCTAGGCACTGGAATGCTCACCCCATTTAACAATGCGATCCGGGAATTCAACGCCTAGGCAAAAGCGATCCCTCGCAGTTGGCAAATATGATTTTCACCTCCTCTCGCCTGAATTTAAACTCCGACCTCACGCTAATCCAACTCCAACCGCGAGTTGAAAACTCATAGAGACACAACTTCAATTTGACAATGGGGAACTGGAAAACTAGGATGGGATTGTTACAGTCCGTTCCAAAGTTCGAAAGCGCAAACCCGGTTCTAGCCGGGTTTTTGCTTTCTAGGCCCATTATCTTTTGGCCGTGTCTTTGGAAGCACACAAGACGGGAACATCAACAGAGGTTGCCCGCCGGTCTCGGAACATCGTTGGGTTGCGCTACGCGCTTCGTAGAACCGACCCGGCCTACGAGAAAACGTACTCGCTTTTTTAGTTCAATGCAAGACAGATTGCCCATTGAAAAATGGGCATAGAATCCCTCTCCTGCCTCTACCGCATTTCAATCCTAAACTGCGGGGACTCCATGACCGAAGAGCGGAAGCACGCCATCTTACTGGCGACTGTGATCTTGACGGCGCGAAGGCTACAGCCACTTCTCGAAGAAGATGACAAGGAATCGAAGCCGAACATGGGGACGGAAGTTTGGGCCGAAATCGCCGTAAAGAAAGCGATGGAGCGCGCAGCGCATATACTGGAATTGATTGATGGAAACTGGCCCGACTAGGCCCCCACTGTGGGCGGTGCCGCGCCGCCCGAACCCTGATCAAAGACATAGGAATCGTTTTGCTGCTGTCGCGACACCTTTAGTTTTGGAGTCTTCAGGCCGCGCACTAGTGTCATAACGACAATCACACATCCAAACAGCGCAAAAAAAGTGCCGGGCGCGGCCTCTTTCAGAATGAGGTGTTCCTTGCCAAAGGTATGTTCCAGTTCACCGGCTTTCTCAATGACACCTGCCAGAAATAGCCGGTAGCCCATGTAGCCGAAAAACGTACCTGTAAAGAGCGAAGCGATCTTGTATAGCGTTAGAGCGAATATCGTGTTGCGATAGGCATTCTCTTCACGCTCCTCGGCTGTGTAGTACATAGATCACCTCGGAGATAAACTCATTGGAAAGAGGTACTGTGCTGTCTAATCTAGCACCTTTCCCTGGACAATGGGAAGTGCGGACGCTAATACCAGTTTTAGTCCTGCTAAACCACCGCTTTAAATTTTCCAGATTGACACGACCTCGTACGGCTCCTAATGTCCGTCGCAACAAGTCTACTCAAAAGACCGATTGCAACTATCGAGGGATCGAATCGTCAAGCGTCGTAGGGAATTCTGGTGCGGCAGGAGCGGCGGTGTGTTCGAGGCAACGGCGCGATGAAACTGTCGGGCGAGTCCGGGGCTGCCGTCCCCCCGTGCGCGCCGGGAAAAGGAAAAACAGAAATGAAGAAGCTTGCACTGGTTCTTTCCGTTTTGCTGTTTCTTCCGGTTTGCTCATCCGCGCAAGGTCTGGGGAGCATCGCCGGAAGAATTACGGATCCTTCCGGAGCCGCCATCGCGAATGCCAAGGTGACTGCTGTCCAAGCGAGTACAGGATTTTCGCGCACTGCGACTACGGATGCAGAAGGGCTCTACGTGATTCCGTCCCTGCAGCCCTCGAACTATAACCTGACTGTTGAGGCCGGAGGTTTCAGTACCGTCAAGCAAAACGTTATTGCCTTGCTGGCGGATCAGACGTTGACTGTGAACCTCAGCTTAAAGCTGGGCATGACGACCGAAGTCGTCACAGTAGCAGGAGATGCGATTCAGGTGGATACAGCCACTTCCACGCTCCGACAGGTGATCGAGCAGCAACGCATTTCGGAATTGCCTCTCAATGGCCGGAACGCGGCGCAGCTTACGCTGCTGGTTGCGGGAGCGGTTAACTCTCCCAACGGTGGTGCCGACCAGGGTGCCACCAAGACCTTCCCCGGCGCTGTCACTTTCTCCACAAATGGCGCCCGCCAGAATTCGATTAGCTACCAGCTGGACGGCGGCAACTACGTTGACGAATACACCAACGTCAATCAGCCTTTTCCGTTCCCGGACGCGCTCCAGGAATTCAGCGTCCAAACTAGCAACTACAGCGCGGAGTATGGATCCAACGCGGGCGGCGTCGTTAACGTCATCACCAAGTCCGGCACCAACAATTTCCACGGCGACGCCTTCGAATTCGTGCGCAATCCCATCTTCAACGCTCAGAATTTTTTTGCCACTCCGACCACACCGGATCGCATTAAGCGCAACCAATACGGCGGCACTCTCGGTGGTCCAATCCGGCACGATAAGACTTTCTTTTTTGGTGGCTATCAACGCACGACGTTTCGTAACTTCGTCCTCGGCAGCCAAAAGGTCGTCGGTCAGACAGATATTGCTAACTTTCTTGCGGCAGGGCCCTTCCTGAATCCCGCCAATCCAACCGGCCCGCACCTCCCTGGAACGATCGATCCTGCCGTTGCTACTTTGCTCGGGGTGGTCCCAGGCTGTAATGTCGCGGGTTGTGGCGCCGCGTTCAATGCCAATGCTGGTCAGCCTGATCCTAATGCCAAGTTCTCGCTCGTTGGTGCAATCCCCACAGGCGCAAACCCGACCGTGCCTTTCTCAAAGCCGGACACCGAGAACTTCGATTCGGCCATCGGCCGCGTCGATCACTCCTTCAGACAAAACGATAAACTGAGCGGCCGTTACGAATTCGATCGTTTTACAAAGGCGGCTGTATTTAATCCAATGCAGCTCTTGTCTTATACGGACGCTACCTTCGCGATCACCGCGCAAAACTTCCTGGCCCACGAAACCCATGTTTTCTCTACGCGCCTCGTCAATGATTTCCGCTTCAGCTATTCGCGCGAAGTCTCTCACCGAGGCCCTGGATCCAATGTCGTGAATGCCACAGCCTTTGGCGTTTCTCTCCCGTTCCAACCCACTCCCAATGCTATTCAGGGCGTCGGTGTCCAAGGGGGCTTCTCCTTCGGAGACAATCCCTCCGCCTTCTTCACTCGCAACAACTATACTTGGGCCAACGACCTCAGCTGGGAAAGGGGCAAGCACGATTTTCACTTCGGCGCGTCCGTTGAGCGCAGCCTGGTCGATCTGAACAATCAGTTCAACCAGCCGGGAATCTTTGGCTTCGGCAATTCGGATAACTACCTGTCTCAGTCCTCGATCAATGCAGTGCCTTCAGGGAGCCTCACTACGTATCAGCTCTTCCTGGCAGGCATTCTTTCGGATGGCGCCGGCGTCGGCAATGGCTTCGCTCTGCAGCAAGGCGCAGGAGAATTCAAAAACAATCGCGCTAACTTCGTTGGCGTCTATGTCCAGGACAACTACCGGATCACTCGGCGCCTCACTCTTAACCTCGGCTTGCGTTACGAGCCTGCATTTCCTTGGAGTGACACCGGAGATCGTTGGGCTCAAGTAAACCTTGCCGCTATGGCCGCTGGCACCGTTTCAAGGGTCTATCCCAACGCGCCTCCAGGGGTCTTCTTTTCTGCACAAAACGGAATTGCCAGCGATCCTGGCATGCCAAAGAATGCTTTAAACACCAACTGGACGGGCCTCGCTCCCCGCCTCGGTTTCGCCTATGACGTATTTGGCGACGGCAAGACTAGTCTCCGAGGCGGCGGGGGCATCTTCTACGACACGCGCGTTATGGGCATGCTCAGCAACCGCTTCGTGGACGAGTGGCCTTTCAGCCCACAGTTTATTCTTTCCACGGCTGGCAACAGCGCCCCGACCACCTCCTCCAGTCCCGGTTCTTTCAGCGATCCGCTCTGCACGCAAGCCTCAACTCAAGCTGCCCTGCACTGCGATGGCGGGCAGGCGGCGAACTATCCCAAATTCCCGAGCCCTTTTCCTGCTCCTACAAACTTCGCCTACATTCCGCCGTTCAACGAGATCGCTGTGAGCTACGACCCTAGCGGCAACTATCACGTTCCCACGACTTATGAATGGAATTTGACCGTCGAGCGCCAGTTGCCTTCCAACATTTTATTCCGGGTGGGTTACGTTGGTTCCCGCACTCTCCACATTCTCGAAACTCAGTACTACAACGCCGGCGTTCCGTGTAACGACCCAGCGAGCGCAGTACCTTGCAATGGCAAGGCAAACGTCGGCCTTGCAAACCTCACGGTATGCGAGGCCACCGGAGGCACCGTGGCATCCTGCAACGGCAACCCCAACACGAGCGGCGCAGGGTTCAAGCCCAACACCTTTTCGTCTACCGTTCAATCGGACATTACGGACATCAACGCGAGCTACCATGCGCTTCAGACTTCGATCGAAAAGCAGATGTCTCACGGCTTCACTGTCCTGGCCAACTACACGTACTCCAAGAGCTTGGATGACCTGCCTTTCGGCGAAGGCGTCTCCGGCTTTGATACAGGGTATTCGACACTGCCGTTTAATGCCCCGGGCCGCCACAAGTTTGACTACGGACCATCGGGCTTTGACCACACGCACGTCTTCACAGCGTCTTACGTCTGGCACTCTCCCAACATCAGGAGTTCCAGCACGTTTCTTCGCTATTTGTTAGGGGACTACGAGATTGGAGGCATCGTCTCCACTGCCAGTGGGCGTCCCATCACCGTGCTGCAGGGAACGGAAATCTCGGGCACGGGCATTGGCCAAGACCGCGGCACCTTCATTTCGGGTGTAGACCCCTACAGCTCTAACTCCTGTGCAGGCGTTACCGCCAGGTGTGTCAGTTGGCTGACTCTGGCTGCGTTTCAGCCGACCAAAGTCACCACTGGCTGTACGCCGCCGGCTACAACCTGCAACAACCCGGCGATTTTTGGCACGTTCGGCAACGTCGGCAAGAACGTTCTTCGGCTCCCGAAGACTTCCAACTGGGATGTTCAGCTTTCCAAGTATTTCAACTTCACAGAGCGCTGGAAGCTCCAGATTCGCGCCGAATACTTCAACGTCCTCAACCACCCGAATTTCGCACCGGAGAGCATTAGCACAGGTGCCGTAAATGGCACGGACCAAATCAGCGCCTTCGACAAGATCAATGGCAATGCGGCATTTGGCACATTTAGGGCTGGACAGGTGGGTGATCCGCGCGTCGCGCAACTAGCTGCAAAAGTGCTTTTTTGACCCCCAAAAGGAACACGTCACGCTGGGCGCCTTTGCTAAGAGGCGCCCCGATTTTGTTTTTCAGTCTCTGTCCTGGATAAGTTAGGATGCTGCTCGCAGCGGAATCCTGGAAGAAACGTTGAGGTGAAAAGAGATGAAACGACTCTGCTTCATTAATCTGCTAGCCTTGCTCTCGATTCCACTTCTAAGCGTGAGACCGGAAGACCCGGTTCCGGTGGGATTCGAACATTGGACGAGTTCTTCACTGGAGCCAGTGGTCCAAGCACTCACCAGCCAAGCGGCAAGGGATGCTCACCATTCTGCCATGAAGCAGCTCGCCGACTTTCCGAACGAATCTATCCTGGAGGTGCACAGAGAGGCCGACGGGCAGATCGAATGGCATGAAACGCAGAGTGATATTTTCTTTGTGCAGTCAGGCACGGCGACTTTGCTGGTCGGCGGAACTTACGTGAATGGCGAGACCGTTGCGCCCCATGAAAAGCGCAACGGCACGATTCAAGGCGAAGTGCGGCAGAAGCTTGCGGCCGGCGATGTAGTTCGGATTCCTGCAAAGGTGCCGCATCAAGTGCTCCTGGATAGCGGGCACGATTTTACGTATCTCGTGGTAAAGGCGAAGGGTTACTAGGGACCGGCCAGGCTGCGCCGTGAGCGAGCCGATTCGAACGTTGCCGAAGACTCAACTACAATACTCCCTTGATTCTATGAGGCCTGGATTCCCTCCGAAGCAGGAGATAAGCCGCGGTTCGGTGCAAGTGACGGCTTCCGCTTTCGTCGTGCTGTTTTGTGTCGTTGGCATGGCGCTGTGGGGACTGCCGTTCTATTACGATTTCATGGTGGAGCAGTTTGGGTGGACGCGCGCGCAGGTCACTTCCGGCCATGCGCTGAGCAAACTGGTAGTGGGGCCGGTGTTTGGATTTATCGCTGGGTGGATGGTAGATCGTTTGGGCCGCGACGCATGATGGTAGCGGGAATTGTCATGGCGGCCGTGGCGCTTATCGGCTTGGGCAGTATCTCCACACTGGGAATGTTTTATTTGTTCTATGTGTTTAATGCGCTGGGATATGTGTGTGGCGGGCCGCTGCCGATTCAGGTGCAGCTGACGCGCTGGTTTGACAAGTCGCGCGGCAAAGCGATGGGCTTCGCTTACCTGGGAATTGGATTCGGTGGCGCGGCGGTGCCGTGGATTTCGCACGCACTCGTGCAGCACTTTGGCTGGCAAGCCGCGCTTCGCGCGCTGGGGTTGTTGATCCTGGTGATCGCTCTTCCCGCCGCTTTTCTTGCTAAGGAACCTCCGCTTCGGGAAGTAAACTCCAGGGCCCCCGTGATGGCGGAGTCACGAAGGGCATTCACTAAGCTTTCTTTCTACGTGCTGAATCTTGGCAGCATGCTTTCGATAGCGGCGGTCAGCGGGACGCAGCAGAATCTGAAGCTCTTTTTGAGTTTGGATCTGCATTTTACGCAGAACCAGACAGCGCAGGTGCTTTCACTGGTCTTGGCGTTTAGTATTGCGGGGCGCTTGCTGCTGGGCTGGCTCGCCGACCGCTTCGCCAAAAAATACGTGATGGTGCTGATTTATTTGCTCGTCGCGGGAGCCATCCCTTTGCTGTTTGCGGGGCAGTCGGAAGCGGCGTCTATGCGTTCGCTTTGGTTTTCGGGATCGGGCTGGGCGGAGACTACATGATTGTTCCGCTGATGACGGCGGAGATTTTCGGCATCCAACGGCTGGGGCTGGTGCTGGGCGTGATTTTGACAGCCAATGGCGTCGCAGAGGCGGCTTCTCCTTGGCTGGTTGGACACATGCGGGACGCGACGGGAAGTTATGCGGCAGGTTTTTCGCTGTTGATTGGGATGGGATTGCTGGGTGCTGTCGCCGCGGCCGTACTGCCCAAGGGACGGAAGCCAACATGAGCGGGCGCCCTATTTTACATCTTGGGAGTGTGAAGGACGTAAAGCATTTTGCGGGGCATGTCCAGTCACTCGGATTGGCCATCCCTTGTGACACGGAAATCGTTCATGGAGCGGAATCCCCGTTGTTGTTGCCGCTGGCGCGCGGAGGAATCCGCATCGGAAACCGCATCGCTGTTCATCCAATGGAAGGGTGGGATGGCCACACGGATGGAACTCCGAGCGAGCATACGATTCGCCGGTGGCGGCGATTTGGACAGAGTGGAGCGAAATTCATCTGGGGAGGGGAGGCGGTTGCGGTTTCGCATGAAGGACGCGCTAATCCGAATCAACTTGTGATGGCTGACCACACGCGCATGGGTCTGGCCGAACTGCGAAACGTTCTTCTCGAAGAACATAAGAGCACGACGGGTTCGGAGGACGGACTTCTTGTCGGATTGCAATTGACTCATTCCGGCCGATTCTGCAAGCCGAATGCAAACGACCGCTTAGAACCGCGCATTTTGTATCATCATCCGATATTGGATGGCAAAGTTGGATTGTCGAGCGACTATCCACTACTCACCGACACCGAAATCACCAAGATCATTGAACGATTTCATAGCGCGGCGAAAATGGCGTGGGAATTGGGATTTGATTTCGTGGACATCAAGCATTGCCACGGATATCTTGGCCACGAATTTCTGAGCGCGCACACACGAGAAGGGAAGTACGGAGGGAGTTTCGAGAATCGCACACGATTCCTGCGGGAGGTGGCTGAGGGGATTCGGGTCAATGCTCCAGGGTTGCACATTGCGGTGCGACTTTCGGCATTCGACACCATTCCATTCCGGCCCGATTCCGAACAGTCAGTGAATGGAAAATTGGGCTCGGGGATTCCCGAACCGTATGGCGGCCGGATTCCCTACCAGTGGGGGTTCGGTGTGAACCCAAACGACCCCACGCAAATGGATTTGACCGAGGCGATCGAATTTCTGTCATTGCTGGAAAAACTGGCCATTCGGCTCGTGAATCTCACGGCCGGCAGTCCCTATTACAATCCACACATTCAAAGGCCGGCGCTCTATCCGCCATCGGACGGATATCAGCCGCCTGAGGATCCGCTGGTGGGCGTGGCGAAACAGATAAACGTCACGCACCAACTGAAGCAACTCTTTCCAAACCTGATTTTCGTGGGAAGCGCCTATAGTTACTTGCAAGATTTTCTGCCGTACGTGGCGCAAGCGGCAGTGCGCGAAGGATGGGTCGATGCCGTCGGTCTTGGGCGAATGGCGTTGACCTACCCGGAAATTCTGTGGGACGCCGCCCGGGGAACCGCCATTCAGCGCAAGCGGATTTGCCGAACGTTCAGCGATTGCACCACCGCCCCGCGAAAAGGCTTGCCCTCGGGATGCTACCCTCTGGACAAGTACTACAAAATGTCCGAGTTGGGGAAACGATTGAAGACCGCAAAGGCGCGGCAATGACCATGACCATCGCATCACTTCTTCAAAAGCAGAAGCCGGGGCGCAAGGTGCGCGGAATCGCTGCGGCCCTATTGCCGTATGCGGCGGACGGGCGCGTGGCTGTCGAGGACTTTCAGAGACATCTTCGGACTACTGATCGGGCAGGTTTGATGAATGCGGTGAACATGGACACCGGGTACGTCAATTACCTAGATGAAGCCGAAAGGAGGGACGTGCTGCGCTGGACAACCGAGGCGCTGGGGAAAGATGTGCCGTTTGTGGCGGGTGCGTACATCGAAGGGCAGACCGGCGAGGTCGCTGACCTCTACAGAAAACAGATGGACATTATCGCCGAATGCGGCGGGACCCCGATTTTGTTTCAGACAAGCCGACTGCGTGGCAAGCCGGCGAAGGAGAAGGCTGCGATCTATCAAGGGGCGTGCCGGGGATACCCTCAAGTGCTGGCGTTCGAGCTGGGACAAATGTTTGCACCAAACGGTGAGGTTTTTGATGAAGAGACAGTCCGCCGCTTGATGGACATTCCCGAAATCAAAGGAATGAAGCATTCTTCGCTGGATCGCATCACCGAATTGCGGCGGCTCGAACTGCGCGATGCCCATCGGCCGGACTTTCGCATTTACACTGGCAATGACCTGGGAATCGACATGATTGAGTACGGCTCGGATTATTTGCTGGGGTTGGCGACGTTTGCGCCGGAGAAATTCGCCGAGCGCGACGGTTTATGGGAAGCAGGCGACCCAAGATATTACAGTCTCTCAGACGCTTTGCAATACCTTGGGAATGTAGCGTTCCGTGAGCCGGTGCCTGCCTACAAACACTCCGCGGCGATTTTCCTTCACCTGACGGGGCGCATCCCTGCGGATCATACGCACCCGAAGAATCTCACGCGGCCCCTATGGGAAGAGGAAATGCTGCGCGATTGCGCCCGACGACTGGAACTTGGTTGCCGTGATGCCACGCGAACCGCTGGTAGCTGATCAGATTAAAGCATCAGAGGTAGGCAGCGACAAAAGCTTTGTACGCCGCTTCAGTGTTCTCCGGCGTAGCGATTTCCGAAGTAATCAGGATGCGGTAGCGGAACGTCACGCTCTGATTTGGCGCCAACGTTAGGTTCATCTCTTCCTTGCCGTTGCTAAAAACTTTCTGGCCCAGAGGATTGGCCGCAAAAAGCCCGTATCCGCGCGCGTGCCAATAGGTAGGAAAGCCGGGATTCGCGGGATGATCGAAAATCGAAATAGTAACCGGCTCGTCTCCGATTTTTCCGCTCAAATTGCACCACCGCCCACGGGTACCCCACGCGGCGTCGCCCTTCTTGCCTTCACTGGTCAGATAAACTCCGTTGACGCCGGTGTTGTCAAGCTTCGCCACCGTCGTGGTGCGGCCGCTCGCGTCGGTGAACACTTCGGCCTTGTCCGACGGAGCTTCCAGCGCGCGAACCACGCGAAGACCAAGCATGCCGTCCTTCGCGTCGGCAAAAACGACTTTTTCACCCTGGGCTTGCAGAGTGGTAATGCGATCTACGCTGCGAGAGTTGGGTCTGCCGCGAAAGACAAAGCGCGTGTGTTCTTTGAGCAAAACCCTCTTGTCATAGGTCAACCAATCCGCTTCCACTTCCAGCTCGCCCTGGTCGGAGCCTCCTTTGGCCGAGACGATGGAACGCTGCTCGATGGTGCCCATCTTTGGAGCATCTTGCGGCTTGATGGCTTCGGAATTGTTCCAGAAATCAATTCCATTGATGCTTTCGTAGTTGAGCCACAACCCGGCATGATGTGGATGGTCCACACGTTCGCCGGGCCGCTGCTGCAGTGGGAAAGCACGAGTGATGATCGTGCCATGGGCAGTCCGCAAAGGATAAAGGACCGGCTTCGCAAGCTTGGACGGCCAGATGTAA
>Ga0137361_10003027_pt1 | contig 10863 bp, 6 predicted proteins | sample Mad1_80_16metaG_FD_104923 | JGI IMG/M metagenome (GOLD analysis project Ga0137361, IMG submission 104923) | Vadose zone soil microbial communities from Angelo Coast Range Reserve, California, USA - Mad1_80_16 metaG | ecosystem: Environmental > Terrestrial > Soil > Vadose zone | place: USA... | reverse complement strand
GTCGTCGGAGCGGTAGAGCCCGCCGTCGGGCGCATCCACCATCGCGTAGACACGGTCCGGCCTGCTCGGAGAGAGAGCGAGCCCGATGCGGCCGGGGCTCGTGGGGAAGCCGTGGCCGACGAGCGGCCTCCAGGTATCGCCCCCGTCGGTGGACTTGTAGAGGCCGCTGCCGGGCCCGTTCGACGGCAGGTACACGCTCCACGGTGGGCGGCGGGTCTGCCACAGCGCGGCGTACACCACCCGGGAGTCGCCGGGCTCGAAGGCGAGGTCGATCGCCCCGGTGTTCTCGTCATTGAAGAGGACCTTCTGCCAGGTCGCGCCTCCGTCGGTTGAGCGAAACACGCCTCGCTCGGGGTTGGGCCCGTAGGGATGGCCGAGGGCCGCCACCAGCAGCCGGCTCGGGTCGCGCGGATCCACGAGGATCCGGCCGATCTGCTGCGTGTCCGCGAGACCGATCTTCGTCCACGTCTTCCCGGCGTCGGACGACTTGTACATGCCGTCGCCCTGGGCGATGTCGGAACGCATGTCGGCTTCTCCGGTGCCGACGTAGATCACCTTCGGGTCCGAGGGGGCCAGCGCGATCGCGCCGATGGTGCCGATGGGCTGGCCGTCGAAGATCGGCTGCCAGGTCCGGCCGGCGTCGATCGTCTCCCAGACGCCGCCGTTCACGCTGCCGAAGTAGAAATGCTCACGCTCGCCGGGCACCCCCGCCACCGCCAGCACCCGGCCGCCGCGGAAGGGCCCGATGAGCCGCCAGCGCAGCTCCTGGAAGAGAGCGGGGTCGACGCCGGCCGCGGTCGCAGTGGACGCCGCCGCCAGGGAACCGATGAGTGCGAGCGTGCCCATCCAACCGGCTCGAGAAACCATGTCTGGCGCTCCTTGGTGGCGAACCACGCAGGCTAATGTGCCGCCGCGCCCCCCGTCAAGACGATGAGCGCAACCGAGCACCACCCTATTGACCGAGCGCCGGGCAAGGGAGTAGGTTCGATTGGTTTTCCCCCCTGGTTGCGGGCGGCGCCTCCACGACCCTGGAGGCTCGCCCGTCGAGTCACGGCCGGCTTCATGGAGGTGTGTTATGAAGCGCCAACGCGGTTTCACCCTCATCGAGCTCCTGGTCGTCATCGCCATCATCGCGGTCCTCATCGGCCTGCTCCTTCCCGCGGTACAGAAGGTGCGCGAGGCCGCCAACCGGACGGCGGCGGTCGGCACCCTGAGGGCGATGCATGCCGCCGAGCAGACCTTTCTCCAGCAGAAGGGCCGTTTCGGCACCCTGGATGAGCTCGCTCGCTCCTCGGATCTTGGCCTCGTGCTGGTCGAGGACGCGCCAGGCACCGCCGTCAAGCAAGGCTACGTCTACGCGGTCGCGACGGCAGCGTCCCCTGCGGGCTTCCTCTGGGCGGGGGTGGCGGCTCCGGCCGGGCGAGCCTCATCCGGCGGGTCGTTCTACGTGGACGAGACAGGCCCGGTCCGTGAGCTCGCACCCCCTTGTCCACCGGGGATGAGCCTCGTGCTCGTCGAAGGCCAATGGAAGTGCGTCTCGGATGCCTTCGGCGCGAACCCCGGTTCGCTGCGCGGCACGTACTGGGGGTCGGGGGCCCACCTCTGGTCGACCGCGCCTGAACGCAGTGGCCTGGCCTGGCAGTCGAACTGGGGGGGCAGCCTTCCCGCAATCAACTGGTCCGGCGCCCTCAACTGGTCGGCTTTCGTGAACCCGAACACCGTGGCCACGGAATGGTCCGGGCATCACGAGTCGGCAGCCGGCTTCACCTACTACACCTGGGCTGGCGGTACGAACGCCCCCGCCTTCGGGAACCCGCTGGGAGTGGCCGCCGTCGAGACCCTCGACCTTCTCCTGCCCGGGGCTCTGGCGGGGGCCAAGGATCTCCTGCGGAACCCCGACTTCCTTTCCGCCGTTCCACGGGAGTTCGACCTCAACGGCGACGGCAAGCTGAGCCTCGCGGAGATGCTGAGCGTCGACCAGATCCTGGCCATCGCGGACCGCCACGGAGCCGCGGTCACCCCGGAGATAGCCGCCATCGTGCGGCGGCTGGTGGACGGGCTGCAGCAGCAGTTTCAACCCACCGCCGGCGAAACGGCCCTGCCCGCGGTGCAGATCGCGTGCCTGGAGGGAACCCCCGGGGCGTTCCTCGAGCTGGCGAGCCAGGGCGCGTACGCGTCGCTCGACGTCCTCCGGGACGACGTCTCGCGCCTCGATCCGCGCCCGGCCCCCGCGGGCGACATGACGAGCGGGGAGCTCCAGGTGAACGAGCGCCGCAAGGCGACCCTCCTTGGCTTGACCGAAGGAACGCCGCCCATGCTGCGCTTCGGCGAGGCCGATGAGCTCGTGAACCTGCTGCAGAAAGTCCGCGACCTGGTCGACGGCAACCCCGGCCCCCCCGATTGGGTGGCCGGCGATGCCGCCGTCCGCCTCCGCTCGCGCATCGACGCGACGCTCGACCTCATCGGCCGCGCCCCGCACAACCGACGTTGAGGTGGCGCTGCGCCCTGGCCTTGCCGTTCCGCCGGGGTCTGCGGCGTAGAGTGTAGGAGGGCAAACGCCTGAAAGCCCCAGGCCTCCTCCGAGTCTTTCCGGCGTGCTGTTCTACACGAACGAGAGGGAACGAGTACGTGCTGGTGCCAATCGAACCCATCGCATAGACTCCAGTCTTCCTGGGCCGGCGGCCGTGTGGGCGCCACTCCGTGACGTGTGAGGTAAGCCTGGAGAAGATGAAGTGAAACCCAGACGCGCGCGTAACGCGACGTGCCTGGCCCTGCTCGTCCTGTTGGAAATCCTCGCACGGCGACCTCTGCTGGTCAGCGCAGAGGCGCAATCGGCCGCGGCGGCCGAGAAGGCAACGAGCCCGCCGTTCGTCGTGCGCTTGAGCATCGACCTCGTCCAGGTCGATGCGGTCGTCACGGACGCAAAGGGTCGCGCGGTCACCGATCTCCGCGCGGCCGACTTCGAGATCGTCCAGGACGGGCGCGTTCAGGCAGTGACGCAGGCGGTCTACGTGGGAGGGACGGCGCCTTCGCGCCAGGCCGGGGGTACCGCCGCCAGTGGCACGGAAGCCGTGCGTGGGGAAGCGCCGGCCGACGCCCTCGTGTTCGTGGTCGACGACCTGGCCCTCTCGTTGAGCAGCATCGAGGCGACTCGCCGTGCGCTCATGCGCTTCGCGGATGGAATGGATTCGGAAGGGAGCGTCTTCCTCCTGCGCACGAGCTTGCGGATCGTGGATCTACGGGCGGTCGGAGGCCCGGCCGAGTTGCGCGCGGCGGCGCGGGCCCTCCGCCCTCGCGAGCTGCACGAGGAGCGAAGTGTCACTGGGACTCCGCTCGACGGCCAGGCTCAGGCCATGAGCGCGTACCTCAATCGCCTCCTCGCCGAGCGCACGCTCCTTTCTCTTCAGGACATCACCGACGCGTTGCGGGCGTGGAAAGGGCGCAAGACCCTCGTCCTCTTCAGCGAAGGGTTCCCGGTCCGAAACCCGCGCGAAGAGCAGCTCGGCGGCCCGCTCGATCAGGTCTACGGCCGCGGCGATGAAGTGCTGGACGCCGTCGATCGCCTGACCGATCTGGCCAACCGGGCCTCGGTGGTGATCCACACCCTCGACCCCCGGGGCCTGTTCAGCGCCGGGATCTCCGCCGCCGACTCCACCCATCTCGCGAGCCCCTCCGACTTCTCGGCCCTCTTGCAGGATCGCCACGGCGCCCTTCACACGAGCCAGGCGAGTCTCGCCTATCTCGCGGAGCAAACCGGCGGCCTGGCCGTCGCAAACAACAACGACGTGGGGGCGGGTGTGGCTTCCATCCTCTCCGGGAGCCGTGGCTACTACCTCGTCGGATACGAGCCGGGGCGCGCCACGTTCGGCGGGGGGCGGCCTCGCTTTCACCGGCTCCAGGTCCGGGTCAAGCGCCGCGGCCTGAAGGTTCGGTCGCGAATAGGCTTCTTCGGAGTCAGCGACGAGGCCCTTCCCAGCGCCCCATCCTCGACCTTGCCCCTCGAGCCTTCGCCGGACCTGCCGGCCCGGCGCCAGGTCCCTTCCGTCCAGGTCCGAACGTGGTGGCGAGCTACGGGACCCTGATCCTGGCTGCGCCTCAAGACCTGGAGACATTGGAGCGGATCCGCGTCGCATGCTAGCCATTCGCGCCAATCCAGAACGCACGAATGGGCCGTCGCCCATGGCGACGGCCCCCCGGGGTGGCCCTCCCTTGCTCAAGAGGTCGACGTGGCAGGTGATTGAACGAGGAACCGCACGCGGGCGGTAGTACCGTCCCCTGCGGCCGTTTCGAACGACAGAGCGCCGCCATACAGTTGGAGCAGGCGGCGAACGATGCTGAGGCCCAAGCCAAGGCCAGCCTGGCCCTGATGGCGCCTCATGAAGGGAGCGCGATACTCCAGACCCTCGAGATACTCGGCCGACATGCCCTGGCCCTGGTCGCGGACCGTCAACGTAGGCTCGCCATTGCTCGTCGTCAGGACCACGGTGACCTGGGAGTCCGCGCGAGAGAATTTCAGCGCGTTGTCCACCAATTCCCGAACTAACAATCGCCAGTGATGCGATGTCATGGGCAGCGCGACAGGCGCACCCGACACATCCAGATCAGCGGATCGGTTGGCGCGCAGGGCCCTGTGCGTGGCTTCCTCCCGAGCGGTTTCAAAGGCCTTCTCGGCCTGGAGCCCTGGATCGATAACTGGCGTTGCCGCGTGGAGCTCGGCGTAAGCGAGAAACTTGTCTATCAGCCCCTCGAGCATCTGGCCGGCCCCAAAGATCCCTCGGCCCACCTCCTTGGTGTCTCTCGCCTGTATCGCCCCTTCCTCCATCAAGAGAGACGCAAGGCCCATGACCGCAGTGAGCGGAGTCAAGAACTCGTGTCGAAGAAGAGAGCGCGTCAGCTCGTCTCTCAGCTCCCGCAGGCGCCGCTCTGCTTCCGTTCTCACGGCCGCCGAGCGTTCCAATCGCGCTGCGACGGCCGCGATCAACAAATTCGGATGCACGGGCTTCAGCAGATAGTCGTCCGCGCCGCGATTCATTCCGGCGCGCAAGTCTTCCGGCCCGCCCATGCCCGTGAGAAAGATGACGGGCGTTACCGCCGTCGAGGGCTCCCTTCGGAGGGCGCTCAATACCTCGTAGCCACTCATGCCCGGCATCATGATGTCGCAAAGGATCAGGTGCGGGTGCAGGGCCGCGGCTTCCCTGAGGCCGGCTGCGCCGTCTGCTGCCGACCTAACCTCGTAGCCCTCAGCGCTCAGAATGTCGGCGATGACATCTCGCATCGCCTCGCTGTCGTCGATTGTCAGCACCCGGCTCATCGCTTGGGCCCCTGACCGAGGGCTTCCCGAAGCTTGCCCGTGAGAGCCTCCTGCGTGAAGGGCTTCGAGATCAGTAAGGCTCCCGCTTCGAGTACGCCCCGGTTGGCGATCGCGTCCTCGGTGTAGCCGGACATGTAGAGAACCCGGATGTCCGGCCTTCGTTGCCTCACCCGCAGTGCCAGCTCGCGGCCGTTCAAGCCCGGCATGACGACGTCGGTAAGGAGCAGATGGATCACCCCCTCGTAACGCTCCGCCGTCTCGATCGCCTTCGCCGGATCCTCGACCGCGAGCACCCGGTAGCCGTTTGCCTCCAGGATCTCGCGGACGAGCTCCCGAAGGCTCGCTTCGTCCTCGACCAGCAGCACGGTCTCCGTGCCGCGGGTGGCGGGGGCAGGCTGCACTGGCTTGTCGGCCTCCGCCTCGACCCGGGGCAGGTAGATCTTGAAGGCCGTACCCTGCCCCGGCTCGCTGTACAGGTAGACGAAGCCCTCGCTCTGCTTCACGATTCCGTAGACGGTGGCCAGGCCCAGGCCGGTGCCCTTGCCCGGCTCCTTCGTGGTGAAGAAGGGCTCGAAGATGCGCGCCTGCACTTCTCTGGTCATCCCGTGCCCGGTGTCACTGAGGGCGAGGCAGACGTAGCGGCCCGCGGCCGCCCCTGCATGGACCCGCGCGTAGTCCTCGTCCATATCCGCGTTGGAGGTCTCGATGGCGAGACGCCCGCCGTCGGACATGGCGTCGCGAGCGTTCACCGCCAGGTTCATGAGGATCTGCTCGATCTGCGTCGGGTCGGCCCTGATGCGGCCCAACGCCTCCCCTGGACGGAAGGTCAGCTCGACGTCCTCTCCGAGCAGACGGCCCAGCATGCTCTTCAACCCGTCGACGATCTCGTTCAGATCGAGCACCCGCATCTCGAAGACCTGCTTGCGGCTGAAGGCCAGGAGCTGCCGCGTGAGCCCCGCCGCGCGCTCGCTCGCGGACAGGACCTGCTCCAGCCGGGCGCGCAGGGGGTGCTCAGGGGGCATGCCGCGCAGCATGATCTGGGACTGACCGAGGATGACCCCCAGGATATTGTTGAAGTCGTGGGCAACCCCGCCCGCCAGGCGTCCGACCGCTTCCATCTTCTGGCCCTGACGGAATTGATCCTCGAGGCGGCGTCGGTCCGTGATGTCTCGGATGGCGGCGATGACCACCCCAGGTTCGGTCGTCATGGGGCTGAGGCTGATCTCGATGGGGAACGTCGAGCCGTCTTTTCGCAAGGCCCCGAGGTTCTGCTGGCCGGCGCCCATGAGCCGAGGGACCGGAGACTCGACGAAGTGCTTGCGGAGCCGTTGGTACTCCGGGCGGGCCGATGAAGGGACGAGGACCTCGGCCGCCTTTCCGTTCAGCTCATCCGGCTCGTAGCCGAAGAGCCTCTCCGCCTGCCGGCTGGCCGCTCGGATGACGCCCTCTGCGTCGATGATGACGGTGGCGTCCGGAGCCGACTCGAACAGGTCGTGGAAGAGTCGCTCGCTCCGCCGCAGACCTTGAACGGCCTCCTCGCGCTCCTTCTCCGCGCGCCGGAGCGTGCGCCGCCCCTCCGCCTCGCGGAGCTCGCGTTCGACCGCGGAGCACAAGCGCGACAGTCGGTCCTTGAGGAAGAAGTCGCGGGCGCCCGCTCTGAGCACCTCGACCGCGTGCTCCTCTCCGATCGTGCCCGAGACCACGATGAAGGGGCTCTCCAGGCCCCGCTCGTGCCAGAGAGCCAGGGCGTCGGGGGCCCGGAAGGAAGGCATGCGGTAGTCCGAGACGATGAGGTCGAAGTCGGATCGATCGAGAGCCTCGGCCATCGCTTCGCGGGTGTCGACGCGCTCCCAGGCGACCTCCCAGCCACATCTCTCCAGCTCGCCGACGACGAGGAGCGCGTCGTCCTCATCGTCCTCGATGATGAGCACCCTTAGCGTCTTCCTCGTCTCGGGCCCTTGCCGCAACGGGCCGTTGTCAGCTCGCGGTTCCTTTGGAAGAGCCACAGATTCAGCGTAGCGGCGTGGCGCGAGACCCTCAATCCGCATGAATCCCTATTTCGAGCGCCGACGAATACCTATCCCGGCGAATCCGGCTCTGGAGGGGGAGGTGATCGCGAGGTCCCTGCGTGATCATCCAGGCGAACAGCGTCTCGCATTTGGCGCCGACTCATTCAGATGTAAGTCGAGGCCGCCACTGGACTCTCCGGCCAGGACCGATACACACATTGCCTGCCTCGAGTTGCCCCAGCACATCGTGAGGCGCCATTCGGTGGAGTACCGAGTCTTGGCGGTAAAAACCCTTAAGGGCTCCTAAGTACTTCTCTAGATTGACTGCGTACCCCTACGGCCGTAAGGTGATATCAAACGAGGCGCACGAGTTCTGCTAGGCACGGCATAGCGAGCAAATCACATCGGTAGGCGTGTCGCGAGCCGCGATCAAACTCTCGAAAGCGGGGAACTCTTATGGAAATGAACATCACCTACGACACACCGTTGCAGACGGCCCTCGAACAGATGGCGCCGCACGATCACCTCTCCTTCATCTATGAGAGCTCCGAAGATCACTACGCCGTGCCCATTCCCTTCATTCGGACGGGTCTCGACCGCGGCGAGAAGTGCATCTATATCGCCGACGATGGGACGGAGGCGGCCGTGCGGGACGCGATGCATGCCCAGGGCATCGACGTCGAACGGGCCATCGCAACCGACAGCCTCGTGCTGGAGACGAAGGACGGCGCGTTTCTGAAAAACGGAGCGTTCGATGCGGAAAGGATGCCCACGTTTTGGCGGGAGGCAACGGCGGAAGCCATGAAGCAGGGGTTCTCCGCGCTGCGCGCGACGGGCGAGACGGAATGGTTGCTTTGCGGCGCACCGGGACTCGAGCGGTGGATGGAGTACGAGAGCCGGTTGACCCAGGTGCTGGCTGGCCTCAACTCTTTCGCATTGTGCCAGTACAACCGCCAGGTCCTTCCGCCGGAGCTCGTCCTGGACGTCATCCGCACACATCCGACGGTCATCTATCGCGGCCTCGTCTGCCGGAACATGTACCACGTGCCGGCCGATGAATTCCTCGGGACCAACCTGACGGCGCGTGAGGCGGAACGCATGCTCGCGACCATCCGCGAACGTGCGGAGATCGAGTACACCCTACGGGGGCAGCGCAATGAGCTCCGCACGCTCGCGAATCGGCTGATGCAGGCCCAGGATGACGAGCGACGCCGCATCGCGACGATGCTGCATGAGACGACGGCCCAGGATCTGGCCGCCCTGAAGATGCTCCTCGCGCGATTGAACCGTACCGCCGACCGTCTCAGTGAGAGCGAACAGAATGCTCTTACCGAGAGCATCTCCCTGGCGGAGCAGTCGATGACGGGAATCCGGACAGTGTCCTACCTGCTTCATCCGCCTTTCCTGGACGAGGCTGGTCTGTTGTCGGCGCTGCGGTGGTACGCCGGTGGCTTTGCCGAGCGCAGCCGCATCCAGGTGGATCTGGACCTGCCCGAGAGTCTCGAACGGCTGCCGCTCGACACCGAGACGGTGCTCTTTCGAATCGTTCAGGAGTCACTGACCAACATCCACCGGCACGCGGGGAGCGAGACCGCCCGGATCCGATTGCGGAGGGACGCCGAGACGCTCTTGCTGGAGATCGAGGATCGGGGGCAGGGCATCCCGGACGCCTTGCTCAAGCACATCACGGGCAGCGGAAGCGGCGTTGGCGTGGGCATTGCTGGCATGCACGAGCGCATCGAGGAGCTTGGCGGCCGTCTCGAGGTCACGTCGAGCCAGCACGGCAAGACTGGTACGACCGTGCGCGTGTGGTTGCCCCTTGCGAGGGACGCCGGCTGATGTCGCTGCGCCTCCTCGTCGTGGACGATCACGCGGTCGTGCGGCGGGGCGTCCGATCGCTGCTCGAAAGCCACGAGGGCTGGGAGGTATGCGGCGAAGCGACGAACGGACGCGACGCGGTGGCAGAAAGCGTGCGACTTCGGCCCGACGTCGTCATCATGGATCTAAGCCTGCCTCAGCTGAACGGCCTCGATGCCACCCGGCAAATCCTGAAAGCCGTGCCGGACACTGAAGTGCTGGTCCTGACGATGCATCATTCGGAGGAACTTGCACGCGAGGTGTTGCTGGCGGGCGCACGCGGGTACGTACTCAAGGCCGACGCCGATGAGAACTTGATTGCAGCTGTCGACACCCTTCGACAGCACAAGCCCTACCTGACGTCAACGGTTACTAATTTCGTATTGGACGACTATGTCCGACGTGCAAACGGCGCGCAGGGCGATCTCGCGCCAGTGGATGTGACGGCCCGCGAGCGCGAGATCATTCAACTCGTCGCTGAAGGGCATAGTAGCAAAGAGGCGGCGTCGACACTCGGGATCAGCGTGAAGACGATCGAGGCCCACCGCGCGAACCTCATGAGAAAGCTGCATCTCCGCTCGGTCAGCGATCTCGTGCGCTACGCGATCCGCAATAAGATCGTGCAGCCGTGAGCCGAATGCAGCGCGAACCGACCGCCGCGCGCGTGTCATAGCCCCGTGGAGGGCCGCGAAGAGATCGTCGGGCATCGGCGGCCTCGTCAATCAGGTAGCGTGCCGACGACACGCTGATCCGAGCCAGACCACAGGCGCGCCGCATCCCCGTCGCCGCCGGCGGGAACGACTAAGAGGGCAAAAGGCCGTCGAGGGCGGGGGAGCGGGCTGGTCCACTTGCCACTGAGCCCCCCCGTCAATACTGCGAGGCCGGCAACTCGTCTATGCACCGCGGCCTACCCGAGCGCGACGGCGCGGCAGTGGCCATGGATGCCGTACACCTGGGTCCGTGGCGGGTAACGTGAAGGTTGGCGACCCTCAGACCCTTCAGTTGGAACCAGGTCGCGGGCTGGTTGCGAGAAGTGGAGCGGTTGAGGATGGTGGCCTAGTGGCTGGCCCGGACGTACCGTCATGCCCTGGAAGCGACCGTGAGGAGGAGGTGGTGGCCCAGACCCGAGCCATCAACCGACCAGCAACGTAGTGCGCTGGCGCGCATGAACGATCAGGCTGCCCGCGCCGTCCGCGGCGGCCGGCGCAGGGCCGGCTCTGGTAATAAGACGCCGCAGCACGTCCCGCGCTGGGCCGTGGGCATGACCGAACTCACGGCGAGGACGGTCCTCGTGTTCGTCAGGAACCTGAAGAGGTGCCTTCGCGTGCGCGGCGACGATCCCCGCCTTGGGGTCACCAAACCTGATTCTCGCGGCTGAGTCCCCCTGGTAGGTGGCTACGGGGGTTCGCGGCGCTCCTCCACAAGGGAGAACGCCGCGGCCTGGACCCTATCGGACCAGGACGGAAGGGACCGGGCGCCGGGCCGGCATGTCCGGTGAAGGCTCGAGTGGCAAGGTCGAGGATGGGGCGCTAGGAAGGGCCTCGTCACTGACTCCGAAGAAGCCTTTTCGCGACCGAACCTTTAGGCCGCGGCGCTTGACCCGGACCTGGAGCCGGTGAAAGCGAGGCCGCCCCCCGCCGAACGTGGCGCGCCCCGGCTCGTATCCGACGAGGTAGTAGCCACGGC
>Ga0137361_10003026_pt1 | contig 10867 bp, 8 predicted proteins | sample Mad1_80_16metaG_FD_104923 | JGI IMG/M metagenome (GOLD analysis project Ga0137361, IMG submission 104923) | Vadose zone soil microbial communities from Angelo Coast Range Reserve, California, USA - Mad1_80_16 metaG | ecosystem: Environmental > Terrestrial > Soil > Vadose zone | place: USA... | reverse complement strand
CGACTCCATGTTGTTGTCGGCGATCTCGGCGCGGATCTGCGACAACTGGGCGCCGCCCACCTGCTCGGTCCGAACGCCCCGAACCGAGGCCTCGCTGGCGATCCGCGCGTCGTCCGGAAGCAGGAAGGATCCCCCGCGGTAATTCAGGAGCCATTCGTCATGGTAGCCCTGCTGCAGCGTCCAGTACGTGAGCCCGTACGCGCGAAGATGGTCTGTCTGCGTCTCGTCCATGGGCACGAGCAGCTCCGCGCGGGCGGGCGAGACACTCGACGCGGCCAGAAAGAGCCCGCCCGCAGCCGCGAGCATGATGAGGGGGGAGCACCCGTGTCTCACAGCTGGAGCTTCTTTCGCATCTCCATCACTTGGGCGCGCACGGGGGGTGCGAGAGGCGAGGCCGGATAGCGCTCGAGGAGCGACTGATAGAGGCGGAGCGCCTTCGCGGGATCGTCTCCCATGGCCACGGTCTCGTCACCCGCGAGCTTGAGCGCGTAGGGCGCGAGCCGGCTCTTCGAGGTCGAATCCGCGACCAGGAGCGCGAAGCGGATCGCATCCGTATGGTCCCCGCGCTCGCGCGCGATCTCGGCCAGGAGGAACTGCCAGTGGTAGCGGACGCGCGCGCCGGGGAACCGCGTGAGCCCCGCCCGAGCCGCGGCGGCCGCCGAATCGGCGAGCCCCGCCGACCGGAGCGCGAGCGTGTGCGCGTAGAGCTTGAGCGCCTCGTCCCCCGGTTCCCGGTTCTCGCGAATCAGGAGCACCCGCTCGATTGCGTCGTTTACCAGAAGATTCCGCGGGAAGCGGAGCGCGAACCTCTGGAACCCGACGGCGGCCGAATCGAAGAGCCCCGCCTCGAACAGGCCCCGTGCTACCTCGTATTCTCCAGAGCCCATCGTATCGCTGGGGGCGCTGATCGAGAGGTTCCCCAGAAGCGTGTGAAAGTAGCTGTCCCTGTTCGCGGGCGGTGGAAACGGATTGGGCGTGGCGGCCGGAGGCTTGGTCCCCGCGGACTTCTCGGGCGCTGGAACGGCGCGCGCAGGTCCGGCATTAAGAAGCAGCAGCAGGGCCGCAAGGACACAAGCGCCGTGGCGAGCCTTCAACGGACCTTTTCCTGGTTCAGGATCGCCTGGAAGTACTGGTCGACGAGGGCGCGGTAGCGCGGCGAGACGGGATCGCGGCCGCCGCGGGCGAGGAGCGCGGCCAGCGAAGGTCGCGATTTCATAAGCTCCGGCGACAGGGCGCCGGGAGAGGAGCGCACCACGTCGACGCCCGGCCGCGAGGTGCGGCGTCGCGAGTAGTCGCGCTTCTCCACGCTTCGGGGCGCATCCAGGAGCCGGCTCAGGATCCGCTGCTGGCGCTCGACCGTCTCCTGGTTGAGCCTTCCGCCGCGCAGATCCTCGGCCACCTTCTTCATGTCCTCTCCCGTCTGGCCGAGCTGCCCCAGGGTGCCTCCGCCCTGCCCCAGCTTCTGCATCGCCTCCTCGAGGCCCCGGCGTATGGCTTCCTGCTCCGCGGCCATGCGGGACAAAGCACCGGACTGGTCGGGCGAAAGTCTCCCCTCCTGGCCCGCCCCGCCCTGGCTCCCGGGCAGCATGGAGAGCGACTGGCCGTTCAGCTGCTGCTGGTCGCCCGCCAGGCTCTGAAGCATCTGCATCGCCTCCTGCATGCCCGTCGAGGACTTGGCCGATTGCATGGCGTCGCGGCCCTTGAGGAGCGCCGACGCGGCCTGATTCAGGGCGATGGTCGCCTCCTTGCTGGAGACGAGCCCGCCGATCAGATCTTCCATGGAGTAGCGGCCGACCGCGTTCTTCTGGTTCGAGAGCGCGCGGCCGATCGCCTGCGTCACGTCCGGCGTGATGAAGAGCGTCTTCTTGCCCAGCTCCCCGATCCGGTTCGCGGCGCCCTCCGTGGTCTCCTCGAGCCCCTGCTGCGTCGAGGCGCGCTCGCCCGTCTGGCTTTTCCCGTCGTCCAGGAGGTCCTCCTGAGCGTCGGCGATCTCGAGCAGGTCGGCGATCGCCTCGTCCATTTTCCGCCCGACGTCGTTCTTTTTCCGGAACACGAAATCTTCCTTCATCTTGTTCATCGCGTTCCGCATCTCCTCGAGCCGGTGCTCGAGATCCTGCGTGCTCTCCTTCGCCTCCTGCTTCATCGACTGCTGCATGGACTCGATCGACTTGTCGAAAATGGGATAGAGCCCCTGAAGCTGCTCGCGCTGCTCCTCCGCCTCCTTGGCCGATTCCTTGTCCATCTCCTTGAGCTCGGCCGCGAGGGAGTCGAGCGCCGCGCGCTGCTCGCGGCTCATTTTCTGGATTTCCTGCTCACCCTTGGAGAGATCCTTCACGTCGTTCGGCTGGCGGGCGCGGGCGAGCGAATCGTTGAGCGCCAGCTGGCGCCGCGCCATGTCCGCCGCACGCTCCGCCGCGGCTTCGAGTTTCTCCTCCATCTTGAGCTGCTTCAGCAATTCGATCGTCCGTTCCAGGTTGCGGACCACATCCTCCTGAGTCATCTTCATGTTCTGCATGGCGCGCTCGAGGTCCTGGGGCGACATCTTCTTGAGCGCCTCCTGGACGCGCTGCATCGCGCGGAGGATGGACTGGTCGTGGAGCTGGTTCAGGAGCTGGTGGAGCTCGTTCAGCTTCTGGACCAGCTCGGCGTTCAGGGCGCGGGACTGCGCGAGCTTGTCGGCGTCCTGGCCCAGCTTCTCCGCCACCTTGTCGATCTGCTCGCGGAGGGATTGCTGCCCCTCGAGGGTCTTCTGGATGTCCTGGCCCTTCTCCCAGGGCAGCTCCTTGGTCCGCCCGAGATCCCGCGCCAGCTCCTCGGACTTCTGCTGCAGCTGCTTCGCGCTCCGGATCGCGTCCTCGAGGGTCGCCACCGATTCGTCCTGTTGCCGCTCTACCGAGGAGAGAATCTCCGCGGCCGACGGGAAGCGGAGCGTCCGAGTCTCGGACCACGTGGTCTGGGGACCGTCGATCCGGTTTCCGTCCTGGGCGCCCACCTCGTACTGGATTTCCTCGCCCGGGAGAAGATTGAAGCCGTGGAGCGCCCACGTGTATCGGACGGCCAGCTCGCGCGCGCCGTCCTTCTCCTCGTGAAGCGTCTCCAGTACTTGAGACCCCTCGCGCACGCGATAGCGCAAGAGGACCTTCTTCACGCCGTAGTCGTCGGTCGCGCCCGCCAGGATCGTCGTCGTCAGATCCCTCGTCACGTCCTCCGTCGGGCTCGGGGAGACGACCGTGACCGTCGGCGGCCGGTCGGGAATAGATTTGACGTCGTAGGGGCCGAGATCGACCTTGCGTCCGCGGGCATCCACGAGGCGGAGGCGATACCGTCCGTCCGCGCGGACCGGGACGGCAAATCGCGCCAGGCGCTCGCCCAGCTCTCCGGTGAGGACGCCACCCCCCTCGTACTGGAGGGAGGCCGCGTCCACCGAGCGGTTCAGGAGCACCTCGACGCGCGCGCGCGTCCCGCGGGGCGCCACGAGATCGCCGGTGATCGCGTTGGCCGCTTCGGATGTGAGCCCGCAGTAGCTGGGATATTCGTACCGGACGCGGAATCCCGACGCCCGAGGGAGGTCGCGCACGGAGATGTGGTACACGGGGCTGACCTGGTCCGAAGCGCGGACCTGGTAGACGAGATCTTCGTTCAGGTTCGGGATCACGGTCGCGTACGCGCGCTCGCGGGCCCGCGGAGCGGCCTCCTCCGTCGCGTGCTCGATCGTCTTCTCGCGCCAGGACCGCCCGGCCGGGGCGGCGCGCTCCTTCACGAGGAGCCGCGGTTTCCGCTCGGTGCCGGTGATGTAGACGCGCACGGGCACCGACGCTCCCCCTTCGACCTCCTCCGATCCAGGCTCGACCCGGATTCCGATCGGGGCGAGCGGCGCCCTTTCGGGATCCGCGATGCGCTTCACAGTCGTAAGCGTGCGCGAGCCGCCGAGGGCGGCCACCCCGGCGAGAATGGCGAGCACGATCCCGAGGCGCTCGATCGAGCGCTTGCGTTCACGCCAGACGCGAAGCTGTCCGAGCGGCAGGGCGGCCGCGCGATCGGCTGCGTCCCGTACGGCGTGCTGGGTGAGGGCATCGGAGTACCCGGTGGCCACGCGGGTCCCCGGCGCCGAGCCCGGGGAGCGCCCCAGCTCGAAGGCGGTCAGGAGTCCATCGTCCCGCTCGTGGATGAGCTTGCTTGCTTCCAGCGCCGCCTCGGGAAGCCCGGCGCGCGATCGCATCACGCGAACGAGCGCAAAGACGAGCCCCCCCATGGCTCCCAGCAGGAGCACCACGCGGAGCGCCGCGTATTCGGAGCGGTGGAGGGGAAGGATGAGCGCGACCAGAAGCGCGGCCGCCGCGAGCAGCACGAGCCCCAGCGTCGCGAACAGTCCCGCGCGCTCCACCGACCGCCAGATCAGGAACCGGCGCGCGCGATGAAGCTCGCGAAGGAGCGCTTCGTAGGCGGAGCTCACAGGGCGGGCCTCAATGCGTCACCGCGTACGTCGCGACGTTGATCGCGAAGCGCATCGCGGCCTGCCTCTTTTCGGGCGGATCGTCGTAGATGCCCGCGTCTTCGGTCCCGTTTCCGATGTCGCAATCGAACGTGTAGAGCACCCGCACGCGTCCCCCCTTCACCACCGCGTAGACCCGTGCCGGTCCCCCGTCGTGCTCGTGGACCTTGGGAGCCCCGGCGGGGAAGGGGTTCGGGTAATGGAACAGCGCGTGGCTGAAGGGAAGCTCGGTCAGGGGCGTCTCCGGATAGAGGCGCTTCACGGCCTCGCGGAATGATTTGTCCAATCCGAAATTGTCGTCCGCCCAGAGGAGCCCGCCCGCGTCCAGGTAGCTCCGGAGCGCGCGCGCCTCCTCCTCACTCAGCTTCACGTTTCCGTGGCCCGTCATGAAGAGCATGGGGTAATTCCAGATCTCCGGATCGGTGGGCGTCACCACGACCTCCTGCTCCTGGCTCACGCGGATCTCCCCGCGCTCCTTCAGGGCGTGGAGAATGTTCCTGAGCGACGTCTCGTCGGAGTACCAGTCGCCGCCGCCGGTGTACTTCAGCCGGGCGATCGTGAAGCCGCCGCTCAGCTCGACTTCTCGCGGCGCGGCGATCGGCGCCCGATTAGGCAAGGCGCATGCCATGCCGGCGGCAAGGAATGCCGCCGGAAGGAGAAGGGATCGGAGGCTTGGCGAGGAAAATCCGGTCACGAGACTCCAAGTCGGGCGCTAAGTAGCATCATTATATCAGATGGCGGTAACCGCCGCGGTTTCGAGGGCCCGATAAGAGTGTACAGGCAGAACCGGCGTCGGTTCCGGATCGCGGGGCGTGGCGAGGCTTTAACTTGGCGGAGCGTCGAGCGATGCAGGTCCGAGTAGGGTGTGCGTCAGGGAGCCCTCCAGATCCTCAAGCCGGAACCATACGGCGTGGAGCGTGCTGCCCATCCGCTGGCCCGGATTTACACAGATCGTCGTCCCGACGCGGTCCGCGAACTTTCCCGAGACCGCCGGCGACTCGTGGATGTGGCCGTGGAGGGAAAGAAGCGGGCGCCGCGCTTCGAGGAACTTGCGCACCTCGCGCGATCCGACGTGGACTTCTCCGTGAATCAGATCGAGGGCCGTGCCGTGCGGAGGACCGTGGAACGCGCAGACGAGAGGCTGCCGCTCCGGGCGAAGCTCACGGCCGATGATCTCGAGATCCTTTCCGATCCACTCTTCCCACTCACGCCCGCGGAAGTCGAACGGGTGCACGGAGCCGTCTTCCCGGCTCCGGAATCCGTCGAGCCGCACGGAGCCCTCGGCTCCTTCCTCCCAGCGCTCCCAGTCCTTGAGCGCGAAGGGCGTCAGGGTCACCGAGCCCATCCCCGCGATCCAGGTCGTTCCCTGGAAAGGACGCACCAGGCAATGGATGTGGTGAAAGCGGTCGATGCCGCAGGCCGTGAGGGCCGGCAGATTGGCGCGCCAGTCGTCATTTCCCATGATGTAGAAGATTTCGGCCGAGTCCTTTTCGTCACGATACTCGCGCAGGAGCGGGATCAGGAATTCCAGGAAGAAGTGCCGCTGCTCGACCACCGTGGCGTGCGGGGCCAGATCTCCCCCCAGAATGACGGAGCGCACCCGGAGCTTGCGAGCGAGCGTGAAGGCCTCGGCGTAGAGCTCGCGGCTTCCGTGAAGGTCGGCCGTGTAGAGGACGTCTGCCTTGTCGGTGGAAGGGCTCACCGGCAAAGGCTCAATCCTCGGCCCTGATTTCCGTGAGGAGCCATCGGCCGGCCGTGCCCTGCGCCACGAGCGTCACGCGGACCGCGCGCGTGCCCTGCCGTCCGCCCCAATCCCCGGTCCAGATCGCGATGGCGCGGCAGACGCGGCGCTTCTTCTCGCACTCGAGGCGCGTGATCTGGAACTCCTCCGTGTGCACCAGACGCAGCTGGTCCTGCATGAGGAAGGCGGCCGCGACCCGCGTGAGCGCCGAGGTGAGAGGGGCGCCCGGCTTGATCGCGATGCGTACGGCCGTGGTATCCACCAGGGACGTGAGCCTCTCGACGTCCGACGCGGCCCAGGCCTCTTCCACGCCCGCGAAGAGCCGGATCGCGCTCGAGGTCGTCGTCTCCGCGCGGGGCTCGGGCGCGGCGGCGGCCGCGCTCGAGACGAGGCAGGCGAGGAAAGCGTAAGCGAAGGGTCTCCGAATCGTCACGGGACGGCTCCGTTGTGCGGGCGGCGCGGGCAGCCGAGCTACTTCTTGGGACGGTCCTGGCCCGCGCGGTCGAGCCACAATTGAACCTCGAGGGCGAGCCCGCTTGCGACGTAGACGGATGAGTACGTGCCGAACACCACACCGACGAGCATCGCGAACGCAAAGTCGTGGATGACTTCCCCGCCCAGGGTGTAGAGAGCCAGGACCGTGAGGAACACCGTGAAGGACGTGATGATGGTCCGGCTCAGGGTCTCGTTGATGGCGATGTTCATGATCTTCGCCGGATGCTCGCGGCGGAGCGTCTTGGACCGCTCGCGAATCCGGTCGAACACCACGATCGTGTCGTTGATGGAATACCCGGCGATGGTGAGGAGCGCCGCCACGACCGTGAGCGTGATCTCCTTGTTCGTGATGCTGAGCGCGCCGACCGTGATGAACACGTCGTGAGAGAGGGCGGCCACTGCTCGGATCGAGTATGTCCAGTCGTAGCGGATCCCGACGTAGATCAGGATGAAGCCGAGCGCGAAAAAGATGGCCCGGATGGCGGCCCCGCGCAGCTCGCCTCCCACCCGCGGCCCGACCGATTCGACGCGCAGCACCTCGACGCGCGTGCCCGCGCGCTCCGCCTGCACCGCTTGCGAGATCGCGGGTCCGGGGTTCTCGTGTCCGGGCCTGGCCTCGGTCCGGATCAGGAACTGCCCGGGCCTGCTCAGCTCCTGGATCTCGCTTCCGTTGTAGCCGGCGCGATCCACGGCCGCGCGCACCTGGTCCGCGTGGAGCGGCGGCGTGGCCAGGATCTCGACGAGCGACCCGCCCGTGAAGTCCACGCCGTAGCGCGGACCCCCGTGCACGATGAGGGAGATGATCGAGATCAGCACGCAGGCGCCCGACATGAGGAAGGCGATGTGCCGCCTCCGCATCCAGTCGACGTTGACTCCGTGAAGAATCGCGAACATCGGCTCTCCTAGATGCTGATGGACGAAAGCTTCCGGCGGACCGACCACGCGTCGAAGATCATCTTCGAGATCCCGACCGCCGTGATGAGGTTGATGATGAGTCCGATCGAGAGCGTGATCGCAAAGCCTCGGATGGGTCCCGTGCCGAACCACATCAGGGCGAAGGAGCTCAGGAGCGTGGTCACGTGCGCGTCGATGATCGTCCGGTACGCCCGCGCGTAGCCCGTCTCGATGGCGGCGAGCACGGTCCGCTTGTTCCTGAGCTCCTCGCGGATGCGCTCGAAGATGAGCACGTTCGTGTCCACCGCCATTCCGATGGTGAGCACGATGCCCGCGATGCCCGGCATGGTGAGGGTGGCGTGGAATCCCGCCATGCAGGCGAGGAGACCCAGGATGTTCAGGATCAGCGCGACGACGGCGACGACCCCCGAGACGCGGTAGTAGATGACCATGAAGAGCACGACCATGATCGCGCCCACGGCGCCGGCGCGTAGCCCCTTCTCGATCGAGTCCTGGCCCATCGAAGGCCCGATGGTCCGTTCCTCGATGACATGGACGGGCGCCGGAAGCGCGCCGGACCGGAGGACGATCGCGAGATTCTGCGCTTCCTCTTCCGTGAACGTCCCCGTGATGGAGCCCTGCCCGCGCGGGATCTTCTCCTGGATGTTCGGCGCGGACTGGATCCTGCCGTCGAGCACGATGGCCAGCCTGCGTCCCACGTTGGCGCCGGTGATGTCCCCGAACAGGGCGCCGCCGCGGCTCGTGAGGTTGAAGGACACGCCGGGGGCGCCCGGGCGGGTCGCGTCCAGATCCAGCCGCATCTGCGCGCTCGCCACCTCGGAGCCCTTCATCAGCGCGTCCTTCCCCACCACGTAGAGCCCGCGCGCGGTGCGTCCCGAGACTTCGGTCTCGTGCGCGTCCCAGGCCAGCTTCGCGTCGGTGGCGAATGTCGAGTCGGCGCTGATCTTGCGGATCATCGCATCCACGATCGGGACGTTCTCGCCGAGGACGACGGCCTCCGAATGCGAGGAGGAGAGGAGCTTCGACGTGAGGGGATGGAGGATCGAGTCGGGCGCCGCGCTGTCCGGGGCCGCCCCGCCGCGCAGCTTGCGCGCGAAATAGGCGTCGATGCGGTCGTAGAGCGCCTTCGATTCCTCCTCGGTCTTCACGAGCTTGAATTCCAGGAGCGCCGTCTGGCCGATGAGCGCCTTGGCGCGCTCCTGGTCCAGAAGACCCGGGAGCTGGATCAGGATGCGGTTTTCACCCTGCCTCTGGACCGAGGGCTCGGCGACGCCGAACTGGTCGATGCGGTTGTTGATGATCTGCCGAACCTGCTCCACGGCGTTCTTGGCTTCCGCGGGACCCAGCTTGGAGGTGTCGACTTCCAGCAGGAGGTACATGCCTCCCTGGAGATCCAGCCCCAGCTTGATCGCGCGATCGCGGAGCTTGACGTACTTCTCGAGCTTGATCCGCTCCGCCTCGTTGGTGGCCTCGGAAGGCCGGGCCTGGAGGACATCCTGTCGGACCTTGGGAGGAAGCGAGTAGAACTGGAACGTGGGCCAGAGCGTCACGAGGGAAGCCAGCACGAAGGCTACCGTGAGGTAGAGCTTCCACTGGTCACTGCGCGTCATCACGCTCTCGAACGCTCCTTCATAGGCACTCGTCGGGTGTCAGGAAGCGGCGATAGAGCCTCGAACCGAGGCAATGCAAGGCCGCGGAGCGTACCCAACGGTTGCCAGGAAGTCAATGCGGGAATGGACGATGTCGCCTTGTAACAGGGCGTTCATGGGGCCGCAACCCCGGAGTAACAGGGGAGGGGGATTCTGCGCGTGGAGATGCCATTGGCCTAGGGGGAACCGCCGTGGAATCGAAGGAGAATGGTATACTGCGCGTGCTCGATTCGGGGTCCGACTCGGAGAGGGGTCGGCCGTCGAAGTCACGGGAACGCTACCTCAAAGTGCCCAAAACGCCCCGATCCACGATCCTTGTCGTAGACGACGAGGCGGAGATCTGCGACCTCGTGAGCTATAACCTCGCCCGAGAGGGATATCGAGTGCTCCAGGAGCACGACGGCGAGGCGGGATTGAATCGCGTCTTCCAATCCGCGCCCGATCTCCTGATCCTGGATCTGCTCCTGCCCAAGATGAGCGGTCTCGAAGTGCTCGGCGCGATCCGGGGGGAGCCGCGGACCAAGGCGCTTCCGGTCCTGGTGCTCACGGCGCGCAGCACCGAGATGGACAAGCTGGTGGGATTCGAGCGCGGCGCCGACGACTACTTGACGAAGCCCTTCTCCCCAAAAGAATTGGTCGCGCGGGTGCAGGCCATCCTCCGCCGGACGCGCGGGGAGGAGCCTTCGGCCCCGGTCAAGGTGGGGCCCTTCCAGTTCGACAGCGAGCGGCACCGCGTGATGCTTCACAACCGGGAGCTGGATCTGACACCCACGGAATATCGTCTGCTGGAGTACCTGCTCCAGAAGCCCGGAAGGGTCTTCTCCAGGGAACAGCTCCTGGACAAGGTCTGGGGCCTGGGGTATTTCGGCGAAACGAGGACCGTGGACGTGCATGTGCGTCGGATTCGCGCGAAGCTGGGGCGTGACGCCGCGCTGATCCGCACGGTCACCGGAGTCGGTTACGCAGCCGAAACCACCACGAAGTAGCCCGTGAGCTCGGTCACGGCGCGGTTGTACTCCCTCATCGCCATCCTGCTCGGCCTCGGCCTGCTCGTCACGGGCCTCCTCCTGGACCGCGATTCCTCCCGCATGGCGGCGCGCTCGCTCGAGGAGGAGGGCGGACGCGAGCTGGGCCTGCTCAAGCTCTCGGCGCCACTGGGCGAGATCGCGCGCGGCAACATTCCGGCCGTGGATGCCTGGGCCGACCGCGCGGGCCTCGCGATGGGCCGCGGCGTTACGGTCATCGATTCGACCGGCCGCGTGCTGGGAGATTCGGACGTCCCCCTGGACTCGGTCCCGCTCCTGGAGAATCAAGCGGGCCGCCCCGAGGTGAGAGCCGCGCTCGATACCGGGGTGGGCGGGACGGGCCGCCGGAGCTGGACCATTCGCAGGCAGCTCTTCTATATCGCGGAGCCGCTCGCGCCCCCGGCCCATGGGCAGAGGGGCCCCGGAGCCGTGCTGCGCATCTCCATCCCGATTCCCCAGGCCTACGAGTTCGCGCGCCGGTGGCAGCGTCATCTCTGGATCGCCGTCCTAGCCGTCTTCCTCGCCGTGCTCTCGGGAGGTTACCTGCTGG
>Ga0137361_10003024_pt1 | contig 10877 bp, 10 predicted proteins | sample Mad1_80_16metaG_FD_104923 | JGI IMG/M metagenome (GOLD analysis project Ga0137361, IMG submission 104923) | Vadose zone soil microbial communities from Angelo Coast Range Reserve, California, USA - Mad1_80_16 metaG | ecosystem: Environmental > Terrestrial > Soil > Vadose zone | place: USA... | reverse complement strand
GTCCGAGTCCGAGTCGTCGTTGTGTGCAACGGAGGCACCCGGGCCGCGCGGGGATCAGGCTTCCGTATGGTACGGCCTTCTGCTAGTGCTGTGCATGATCATGTCCTCGTCTGCAAAAAACTCGAGCTGTGCGCTGATACTTCGATTGGGCAGTACCGCCGTCGCCCTCTAGTACAAGAAAAGCGATCACGTCGTGGTCTTGTAGCTGACTTGACTGGCAATCGAACACATCTGATACTGTATGTTTCTCACGTCCATGCTTTCAAGTTGGGTGCCACTCCCGATGCTTTCCGGGTTTGACATCGAATGCGGGCGGGCTGATACATGTACGTAGTTATAATCGCACGAAGTGACAGGCGAGAAGGAAAGAGATACTGTCGGTAATCAGGATCAATATATTGATACTTGAGAATACTGTATCAGGTTCTCTTGATTCTTGGATTTCGTGGGTAAATACTAATCGCATAACTTTTTCTACAGTAGAGCTTACAACCAGCACATTTCAAGAGTAAATTATTGGGAGCCGGGGTGGTTTATGGGAATGGGGAAGGGGATAGGTACAAACGGAAATATCAAACGCAATCTGTTAATGACTTCATAACTACCTTGAGGGTCATCTTGTTGCATCCGTCTAACTTTTTCAGAAAGCTGATTCTGTGAAGTGGGCAAGTCAAAGTGGTGATCGGTTCTTACGTCCAGGAGAATCGCGAGTGTCTCCTTGAAAGATGTGACATCCCCAGTTGGGAAGTCGTCCACTTGACTTGAGAAAACTCCGTGAACAAAAGATTTGAAATTCATCCGGTCCCGCGCCTCAACGTCGGCATTGAATATCGCATGCGATGTTTCCCCAGTGACTTCTTGTAGCCAACGTAGCTCTTCCTCTTCGAGCCTATCTCTTCTGACCACTCGCCTGGCAATCAATGTGCAAATGGACCGTGAAGTTACGCGGACGGCATTATCGCTATCACCCCACAATGTTTGCATAAGACCAGTATTCGCGAAGTTGGCTCGGACGAAGTTTAACTCGGGGACACTGGGTGTCTTGGAGATGTGGTGAATAACGTCCAAACATACCAAGAGACTGCGTTTGCGCACATCCTCGTCGGGCCCAGCTGTGTGTTCACCTACTTCACAGCTTCGTAGAAGAACGAGAAGGGGATCTCGAAAGACAATTTTTTCGGACTCGATGGGTCGGATAAAATCGAGGACTTTATGTCTTGGTATGCTGGCCGCGAACTTTCGAAGCTTGCTTTTGTCGCTCAGCGCGAGCAGGCCGAACAGCCAAGTGATTATCTTGCGGTCCCCTTCTGGTGCATTTATGGCGCCATTGACGACGCTCTTCCGAAAGCCATCCACTAGATATCGCCAATGTTTCTTGAAAGCACTTTCACATGAATTTAACCAATCGACCAGTCTGCGTTGTCCGGGGCTTGTGATGACACCGTCCAAACTAGGTTTAACGAAGCATCCGTGAAGTTGCTTCAGAAACCAATGAAGGCAACGCGCTGCGAAGGAGAGGAAGGTGTGCCATGGGTACCATAAAATGTACGACATTGGGGTGCGATACGGGCACCTGACGTCACGGCAAGGAAGGATGCTCAGCATGATGTATGCCAGCCCAAAAACTCCAACGGCAACATCGACGGCGATGGCCACCTTCTTGTTGGTCGTGATCGTACTATTATGAAAGGCGATCACCAGGCCGATGAAAAACAAGTATACGGAGAAGTGGAGGAGCGTCGGGGCTATCTCGACTAGAAGACGCATTTTATAGGATTCTGTGCCAGAGAACAAGAACGAGCGGACGCGGGCGCGATCATTCGGCTCGCTTGGGACTTTGGGCGTTTCAGCGTATCTGCGTGCCCATTGTTGAAGCAGTGTCGCAATCAAGGCGGATGTGACGCTAAGTACAAGGCTTATCAGCCACATTGCGTTGACCCAGACCATGGATGCACTGGGAGGAGATGGTTGATTCGCAGTGGTGGAGATGGTGCCGTTTGGGAAATTGGCAAGTTGCTGTGAAATCTGCCCGAGAAGAGCCACAGTCTGGGCACCGGAATCGGGGGACAACCTTTTGTAAAATTCGATGATAAATGCACCAACAGTTGCAGAGAAAAGACCTGTCTTGGAGCTTGTTATTGAGATGAACAGAGGGACCAGTAATTGAGACTTACGAAAACAAGAATACCATTCGCATCCTCTTTCCAGGCGTCGGTCATCCGCTTATCCTCCTCCTTGACTTCGTTCATATACATATCCCATATCGTGTTTTCTGAAATTTTATGGAATGTCGTCAAAGTCAACGCAGTGACGCAATATCCACCGTTACTAAACGCACCGCCATCATTGTGTGTGGTCTCCTCAGTTGTGAACGGGTTTGGGGGATAGGGTCGGTCTGTCATCCGTTTGTTACGCTGATGCTGAGCGGGGTGTTGTCGGTACACTTGTTGGTATGACCCACCGTCAAGGATGGTGCCCTGATAAGTGACCCAGAAATGGCCGCCATCAAGAACGTTTTCCGTCAAGCATGACGTCAAGTGACCCACTGTCACTGGTATTGTCAAATAATGTTTGAACTCAGAAGGTCGAGACCCCAGCGCCAGTATTTACACGACCCCAACACATGTCACCTGAAGTACGCTAGGGGGGCTAGAAGCGAATGGCAGTCAGAATAAGAATGAAGTGTCCAAAAGGGATGGCATCGAGGTTGAAAGGAAGACTGAGGCACCCGGACCACGTGGTCTGTACGAGCGCAGCAGCACTACAGTATCCATGTTTGAACTCAGAAAGCCAACACCTGGAACACTGGCTTTGGATGGGGGGGGTTAGTACTGTAATCTACAGTATCCAAGTAGCGTCACTGGCAGTTGCATTCACGGTCTATGCACGTGACGGAATACAAGCCCCGAAACTTAAGGCACCGAAACGTGTTCGTTCGATTCGCCCACTGTAAGGCGGATAGGACATTAAATTGCATTAAAATGCATTAAAGCCCGCACTAACCCCCTGCCCAGCGCCTTACAAACCTCTTTCTCGACTCTCTCTTCCACCCCCCGTACACAAGCACCAACCCTCTGCCCAAATGTCAAGTGGTCTAAACTCCGCTTTAATGCGGTTCCCACTGGCAAATCTGCCTACAAAGGAGCTTACACACCAGACGAGGCCCACATGGCCTTCGTTACCAAGAACCCTGCCTATGCAGCCCTAACCATCGCCCAGAAACCCTTGTGGGTCTGGGACCCTACCACTTATGCGATCGGTGCTATCTCCTCTCTCTCAGTCTCCTTTGAAGACCCTGACAGCACGAGTGCCCAAGCCCTTCTACGCCACAGAACCCGCGTTGGAAGCACACCCCTCCCAAACGTACCCCCAGCACCAAACCTACACCCCCAAACACCACAACCCCAGCTGTCAGGAGAGATCCCCTGTCTGAGCCACAGCCCCAACCTTCTGTTTACACCGCCCCAATGGACATCGGCCAGATGTCACCCGAACAATATGCGTCACACCTTGAGGAAGAAGCCAGGGCCAAACACCGGCGCCGAGGAGGGCCCGCAATGTAATACTCCCATTCCAACCTAACACGGGGCGCTTGCCCATATAACACCCTTTTTCATACCTAGACGTGGGTTCCCCTCTTTTCCACCGATCTTACACGGTTACACACCACCCCACCACACTTATCTCCTAAGCACACTAAGTGCACCTTGTCTCGCTGCTTCACCCCCACTACTGCCCCTTCCGTGCCACCGACCCCTCCCCATCGCCTCCCCTTGATGCTTTCCCCCGTCTCGAGTTCCCAGTGTTATTTGTACGCTGGTCTTCCCCTGGCAGGTTGTAATCTCGCAACAGTGGGTATGGCTGGTGCTTGGATAGGTGGTCTGGCCGGTTGCACGTACGAGTTTTGGCTGTCGTAGTAGTTACTAGTTAGCGTGTGACCGCTCTGTGCCCTGTTGCCACGCGCGGAATAGAAACAGACTCAAAAAAATTGGCGGATAGTGCGGCTGCGCTCGTACAGACCGCTCCGGGTGCTTCAGTCTTCCTTTCAACCTCATTACTCCTTGCTCGATATCATCCCTTTTTGGACACAATACAGCCCCCTTTTCAGATCACTTTCACTTTTGATTCCGCGTGCCGCCCTGCCGTTCCTTATTTCTTCTGCTTTTCAGCCTCTTTGGCTTGAGAGTGCTGGACCGTGACGTTAGCCTGAGCGAACGAGCCCACACATGCCTTGCCCTTCTGTCGAACGCTGACCTCCACCCCCTTTCCTTTAGCTCTTTCATCTGTCCTCCCGGACTCACTCACACCACTTCCTGGCGTTATACTCACATCCCTCAGGTGTTCATATTACTCATCATCGCCGCCAGCATCATTCCGCTGTACGGCGTCATCGGGCTATTCGCACCACGTGGCGCACGATGGGGCCTACGAGTCCCAGCAGAGATATTCGTGCTCGCTGTATATTTCGGCGGACTGTACGGCGCGTTCCAGAGCTACGCGCGGGCTTTATACGCAGAGATCATTCTTCCTGGTGAGGCACGATGGTACGGCCTGTTCCCTATCACCGATAAGGTATGTGTATTTGTCCGGACGCGAAAGTGAGTGTAGGTTGATCGGGATCCTCGCCACAGTCTTCGTCCTTTATTGGCCCTCTCGTCGTCGGCCTCGTGGCTGACTTGACTGGCAACATCCGATACGCGTTTCTTTTTCTTGTGTTTATGCTTTGGGCGGCGCTCCCGGTACTCGCTGGGGTTGATGTCGAACGTGGGCGGGCTGACGCACGCGCGTGGTCATCGTCACATGGGAATGACGGAGACGAGGTGGAGGTGGACGCTGTCGTTAACCGGGATCGGTAGCCGAGAATATTGATTCTCTTGATTCCTGTGATGTTCTCACCCGGTCGGGCTGTGATGCATGATGTTCCATCACTGTCAAGATGTAAATTAGACACATTGGAATTGGTTCTCGTTTTGCAGTCAGGGCGCAGGCATTGTGTTATGTAGCATCCTTCAGTGCCTCGTACTCATCTTACAATGTACTCTCTTCAAGTATACCGGTGTCCATTGCCGCATCACAAGCAGACATACCGACACAGCGACATTTGGGTTAGCTTGCATCTGTTTACACGGTGTGCTGGCATGGCATACAAAATCTCGGATGCGTTCTTGAGTGATACCTTCGACTTCCTCACGACTGGAGTTTCTATTCTCTATTCGGCACGAAAAAGCTCATTTCTCATAATCACAATACCATTCATTGGCAATCTTCAGCCGCCTTCTGGAGCAAGATATCTTTCCCGCTAGCATACTTCTTGAGCATGCAAATCTGTCCGCCCCATGGTATAACGTCTACGCCACGTCCTTGGTCTTCGGCACGTCGATGGTCCGTGTGGGACCATTCATACCAGATTATCCTCTTATAAAACTTGACGAGGGAAATCCCAAAATTTAGACGTACAGTACTCTTGTGTTAGAGGTCCAGCAGGAGGCCTTTATTAATAAGGTTGCACCTGGGTCAACCGCACGTCAGGGTGGCCAGACACAGACATGGTCTCAAAGAGTGGGAATCAGGGGAATGATGAGCTCTTATTCCGCTAGATACCTGGAAACGGGAATCAGATTCAAAAAGGGGTACTACATGAGAGAACGGATCAATATGGGGCAAAGGGGGAGGGGCCTAGTCTGGTGCATTGGGATGGGGTGGGTCGGCCGCAGCGAGAAATGGAAACATATCACATAATTTCCCAACTACATGAGCACCTTGAGGGCCATCCCAATTGATCTCTTGAACTTTCGCACTGAGTTGATTCCGCAGTTCGTTTGTGTGAAAGCGGACATCGGGTTGTACGTCTAGGAGAATCGCGAGTGTTTCCTTGAAAGATGTAGCATCCTCGGCAGGAAGGTCGCCCTCCTGATCCGAGAAGACCCCGTAAACGAAGGATTTGAGATTCATCAGGTCGAACATGGGAAGGCTGGCGGAATATATTGTGTCCTGTGCTACCCCAGTGACATCCTCTAGCCAATGGAGCTGTGGTTCTCCGAGCGTTTCTCTGGCCACTTGTCTCGCAACCAATGCGCAAATGGAGCGAGAAGTAACACGGATGGTAGTGTCACGATCAGCCCATAATGGTCGCATGAGATCAATATTTGCCCACTTTGTCCGCATCGCGTTCAAATCGGGGATGTTGTGAGCCTTGGCGATGTGGTGGATAGGGTCTAAACAAACCAGGAGGGTGTGCTTGCGTAAATTCTCGTCGAGCCCAGTTGCCCCTTCGTTTGTTGCAAAGCTTTGTAGGAAAGTGAAAAAGGATTCTTGGAGGATAATTTTTCCGGACTCGATAGGTGGGATGAAATCGAGGACTTTATTTCTTGGTATACTGGCCACGAACTTTCGAAGCTTGCGTTTATCGAGCTCATCGAACATCGATGTGACTATCTTGCGGTCCCCGTGTTCCTGCGCGCTCAGAGCGGCTTCGATGACTCTTTTCTTAAGGCCACCCATGAGATATTGCCAATGTTTACGGGCAGCGTCTTTATAGAATTGTGAGACACGGAGAAGTAGGCTTTGCATGGGTGACATAGCACCGCCGATTGAGACTTGGAATTTCACACTGCGTTCCGAAAGCCAAGCTGAGAAGGAGAGATAGCCGTGCCATAGATACCACAATATGTCCGAAAGTGGGGTGCGATATGGGGACCTGATGTCAAGGTAAGGAAGGATGCTGAGCACAACGTATGCCAGCCCAAAAAGTCCGGCGGAAACATCGATGGCGATTGCGACCTTCTTGTGGATTGTATGAAAGGTTATAATGAGGCCGGCGAAAAACAAGAATACGGAGAGGTGAAGAAGTGTCGGAGCTACCACCGCTGCGAGGGGCATTTTGTAAAGCCGTATGCCAAGGAACAAAAACGAGCGGACGCGCGCGCGTTGGCTTGGCTCGCTCACGACTTTGGGCGTATCGATGTATCTGCGTGCCCAGTGTTGAAGTAGTGTCGTAATCAGGGCAGATGAGAGGCTAAATACAAGGCTTATCAGCCACATTGCGTTGACCCATATCATGGATGCACTGGGAGAAAATGGTTGATTTGCCGTGTTGGGAAAGGTGGAATTTGGAGAATTAGCAAGTTGCTGCGAAATTTGCCCAAGAAGAGCCACTGTCTGATTGCCAGGACTGGGGGACAGTGTTTTGTAGAATTCGATGATAAATATGCCAACAGTTGCAGAGAGAAGACCTGTCTTCAAGTTGGAGTTGTCATTGTGATAAACAGAAGGATCAGAAGATCAGGACATACAAATGCAAGGACACCATTTGAATCATTTATCCAGGCCTCGGTAAGTTGCATATCACCCTCTTTTACTTCATCTAGATATATATTCCACATGTCATCCTCGGGATCTCCTTGGGCTGTGGTTGGAGTCAAATAGTGATGTAATATCCACCATTCTCAAACGCACCACCATAACCATTACGCATAGGAATGGGTGCAGGATTCGCAATGGGTGTGGGATTCGCAGTGGGCGCGGGATTCATAATGGGTGTGGATTCGCATTCACAATGGGTGTACGACTGTGCCACCGCCAGCGGTGCACCTGGCGGACCTCAAGCGGATTTGATCTGAGTTAGTCTGAGTGTGAAAAAGAACGGCTGGTTCCGACCAAGCCAAGGGCTGCGGGTTTGACCTTCCCCACCCTCCTTCAGCCGGTGTCCGCTATGTCTGGCAATTATTCGTTTTCTATGTTCACGAAAAAAAGGGGCAGGGTCTACAGTTCCCAGGCTATGGAATTAATTAAGATCTGCAGGGTTTTCTGTGCAGCCTCTCGTCAAACACTCGATCAAGATGTGAGCTTTCAGAGGTAACTTACCCGGGTTATATCTATTTCCTTTCTCATTCTGATATTGTTATTAGTGTGCTCGAAGCATGCGATAGGGCAATTGCAGATGCTGTACAGGCAAACAAGGTATCTGAGAGTGTAGTGCAAAGTATCTCGGTGGCATCTCGGAAGTTACATGACTATGAGAGTCGTTTCCACCCTAAGTAACTAGACATTACTCGAGGTATTAAGGTCTGTTCCTGATCCTATGACATGGATAGTATCCAGCACACCGTTGTGCCTCGCATGGAGGCCGCAAGGGAAGAAGACAAGAAGAACGACAGGAAGAAAGAGAGGATTGTGCGCGGGACTTGCACATCTTTTGTCCAACTCTACGCTGATAACCCGCTCCCCTTCCCTTAAATCACAGAGTACTAGAGATGGAACGCTGAGGGTCGTCCGCTTCCACATCTTGCGTTCCCTTTCCGATAAGACACCCATCATAGTAGATCGTGAGCGATGACTAATTAATATGGCGCTCGTCTCTGATCCTTGTGTCAGAGGCGCTCAATAGCACTTCGGAGCTGCAAGACGTTCTTTGGAATTTTAGCCTATTAGGGGACGAGAGACGTCTTACCCTCGCGCAGAACCCCTGCTTTTACAAGGAACTTCCCTCATCTCCGACCTCATTTATGAAGAGCCGGCCGACTGACGGTTTCCGGGACACGATCTTTGTCCTCATCAGTGGTGAGCGCCGGGTATATTTCGAGTTTGGGGGAACGCGACGTATCTTTGATAACGTCTGGATTATGAACGATACTCTCGTTTTCAAAGGCCCGTCTCTGCCTTACTTTTCCTGCCCTACCTGACGTCTTTCCAGACGTCATTGGAAATCTCGAGAGTGAAACCTCCGTCGGGGCATCTATTCCTCCCTCTCCCCTCATCTGGTCCCGCATGGAGCCTCCGAATTTTCAACTCCAAGAGGTCGGGGAGGTAATGGACTGGAGAAAGCCAATTCGCGACCTATGGGAATCCCCACGTATCCGCATACACATCAGAACCGCTAATCGCTAACGTTGGGGAAGTTCTGATGAGTGTATGGGGCCCTAAAGTTGATGTTTTTTGTTTCTAAGAGTCGACTCTTTGGAGTAGTCTATGACGCCACGTCGGTATTGGTTCCTGCGCGCATGGGTCCAAGTTTTCAAGAAGTGGCGACTGTTGATCATGATGTCGTGGTGCTGGGCCTATGTTACCCCTTATAATTGTTCTGGTTTGTATTTAATGTAAAATTCCTCAAGATCTTATTATTATGAAAATGGCAATTGTACACCAGTGTAAAATTACCCGCTGTTCCATGTCACGGATAAGCGTGCGAGTAGAGCCTTAAACACGAATTACCATGTAAAGGGTATTTGCCATCTAAGAATAATAGGCAGGGCATTTTTCTCTGGTGAGAAGAAATGGTCAGTACCACCACTATAAACGTAGCCATTTTTGTCTTCGTCGGGTTGGCTTAGCTATGAGGTCTTCTTAATTGTCTCCCTCATCCCTCTCTTTTTTCCCATTTGTCTTGAACAGTTCTCGCGCGACAACGGATTTTCACTTCCAGACAAGACAATCTCATGCACCTCCAGCCCTGCGCCACCTGTTAACATCATAGAAGGGGATGAAGCAAGATGCGTTGTCAAGTTGGGCTGGGTCTGGATTGACACATCGAACCTTAGGTGTGTAGGGGTTTATTTTCTGTATTTTGTGTCTCATGTTCGGCTGGAGGTTCATTCTTGTTGGCATATAGGCATAACCTAGGTCACTGTTTCTTATGTTTGGCTTTGCCGCACTCGGCTCCTTTTCTCCTTTTTTCCTCCTCCTATCCTCCTCCCATATATGGCCGTTCTCGGGTATCTTTCCATCCAGGCGAACATCAGTTTCGGTGCATTTCGGTGCATCTGTCGTAGCGCTAAATCCTTGCCCCCACGCCTTGCCTTATCTTCCTTACGCTTCTCCGATCATGGCGATACGGAGAAGCTTTCCCGCGCAACTGCGTGCATTTCTTCACTTGGCGTCGCTCTCGGGTACGCTACTGGCAGCTTGCTACTACTGGCTACTGTACTCCCTATGCAGCATGCAGGGGATTCTACGAGTGCGCTGTGATTCGTGATTTCTGACTCTGGAGCATCAGCTCACTTCTCATGAACCCAAACTATTCGGTCCCCAGCTCCCCTTGGTTACTGTAACTCTAACGGTCGCCTTTTGTGGTATGATACAGTTGCACTCTGGGCAATCGCTCAGCTTAGTAATGAGCGATTGCCCAGTTAGCAGTCGTGAATTTGCCTACATTGCTGGTTGAGCGCTGAGCGGTTGCCTGGGGTGCGACTGTATCCTCACGCTAACGTAGCATTTGGGGAGGCAAAGACCTTCGCCCATCTTCACAAACGTTTTCAGGCTTCGTCACGCCGATGGACCTATTTTTATATCAGATTGTCCTCTTATATTTGATTACGAGGGTGTTTCCGAACTCGCAACATGTCCCGATGTTAGGCGTCTACTAGTATCCGTGTCACATCTACCAGTCGACCGATTATATGACAGGGCGAACACAAACAAGAGTTTCAAACAAAAAGTCGAGGGAACAGTAACCGCTAGATATCTGGAAAATGGGATGGAAATCATAGAGGAACTGCATGAGATGAGAAGTAGGTCTATAAGGACTACGTAAAGGACCTAAACTGTTCAAGTGGGTAACGGTGGTGAGGGGCCGCACGAGTGGGAGCTGAACAGGTGGGAGCCGAAAGGGTAGGAGCTGAACGGGTGGGAGCTGTGGGAGCTACCAGGGTGGAGCTGCAGGGGTCGGGATTTCAAAGAGGAACGGAAACATCGAGCGTAATTTGTCAACTGCTTCGTGACTGCCTGGGGAGTCATCATCTTGCATCCTTTGAACTTCTACAGAAAGCCGGTTTTGGGAGGTGGTCGTGTCGAAGTGGGCATCCGAGTCAGTAATTATGTCTATGTTCAGGAGGAGCGCAAGTGTTTCCTTGAAAGACGTTGCGTCCTCGGTCGGAAGGTTG
>Ga0137361_10003021_pt1 | contig 10880 bp, 16 predicted proteins | sample Mad1_80_16metaG_FD_104923 | JGI IMG/M metagenome (GOLD analysis project Ga0137361, IMG submission 104923) | Vadose zone soil microbial communities from Angelo Coast Range Reserve, California, USA - Mad1_80_16 metaG | ecosystem: Environmental > Terrestrial > Soil > Vadose zone | place: USA... | reverse complement strand
TGGATATAGTTTACATAGAGATGAGTGCTGTAGAGGGAGAGGAAGGCCTGGCATGGGGGTAGGAGGCAAGGTCTTAGGTGAGTGGATATACATATATGATGAGAAAGGTGTGGCAGACAAGACTACATATTGTACATATTTTTACACCCCATAATAGACACATTTACCATTATAGAGTTGGTATAATTAGCCTAAACACTCATATTAATCTACTACTCACAATAAAACGAAGAGAATACAAATATATGCGTGCTCGCTGTGTATGACAGCGAGCGCATGATGGGCGGCGACGGTGATGGGAATATTGATGGTATAAAGTGACCGAAAAAGGACAGTTGATGGGATCCTTGGGTATCGAAACTGATGCACGGTACATGAAGTTTGATGCATGATGATGGATCACTGATGTATGATGGCGGTGATTGCAATTTGAATCACATGGCCAACTACATCAGAGTTTATTTCAATTCCATGCGAAATTCACTTGAGGGTGGGCCCGATCGCGCCCAGTCACCACTGAACATCAATAATCGAGATTTGTCACGTCAACCAAACACAAGTCCGCAGGCCCTCCATGTTTGTGCAGTGGTTGCAACATTTTTTTTGGAGACCTATCCCGAGATTTTGACTCTGCAAACCAGCCAGAACGCATCCCATTCGATCATCGGTGTATTTATGTTATAATAGATGTAATGGTCAATGAGATCGCGATGCACGAAGCGGGAAAATGCATGACTTACTGTGATGTGCTCACCCTCAAGTAATTAAGCTTCAATCCCGATCTTTGGCGTTTTATCGATGTCTCTTCCTTCCACCATCCTATTCAGACACCTCATTCCTGGTAATCGAATCATCCCGACGCATTCAAAGCTCTCGACGTATACAAAGTAAGCAATAGGCCTTATCTACTATTATGAAATGGGATGAAGAGCGAACTTATGCCCATAGTGTGTGACGACTCCACGATGGCCGATGTGTGTGACTCATCCACAGATGCCTTGGCCGGTTCTGCAACGGAGGCCACAAATGTGAACGTCTCGGGAGGGGGTTCTCACAATGACGAGATGGATGTCGATTCCAACATGCTTACACAACGCCGTAAAACGTTTCGGGCTAATGCATTGGTATTTGTGACCTACCCTTGGGCAACTGGTGTCGTGATGGAAGACAACCTCTCCCAGATTTTCCCTGAAAATCATTATGCTTTTGTGAGCCTCTCTTTCGTTTCAATCATCGAGGCTATATTGACCTCTAGATCAGTCGTTCTCAGCTGCCCTGCAAGATTTTGATATCCACCTTGCAGCAACTCCGCCTGCCCATGCCTATCTACGAACAGCCATGCGTGATGTGGTCTGTGATCACTACACCAACAACACTGATGCTGAAATCATCTCCGCCGAAATGAAAGCTCATCATAGGTCACCTGACCATGCATCAGATATCTGTAGCTTACTGACTGCCTACCGGTTGATGGACATAATGTACAAGTTGGATCACCCTGACGATGCAACCAGCGGGCCTACTCACGAACGCCTGCAAGTCGACTTTTCCACTATTAAGGTTGAATCCTATCCATTCCTTTGTCACATAGTGCTTATCGTTCTCTTAGGGCTTCGAGATATTCAATGACTGGAAAACCGTTGCGCGGAACTTCCATAATGGGTTTAAATTCAGGAATGACACAACTATTGTGGCTAAACAATTTGAGAACTATTCTTCGCATCAAATATTCGCGTTACACAGCCTTTTCAATGTCATCAAGACAAATAAACCACTCATGAATCTGCAACTAGCAGCGACACATGTTGCCTTCATGCTGGATCACCAGTCTGGTGGGAAGGTACGAAATATACCCCCCTCTTCCCCAGACCCAACTGACGAACATCATTTATATATAAAAGTATGTTCCGGATTTGCCATCTTCACTGTCTCAGCTTGTTGGAGAGGAAGAGGATACCATGTTCGTCTTTCAATCTTCCAAGCTGCTTTTTTCCACTGCACATTTATATTACTTTGCAAGGTCATCGCTTGCCAAGAACAGCAATTTGGTACAGCAATTCCATGAAATCTTCCCAATTCTCGCCAACGGTCAGAAATACGAACGCCTTCGCCTTCCCCTCCAGTGCGCCACCCTAATTGGATCCGTCTTTTTGTTGGGCGGGTTGCAACTGCACAAGGCAAAGCCGTTCTTTCATCGATATAGGCTTTTAATGGTATATATATCTTTCAATGACACTAATCGGATTGCTCATATTGCTTCTGATAATTCAATTTCAGTATTCCAAGTGCCTAGGCAACAAACACCCAGCATCATTGGTTCATCTCAAAAATGTTATATGGAAGGCAATTTTCAACATAGCATGCAGTGCGATCAACGTTTACGACGCGGCCCAATTGATCGCCCAAGCAATCCCTGACATACTTGAAGATTCAAGAGATGATGACGGATCGTGGTTTTCCCTTGGTATTTTTTTTTTTTTGTATCTGAATTCTATTTATCCATCATCCTAGATAATCCGAATCACAACACGATGGCTCACCTTTCTTCGTTTGACATTGTGGAAGCCTCTGTGCCTCAAAATTGGCCCATGGCTGATTTGCTCGCTCCAAAATCTCAGATGCCGCCTGGCGATTCATCCATGACTGACCAAATTGATCGCCATTCCATGGAAGAGGAACTACCACCAGGCAGCATCGACGCCGAACAATCCGCACAGTCAGAGGCCATATCCAACAATGTTAATCGCGAAGAAAGTATGGAGGTTGATGAAGATAATCGCGATTCAACTGAAGCTCAACAAATTTTGCGGCGCTCGTCTCGCAACATCAAACGCAGCCGAGTTGACCTGGATATTCAGCCTGCAAATAAGTCCAAGCCAAGGAAGACAAAATTAGCTGCATCCGCTCACAAGAAAATGAAGACCATCGAAGAAACTCAAACTCATCCCCGCGTTATCGGGTCGAAATACATGCAATTCAGTTTCATAGATCTCACGCAAATTGAGGTAAGCGGTAACTCAATATTGTTAAAACAAAGATCCCATTTAATTCAACCTTTTCATCAAGCGACCGTCCCCTACGCTGGATATAAATCACATTCCCACTGTAGGCCTCAAACTGTAATGCATGAACTACATCTCAACTTTGACTAGCGAAAACTGACCGACGATACAACCCAAAAAATTTTGTGTTACGATTGCAAAGGAGAAGAACACGAGCATATTTCTTCTTTTTATGCATGTCAACCTTTTTATTTAATACTTACTGACTCATCAGTCCTCAATTCACAGCGCGTATCGGACCGCCGAAAGTTCACTGATTTTCTCTCACAGATTACTCAACATTACCGTGATGGTCGACCATTACATTCTACCCAATACGGTCAAACGATACAAGACAATCCATCTGTGCCAGCGGTTCAGTCAGTAAAGGCTCGATCTACTTTCCATGTCGTGGACAAGGCCAACTTTCAGGCAATGACCTCATCTGAGATTCAAATCAATCTCAGAATGCACGTCCTTGTGCTCCCTGATATGGAGGTGCCTCATTACCATTTTTCCGGCATTGGGCTTCACCAGCTCAACAGTTTGAATACGGACGTCATGATTGAAGGTTCCGTTTGATATATTTCTCTTACCATCGACATCCTTATTTACTAATTTCGTAAGATCAATCGATCGCAGGATCAGAGGGTGCCAGGATGAAAATCGGAACATTACGCCAATTCGTAGATAATTCGACATCCGACGCGGGAGGTAAAATTCTCAGGGTAATCCATGCCCCTTCTGACGTTCTCAAACAACTCCCCTTTGCGACTGAATATTTGGCTTGGCGTGAAACGCGATCTCTCATGTACTGCAAAGAGGAGGACAATTCACTAATTGGACTGCTGCGGTGGAATGACTTCTCCAACACTGACGCTATACAATGGTGGACAATGGCCCCTCATGGCTTCGGAATATATTTTGATGTTCATGCCGGAAGCCAATGGATAGCTATCGCCGCTGCGCATGTCGATTCTGATTCCTCACCCTTCGATCCCGACCTTTTGGCAACGGCTGACCTATTCCTCCCGAACTTTGTGCCAACCAATTCCCTGAATCCTGAGCTAGTTCATCCCGAGGCTATGCTCGTTTCCAAGGGAATGCGCATGTCAGCACCTCCATTCATGTCTTCATGTACTCACTTATTTATTTCTTATTAGCATCCTGCCACCCAATACTACTTATGCAACCCTCACCATCGAGCATTGCATTATCACAGGTGGTTACTATCTCTCTTCGCACACGCTCCTCAACTCGTTGTACGGACTGGTTCACTCGTTCATCATGGGTTCCTTCATCAATAAAGCAGATCAAATTTCGCCTGGTCTTTATGTCAGATGTTTGGTTCATTATTTCCATACCTGTTATGTAGTGAACAACCTCGTAGACATCGGTAATGATCTCCATCCTCGATAACTAATGAATGCTGACAAGGCATATCTGTAGACGATGATTATCATCATCTTTTAACTTTCAAGGACTCCCAGGACGCAAACGGCGTGACGATCAACAAGGGTATGGATGACGTCAAAGCATTGTTCGCTCTGTTCGCTATGGCTATGTTCTCCAACGCATTGGATCAACGAACGTATATGCCCTTCCAACATACCATCGATAAACCTTCAACCAATGAACGCGAGGAACAATGGAAAATCGATCTCAATGCCATCCCTCTGCTCGAACGACGGCACTATTCCTATACTCGAGGCCTTGCATTCGACCTCCTCCATTGGTTTTTCAACAGATTTGGGTTCTCTAAACCAAATCAAGAGACTGATGACGCATATACCTGTCTCCTTGCGCCATTTACAGCCGAACTGGGTCGAAAGATGGTCACATACAAATTCTCCGCAGAAAAAAACAAATATCGTGGGGTGTGCACTGCTGAAAAATTCGAACACCAAGTGCAGAAGGCAATTTTTTGTTTTGATGGTATGCAAGACGCCTACGACAATGTTGAAGACGACATAGATGAACCTGACCCCTCATTCGCTTTCGAATTCGACGACTACGATGTGGCAGAGTACGATGTGCTTCCACATGATTCTGTGCAACATTTCTATCGTTCGATTGATGACTTTTTTGATTTTGGAAAAAACGATGCAGATCACGCTTATTTTGATAGTCTCTGACATCAATATAACCTCTCTTTATCACATAATTAGCTATTTTGTAAAACTTATCATATACAAGTTGCCTTCCCCCACCGCCTTTTCTCTTGTTGTCCCGGTTGTTCATTCTCAGACGATTCAATTGACATAGAAGACGTTCCTTTCCCCGACGATACATTGTTTCCATACTCCTTAAACTTTGGATTTGGGCAAGCATCACAGCGCAAAATTTGAATATTAAACACCACCCTATTGCCAATTTGCATACCTTTCCATCGCATTCTGATGAACAAAATTATACAATATACGTAGTGTGCCGATGTACAGCAAATTTGTGGTTGTATATTTGGACAGAGTCAAGAACAAAGCCGAGACCAAACAAGCAGGCCGCAGAGCCACAGTGTTTGTGTAGTGTTTGCGTGGTATTTGTATGTGTTCCATTTGTAACTTTCACAATGTAATAGTTGATATTTTGGCTTCAATCATTTTGGGATTTTCAAAATTAGATCAAGCGCACCACGCGATCGCGATGAGACACGGCCAATATTAGATGACTATCCTTTCATTAGTAGTGTGTAAACCGGTAACCTGTGGCCGCCGATCATAATATGATCATCTTGCAAATGAAACAATCACCAGCCCTAACTCCACGAGCTCTTGAGGTGGCCTTTTATCCACCACTCTCAGCAACACGAATAATGGAAAAAGTAAACAGTTTCGTATGCTTGGAGACACCTCGTAAGGACAACGACATCGCAGCATAGTATTCTTCTGACTCGTCACAGATCTACCATCCAGGGAGAACTCGAGATATTTGCGACAGTTTCCTTGGTTTTCAAACTTCGTCCTTGATTCCATCCCTTTGTCAAAGATAATGCCTGAGGGTCATCCCTTATCGGTTCGCCTTTCTTTCTATCGACATGATATTCTACTTAACATCTTTCACGATCGTGACACAGAAATTTGCGACATCCGCCCAGGATTACTTGCGACTCGTTGTTTCGGATCATGATCATGAGATTCGAAAGATGAGGTTGCTGTTGGATTTTGAGGCCCCTATATCCTACCCCTCTGTCATTCGTGAAAACGCTGCTTTTGCGGAAAGCAGCAAAGATGAACCAACGAAAAGGATAGACAGTGGTGTATTCCATTTGATTCTGATTCTTCGTCTTCTTGATATTTCAATGTTCCATGAAGGCAAGGGAAACGAGGGAACCCTGGTGAAAATACCAAAAAGGTTGCAAAACCCTATAGATTTAATGGCAAGTTAAGTGTAATAAATCGATGCCACGTAACTAACTCGATCGGTTAGCTTTACGACAAACTCTATGATTTACGGACATTGTTGTTAAACGCATCTAACATTTTGACATCTTCATCTTCTAAAAAAGGGATGGAAGATACCGCCGATTCTTGCGTCGGTTTACTATGCCAACTTGCACGTGCAGAATGGGGGAGAGACAGCAGCAAGATAATACAGAATTTTTTGTTCGCTTCATTGAACGTAGCTTGGCTCCAAACCGCTGAAGGCGCGTCGGCCGCAACCATGTTGTGGAAAGACGGTCTAAAGCTACCCATGGAAGCCAGAGAGTTGGTACTTCACAACGAGCATTTGTTGAGTTGTTCACGTGCGGAGCACTGCATAATAAGTTAACATCCACTAACAGGATACCTTCATCCGAACTTGCAACCATTGAAGCTATATTCGGTCGGTCAAGAGGGACAGGAACGCAAACACCATTATATGCGTCGATCATGATATCACCGATAATGTTGCTACTTCCCAACAGCTTGGCATCCATGAGATGGGTAAAAAAGAGACTACTGGAGGTGAATATTTGTGTTTAACGTTAATGATGACCGATTTCCGATGCTGCACTAGACGTCGAAAGAATTAGGGAACGACAAACCAAAATTTATTCTGGATATCGAGTCGCTGATCTGGCAGGCTGTAACGAAGATATCCCAGGGGGAGGTGAGTGCAACGGATGCATTACAACTGCTGATAGCTTCTTTGCCACAAAGTCAAATCAAAGACTTGAGGGCCGACGATCCCATCCGAACGTGGTTCAGGCCAAACGCGAACCCTACTGTTGATACTTTTATCGACAATGCCGCAAATGAGGAAAGACGAAAGAGGAACACCGAAAACGACGGCTATGTCCCCCGTGCATCTGAAATCAGCGAAGAAACACCCAAAGTGGGGAACGACGCTCCCAAACCACGCAATAAAAAACCAGGCCACTCCATCTTCTCTCCAACGACCAATAACGAGGGACCATCCGCAACTAAGAAACGGAAGAGAGAGAAAAATGCTAACACATTGTCCCTATTCATTTCTGCAAACCTGAGGCACTCTACACATCAGGACGAACAACTTCTAGTGAGTGCTGATGAAATTCTCATTTAAATTGGCACTTCATATAATTTACTAAGACAGATCGCAAGAGCATAACTCTGGGGCATGATCGACCACCTTTCAAACTTGAAGGCTCAAACCAGCTAATAGTATTCAAACCGGACGGAGAATGTATTCGAATAACAGCACACATGCATGTACTTGAATTTCAACTTGGTCTATCTCATGCTCACCGCTGATCAATTTCTCAAAGAATCAGGCAATGCTCAATATCCTTATGGGCCTCAACAGATCTCTCCAACGAAACTACACAAATGGGAAACCACTGTTTCTCGCTAATCCTAGCAGGTCAATTTTCAAAATTCTGACCGATTCCGAATATCGGACGTGCCCCATTAACAAAATACAAGAGATTCTGCGGACAAAACACATCGTCGTGATAGATCGACGAATACACGACTACAAATTCGACGAGACAGGGCTGAGGACATTGAGACCTCTTAACGAACCTGTCACAATTCACGGTCGGTCTAGAATTCAATCTCATTATCTTCGGTCATTGATTGTTTCAAACATTTTGCAGATCAATCAATCGACTACAAGCAAACTGGAATCAGTGGGAAACGACTGAAGGAGGGAACATTGCGACAGATGCTTGATGCAGCGATGCAAACAGACGGCAAAATTATGAACACCCTTGCCTTTCCCCTTGTAGGCGCAGGATACCAGGCGAACTCATTTTCTTCAGACCATGCTGCGTGGATGCAAACTCTATCTGCTCCATTTTCCAAAGACATAGTCGCCGTACCGGTAGGGGATATTCGATGGAGATCGTGCGCTACAGCCGGCGCATTCATCAATGAGCTGTCTAAGCGCGACGGTTTAGGGACGGTAATTGATCCTATTGACGGTTTACGAGTGTGGTTTTCTGCGCCAGACCCAAGCAACATCTTCCATCCAGTCAACTCGTTCATCCAAGATTTCAACTTAGACAAACACACAGAAGGCTCAAGTAATGTCGAAGCTATCATCCTTGAACCAGGTACACGCTTGTAAGTGCATTCAATGACATAGATGTAGTGCCTTGATCAACTACTTTAATTTTAATATGCAGAATTGTGAAGCCAAATACAGCTCACGCTGTCTACACGCACACAAACTCTATATGTCATGGCAGCCATTATATCGCTTCATCTACAATGATGGACACCCTTTCCAGATTCGTTAAGAACTTCATGCCAAATGGGTATAACAAGTACACCTCACGCAATCAATCAACCCATATATTCCGTCGAATGATCATATTCTACCACATGGCCCTTGTCAGAAATCTGATTGAACACGATGGTACTGATGAAATTGCTTCTAACATTTATTTCATTAACATGCATTAGATCCTGCCTACGAACACGTACCCTCCCTCGAGAACATGGATTCAGTAATGGATATCGTCGCCGCTTGCGTTATCGGCATATTCATCAATGTCCTGGACTCTGATACATACCTCTTTCCCATCTCGGAAGAAAAGATCTCCAAGGAAGGGTGACAACAATTCGAAAGGGACGATTTCAATGCAATGTCCAAGATCGACAGGATGGCTTGCACATACATTCGTGGCCTTTCGTGGTCACTCTTAAGATGGTTGGAAGAAAACTTTGTATTCTCGAAAAACGATCAGGATGCCGACTTCGTCGAACTGATGAATAGCCTTCTGGTACACTTGTGTATCATCTTGTGGAAATTCAATACATGGGCAACAGAGCAATCAGTCGAAGGGGCACCAGTGTGCAACCTCGATTCCATAAAGTGTCAACTTCAGAGTCTATTCAATGAAAACATGCATCCTCACACTAGATTCAACAAGGAATTCGACAAAAATACAGAAACCGTGGATTTCGAGATCTTCGAGTACACAGTCACGCGTTGCGCGGTCTCGCATCCTCATAAGTATGACTTGTCTGTGGAATGCATGATACGGCTGGGCTTGAACCCATCAGACAAGTTGTATTATACAAGCATCTATGGAGACATCGACACCATGATGCGCGATATATATCACATCAACGACGGTGAGCGATATTTTTACAACTGCTTGGATCTAATACTTAAGATTTCATAAAACATTTCAGGGAAAGGGAAAAAAAGAAAACACTATTCAGACTGAAAGTGATCGATGTAATCTATCTATTTACGATTTTGATGTACGAGACAATGCGAGATATCATTCTGGCTACATGCAGTGGATATCTAATGACTTCAGCAAATCTGATTGTCGTCCATCGCCCTTCCTTCCTTACCCATCTCATTTGATACACAATACAGTATTAAATAAGCCGTCTGAACAGCGAATTCCCCTCTCACACTAATACCCTCTATGGGTGACCGAATCGCCTTGGAGCCCCCCATGTTCTCCAATGCGCTCTCCACCTGTTGCGCCGCTTCCAAAAGCAATTCCGCACGCACATTTATATCGTCCCCCACCAGCTGATCATGGTCGATCTGACCTTGACGGAGATTAAGATTTGTAATCTGGGTGTAAACTTCATCCAATCTGGCTTCGAAAGAAACGGTATGTTTCTGCACATTTCCACGGCGAATGCAGTTTCGAACTTCTTTGAGGACCTCCTCCGGCACAGTTGGATCCAAGTGAAGCTGGACAAGCACCTGCTGCGATGCGTGCAAATCCTCCTAAACATTTTTTTTTTTTTCAACATAGATTTTCAGTATTTTAGTGCACAGTTCAGTGATAGAAAAAGCGTAAGTCATACCAGGTGTTGAACGAACTTGAGATACCTGTCGAAACGGTCCGGGACACAATACTCTGCCGCCCAAACGGCAGACTCTTTGACATGATTCATGTCGGCGTGGAAACGTTCAGCTGTGCACATTCGCAAAAACTCCAACGTCTCTAGCGGAAAGAAGAACTCTGGCATAGTCGAGGTATGATAGATCGTCGGTCTAATTTCCAGTATTAAGATCAACTCCTGTACCCACTGAACGCGTCATCCCAAATGTGGTCTACCACTTTCAAATGAGCAATACATTATTAATCGATCTTCCGCTTTCATATAAGTTATGTATATCATCATGTTAAATCCGCGATTGTATTCTTTCTTTATCCACGGGCACTTCCGCCTTCTACACAATGGTATTGGCGCAGTTGGATCTTGATCGTAGATACAACGGAATAAGGATTGAGCGGTCTTACTGCCGAACGGCTCAACCGCCGCATTCTCGACCCCCTATTCCTAAACCTCGGTAAATTCTCCTACTTCCTCTTCGTTTGACATAGACACTGACGAACAACCCCCACATCCCGCGTCAACAATCCTTAATGTTTTGCATCTGCCGTTCTCTTTCTTGCAT